>RRZU010946987.1_pt1 | contig 21868 bp, 20 predicted proteins | sample 2165561 | NCBI WGS metagenome assembly RRZU01 (sample SAMN10456909, study PRJNA506462) | wastewater metagenome | isolation source: wastewater sludge | place: USA: Moscow, Idaho | reverse complement strand
GGAGCGAACCGTCGCTGGGTCTCACCGAGCCGCTGGCCACGGTGCTCGACCGCCTCCCGATCTCGGTCACGACCGCCCTGTTCGGTGGGATGCTGAAGGGGGTGGACGCCGTGGTGACCAACGTGCCGGGAGTTCCCGTGCCCCACTACCTCGCCGGCGCCGAGGTGCAGCGCGAGTGGGCCTTCGCGCCCCCGAGCGGCGCGGCCCTGAGCGTGGCCCTGTTGTCCCACGTCGGGGTGGGCTGTGTGGGCCTGACCATCGACACCGCCTCGGTGCCCGACCCGGAAGTGCTGGCCGGTTGCCTCCGGCGCTCCTTCGAGGAGACGCTGGCCGTCGGGCGCGGGTAGGGGAGGGCGACATGGACCGACTGAGCCCACTGGACGCCGAGTTCCTCCACCTCGAGGACGATGTGGCCCACATGCACATCGCGGGCCTGTCCGTGTTCGAGGGCCCGGCCCCTGAGGCCGAGGACCTGATCGCGCTCCTCACCGCGAAGCTGCACCTGATCCCGCGCTACCGCCAGCGGGTGCTCGCCGTGCCCCTCGAGCTCGGACGGCCGGTGTGGGTCGACGCCCGCGACTTCGACGTGCGCGACCACGTGGGCGCCCTCGACCTCCCCGCCCCCGGCGACGACGCGGCGTTGTGTGGGCTCATGGCCGAGTGCATGTCCCTGCCCCTCGATCGTGAGCGGCCGCTGTGGGAGACCCTCCTCGTGCGCGGCCTCGCCGACGATCGCTGGGCGCTCATCTTCAAGGTCCACCACGCCATGGTCGACGGCATCTCGGGGGTGGGCCTGCTCACGGTCCTGCTCGACCTCGAACGTGACGTCGACCTGCCGGCGGCGCCCGAGTGGCGGCCTGAGCCGGAGCCGTCGGGGGTGTCGCGGGTCCTCGACGCTTGGACTGGTGCGGCCGGTGACGCTCTGCACCTCGCCGGCCAAGTCCCGGGCGCGGTCGTGCGCGACCCGATCGGCGCGCTCCGCTCGATCACCGACACCGGCGAGGGCCTCATCGGCTTCACCCGGCACCTCGGCACCACCCCGCCCCTCTCCATCGAGGGGCCCATCGGCGCCGACCGCTCCTGGGCGCACTCCGAGGCCTCGCTGGCCGAGGTGAAGGCCATCGGCAAGGCGGTGGGTGGCACCGTGAACGACGTGGTGCTGGCCGCGGTCAGCGGGGGCTACCGCGCCTTGCTCCTCGCCCGAGGTGAGGATCCCGACCGCGCCGTCGTCACCACCCTGGTGCCGGTGTCCGTGCGCGCCCGGGACGCCGAAGGGGTCCCCGACAACCGCGTGTCGGCCCTGCTGCTCGAGCTGCCCGTGGATCTCGCCGACCCCGTCGAGCGCGTCGAGCGCGTGTGCGCCGACATGGCGGCGCTCAAGGGCTCGCACATGGCGGACGCCGGCGAGACCGTCACCACCCTCGGTGCCCTCGCGCCGCCGATGCTCCTCGGCACGGTCAGCCGCCTGGCCACACGTCTCATGCACCGCCTGCCGCAGCGCTCGGTCAACACCGTGACCACCAACGTGCCTGGCCCGCAGTTCCCGCTGTACTGCCTCGGCCGGGAGATGCTCGAGTACCGACCCTTCGTGCCCATCAGCCACGGCGTCCGCGTGGGCACGGCCATCCTGTCCTACAACGGTCGCCTGTCGTTCGGGATCACCGGGGACAGGGCAACGGCCCCCGACGTCGACGTACTGGCGTCGGCCATCGGTCGAGGTGTGGCCGAGTTGGGCGAGCGGGCGCGGGACCTTCGGCCCTAGGAGACGGTGACCTTCGGCCGGATCATGGGGGCATGAGGTCAGATCCCGGTCAGGCGCTGGTCGGTGGCCACGCGGATGCTGACTTCCCGGAGACCATCCAGCTCTGCGACTACGTGGATCGGGCCTTCGAGGAGATCGTGGCGGAGTTCGAGTCGCCCGACGCCCAGGGGCTGTTCGAGCGCACGCTGTCCAGCGTCACCGGCCTGCCCGCGCAGGTGCGGCGCACCCAGAGCGCGGTGGTCAGCCGTCACGTCGCTCGCTTCCCGATGGTTTGGCGGGCAGGGGAATTCAAGGGGAGTGCCACCCTCACCACCATCGTCCTGCACGGCGGCAACCATCCGATCACCGAGCTGCTCGTGCGGGTGGAGGCGCCCGAGGACGCGGCGGCCGCCGGCTTGGAGGAAGCGGTGACCATCCGCCTGGTGCGGGACTTCCTCGAGGTGCTCACCCGCGAGCTGGCCGTCGTGATCGACGCCGCCGAGCCCGCGGGCGCGGGGCACGACGCTCCGGGGGCCGACCGGGCCTGAGCCTCGAGTGGCGAGGTGAAGGTTCTGGGCGGACGGTCGGCTCCCGGATGGGTCCCCGGATGAGGTCGCCGAAATGACACCGGCGTAACTGTCAGACCTGCGTTGCACGATGTGATCCGGCGATCGGCCCCGTGGTGGGGGCCGGGGAGGAGCACACACGATGCAGGCACAGGCACAAGACGATCGGGTGAGGGTCGCGGCCCTCATGGCCCGCATGGCTGCGGGCGATCAGGGCGCGGTGTTCGAGCTCTACGACGACTGCGGCGCCCGGTTGGCCGCCGTGATGCGCGCGCACCTGGCGGCGGTCGGGGTCCGCGACGCCCCCCGCGAGGAGGTCGACGGGCTGGTGATGGACGCCTGCCTCGAGCTCTTCGCCTGCAGCGGGGCCTGGCGGCCCGACGGTGGGGCACTGCCCTGGACCTGGGCGGCGGCCCGGCTGCGGGGCCTCGCCGCCCGATGGGTGGGTGTCCACGCCGACGAGCTCGACGAGGCCGCGTTCGACGCCGCGTCCGGGGCGGTGGGTCCCGCCCCGTGGTCGGGCGACGAGGGCTCGGCCTACGAGGTCCTTCGCGAGGCGGGCCGCCACCACGGCCTTGCCGCGCTCCTGCTCGATGGCCTGGGTCTCGTGGGTTCACCCCGGGACCAGGCCATCGTGCTCGAGTTGCGCCTCCAGGCTGATCTCGGCGACCCCTCGCCGTCGCACACCGTGGCCGTCGGCCTGGGCTCCAGCCCGGACGCCGTGCGCCAGGTCAGCAGCCGGATGCGCCGCCGTCTGCGCCGGTTGGCCGACACCGACGAGCGCTTCGCTCCGCTGGCCGGCCTTCCGCTCGTCGCATGACCCCTCGCTCTCGCCGGCGCGCCGAGGCCGCCGCCCGCCGGCGTCACCCGACCTCCCGCCCGTGGCGCACCGACCACGACGGCTTCGCGGCACGATTGGCCGCCCACCTCGAGGCCCAGGGCTGGTCCGCATCAGCGGCGAGGGCCTCGGCCGAGTCTGCCCGCGCCGCCGCTCGTCGCTGACCCCGGTCGGTGAGCGGTCGGTTGGGTCGTCTCGGCGCAAGCTGGCAGGATGGCCCCGATCATGGGTTCATCGCTGCGAGACATCCCGGGAGCAGGCTCCTCCGGCCGGCGCCGCGGCGACCGGAAGGCCGGCGGTCCCGTCCGGACGCCCCACGTGCCCGTCGCCCGCCAGCCCGGGGGTGGCGCTCCGCGCAAGACCGGGCCGGGTCGTCGACGGAGCTTCAGCAGCCGTCAGTCGGTTGACCGGGTGAACCTCGTCCTCGGACTGGCCTTCGCGGCCCTGGCGGTGTTCGGCCTGGTCTGGCTCTGGAACATGAACCAGGTGTCGGTCAGCGCCACCGGCGTCCAGCAGGGGGCCACCATCACCCCCCAACAGGCCGTGGGCCTCACCATCGAGATCGACGTCTCGCCGAACACCCGGCTGGGGTCGGCGGTGCTGACCTTCGACGGCGAGGACGTCACCGACGACGGCAACGTCGAGGTCACCGACAACGGGTTCGTCTGGCACTCGCCACCCGCGGTGGGCCTCGAGAACGGCGAGCACACCATCGGCCTCGAGGTCAAGCGGGTGATCAAGGGTTCCTACGACTGGGACCTGACCTTCGAGGTCGCGCCCGCGTCCTGAGGCCCGCCGTCGGCCACCTACGGCTGGGGCACCTCGATGCTGGCCATGTCCTCGGCCAGGGTGGCGCGGGCGAAGTCGGCGGTGGTGGTGCGCGCCCGCTCCTTGGTCTCGGCGAACGCACCCGTGCGCAGCTCGCCCAGGCGGGCGGCCTCGGCGGTGGCGGCGGCGACGAGCTCGTCGGCGGGCACGACCTGGTCGAGGTAGCCGACCGCGGCCGCTTCCTCGGGGCCGTAGAGCTGGGCGCCCATGGTGGCGTAGGTGAAGGCGGTGGGCAGCAGGCGGTCACGGGCGAGCTCGACCGCGAAAATCGGCAGCTGCATGCCGATGGCGACCTCGTTGAGGCCGATCTTGAACTCGCCGGCCGCGCCGATGCGGACGTCGCCGGCCAGCAGGATCAGGGCGCCGGCGGCCAGGGCATGGCCGGTGCAGGCCACCACGAGGGGTCGGGGGAGCAGGTAGAGGCGCAAGAGCAGCTCGGCGCCGGCGGTGACCAGCCCCTGCATCTCCTCCGTGCCGGCGGTCATGGTCGGCAGGTGGAACCCGGCCGAGAAGCGCCTCTCGCGGCCCACGATGACCACGGCCCGGGCCTCGGCCTCGGCCCGATCGAGCGCGGCGTGGAGCTCGTCGACGAGATCGTGGGAGATCGCGTTGGCCTTGCCGTCGTCGAGGCCGATCACCGCCACCGACCCGTTGAGTTCGTAGGAGACCACTGCTGTCGTCATGGCGGGCACGCTACCGCTCGCCGGTGCGTGGGCTGGACGGGCCCCCTGGGCGAAGATGAGTAGGTGCTACTCAGGACGGGCGGACGTGGGCGTGGTGGGCTGTGGTCGATGAAGCGCACCGCCCTGCTCGTCTGGGCCCTTGTCGTGCTGGCCTCCGGTTGCGGTCTCCAGGACGGCGAGCTCGCCTTCATGTCCTCGCCCCGCGGCAGCCATCTCGAGTCCCTGACCTTCCGCCTCACCCTCCAGCCCAGCGGAGACCTGCGGGTGCGCATGGGTGCCGAGTTCCTCGACGACGGGGGCGGGATCCTGCCCATCCCCAAGCCGCTCCTCGGCGGCGTGGACGACCTCCGGGTGGACGGACGGCCGGCCCAGGGCTCCTCCGAGTTCGAGACGGTGAACGTGCCCGTCACGGGCCAGGAGGCCGTGGCCACCTTCACCATCACCGGTGCGGTGAAGGCGGGGGATGACATCACCACCATCAACACCCCGCTGGTCGCCGAACCCAGCGACGCCTCCCGCCAGGATCCGCCTGTCGACGTGAGCGGCGTGCTCGTCCTTCCCGAGGGGACGCCCGCCGCGGACATCGACTTCCACTGGATCAACGGCCTGGACCAGGACGTCTCGGTGAAGCCGGCCAAGGTGCGCTTCACCGGCCGGTCGCCCATCTGGACCTCCTCGGACCTCCTCGTGGGGCTGCCCCCGGGCCTGGCCCCCGGCCTCGCCGGCGACATCGGCGCGGTGACCAGCGCCTCGGCGTTCCAGAGCGAGGTGCGCACCGCGGACGCCAACAGCGAGTCGCTGGAGAGCACCCTCGACAGCCAGGACCTCCAGAAGCGGCTGATCTCGTGGATCCTCGTCGGCGTCGGCGCCGGCGTGTGTCTTTTGATGGTCGTGCAGTGGTACCGCCTCCAGACCTCGGACCGGCGGGCCCGCGAGCGCTACCAGGCCACCTTCCCCGACCACGTCGCCGATCCGCCCGACACCCTCGACCCGGCGGTCGTGGGCCTCTTGTTGGCCGACGGACGCAAGCTCGACCAGGACGCGGTGGCGGGCACCGTCCTCGACCTCGCCCACCGTCGCGTCATCAGCATCGACGGCTACGGGCCCGACCGCTGGGTGCTCAAGGTGCCCTCGGCGGCGCGCGGCGACCTGCCCGCGGAGCAGATCGTCCTCGACGCGCTCCGGGCGCAGAACCCGACCGGCGAGATCACCGGCCCCCCGCTGTGGACCGACAAGAGCCCGTCCTGGTGGCGGGGGTACCGGGCCGCGGTGTTCAAGCGGGCCAAGGACCTCGACCTCGTGCGCCGCCGGTTCCGCATCCTCTACGTCGGGCCCTTCGCCGCCGGCATCGTGTGCGCCACCTGGCCCCTGTGGGCCACCCAGAGCACGATCTGGATCGTGCCGGTGGCGTCGATCGCCCTCGGTCTGGTCTTCGCCCTCCCCCTCGGCGGCGGCTTCGAGCCGACGCTCAAGGGCGTGAAGGCGGCCGGATACTGGAAGGCCTTCGGTCGCTACACCGCCGACCAGGGCCACTGGGAGGACGTGGGTCCCGCCGGCGTCACCGTGTGGGGCCCGTACCTGGCCTACGGCACGGTGCTCGGCACCTGCGAGCTCGCCACCGAACAGCTGGCACCTCGGGGCGGCCGGGAGCGTGCCGGACGCAGCGAGGCCCAGGACCAGGTCGACGCCGAGGAGCTCGCCGGCCCCGTGTGAGTCAGGGCCGGGACCGCTCGACGAGGTCGCGGAACAGGCCGAGCTGCTCGGGGCGGTGGCGCAGCAGCTCGGGGTGCCACTGAACCGCGAGGAAGTGGTCCGAGCCTTCGAGCTCGATGGCCTCGACGACCCCGTCGGCGCTGGTGGCCACGGCCCGCACCCCGGGCCCCAGGGCGTCGATCCCCTGGTGGTGCAGCGAGTTCACCTCCGCCTCACCGTGGCCCAGCAGGGCCGCCAGGCGCGTGCCCGGCTCGACGAGCACGGTGTGGGCGGTGTCGGCTGCGAGGTGCTCGGCCTCGTGGCCCTCGACGTGCTGGGAGAGCGTGCCGCCGAACACCACGTTGGCGACCTGGAGGCCCCGGCAGACGCCGAGGGTGGGGATCTCGCGTTCGACGATCATGCGCATGACGCAGGTGTCCCAGGCGTCGCGCTCGGCGTCGGTGTACTTCGTGCGGTCGTCGGCGTCGGCGCCGTAGGCCGCCGGGTGGACGTCACCGCCGCCGGTGAGTACCACACCGTCGACGAGGTCGAGCAGGGCCTCGAACACCTCCTGGCCGGCCTCGGACTCGTCGTTGAGGGGGAGCAGGATGGGCAGGCCGCCGGCGTCGATCACCGAGCGCACGTAGTCGTGGGAGTAGGTGTCGCAGCGCTCGGCGACGCCCTCGTAGTCCACGTCCCGTGGCCAGGACGTGATCCCGATGCGGGGTCGGCTCGTCACCCGCCCGAAACTACCGGTTCACCAGGGTGATCTCCCGGGGAGGGGCCCACCGAGAGACCGCCCTGAGGTGATCCGCTGCTTCGATCCCCGCGCCTGGCCGGCAGGTCAGGCCGCCAGCAGGTCGAGGACCGGGGCGTTGTACTCGGTGGTGGAACCGGGCATCTTCCCCGATTCGATGCTGATGGCGCCCTGCCCGGCGAGCTCGACCTGGTAGGTGTTGCTCATCGCTCCCACCTTGATGGGGGTGCGGTGCACGTGGATCTGGTCACGGTCCCAGACCCGCAGGGGGTCCTTCACCTTGATGCCGGTGCCGCGGGGCTTGTAGTCGAAAACGTACACCCGGTCGGCGGTGACCGCGACCACGAAGCTCTGGGGCAGGTTGTCGGTCTTGCCCTTCTCCATGCCGCGCTTGATCATCCCGGCGAGGGGGGAGACCTTGCCCAGGCCGAACGAGCCCATCGTGCCGGCCCGGGAGAAGACGCCGACGGCCAGCAGGTCGCCGTGCACGTGAGGGGCGACCTCCATCATCCAGCGCTCGCGGTACGCCTCGTACTTGTCGGTGCGGCTCATGCTTGCCGCCATTCCCGCTCGGCGCGTTCCTCGCGCAGCCCGTTGATCCCGCCCCAGACGAGCATGATGCCGGCGCCCCCGGACAGGTAGCCGAGGGCCCTGGCGAGGAAGAACGGGGTGGTCACCCACAGCACGGCGAAGATGCCGCACAGCAGGAGGAGCCCGACGCCGGCGGCGAGGGCCGGACCGGGGCGGTTGTACCAGGCCACCGTGGCGGCGGCCGGGTTGGTGGTGGTTGGTGTGTCCATGTACCCAGGGGACCACCCGGCGACCCCGAGGGTCATGAGTAGCACCTACTCAACTCCTCAGGTGGGTGCGGCGACCTACTCACCGCCGCAGTCGCGGGTGGCGTCGAAGATCGGGACCTTGCCCCTTCCAAGTGGCGCCGACATCGCCGAATCTGATGGGATCGATCGATGAGGGGAATGGCTGATGAGTCAAGCCACGGCAACCACCGAAGAGGGCGCAACGGCGACCGCAGGGGGGTTCGGCCTCACGACCGCCACCGCGCTCATCGTCGGCAGCATCATCGGGGTCGGGATCTTCAACCTGCCGACCTCGTTGGCCGGGTACGGCCCCATCACCCTGGTGTCCCTCGGGCTCACCACCGTCGGCGCCCTGGCGCTGGCGCTGCTGTTCGCCGCGCTGTCCCGGCGCCTGCCCGCCGACGGCGGGCCCTACGCCTACGCGCGGGTCGCGTTCGGCAACGGCCTCGGCTTCGCCAACGCCTGGTCGTACTGGATCACGGCCTGGGCGGGCAACGCCGCCATCGCCGTCGGCTGGGTGCTCTACGTCGAGGAGTTCGTGAACACCGGCCACAACCGGCTGGCGTCGGTGGCGCTCGTGCTCGTCGGTCTCTGGATCCCGGCCATCATCAACCTCACCGGCGTCAAGAACATGGGCGCGGTCCAGGTGGTCACCACCCTCTTGAAGTTCGCGGCGCTGGCCTTCATGTCCACGGTCGGCCTCTTCTTCATCAAGTCGGCCAACTACACCCCCTGGAACGTGAGCGGGGAGAGCGCCATCGCCGCGATCGGCGGCGGTATGGCCATCGCCCTGTTCAGCTACCTCGGGGTCGAGGTCGCGGCCGTGGCGGCGGGCAAGGTGCGCGACCCCGATCGCAACATCTCCCTGTCGACGATCTTCGGGACGCTGGCGACCGCGGTCGTCTACCTGCTTTCGCTCACCGCGGTGTTCGGGATCCTCTCGAACGCCGTGCTCTCCGAGTCCACCGCGCCCTTCTCCGACGCCGCCGACGCGATCTTCGGGGGCACGTGGGCCGGCAACGTGATGGCCCTCGTCGTGATCATCTCCGGCTTCGGGGCCCTCAACGGCTGGACGATGATCTGCGCCGAGATGCCCTTGGCCGCCGCCAATGACGGGCTGTTCCCGCAACGGTTCAAGGGGCTGTCGGCCAAGGGGGTGCCGCCGTTCGGCATCATCGCCTCGACCGCGCTGGCCTCGATCGCGATGGCAATCAACTACATCGGGTCCAACGGCGCCACCGTGTTCACGACCCTGGTGCTGATGACCGGGATCACCGCCGCCATCCCCTATGCGTTCTCGGCCCTCGCCCAGATCAAATGGCGCCTGGCCGATCACCGGGCGCTCGACGCGCCGCACTTCGTGCGGGACGTGGTGGTCGCCGTGGTGTCGCTGGTCTTCTCGGTGCTGTTCATCTGGTACTCCCGCTTCACCGGCGAGAGCTTCTGGGTCTACTGGGGGCCGTTCTTCCTCAGCGCCGGCGCACTGCTGCTCGGCATCCCCGTGTACCTCCGCATGCGCGACCGCATGACCCAGCCCGAGCCCGTGCCGGAGTACCGGTCGCCGGCGTGAGGATCGTCGTCGCGCTCGGTGGCAACGCCCTGCTCCGGCGGGGCGAGGCCATGACCGTCGAGCACCAGCGGGCGAACGTCGCCGTCGCCTGCGAGCACCTCGCCGCCGTCGTGGCCGGCAACGAGGTCGTCATCTCGCACGGCAACGGCCCCCAGATCGGCCTGCTGGCCCTCGAAGCCGCCGCCTACGAGGAGGTGCCCGCCTATCCCCTCGACGTGCTCGGCGCGGAGAGCCAGGGGATGATCGGCTACCTCATCGAACAGGAGCTGGGGAACTGCCTGCCGCCGGATCAACCGCTGGCGACCCTGCTGACCATGATCCAGGTGGCTCCCGACGATCCGGCCTTCGGGGCGCCCAGCAAACCCATCGGCCCCCTCTACGACGAGGCCGAGGCCGAGGCGCTCGCGGCCGAACGCGGCTGGGCGTTCCGTCCCGACGGTGACCACCAGCGCCGCGTCGTGCCGTCGCCGAGCCCGCGCCGCATCTTCGAGGAGCGACCCATCCGGTGGTTGCTCGAGCGCGGTTGCGTGGTCATCTGTGCTGGCGGTGGCGGCATCCCGACCGCGTACGACGGCGCCCGCCACCTCGGGGGCATCGAGGCGGTGATCGACAAGGACCACGCCAGCAGCCTCCTCGCTCGAGACCTGGGCGCGGACGTGTTCGTCATGGCCACCGACGCGCCCGCCGCGTTCTTGGACTTCGGCACGGCGGACCAGCGGGCGGTCATCGCGGCCCACCCGGATGCCCTGCTCGATGCGCACGCTGATGCCTTCGCCGCGGGCTCGATGCTGCCCAAGGTGCAGGCCGCCGCCGACTTCGCCCGGTCGACCGGTCGGCCGGCGATGATCGGCCAACTCACGGACATCGAGGCCCTGGTCGCCCGCACCGCCGGCACCCGGATCGCCACCGACGTCGACGGGGTGGTCACGGTCCCCTCCCCGCACACCCCATCCCTCAACACCCCGTCCCCGCACAAGGAGCACTGAACCATGGCCTTCGGCGTCCATTCCGAGGTCGGCACCCTGCGCAAGGTGCTCGTCCACCGCCCCGGTCTCGAGCACACCCGCCTCACGCCCGCGAACGCCGAGGACCTGCTCTTCGACGACGTGTTGTGGGTGACCCAAGCCAAGCGCGAGCACGACGCCTTCTGTGAGGTGATGCGCGAGCGGGGGATCGAGGTGTTCGAGGCCGAGATCCTGCTCGCCGAGGCCCTCGCCAAGCCCGACGCCAAGGACTGGGTCGTGGCCAACATCCTCAACGAGCGCGAGGTCGGCATCGGGGTGGCCGAGCAGGCCCAGGCGTGGGTGGAGTCCGCCGAGCCCGCCGACGTGGCCGACTTCCTGATCGGGGGCATCACCCGCGACGACGTCAACGTCGAGCTGGGCCGGCTGTGGGACGCCGGCGATCCCCACACGTTGCTGCTGCCACCCCTTCCCAACTTCTTGTTCCAGCGAGACCCGTCCTGCTGGATCTTCGACGGGGTGACCATCAACCCCATGACCAAGCCGGCCCGAAAGCCCGAGTCGCTGATCATGGAGGCGATCTACTCGTTCCACCCCATGTTCACGGCCGAGGCCTTCCCCGTCTGGCTCGGCGGCGGCGGGGAGGACTGGGGGCGGGCCCACGTCGAGGGCGGCGACGTCCAGCCCATCGGCAACGGCACCGTCATGATCGGCATGGGCGAGCGCACCACCCCCCAGGCGGTGCTCCTCATCGCCCGGGCGCTGTTCCGGGCGGGGTCGGCCACCCAGGTCCTGGCGGTCCACCTGCCCAAGTCGCGCAGCTACATGCACCTCGACACCGTCATCACCATGTGCGACCGCGACCTCGTCACCCTCTTCCCATCGGTGGTCGAGCGGGCCCGCACGTGGAGCATCCGCCCTGGCGCCACGCCCGACGACCTGGTGACCGAAGAGCGCCCGGGCTCCCTCGTCGAGGCCATGGCTGAGGCCCTCGGCGTCAGCGAGCTGCGGGTCATCCGCACCGGGGGTGACTACTTCGAGGCCGAGCGCGAGCAGTGGGACGACGGCAACAACGTCGTCGCCCTGGAGCCTGGGGTGGTGGTGGCCTACGAGCGCAACACCGGCACCAACACCGCCCTGCGCAAGGCGGGCATCGAGGTCATCACCATCGAGGGGTTCGAGCTGGGACGGGGGCGCGGCGGGTCGCACTGCATGACCTGCCCCATCGAGCGCGACGCCGCGTTCTAGGCCGCCGCCATGTACAACCTGCGCAACCGCCACTTCCTCAAGGAGCTGGACTTCGAGCCGGAGGAGCTGCGGTTCCTGCTCCAGCTCGCCGAGTCGCTCAAGATCGCCAAGTACAACGGCACCGAGGTGCGCCACCTCGAGGGCAAGCAGCTGGCGTTGATCTTCGAGAAGACCTCGACGCGCACCCGCGCCGCGTTCGAGGTGGCGGCGCACGACCAGGGCGCCCACGTCACCTACCTGGATCCGACCGGCTCGCAGCTCGGCCACAAGGAGTCGATCGCCGACACCGGCCGGGTGCTCGGGCGCATGTACGACGCCATCGAGCTCCGCGGCCACGGCCAGGAGGAGATCGAGGAGCTCGCCCGATTTGCCGGCGTGCCCGTCTACAACGGCCTCACCGACGAGTGGCACCCCACCCAGATGCTCGCCGACTTCCTCACGATGCACGAGGCGTCGCACAAGCCCTACGAGCAGCTGCGCTACGCGTTCGTGGGGGACTGCCGGTTCAACATGGGCCGCTCGTTGCTGGTCATGGGCGCGCTCATGGGTGCCGACGTCCGCCTCGGTGGTCCCGCCGCCTTGCACCCACCGGACGACGTCGTGGCCGCGGCGCGGGACGTGGCGGCCCGCACCGGCGCGACCATCACCATCACCGCGGATCCCGCCCAGGCCGTCGCCGGCGTCGACTTCGTGCACACCGACGTGTGGGTCTCGATGGGCGAGGACAAGTCGGTGTGGTTCGAGCGGGTCGAGCTGCTGCGTCCTTTCCAGGTGAACCGGGCGCTGCTCGACGCGACGGGGAACCCGAGGGTGCGGTTCCTGCACTGCTTGCCGGCCTTTCACGACCTGAACACGGTCGTCGGCCGCGAGGTGATGGAGGCGACGGGCATGACCGAGGGCCTCGAGGTCACCGACGAGGTGTTCGAGTCGCGGGCCAGCCTCGTGTTCGACCAGGCCGAGAACCGCCTGCACACCATCAAGGCCATCCTGGTGGCGACCCTCGGCTCCTAGACGGCGGGACCGGCGCCCGGCACCCGAACCCTTGCCGGCGTCCGGGTAGGTGGGTACCGTCGGCCCAGCAGCACTCGGGAGTTGCCGCTCCCCTCCGGGACGATCAACGGGACGGGACGGCCGACGATGTACGACGAGACCGCACGATTCGAGTTGCACGAGGGGCTTCGGGAGGCGCTCGGTGAGGCACGAGGCGACACGCTGATGAGCCTGCTCCCGCCGGTCGGCTGGGCCGACATCGCCACGAACCACGAGCTCGACCTGCTGGGCGACCGAGTCGACGCCCGGATCGACGGCGTCCTGCTGGCGATCGAGGCCCGGATCGACGGCGTCGAGCGGGAGATCGAGGCCCTGGGGGAGTCGACGGCGGCGCAGATCGAGATCGCTCGCCTCGCCAGCGAGAAGGCCATGGCCGAGCTCGAGGCCCGCCTGCACCGCGACATGTTGCGCTTGACCTGGTCGATGATCGGCGGGTTCGTGGCCATCGCCGGCGTCCTGGCCGCCAACAACGTCCTCTGACGCCGGGTTCGGTCTCAGGCGGCGTCGGCGCGGCGACGAACGTCGGCGACGACGAACACGGGTGGGACAATGGGTGACCTTGCCCTACTCTGTGATTCATGGCGTCCTCGAATGCCTCTGTGCAGCGGTCGTTCCGGCTGTCGCGTTCCACGAGCGACCTGCTCGACGCTGCCGCGGCGGCGTCCAACGAGTCCCGCAACGCCTTGGCTGATCGCCTGCTCAACGAGGCGTTGCGCCTCGAGCGTCACCCGCTCATCCGATTCCGCACCGGCTACGCCGGCCGGCGTGAGCCCTCGGTGCAGGGAACTCGCCTCCTGGTGCGCCAGTTGGTGGCGACGCACCGGGCGCACGACGGCGACGTCGCGAGGACCGCGGAGTACTTCGACCTCAGCCCCGCGGTGGTGCGGGCGGCGCTCGCGTACTACGCCGAGTTCAAGGACGAGGTCGACGCCGATGTCGCGTGGGCGCGGGTGGGCGAGGAAGAGGAGCGAGCACGCTGGGAGCGTGAGCGGGCCGCCCTCGCGTGAAGCTGGCGCTCGATCACCACTTCACCACCCGAATCGCCGTGGGTCTCCGTGAAGGAGGTCACGACGTCGTCGCGGCCGTCGAGGTCGGATGGGAGGAGCTCGAGGACCCGGCCCTGCTCGAGCAGTGCGTAGACGATGGCCGAGCCCTCTTGACGAACAACGCTCGGGACTTCGTGCCCATCGTTCGGGAGCGGGCCGCCGAGGGCCGCTCCCACCTCGGCCTGATCCTCACATCCGACAGCAGAGCGGCGCGGTCGATGGACCACACCGGGCACTACCTCGACGCACTCGACGTCCTCCTCGCCGAACACCCTGCCGACGAGGCCTTCGTCGACCGGGTCCACTGGTTGTAGCGGCGGCGCTCAGGCGGCGTCGGCGCGTCGGCGGACGCCCCCCCTGACCAGAAGCCGTTCCAGATCCGGTCGATCTGGCTCCGCAGCTCACCGGTCAGCACGCTTTGTTCCTCCCCTGGGCGCTCGCCGCCGAGCGCTGCCGGGGGATGGTACCGAACCCGTCATCTGCCGACCCCGGGGCGGTAGAAGCCGAGGATTCGTGGGAATTGCCTTGCGAACATCCGAGTCGTTGTTCCGTGGAGCCGCCCTGTGTCGTCGATCCTCGCCTCACTTGAAGACCTCGAGACCCAACTGGACGAGGCGCTGGCCCACGAGCCCGCCGGGTTGCCGGGGGCGGTGTTGGCCGAGGCGGTGGAGCGGCAGGTGCGGATCCGCAACAAGTTCGCCGCGCTCGACGCTGGCCTGGCCGGAGCGTTCGACGCGTCCAAGGAGTGGATGGCGAACGGGTCTCGTTCGGCGGCGGCGTGGATCGTGACCGCCGGCCGGGAACGCAAGTGCGTGGCCGACCGGCGGGTGCGTCTCGGGAAGGCCTTGCGGGGGATGCCGGTGGTGTGGGCGGCGTTCGGCGTACCGATGTCCGCTTCCCCGACGAGCGGGTGTGCCGTCTCGATGACGGCACCATCATCGCCCCCTCCACCGCCCTCAGCCTCGGGCTCGCCGGCCACCTCCGCGGGTTGATCCTCGACCCCGACGGGGTGCCCCTTCACTTCGGGCAGGAACGACGGGGCTTCACCGGCGACCTCCGCACGGCGATGCAGCTGACCCACGCCTACTGCGGGCACGGCCCCGGCTGCGACGTCCCCTCATGGCGCTGTCAGATCGACCACATCGAACCGTTCACCGACGGCGGGCCCACCGCCCTCGAGAACGGCGACCCGAAGTGTGTGCCCCACAACCGCTGGAAGGAGCACCTCGACGCCGAGATCCGCCGCCGCAAGCGATGGCGGCGCGAGCACCTCGACGCCCGCGGCGACCCCGATCCCAGCGCCGACCGAGAAGAGCAAGCGGCATGAGCCGGGTGGATGGATCGTCGCCCGAGGCAGCATCGAGTGATTCAGTCCAGGGCGGCGTCCACGTCGAGGTTCGAGGCGGGGGTCACCGTGACATCGTCGCCGCCGGCGTAGTCGGGGCTGTCGTTCCAGTACTCGAGCGCGTGGTCGCCGGTGGGGTCGATGAACGCGACGCGGTAGGCGCCGGTGGGCAGGGTGGCGAAGGCGTAGTTGCCGCTGGCATCGGTGGTCTGGCCCCCCAGCAGGGAGCCGGTGGCGTCGATGGCCACCACGAAGATGCCGGGGAGCGGTGCGCCGGAGACCTGGTCGGTGACGGTGCCGGAGAAGCCGCCGGTGGTGCGGGTGACGGAGGCGTTGTTCACCGACGGTGAGGTGACGCTGGTCGCGGTGGCGAGCGCCGTGTAGGGCTGGTCGTTGAACCACTCCATGGCGTGGGCGCCATTGGGATCGATGAACGCCAGCTTGTACTGCCCGGCCTGCACGTTCAGCGTGTAAGCGCCGCCGGCCGTCGTCAAGGCACCGCGGGCGAACGCGAAGTCGGACGCCCGGAGGGCCAGGACCCACACACCGGAAAGCCCGGTGCCGGTGCCCGCCTGTGTGACGGTCCCGGTCAGGTTGGCACCGCCGGGGATCGCGGTCTGGCTGGGCAATGTGCCGTTGGCCGTGGTGGCCACGCCAGCGGTGACGGTGGCCGGCGTACCGGGGAACGCGGACGACCCGCCCACGTACTCGGGCGCGTGCGCGCCGGTCGGGTCGATGTGGACGATCGAGTGCGTGGCCGCGCTGAGCCCCGGGATCGTGTACACTCCGGCCCCGTTGGCCACAGCCCCTCGTTCGGGGGCGCCGTTGACCATGCTCGCGGACAATGCCCAAGCGCCGCCGATGGCGGGGGCGCCTCCATCGCGTGTGATCGTGCCCGTGACCGAGCCCTGCGTCGGCGCCATGGTGGCGTCGAGGTCGCTGGTGGCGCCGTCGAGCACGGTGGCGCGTGTGGGTGGTCCGGCGAAGCCCGCCACGTGAAGTCCGGCGGGATCGATCAGGTACAGGTAGTAGGCGCCGGCGCGCACGTCGACGCTGAAGTTGCCGCCGGCGTCGGCGGTGGCGCCGCCCACGAGCACGAAGTCCGAGACCCGCATCACCGCCACGAACGCGCCGGGCACCGCGGCGGCCGACACGGCATCGGTGATGGTGCCGCTGATGGTGCCCTCGCCGACGCCCGTCAGTTGGACGAACGGCAGGTCGTTGCCCATCTCGCCGGCGCCGTCGCCCCGATTGCCGATTCCGCCGAGGCCGAGCTGTCCCCCGCTGTTGGCGCCCCAGCACTTGACCTGCTCGGTATCGAGGATCGTGCAGCTGACGCTGCCACCACCGGTCACCAGCGTCGCAGTCCGGCCCGTGCCGAGATCGACCGCCGGCAGGTTGTTCCCCATCTCGCCCGGACCGTCGCCTCGATGGGCGGTGTCGCCCAGGCCGAGTGGGCCCAAGGTGTTCACGCCCCAGCACTTGACGGTGGCGTCATCGAGCACGGCGCACGTGTGGGTGAACCCCGAATCGACTCCCGACACGGTTCGACCGGTGCCGAGGTCCACGGTGGGCAGGTTGTTGCCCATCTCGCCGGCCCCGTCGCCGCGGGCGAGCCCATCGCCGGTCCCCAATCGACCTGTCCCACCGCTGCCCCAGCACTTCACGGTCTGGTCGTCCAGGATGGCGCAGTTGAACGCAGTGCCCGAGGTGATCGCGGTGGCGGTGCGACCGGTGCCGAGGTCGATGGCGGGGAGGTTGCCCCCCATCTCGGTCGGACCGTCACCTCGCGACGTCGTGTCCCCTTGGCCGAGCTGGCCGATCGAATTGAGTCCCCAGCACTTGACCTTGGCGTTGTCCAACACCGCGCACGTGTGCAGATCGCCCGCCGAGATGGCCACCGCCGTGCGGCCGGCACCCAGCGCCACGGTGGGCAGGTTGCCACCCATCTCCCCGGCGCCGTCGCCACGAGGCAGGACGTCGCCGAGCCCCAATTGTCCCGAGTCGTTGCGCCCCCAGCACTTCACGGTGGCATCGTCGAGAACGGCGCAGGTGTGGGAGTTCCCCACCGCAAGTGCGACGGCCGTGCGGCCGGCGCCCAGGCTGACCGAGGGGAGCGACGCGCCCATCTCGCCCGGTCCGTCCCCTCGGTTGACGGTGTCGCCGAGCCCGAGTTGGCCGTCGATGTTCAAACCCCAGCACTTCACCTTGCCGTTGTCGAGGATCGCGCAGGTGTGGTTGGAGCTGCTGTCGACGGCGACCGCTGTGCGGCCGTTGCCCAGATCGACGCTGAGCAGCGCGTCGGCCATCTGATCCGGGCCGAACCCCCGCGACGTGACGTCACCCAGCCCGAGTTGGCCATTCGCGTTCCCGCCCCAGCACTTCACCGTGCCGTCGTCGAGGATCGCGCAAGAGTGGTTCGCGCCACTCGTGACCCGCTGCACCGCGTGACCCTGGCCGAGGTCGACCGCCGGCAGGTTGTCGCCCATTTCGCCGGCGCCGTCGCCCCGGTTGTTGATGTCGCCGATGCCCAGGCGACCGCTGGCGCCTTGGCCCCAACACTTGTAGGTGGCGTCGTCCAGCAACGCGCAGGCAAAGTTCCCGCCCGCGGTCATGGCGCTGGCGCTTCGTCCGGCACCCAGGTCGACGGCGGGCAGGTTGTCGCCCATCTCGTTGGACTGGTCGCCGCGGCTCTGCAGATCGCCCAAGCCGAGCGCTCCGGTGGTGTTGAAGCCCCAGCACTTCACGGACCCGTTGTCGAGCACGGCGCACGTGTGGCTGGCGCCACTGCTCACCGCAACGACGGATCGTCCGGTGCCCAGGGCCACCGCCGGCAGGCTGTCGCCCATCTCGCCGCCGTTGTCGCCCCGGTTGGTGATGTCGCCGATCCCGAGCTTGCCGTTGCTGTTGCTGCCCCAGCACTTCAGGGTGGCGTCGTCGAGCACCGCGCAGGTGTGGGTGTAGCCGGAGCTGAGGGCGACGGCGGTCCGGCCGGTGCCCAGGGCCACGGCGGGCAGGGTGTCGCCCATCTCGCCGCCATTGTCGCCCCGATCGGCGGTGTCGCCGAGGCCGAGCTGCCCGTTCACATTGTCGCCCCAGCACTTGACCGCGGCGTTGTCGAGGATGGCGCAGGTGTGGTCGCCGCCCGAGCTGAGGGCGACGGCGGTCCGGCCGGCACCCAGGTTCACCGTCGGCAGTGCGTTGCCCATCTCGCCGGGCCCGTCGCCGCGAGTGGCGGTGTCGCCGACTCCGAGCTGGCCGCTGCCGTTGAATCCCCAGCACTTGACCAAGGCGTTGTCGAGGATCGCGCAGGTCATCTGGTCGCCGGCCGAGATGGCGGTGGCAGTGCGCCCGACCCCGAGATCGATGGCGGGGAGGTTGTCACCCATCTCGCCGGCCCCGTCGCCGCGGGTGAGCGTGTCGCCCTGACCCAGATAGATGCCCAGGCCCCAGCACTTCACGGTGGCGTCGTCCAGCAGGGCACAGGCGTGGTTCGTGCCCATGGCGACCGCAGTCGCCGTGCGGCCGGTGCCCAGGTCGACCGCGGGCAGGTTGTCGCCCATCTCGTTGGCGCCGTCGCCGCGGGTGGTGTTGTCGCCGTTCCCCAGCACGCCGCCAACTCCGTCGCCCCAGCACTTCACCCGGCCGTCGGTCATGACGGCGCACGTCCGGCCGAGGCCGGCGCTGATGCGGGCGAACGCCGGCGGCGACCCGGGCGCGTCGTTGACGTCGGCGCCCGCCGGCGTGCCGGCGGGCACCGCGGCGACGGCCACGACGGCTGCTGCCAGCGCGGTGACGACGAGGGTCGCCCATGTTCGGATTCGGCGTGTGCCCATGTCGCCTCCTGCCTTCTGGTGTCGGCGAGACTAGTGGTGGTGACCCGGCATTACCGGGGCCGTACCTCCAGCGCCCTCGTCGTTTGGATGTCACAGGGCCGCGGTAGGTTCGCCTCGTGGAAGATCCGGAGCCCCTCGTCGGGCGAGTCATCGGCACCGAGGACGCCACGCCGCTCGAATTCTGGGTGGGGGTCGGTCCCGACGCCTTCCTCCAGCTCGACGACGTCGTCGCCCTCGAGCGCACGGACCTGCCCGGTCGCGAGCCGGTGAAGATCTACGGCGTGGTGGGCCAGGTGCGGGCCCGCCACGAGGGCGCCCGCTTCGACAGCGACGTCTGGCTCATCGAGGACGGCGTCCTGCCCGCCGAGGTCAGCGAGGCCGCCCAGGTGCAGGCCACGCGCTTCGAGCCCGAGGTGTTCGTGCCCCCGCTGCCGGGCCAGGCCGTGCGGCGGGCGTCGGGGGCCGAGCGCGACCAGGCGCTGTTCTTCGACGGCATGACCAAGCGCCTGCCCGCCGGCCTCACCCGCGACGACGAGCCGTTGTACGTCAACCTCGAGTTCCTCGACGGCACGCGGGGCGCCCACGTCAACATCAGCGGCATCAGCGGCGTGGCCACCAAGACCACCTACGCCACCTTCCTGCTCTACAGCCTGTTCCACTCGGGGGCGCTGGGCGCCGACGCGGTGAACACCAAGGCCCTGATCTTCAACGTGAAGGGCGAGGACCTGCTCTTCCTCGACCACCCCAACACCGCCCTGCGCTCCGAGGACCACGACCGTTACACGAAGCTGGGCCTCACCCCGGGGCCGTTCACCAGCGTCGACGTCTTCGCCCCGCCCCGTCGTGGCGACCGCAACGCCGCCCCCGACGTCACCAGCCGCACCGAGGGCGTCACCTCGGTCTTCTGGACCCTCGAGCAGTTCTGCGCCGACGAGCTGTTGCCCTTCCTCTTCGCCGACGCCGAGGACGACCGCCAGCAGTACACGATGGTCGTGCACAACGTCACCCACCGCCTCAAGCAGCACGCCCAGCCGGTCGGCGACGGCGCGGTCAGCATCGACGGCACGGTGGTGCGCACCTTCCGCGACCTCGTCGAGCTCATCAGCGCCAAGGTCGAGGACGAGGAGGAAGGCATGGTCTGGGCGGGCCGGGCCATCGGCGCCGGCACCGTCGGGGCGTTCATCCGCCGCCTCAACGGGGCCATCCGCCACCTCGAGGCGCTCATCCGGGCCGACGTGCCCAACCCCGAGCGCCACCGGGTCAAGTTCGAGAAGCAGGTCACCGTGGTGGACCTGCACAACCTCAACGACCGGGCCAAGCGCTTCGTGGTCGGTGTGGTGCTGCGTAAGGCCTTCGAGGAGAAGGAGCGGGCCGGCCAGGCCAAGCCCCTCCAGTTCGTGGTGCTCGACGAGCTCAACAAGTACGCCCCCCGGGAGGGCGCCAGCCCCATCAAGGAGATCCTCCTCGACGTGGCCGAGCGGGGCCGGTCGCTCGGCATCATCCTCATCGGCGCCCAGCAGACCGCCAGCGAGGTCGAGCGCCGCATCGTGGCCAACTCCGCGATCCGGGTGGTGGGCCGCCTCGACGCCGCCGAGGCCGCCCGCGGCGAGTACGGGTTCCTCCCCCAGGTGCAGCGCCAGCGGGCCACCATCATCAAGCCCGGCACCATGCTGCTCTCACAGCCCGAGATCCCCGTCCCGCTGATGGTGCAGTTCCCCTTCCCCGCGTGGGCCACCCGCGCGGCCGAGGCCGGTGCCAACCCGTCCGCCACCGAGCACCCCGACGACGTCTTCTCGACGTTCCCGAAGCTGTGAGGCCGGCGTGAAGGTCCTCCACACCTCCGACTGGCACGTCGGCAAGACCATCCGCGGTCGCAGCCGCGCCGACGAGCACGCGGCCGTCCTCGCCGAGATCGTGGGCATCGCCGACGCCGAGGCGGTCGACCTCGTCCTGGTGGCCGGCGACCTCTTCGACAGTGCCGCCCCGCCGCCCGACGCCGAGCAGATCGTCTACCGCACCCTCCTCGAGCTGGCCCGCGGGGGCGAGCGCCCCGTGGTGGTCATCGCCGGCAACCACGACAACGCCAGGCGCTTCGCCGCCGTGGCCCCCCTGCTCGCGGGCGTCGGGGTGCAGGTGGTGCCCATGCTCACCGGGCCCGCCGACGGCGGGGTGATCGACATCGAGGTCGGCGGGCAGACCGCTCGGCTCGCGGTGGTGCCGTTCCCCAGCCAGCGCTACATCGTCACCGCGTCGGACCTCATGGACCTCGACGCCGACGAGCACGGCGGCCGCTACGCCGAGCGGGTGCGCCGTGCCATCGACGTGCTCACCGCGGGCTTCGGCGACGACACCGTCAACCTGCTGGTGGCCCACCTGATGGTCGTCGGGGGCCTGGCCGGCGGCGGCGAGCGCACCGCCCACCTCTTCGACGACTACAGCGTCCCGGCCACGGCCTTCCCCTCCAGCACCCACTACGTGGCCCTCGGTCACCTCCACCGCCAGCAGTCCATGCCCGGGCCCTGCCCCGCCTGGTACTGCGGGTCGCCCCTCCAGCTCGACTTCGGCGAGACCCGCGACGACAAGGCCGTGCTCGTCATCGAAGCGTCGCCGGGGCACCCGGCCGAGGTGCGATCCGTGCCCCTCGAAGCCGGCCGACGCCTGCGCACCATCGAGGGCAGCCTCACCGCCCTCCAGGCTCTCGTGGGCACCACGGGGGACGACCACCTGCGCGTACGGGTCGACGAGCCCGCCCGGCCCGGCCTCGCCGACGAGGTGCGCGAGCTGTTCCCCGACGCCGTCGACGTGGCCATCGTGCGGCCCGAGGTCGAGCGGCGGGAGCGGGCCGAACGCGCCGGCAAGTCGCCGCAAGAGCTCTTCGACGTCTACCT
>RRZU011802733.1_pt1 | contig 21872 bp, 25 predicted proteins | sample 2165561 | NCBI WGS metagenome assembly RRZU01 (sample SAMN10456909, study PRJNA506462) | wastewater metagenome | isolation source: wastewater sludge | place: USA: Moscow, Idaho | reverse complement strand
TTCCGGGAATTCCGTCCTGCCAGCCCTGGATCAGGCCACGGAGCGGGAACTCGATCGACTCGCCCCGATTCCAGGAGCTGTCGAACTCTTCCCCGGTGTCGTACTCGACACCGACGTAATGCACGGTGACGGTTCCGCCGGGTACCGCTTCAGCGCCATCGCCCACCACCACGTCCTCGATCACCAGGGCATCGGGCGCGGGGCCGTCGGGGAATTCGATCTCAGGTTTTGTCGTCACAGGGCGAGGCTAGTTGACGACACCGGCTCGTGGTACCGCGCGCGCCAAACCCGCGGCAGGACGCGCGCACTCGGGCAGACTGGCGCCATGCGCCCCAGCGATGACGTCGACGTCGCGGTCGTCGGCGGTGGTCACAACGGCTTGGTCGCCGCCGCCTATCTGGCCCGCGCCGGGCTCCGTATCCGGCTGCTCGAACGACAGGACCACGTCGGCGGCGCGGCGGTGTCGGCCGAAGCCTTTTCCGGTGTGGCGGCGCGCTTGTCGCGGTACTCCTACCTGGTCAGCCTGTTCCCCCGGCGTATCCTCGACGACCTCGGGGTTCCGCTCGAGCTGGTGCGACGCCGATATTCCTCGTACACACCGGATCCGTCGACCGCGGGGCGGACCGGACTGCTGATCGGGCCGCGGTCGACCTTCGACGCCATCGGTGCGCAGTCGGACGCCGACGGGTTCGCCGACTTCTACCGGCGGGCCCGTCTGGTGACAGAAACGTTGTGGCCCAGCCTTACCGAACCATTACCGACCCGCGCCCAGGCCCGGGCGCGGGTGCTCGCCGGTGGTGTTGACGCCGCCAGCGCCTGGGCGGGCATTGTCGAGACCCCGATCGGTTCCACGATCAACACAGCGGTCGACAACGACCTGGTGCGCGGCGTGCTGGCCACCGACGCGTTGATCGGGACGTTCGCCCGCACCGACGACGAATCGCTGGGTCAGAACATCTGTTTCCTCTACCATCTGCTCGGCAATGGAACCGGGGACTGGAACGTACCGGTTGGCGGCATGGGCGCCCTGACCACCGGACTGGCCGCGGCAGCCCGCCGCCATGGTGCCGAGATCCAGACCGGAACAGATGTTTTCGCGATCACGCCCGACGGTGAGGTGTCATACCGCCACGGCGACGACGAACACCGGGTCCGCGCGCGGACGGTGCTGGCGGGCGTCACACCGGTGGTGCTGGCCGAACTGCTCGGCGAACCGGCCCCGCCATTCGTCCAGGGCGCGCAGATCAAGGTCAATCTGATGCTGCGCAGGCTCCCCCGGCTGCGCGACGGCGCGGTGACGCCGGAGCAGGCATTCGGCGGCACGTTCCACATCAACGAGACGCTGACCCAGCTGGACGACGCGCACGCACAGGCTGTCGCCGGCCGGATCCCCGCTCCGCTGCCGTGTGAGATCTATTGCCATTCACTGGCCGACCCGAGCATCCTGTCCCCGCAGTTGCGCGCCGCCGGCGCGCAGACCCTCACCGTATTCGGACTCCACACCCCTCATGCCCTGGTGTGCAACGGCGATCACGACCGGATTCGGGCGGCACTCACCGATGCCGTGCTCTCGTCGTTGAATTCCGTTCTGGCCGAACCCATCCAGGATGTCATTCTGCAGGACGCCGACGGTAGGCCGTGCGTGGAGGCCAAGACCACCCTGGACCTGGAGAACACCCTGCGCATGACGGCGGGCAACATCTTTCACGGCGCCCTGCAATGGCCCTTCGCCGACGACGGGACACCCCTGGACACCCCGGCGCAGCGCTGGGGGGTGGAGACCGAACACGAACGAATCCTGTTGTGCGGATCCGGTTCTCGCCGTGGTGGCGCGGTCTCGGGGATCGGTGGCCACAACGCGGCGATGGCGGTCCTGGAGGCGCGCTAGCTCTCGGCCGCCATGATCTTGGCGACCAGCACGGCCAGGTTGGCCAGGTCGTCGTCGGCGAGGCCGGTCAACGCGGTAGGGGCCGGGTCATCGATGGCCTTCACCGTATCCACCAGCGCACGGCCGGCATCGGTCAGTGAAACCAGTTTGCTCCGCCGGTTGTTGGGATCGACCTCGCGCAGCACCAGACCGCGGTCCTCGAGATCGTTGACGGCGACCGTCGCGGCCGGGGCGTCGATGGTGGCCGCCAGGGCAACCTCTTTGACCGTCATGGGAGTTCGCGCCAGCCGCAGCAGGATGCGGATCCGGCTGAACGGCAGCCCGGCCGCCGCGACGGCCGCGCGCCGCCAGGTGTCCTGGTTGTCCAGCACGATACGGGTCAGATCGGCCCACACCTTGTCGGCGAGGCGGTTACGCGTGGACGTCGGCATGGCCCCTCCCTGGGTGACCGAACAATGACGCCAGTCGTTCTGCGGAGCGTAGCGCCCGCGGCGTGGTCGAGTACAGCCCCAGGCCGAGCACCAGCAGACCCCGTGCCGCGCACACGAGCGACAACGGTCGCGCGTCGGCCACGAACGACGAGTTCGGTGCGGCGATGGCCGAGGCGGCAATCGAACCGCACAGTGCCACAACAAGACTGACGCCCACCTGCCGGCTGGTGGAAGCCACCGCCGAGGCCGCACCCGCCCGGTCCAACGGCAGGAAGACGACGAAGGCGGCAGCGGTCAGCGCCAGGATGACGGGCTTGCGCCCGCGCGTCAGTTGGTCAACAGATGCATTCATACAACTATTGTCAATCTACAACTGTTGCGTCAGCAAGTGCCCGTTGCCCGAAACCTGCGTTTCAGCGTGGTGGGGTCAGCGGGCGCCGATGGCGGTGTAGTCGCGCTCGGTGTAGCCGGTGTACACCTGCCGCGGCCGCCCGATCTTGCCCGGCTCGGAATGCATCTCACGCCAGTGCGCGATCCACCCCGGCAGCCGTCCGAGCGCGAACAACACAGTGAACATCCGCGTCGGGAAGCCCATCGCGCGGTAGATCACGCCGGTGTAGTAGTCCACATTCGGGTACAGCTTGCGCTCCACGAAGAAGTCGTCGGTGAGCGCGATCTCCTCGAGTTCCTTGGCAATGTCGAGCAACTGGTCGTCGCCCCCGAGCTTGCTCAGGATCTTGTCGGCCTGCTCCTTGACGATCCGCGCCCGCGGATCGTAGTTCTTGTAGACGCGGTGGCCGAAGCCCATCAGCTTCACGCCGTCCTCGCGATCCTTGACCCGGCGGACGAACGTCTTGACGTCGTCGTTACCGGTGCGGATCTTCTCCAGCATCTCGAGCACAGCCTGGTTCGCGCCGCCGTGCAGCGGCCCCCACAGCGCGTTGATGCCGCCGGAGATCGAGGTGAACAGGTTGGCCTGGGAAGATCCCACCAACCGGACTGTGGATGTAGAGCAGTTCTGCTCATGATCGGCATGCAGGATGAACAGCATGTCCAGCGCCCGGACGATCTCCGGATCGAGCACATAGGGCTCGGCCGGCACCCCGAACGTCATCCGCAGGAAGTTCTCCACCAGCGACAGCGAGTTGTCCGGGTACAGGAACGGCTGCCCCTCGGACTTCTTGTAGGCGTACGCCGCGATGGTGGGCAGCTTGGCCAGCAGCCGGATCGAGGAGAGCTCGACCTGTTCCTTGTCCAGCGGGTCGAGCGAATCCGGGTAGTAGGCGCTCAGCGCATTGACCGCACTGGAGAGCACCGGCATCGGGTGCGCGTTGCGCGGGAAGCCATCGAAGAACCGCTTGAGGTCCTCGTGCAGCATGGTGTGCCGCTGGATCTGGTCGGTAAAGGTGGCCAACTGCTCGGCGGACGGCAGCTCACCGTAGATGAGCAGGTAGGAGACCTCGATGAAGGTCGACTTCTCGGCCAGTTGCTCGATCGGGTATCCGCGATACCGCAGGATGCCGGCGTCGCCGTCGATGTAGGTGATCGCCGACTTGGTGGACGAGGTGTTGACGAATCCGCCGTCGAAGGTGGTGTAGCCGGTCTTGGCCAGCAGGGAGCCCAGCGCGATCGCATCGGAGCCCTCGGTCGCCTTGACGATGTCGAGGTCGATCGATCCCCCGGGATACTGGAGAGTCGCGGTCTCGTCTGAGGAAGAACTGCTGGCCACGGAAACCCCTTCTGAGCGATACGAGCTTGCAATAGGGAAGGTAGTCGCTAACTCATCCGCGCGCCTGCGGGGGGTTGGTCACCCGTCAGGGTGCGATGGTCGCGAGCGCCCTGAACTGGTCGTAGGACTCGCTGATCCGCTGAGCCATGAGCTCCGGGCCGAGCGGGCCGGAGGTCGTCTCGGGGGTCAGGTCGCCGCACGCGGTCACGATGATCGCCGACCACACCGCGTTGACCATCCGCAGGCGCCGATTGGTCGGGTCCACACCCATCCGGTCGGCCAGCGCGCCGAACACCACGGGGTTCTGGATCTGACCGGCGGCCAGTTTGAGGTCGTCGGTCGAGTTGAGGACCTGCAGCGTCAGCGCCACGCCGTTGCTGTTGAGCCCCGGCACCCCGCCGGACCTGACCTTCCCCAGGGTGGTCAGGTGGGCGTCGCGCAAGGCCCGCAGCGCCGACACGTCCGACGGGATGGTCTTCAGCTCGGCGGCCACCCCCCGGATGAGCGCGTCCAGCAGCGCCAGGTAGACGGCGTCCTTGGTGGCGAAGTACCGGCTGAATGTGCGGGAGGAGACATCCGCGGCGGCGGCGATCTGATCGACGGTGGTCTTCTCGTACCCCTGCTCCAGGCAGAGTTGGACGGCGGCATTGATCAGCATCGCGCGAGTGCGCTGCTTCTTACGCTCCCGCAACCCGAGTTCGGACCCCGCACCGACGTCGATCACATCGGTCATCGTAGCGGCCCTGAGTGCTCGCGCTGCCGTATTTTTTCAGCGACTGTCAAGAAATATCGCCGGGGCCCGTCGCGCCACGCGGTAGCGCACGAATACCGGCACGGCCAGGCTCGCGATGATCACGCCGACGACCATGAGAACACCGCCGCCCGCCAGGAACACCACCGCCACCCACCGCCGCCGCGGTCCATCGCATCGGCCCAGGCGCCGCCCCACAACCCGAACACGACCAGCGGCACCAACCCGAGACTCCGGCCAGGCCGACGTAGGCCGAACTCTCGGTCAAGGCGCACAGCTGAACGGGGACGGCGAAGATGGTCAGGTTGACCCCGGTGACCGTCGGGATGCCCGCGCACCACAGGCGCCGGAAATCAGGTTGTTGCAGCGGTGTGGTGTCGGCGAACAGCCGCCTCACGGTTGGAGGCGTTCGGGATGCCCCACTCCCTGCGACGGGAAGACCCGAATCCTGTTGTGCACCCGGTTCTCCCGGCCCTGCCAGAACTCGACGACCTCCGGCGCGACGCGGTAACCACCCCAGTTCGGCGGCACCGGCACGGCATCCTGGCCGGCAAAGCGCTCGGTGACCTCGGCGAGCCTATCGAGCAGCGCCGCCCTGGATTCGATGGGCTCGGACTGCTGCGACGCCCAGGCCCCCAACTGGGAACCCCGCGGCCGCTTCGACCAGTACTCGGCCGTCTCCTGCGGCGTGACCTTCGTCACCGGACCCCGCACATGCACCTGCCGGCCCAGGCCGTACCACGGGAAGGTAACCGCCGCCTGGGGCGTCTCCGCGATCTCGGCGCCCTTGGCCGAGTCGTAGTTGGTGTAGAAGGTGACCCCGTTCTCGTCCACGCTCTTGCACAGCACCGACCGCGTAACCGGCCTGCCGTCGCGCACCGTGGCCAGCACCATAGCATTGGGTTCGGCCAGACCCGCGCGATGCGCATCGTCAATCCACTTGTGCAGCAGCACAAGCCAGCCGTCCGCCAACCAGTCGACGTCGAGATCGGCACTCCCGTCCTTCTCCACCGAACCGTATTCGACGCGCATGCCCGCCAGATCCGCCCTGCCCGGTTCCACCATTGGGCCAACGCTACGCCGGGCGGTTGCCCGGGGGCCGCCGGACCCGACAAGCTCGGGTGCGAGAATCCACACCATGACCGCGATCCCCAAGGACTTCGCCCCGGGCCTGGCCGGTGTGGTGGCATTCGAGACCGAGATCGCCGAACCGGACAAGGATGGCGGCGCACTGCGCTACCGCGGCGTCAACATCGAGGACCTCGTCGATCTACGGGTCACCTTCGGCGACGTCTGGGGTCTGCTCGTCGACGGCCGATTCGGCCACGGCCTGACGCCGGCCGAACCCTTCCCGCTACCCATCCACACCGGAGATGTGCGGGTCGACGTTCAGGCCGGCCTGGCGATGCTGGCCCCCATCTGGGGCTACCAGCCGTTGCTCGACATCACCGACGACACCGCCCGCGATCAGCTGGCCCGCGCATCCGTGATGGCGCTGTCCTACGTCGCTCAATCCGCGCGTGGCATCTACCAACCCGCGGTGCCGCAGCGCATGATCGACGAATGCTCCACGGTCACAGCACGATTCATGACGCGCTGGCAGGGTGAACCAGACCCGCGTCACATCGAGGCTATCGACGCCTACTGGGTATCGGCCGCCGAGCACGGAATGAACGCCTCCACGTTCACCGCTCGCGTCATCGCCTCCACCGGGGCCGACGTCGCGGCTGCGCTCTCCGGCGCGGTCGGCGCCATGAGCGGACCGCTGCACGGCGGCGCGCCCGCTCGGGTGCTCCCGATGATCGCCGAGACGGAGCGGACCGGTGACGCCCGAGCGGTCATCGCCGGGATCCTCGACCGGGGCGAGAAGCTGATGGGGTTCGGCCACCGGGTGTACCGCGCCGAGGATCCCCGCGCCCGGGTCCTGCGCGCCGCCGCCGAGCGACTGGGTGCACCGCGCTACCAGGTGGCCGCCGCACTCGAACAGGCCGCGCTCACCGAACTGCGCGAGCGGCGACCGGACCGCGCGATCGAGACCAACGTGGAATTCTGGGCCGCGGTGATCCTCGACTTCGCCGGCGTTCCGGCGGCGATGATGCCGGCGATGTTCACCTGCGGGCGGACCGCGGGTTGGTGCGCGCACATTCTCGAGCAGAAGCGACTGGGCAAGCTGGTGCGCCCGGCGGCCATCTATATCGGGCCCGGTCCGCGCAATCCTCAGTCTGTCGAAGGCTGGGACGAAATCTCACAACCATGACCGCCGACCCGGTATTTTCCTCCGCAGCAACGTTTTTCACGACGCTGGTGGGTGAAATCCCGCCGGGCAGCTGGGAAGGACCGGGACTGGGCGACTGGGACCTGCAAGCCCTGGTGGGCCATACGTCGCGCTCCCTGATCACCGTCAGCAGCTATCTGCAGACCACCGCGGAGCACGCCGACATCGACACGCCGCAGGAGTACTACGCCCGCATCCGTGACGCATCGTGGATTGCCGAGCCCGGCGAGGTCATCGCACGCGGCCGGCAGGCGGGCCGCGACCTCGGCGACGATCCCGCCGCCCGCGTCGGCGCTCTGGCGCAGCAGGCGCTGGCCGATGTGGCGGCCGTCGACGACCCGCTGATCACCGTGATCGGCGGCCTCGGCATCCGGTTGCACACCTACCTGCCGACCCGGGTCTTCGAGCTGGCCGTGCACGGCCTGGACATCGCCCACGCGGCAGGCTTGGAGCTCTCACCGCCGAGCCCCGTGTTGGAGGCGGCGACGTCGCTGGCCGCGCAGATCGCGGTGACACTGGGTGACGGACCGGCTGTGCTCGCCGCCCTGACCGGCCGCGGCGCACTTACACCCTCGTTCTCCGTCGTGTGATGAGTTTCGTGTGATGTGTTTCGCCGCCGGCCGCTTCCAGCGCGCGCTGGACGCCGGGGCCACCGTGGTGAATCCGCTGGAGGACCAGTTCTGGGGCGACCGGTACGGCATCGTCCGGGATCCGTTCGGGCACCAGTGGTCGCTGGCCGAGTCGGTCCGGGCCGTCAGCATCGAGGACATCGCGCAGAACATGGGCGGCGACGCTTGATCAGATTCGCCTTGTCGCCCGAATGAGTTCCCGGATAGTCGGTTCGAGCCACGATGAGCGACTCCCGAACTGGATTCAGGATCCGGGAATCCTCGCGGAGGACACGCTCCAACCCTGTTGTTCTGCGAGCATCTTCAGCCCTGCCCGGTACAAATGACCGGCCGACATGTCCTCACCCGCCCAGGCAATCACTTCCCGTTTCTGCGCCGCGTTGTAGACGACGTCGGCAGGCTCATCCTCGGGCGCGCCGCGCAACCAGGACGCGACGACCTCCCAGCGGTTCTTATCGCGAGAACCCAGCGTGATGACCGTGTCCGGCGTCTCGATTTCAGCCGACATCAGTAGTCCCGTCGGGGAATTCTTCACCGAGATACTCACATCTCCACGCTCGAAGGTGTCCATTGTCCGAGGCATCCCTACTCCTACTCAGTTCCACTGCTTCGCCGCGCCGCATCCGCATAACCCGGCGCCAGGTTCTCCATCTGTTCCATCACGAGTTTGATGGCTGCGGGCTGCTTGTCCGGCGGATACTTGTACTTCACCAGCAGTCGTTTGATCGAGGACCGCAGTTTGGCTCGGACATCGTCGCGCACAGTCCAGTCGGTCTTGGTGTCGCGCTGCATAACGCCGACAAGCTCGCGTGCGATCTGAGCTAGCACGTCCTCGCCCTGGACCTCGACGGCCGACTCGTTCTGCGCGACGGCATCGTAGAACGCCAGCTCGTCATGGGACAGCGGCGGGCTGAATTGGGCACCGCGGTTACCTTCTGCCGCAACCTCTCTCGCCATCTCGATGAGTTCGGCGATCACCTCGGCGGACGTCAGCTGCTGATTGGTGTATCGACGCATGAGATCGGCGATACGCTCGGAGAACGCCCGCTGGCGCACCAGGTTGTTCTTGGTCGCTCGTGCCGCTTCCTCGGTGATCACGGCGCGCAACGCCTCGATTGCCAGATGTGGATTGCTCGCGCCCTTCGCGGTCGCCTCGAACTCCGGTCCGAGATCGTCCAGCGACGGCTTCGGCAACCCGGCGGCCTCATAGATGTCGACGATGCCGTCTGAGGCGGTCGAGTCGTACACCAGGGCCGCCAACATGCGTTTGATCTCCTCGGGCACCGGCTTTCCGGCGGCCTGACGCTCCTGGGCGTCGAACTTAGCCATCCAAACGCGGGCCTGCTCATAGAATTTCGCGACCGGACGCAGGCTGTCCAGGGTCTGACTGCCCGAGCACAACGACCAGGCTCGGGACAGCTGGTTGGCCAGCGCACGGAACCGATCAGCGAGGGTGGCTTCGTCCGGCCCCACGTGGTTGCCCGGTGTAGCCGGGTCGCGCAGGTAGTTGGTGAGGCCGATGGCAGCTTTCATCCAGCCGTGGTTGCCAGCGACCGCAGCGCGCCAGTCGTATCCAGCGCACAACGCGTCCAACTGTTCGATGAGTGCCTGGGTGAGCGCCACGGCCTCGTCGATGTTCTTCCCGACAGGCTTCTCCGTGCGGTCGGTCTGGGTGTACTCAGCGAGCGCCTTGTTGAGGTTTTCGACCAGTGGCGCGTAGGCGACGAGCAGTCCGTTGGGCTTCTGCCGGAACGTCCGGTTGACGCGGGCCAGTGTCTGCATCAGCAGCGCCCCCTTGAGGGGGCGGTCCAGGTAGAGGGTGTGCAGCGGCGGTGCGTCGAACCCGGTCAGCATCATGTCCTTGACCAGCACGATCTGCAACTCATCATCAGGTTCACGCAGGCGCTGTTGGATCCGCTTGTTCTGCGCATCACGGCGCACGTGTTTGGCGATGTTCTCCGGGTCCTTGGTGCTGCCGGAGTACACGACCTTGATGACGCCCTTGTCGATGGACTCGTCGTGCCACCCGGGGTGAAGTTTGACGATCTCGTCGTACAGGTTGGCGCAGATCTCGCGGGTCGCGCAGACGATGAAGGCCTTACCCGGGCATGAGATGAACTTGCGCATCTCCTCCGAGCGCCTCTCCCAGTGCCCGACGATGTCGCGGGCCAGCGCCGAAAGGCGCTCCGGCGCACCATAAACAGCGTTGATCACCGCGACGGACTTCTCGATCTGATCGCGTTCGACATCGTCGAGTCCGGACGTCACCTCGTCGGCCGCCTTGTCGAGGGTGTCCTCGGTGACCCCTTCGGCGAGGGTGACCTTGATCAGCCTCGGTTCGAAATAGACGGGGACAGTGGCCTTGTCGTTGACGGCCCGGGTCAGGTCGTAGACATCGATATCGGGGCCGAACACGTCGCGGGTGTCACGGTCGGCCTCGGCGATCGGGGTTCCGGTGAATGCGATGAAGACCGCATTCGGCAGTGCGTCGCGGATATGACGCGCGTAGCCGTCGAGGTCGTCGTCGTGGCGGCGGTGTGCCTCGTCGTCGCCGACGATGATGTTCCGGCGGTCGGACAGCAGAGGATGGTCGGCGCCGGAATCGCGTTCGGCATCGGTGCGGCTGAACTTCTGCAGGGTGGTGAAGTAGATGCCGCCGGTCGTGCGGTTGGTCAGTTCGTCGCGCAGTTGTGAGCGGCTGGTCACCTTGACCGGCGACTCCCCCAAAAGCCTTGATTTGTTGAATGTTTCGTAGAGCTGACCGTCGAGATCCTTGCGGTCGGTGACCACCAAGACGGTGGGGTTTTTCAGCTTCGGTTGCTGGGCAACCAGATGGGCGTAGAGCTCCATTTCCATGGATTTGCCGGAGCCCTGCGTGTGCCAGACGACACCGGCCTTGCCATTGCTCTCGGCGGCTGCGACAGTGGATCCGACGGCCTTGGTGACGGCGAAGTACTGGTGCGGCTTGGCAATGCGCTTGATCAGGCCGTCGGCACCCGCATCGAAGGCGGTGAAGTTGCGCAGCAACTGCAGGAAACGTTCGGGGTTGAACAATCCGTCGATCAGGTATTCCAGTTCGGTGCCCAGATGCATGTCGCCCTCGGCCTTGCCGAACACCACGGGTTTACCGTCGTCATCGACATTCCACGGCGCGTAGTGCTCCAACGGGGTGAACGGGGTTCCGTAGCGCGCGGTGATGCCGTCGCTGATGACGTTGAGGACGGCGAACCGGAACGCCATCGGGAACTCGCGCAGGTAGGTCGCGAACTGTGCATGCGCGCCAGGCAGATCCGCGTTCTTGGCGCCGGCCTGTTTGAGTTCGAAGAAGGCGATGGGCATGCCGTTGAGGTAGAGCACGATGTCGAAGCGGCGGTCGTGCTCACTGGAGCGGACGGTGACCTGCTGCACGGCCAGTAGCTCGTTGTCCTCGGGCAGGTGACCGATCAGCCGGATGGTCGGATTCTGTTCGATGCCATCGGAATCCAGGTAGCTGATGCCGCGATAGCCATCGACGAGATAGGTGTGCGCGCGGTAGTTCTCGGCGATCGCATCCTGGGAGGCCGGTTGCAAGATCTCCGCGCGGGCCTGCTCCAGATACTCCCCCGGAACGTCCGGGTTGAGTTCGCGTATCTTGGCCAGCATGCGTTCAGGGAGCACCAGCTCGTCCCAGGATGTGCGCCCGTTCTCAGTTCCCGGTGCGATGTCGACACCGGTGAGCGGGCGCCACTCCTGCTGACCGAGGGCTTCCAGCGCGATGGTCTCCCATTCGGCCTCACTGAATGCGGTCACGAACCCCCCTGCCTGAATGCACGGCGCCAACGATATTCGGACGGATGCACCAACTCGGACAGTGTCCTAGTTGGTGTCCGTGTTGGTGTCCGAGTTGATCCGCACCTGGGTAATCCTGATGCCTCATGTCGGTATCGCCTGCCATGATGTGAACCATGAGCAACGACGTGGTCCGACTCCAGGACCGACCCGTGTACGGGTTCGGCCAGGTCGACCGCATCCTTGGGCTCCGAGCGGGCACTTCCCAGCGCTGGATCGACGGCTACCGCAGGGGCGCGAAGTCCTATCCACCGGTGATCCGCACCGAGCAAACGGGCGTCGAAACTGTGACCTGGGGAGAGTTCATCGAGGCGCGACTGCTCGCTGAGTACCGCGATGAAGGCGCTTCGCTGGTCAAGATGCGTCCCGCGGTGGAGCGGCTCCGGGATGAGTTGAATACCCAGTACCCTCTGGCGTCGGCTCAGACGTGGCTCGCCGTCGAGGGGCGCGAACTCGTCCGCAAGGTTGAGGAGACCGTCGGCCTGGACCGGCGCTTGCGACTGGTGGTGGTCCGCAACAATCAGCAGATGCTCGCGTGGTCGCCGCAGGCGCAGGAATTCGCCGACTCGCTGCACTGGGACACCGAGGCCGGCGGCGGTTCTCAGGTTGTGACCAGCCTGAGTCCCGACCCTCGCATTCGTGACGTCGTCGTGGACCCCCTGCGGCGATTCGGAGAGCCTTCCACCCGCGGGGTACCCACCGAGGTGATCCGCGAGCTGTACGTCGCCGGTGACCCGATCGAGATGATCGCTGAGATGTACGAGCTGCCACAGCATCTGGTGGAGGATGCTGTCCGTTATGAATTGAAGACCGCGGGAACCTACGCGGCGCTGGCCGGCTGATTCGGGCTTAACGGGAAGATGGTCGCGGTTGCCAATCTCGTCCGGTTTTACGTCGACGAGAGCGCCGCGGGCCTGGGTCTCGCGCTGACCGCCGCGCGCAAGGACACCATCCACGTCGGGCATCCGTTGATCCCCGAATGCCGGCGAGGTGCGCTCGACACCGAGTGGATACCGGCGGTCGCACAGCGGAATCTGGTGGTGATCACGCGCGACAAGAGGCTGCGCACAAAACCGATCGAGATTCTGACGCTGTGGAACCACGGGCTGCGGGTGTTCAACATCGGTGGCAAAAAGGACCTGCCGACGTGGGAATGGCTCGTTCGTGTCGTCCGGCACTGGCCTCGAATGGAAGAGATCATCACCGAGCGTCCGGCGGGGCCGTGGATCTACATGCTGAATGAAACGCGGATCGACGAATACGTACCGGCCGGCCACGATCCGAGCGCTGCGCCGCGTCCACGGTCCCCATGACCTCCGCTTGCCAGTCGTCATAGCCACTATCTATGTCCGCTGTCGAAGTCACGGACGCCGCGTGTCACTGCGTCCCCTCGCTGGCCCCATCAGCCAGCTCAGCTTCCAGTGCTTCGATGGTCGGCAGGCTGGACTGCAATTCCGCGGGCAGACTGTCTGCGATGGTGGTCGCCCATTCAGAAACTCCGATGGGAGCGGCGAAGCCCCGCAGCGCGTACTCCGCCACCACGTTGTTCTTGGTCTTGCAGAGCACCAGCCCGATCGTCGGGTTGTCGTCGGGATGCCGCAACAGGTCATCGACTGCCGCCATGTAGACACCGACCTGGCCCAGATAACTGGGGTCGAAGTCACCGACCTTGAGTTCGATCACCACGAAGCGTCGCAAGCGCAGATGGTAGAAGAGCAAGTCCGCGCAGAGGTGGGCATCGCCGACCTCCAGGTGCACCTGACGACCAACGAATGCAAAGCCCTGGCCAAGCTCGAGTAGGAACTTCGCGACGTGATCGGTCAGCGCATTTTCCAGATCCCGCTCACGGCGAAAGTCGGCGTTGCCAACGAAATCGAATAGGTACGGGTCCCGAGTGGCCTGCTGCGCGAGGTCCGAATCGGCCGGCGGCAAGGTTTGGGAGAAATTCGTGACGGCTCGGCCTGCACGAAGGTGGAGCTTGTTCTCGATCTGATACACCAGAACATCACGGCTCCAACCCTGCTCGACCGCCGACTGCGCATACCATATCCGCTGGTCAGCGTCGCTCAGCTTATCGAGCAGCGCGATCTGGTGGTACCAGGGCAATTGTGCAAGGCGGGCTTGCACAATTGCGAAGTCCGGCCAGGCGGCGGCGAAGGCCCGCATGTACTTGAGGTTCCGCGACGAGAATCCTCTGGCATCCGGGAATTGCTGTCGCAGGTCGGCCGAGAGCCGATCGATCACCCGTGCCCCCAGCCTTCGGCCCGCTGCCGCAACAGGATCTCGTTGCCCACCTGCCAGTAGGTGAGGACGAGTTCGGTGTTGGCGGCGACGACCGCACGACGGCGGCCGGTGTCGATGCGTGCGGCGACATCATTCAGCAGCTGCGGATACCAATCAGGCATGTTCGCGCGCTGCGGTGGCACCGGCAGTACACCGTCACCGGTGGTGACGAATCCCAGATCGGCAACTTCAGCGGCGATGAGGACGGGACTGCAACCTTCGACCGCGAGACATCGATCTCTGGCCCCGCCGGCGCTGACCTACGCGCGGCAGTCACACAGGTCATCCCGAATCGGTAAGCGTCGGCGAGGTGGCAACGCAGCGCAGGTCAGCGCCGCAAGCCGGCCAAGATCCTCTCCCGCACAGTCGGTTTCGGAGCCATCGCCGCAGCGGTGAGCATGTCGGCGACCTCGGTGAACTTATTGCGGGGCCGCCCGGTGGTCGCGCCACGGGCGATCTCCGCGGCGTCGATGGCGCGCCATCCGGCGGCGTCGACGACGGCCGGCCGGCGCGCCCGCACGAACTTGTCCAGCGCGTTGGCCCGGTGGGCCGGATCGGTCAGCCGTCCGCCGTTGTAGTCGGCCACCAGCTCGTGCACGGTCTGCATGGCACACGACTTGTTGGTGCCGATGAAACCGGTCGGGCCACGCTTGATCCAGCCGGCCACAAAGGTGCCCGGCGCACCGATCACCCGACCGTTCTCGTTGAGCACTACGCCGGCGTCCTCGTCGAACGGGAGATCGTGAATCGCCTTGCCGTGGTAGCCGATCGAGGTCAGTAGCAGGCCCGCTTCGATGTGCTCGACGGCATCGGTGCCGGTGTGGTTGAAGTCGACCCCGTCGACCCGGTCGGTCCCGGTGACCCGGATCGGGGTGCGGCGGTAGGCCAGCCGGATCCGCGGGCGGGACGAGACCGCACCGGCATCGCCCAGTTTGGCCAGGATCTCCAGCTTGGCGCGCACCAGCGGATCCTCGGTAGCAGCCAGGTCCTGTTGCACCAGCTGATGATCGGCCGCATCGAGCACCACATCGGCGGTGGCCGTCAGGCCGATCAGTTCGGGCAGCGTGAACGCCGAATGGGCCGGTCCTCGCCGGGCCGCGATGACCACTTCCCGCACCTTGGATACGCGTAGTGCCGCCAATGCGTGGTCGGCGATGTCCGTGCGCGCCAAGGCATCCGGGTCGGCGGTGAGGATCCGGGCAACATCGAGTGCGACGTTGCCGTTACCGACGATCACCACCCGCTCATGATCGAGGCGCACCGGCAGCGCCGCCTGGTCCGGGTGTCCGTTGTACCAGGCCACCACCTCGGTGGCGGTCGCGGTGCCGGTCAGATCCATCCCGGCGACGTCCAGCCGGCGATCGTTGGGCGCACCCACCGCATACAGCACGGCGTGATGATGCTCGAGCAGATCGGCATGCGAAAGATGCTCTCCTACTTCGACATTCAAGTAGAAGGTGAATCCACGTTCCCGCGACATGGCGTCGAACAGCCGGGTGACCCGTTTGGTGCTCTGATGGTCCGGGGCGACACCGGCGCGCACCAGGCCGTACGGCGTCGGCAATTTCTCGAAGACGTTCACCCGCACACCGCGCTGGGTGAGCAGTTCGTCGGCGGCATACATGGCAGCCGGTCCGGAACCTACGATCGCCACCGTCAACGGCCGGGTGCCATGTCGCACCACCGGCGCGGGCAGCACCGGCGCCAGTTTCGAAGTGGGCGGCAGCTTTTCACCGGCGGGGTGCGGCGGATAGAACGCCGCGTTCAGCTCGATGAACGGCAGCTGCTGCTCGGTCAGCCTGGTGTCCGGCGCGATCGCACCCACCGGGCAGGCGCTGACGCAGGCGCCGCAGTCGACGCAAGCCACCGGGTCGATGTACAGCATTTCGGCGGTGGCGAAGCCCGGTTCATCCGGCGAGGGATGGATGCAGTTGACCGGGCAGGCATAGACACAGGACCCGTCGCTGCAACACGACTGGGTGATGACGTGGGGCATCTGGTTCGCTCAGGCCGAAACAGGCTCGCGCGGTTGCTCGGCGATCTCCGGGACGGCCACCAGATGCTGGCGCTGCGGCTCGCTGCGGAACCGCGACGGCGCGCCGTTGATCTTGCAGATCCGCCAGATCACCTTGGCCAGCGGGTTCATCAATCCCGTGTCGTGGCACAGCATCCGAACGTCGGAGAACATGTCCGACAACCACTTCCGCGACGACGGCGACTTGAAGAACACGTCCTTGCGCACCGAACGGGGGATGTCGAACTCCTTCCAGAACGCGCGCGGCGGGACCAGGATCGCCGAGGCGAGCACCCGCATCACGACCGGAACGTACAGCGACAGCATGAATCGCTTGCGGCGCGGCAAGTGCGGCACCCGCTTGTGCAGGTACTCGTGCGCGAAGGAGATGTGCCGGGCCTCCTCGGCGACGTGGATGGCCATCACCCGCTCCATGATCGGATGCAGCGTCTTGCCCTCGCGCAGGACGGCTTTCTGGGTGTGGTCGATGGGCTCTTCGCCCGCCAGCACGCCGAAGAAGAACGGGATGGGCGCCGGCCCGGCGGCCATCGGGATGAGTGTCGAGACCCACTTGAGCAGCCGCGGCATGCCGGGGACGTCGACCCCGATGTGGTTGACCATCTCCTGGAACATCATCGTGTGGTTGCACTCTTCGACCGACTCGTGCAGGCAGTAGCGGTACTCCGGCGAGCCGTTGGGCACCCAGAACGCGTAGTTCATCAGACCGCGGATCAGGATCGACTCGAAGTGCAGGCCGACCTTGGCGACATTGGCCTGCCGCCACATGCCGATCTCGATCTGACGCTCCAGCGGCTGGGCCCGATACCAGGGGTGCTGGCCGAAGGCGTCGGTGGCCGGCAATACCCAGCGGGGGTCGTTGGGCGTCACCGCGAACTCGGGGGAATCCCAGTCGATGTCGGTGTAGGGGTTGAAGTTGCGCCGCACCGAACCTTCGGACAGTGTCATCAGCTTGTCGACGTATACCTCGTCATCGGTGACGTCCATGTTGCGACGCCAGCGGCGGATCATCTTGGTCCGAGCCATTTCGTTGCCCTCCATAGCCTCGAGTTGAGGTTTACATACAGGTGCGTGGTGTCCAACGGTACCGCAGGTACCGGGTAAAAGCCATAGTCGGTTCGATTCCCCGCAGAATGCCCTGCGACCAGGCGATTCGCCCCGCCCGAACGCCGCTCATTAGGCTTGCCGGCATGGCTGAAGGATTGACGATCCCTGACTCGCTCAAACCCGCAGACGGGCGTTTCGGGTGTGGGCCGTCGAAGGTCCGCCCCGAGCAGTTGGACGCGCTGGTCAGCAAGGGCGCGACCCTGTTCGGCACGTCCCACCGCCAGGCCCCGGTCAAGGACCTCGTCGGGCGCGTCCGCACCGGCCTGCGCGAACTGTTCACCGTGCCCGACGGCTACGAGGTCGTCCTCGGCAACGGCGGTTCGACGGCGTTCTGGGACGCCGCCGCATTCGGCTTGGTGGATCAGCGGTCGTTGCATCTGACCTGTGGCGAGTTCAGCTCGAAATTCGCCTCGGCCGTGGCCGCCAACCCGTTCGTCGGTGATCCCGTCGTCATCAAGGCCGACGCCGGCAGCGCGCCCGAGCCCCAGTCGGATCCCTCCGTCGACCTGATCGCCTGGGCGCACAACGAGACCTCGACGGGCGTCGCGGTCCCGGTCCAACGACCGGCAGGATCCGACGGCAAGCTGATCGTCATCGACGCCACCTCCGGCGCTGGCGGGCTGCCCGTCGACATCAACGACGTCGACACCTACTACTTCGCACCACAGAAGAACTTCGCCAGCGACGGCGGACTCTGGATCGCGATCATGAGTCCGGCGGCGCTGGCGCGCGTCGAGAGCATCGCCGCCTCCGGCCGCTGGGTACCCGAGTTCCTGTCGCTGCCGATCGCGGTCGACAACAGCACCAAGAACCAGACCTACAACACCCCAGCCATCGGCACGCTGGTGCTGATGGCCGAGCAACTGGACTGGCTCAACGGCAACGGCGGTCTGGACTGGGCCGTCAAGCGCACCGCCGATTCGTCGTCGCGGCTGTACACCTGGGCCGAGGCCGCATCGTTCACGACGCCGTTCGTGGCCGATCCGGCGCTGCGCTCGCAGGTGGTCGGCACCATCGACTTCGACGACGCGGTGGACGCCGCGGCCGTTGCGAAGACCCTGCGCGCCAACGGCATCGTCGACACCGAGCCCTACCGCAAGCTGGGCCGCAACCAACTGCGGATCGCGATGTTCCCGGCGATCGAACCCGACGACGTTTCTGCACTGACCGCCTGCGTCGACTGGGTTGTCGAGCGGCTGTAGCGTCCTGAGTCACCGACCCACGCTCCTAGCACCGAACACCCCGTTGGCACCGGTAACGCCACATCGAACGTGGGGGATATGCACCCGAATCCAACGCTTGTCATCCATATCCCCCATGTTCGACGAGCCAGAGCCGACCACGCAGGAACTTGTGTCTCAGGACACTAGCGCGACGGTCGATGTGCACGGCGACCACCAGAATGTGACGCATGTGACAGTTGATTCCATCGCACCGTCGCGCACGCGCTGAAAAACCCAAATGCGCTGGCCCGCGGCCCGCGTGTCAACCTCGGATGCGGGCGCGGCGCGCGTAGGGTGCCGAACAGTCGGGCTCGGCGCGGTAGCCCAAAGGAGGTCGCCATGCGGGAACTCAAGGTCGTTGGACTCGACGTCGACGGCAAACATGTGTTGTGCGAGGACGACCAGCAGGACCGCTACAAACTCTTGGTCGAGGACCAGCTGCGCGCGGCAGTGCGCGGCGACGGGATCCGTGTTCGGCACACCCCCATCGAGCCGGAGCCGAAGAACACGCTGCGACCCCGCGACATCCAGGCCCGCATCCGCGCCGGCGCCTCCGTCGAACAACTCGCGCATGCCGCCGGGGTCGACGTCTCGCGAATCGCCCGGTTCGCCAATCCGGTACTCCTCGAACGCGCCCGCGCCGCCGAACTCGCCTCGGCGGCCCATCCGGTGCTCGACGACGGACCCTCGGTGCTGACGCTGCTCGAGACCATCACCGCCGCCCTGGTGTCCCGCGGACTGGACCCCGACGACACACAGTGGGACGCGTGGCGCAACGAGGACGGCCGGTGGACGGTCCAGGTTGCCTGGAAGGCGGGCTGCTCGGAGAACTTCGCCCACTTCCGCTACGCCCCCGGCGCCCACGGCGGCACCGTCAGCCCCATCGACGAAGCGGCGGGCGAGTTGGTCAACCCCCGTTTCGAACGCCCGTTGCGGGTAGCGCCGAGGCTCCACTCGACGATCCCCGTGCTCGCCGTGGAGCCGGAGATCGAGCCCGAGCCCGCGCCCCCGGTCGTCGAACGCGCCGAGACGGTCCAGGCCGAACCGGATCACCAGCCGGAACTCTTCGCCGACGAGCCCGAACCGCAGCGGGCGGCACGTCCGGCCCGGGCCAAGCGCACTCGCCCGACCGTGCCCGGCTGGGAGGACGTCCTGCTCGGGGTCCGTTCGGCCGGCGACCGCTGACCGGTTCGCCTAGCGAACTCCGCCGAGCCCCAGCGCCAGCAGCACCACCCAGCCGACGACGACACCGGCGAAGGCGCCCAGGGCGAACCAGCGGCACACCGGGATCGACCGCCAGCCCCAGATGGTCGGCGCCAGCCCGCCAACGGCGACAAGGTTGAGTCCCACCGCCAACAGCGGGTGCACCCGGATCAGGCCCAGACCGAGAACCACCACGGCCGCACCCAGGATTGCGGCCACGAAGCCGGCCACGGTCAGCCCGGTTCCCCAGGGTGTCGGCTCGTCGGTCACGGCGCGAGCCTAATGCGTTCGTAGAACGCGAGTGCCGCCGCCGTCGCGACGTTGAGCGAGTCGGTCCCGCGCGACATCGGGATCCGCACACGTAGGTCACTGGCTCGCATCACGTTCTCCGTCAGGCCGGGCCCCTCCGCCCCGACCAGGATCGCGACCTTGGCGTCGCCGACGGTGGCGATCGCGTCGGCCAGCGGAACCGCGGCCGCACTCGGCGTCATCGCGAACATCTGAAATCCGTTGTCGCGCAAAATATTCAATGCCGCCGGCCACTCGGGGGCACGGGCGAAGGGAACCAGCAGCGCATGGCCCATGGACACCCGGACGGCCCGCCGGTACAGCGGATCGGCACACCCCGCGCCGAAGATCACGGCGTCGACCCCCAACCCGGCCGCGTTGCGGAAGATCGAACCGAGGTTCTCGTGATCGTTGACACCCTCGAGCACCGCCACCGTGCGCGCGCCCGCCAGGGCCTCGGGCAGCGTCAGCTCCGCCGGGCGCCGGGCGGCCGCCAGCACGCCACGGTTGAGGTGGAATCCGACCACGTCCGCCATCACCTCGGCGCTGGCGCGGTAGTACGGCGCGGACACGTTGGTCAGGTCAACCGCGAGCTCGACACATCGCCGGTCGGTGCCGAGCATCGCGTGCGGAACGAATCGCGAAGCCAGCATTCGCTGCACCACCAGCACGCCCTCGGCGATCACCAGGCCCTTGCCGGTCGGCAGATCCGGCCGACGGTCCACGCTGTTGAGGTCGCGAAAGTCGTCCAGGCGCGGATCACCCGGATCGGTGATATCTACGATGTTCGTCAAGATTGGCTACGTTGCTGGAATACGGCTGGAATCAAGCACTTTCGTCAATCAAAGCAGAGATGAGCCCGGCTGCGCGCAGCAGGGTGTCACGCTGATCGCCGTCCAGTTCGCCCAACCGCCGCTGCAGCCACTCCTGGCTGGCGCGTTGTTCGGCATCCACCAGATCGCGTCCGGCGCTCGAGACCGAGACGACGATCTGACGGCGATCCTGCGGGTCGGGGGCACGCACGACCAGGCCCTGTTCAGCCAACGCCGCGATCACCCGCGTCATCGACGGCGGCCGAACCCGCTCGCGCAGTGCCAGCACACCGGGCGTCAGCGGGCCCTCCTTCTGCAGCGTCATGAGAACGGACAATTGCGACAACGATATGGCCGATTCATTGCGTCGAAAACGTAATTGACGCGCCAGTCGAACAACCGCAAGCGAAAGGTCGCTAGCAAGCTGATTGTCCCCGTCCCTCACGCCACAAAACAATACGCACATTCCCACCCCGACACCTGCCAATCCGGCGAGTGGCTCAATGGGTTACGTTGGATCTCAATGACTCCGGAGGGTGCCACCGGCGGACCGGACGAGCCCGTTCCGCCGCCACTGTCGCCAGGCCTGCTCGAGCCCTGGCGGGTTATCGCCGTCGGCGCGGTTGCCTGGCTGGTAGTTACAGGACTGGCCTTCGCGGTTCCGGCAATGCAGGACTGGCGTCCGGTGAGCCTGGCCGGGTTGGTCACCGGCGTGCTGGGGACATCCATCTTCCTGTGGCAGCGCCGCGCGGCACAGCGCGGTGCGCGGGGGGCCCAGACAGGCCTCCCCATTGGGGAAAAGCGTACAAATACGTGAATACAGCAAATTTTCCGACCCATCGATAAAAGGACCGAGGAACGTAAATGGCAGCGCCACTTTTGCAGGCCAAGATTGATATTGATGCCCCCGTCGCCACGGTGTGGAATCTGATCAGCGATTTCAACCGGATGCCGGAGTGGAGCCCGCAGTGCCGGCGGATGAAGGCTCGGGGACCGTTGCAGGCGGGCACCCGAACCATCAATCTCAATCGCCGCGGGATGCTGTTCTGGCCGACCACCTCGGTCCTGACCGAGGTGACACCGGAGAAGAAGTTGGCGTTCGTGGTCAACGAGAACGGCACCGAGTGGAGCTACGAGTTGGAGCCGACGGCCAATGGGACCCGCGTCACCGAGACCCGGCGCGCCGCCAACGGCGTCGTCAAGCCGATCTCGGCCTTCCTGACGCGGACGGTGCTCGGCGGCATGGAGGTTTTCGAGGACGAACTCGTGGAGGGCATGAACGCGTCGCTGTCCCGGATCAAGGCGGCCGCCGAGCGACGATGACGGCGCGTTGCGCCGGAGGAGGAGCGAGGCAATCCAACCGGGCCGAGCGACGATGACGGCGCGTTGCGCC
>RRZU010604637.1_pt1 | contig 21876 bp, 17 predicted proteins | sample 2165561 | NCBI WGS metagenome assembly RRZU01 (sample SAMN10456909, study PRJNA506462) | wastewater metagenome | isolation source: wastewater sludge | place: USA: Moscow, Idaho | reverse complement strand
TCGTTGACCTGCTCCGGCGTGCGGCCCGAGTGACCCGCGAGGGTCTGCTCGAGCCACGTGCGCATCCGGAAGACCTCGTTGGCCTGGATCTCGATGTCGCTCGCCTGGCCGTAGTCGCTGCCGCCGAGCGCCGGCTGGTGGATGAGGACGCGCGAGTTCGGCAGGGCGTAGCGCTTGCCCTTGGCGCCCGCGGCGAGCAGCACGGCCGCGGCCGAGGCGGCCTGGCCGACGACGAAGGTCTGCACGTCGGGCCGCACGAACTGCATCGTGTCGTAGATCGCCGTCATCGCGGTGAACGAGCCACCCGGGGAGTTGATGTAGAGCAGGATGTCGCGGTCCGGATCCTGCGACTCCAGGACGATGAGCTGAGCGATGATGTCGTCGGCCGACGCGTCGTCGACCTGGGCCCCGAGGAAGATGATGCGGTCCTCGAACATCTTCGTGTAGGGGTCCGTGCGCTTCATGCCGTAGGAGGTCTTCTCCTCGAACTGCGGCAGGATGTAGCGGCTGGTCGGCGCCGGGGTGACGATGCGACCCTGGCTGGAGTGCGAGGCACTGGTCATCATGGGGGCTCCAAAAGTGCGGTAAGAGGATTGCGGCGAGATCATCGGCGTGCTCAGCTCGCAGTCCCGCCCTTGCCGGGGGTCTGCCCGGCGTGGGTGTAGACGTGGTCGACGAAGCCGTAGTCACGGGCCTCCTCGGCGCTGAACCAGCGGTCGCGGTCGGAGTCCTTCGTGATCTGCTCCACCGACTGGCCCGTGTGCTCGGCGATGAGCTCGGCCATCTGACGCTTGATGAAGAGCATCTGCTCGGCCTGGATCTTGATGTCGGTCGCCGTGCCGCCGATGCCGCCCAGGGGCTGGTGCATGAGGATGCGGGCGTGCGGGGTCGCGTAGCGCTTGCCCTTCGCGCCAGCCGAGAGCAGGAACTGCCCCATGCTCGCCGCCATGCCCATCGCGACGGTCGCGACGTCGTTGGGGATCCAGTTCATCGTGTCGAAGATCGCCATGCCCGCGGAGATCGAGCCGCCGGGGCTGTTGATGTAGAGCCAGATGTCCTTGTCGGGGTCCTCGGCCGCGAGGAGGAGCATCTGCGCGCAGATCGCGTTCGCGTTGTCGTCGCGCACGTCCGATCCGAGGAAGATGATCCGCTCACGCAGGAGGCGCTGGTAGATGTGATCGTCCAGGGCACCCTTGGCGCCATCGCCGGCCGCGACGATCTGACTGCTCATGCTCACGCTGTCTCCATCTCTCGCACATCTGCAAACGTGCAACTGATTCGTGCTGCTGACTGCCGCCACGCACCTGCGTGCGATGACGGCTGATCTGGGAGGGGGCCGGGAACCCCTGTCCTTATCGACACTAACGCCCGGCACCGACAGCCCAGTCCCGACCCCGGTCGGTGTTCGCCGTGAGCGCACAAGGTGGCGCATTAGGTTAGGCTCGCCTAACCAAGCGTCAAGGAGTGTCATGATCCAGGCCGGCCGTCGCGCCAAGACCATCCTCGCCACGTCCACGCACGTCGAGCTCGGCGTCTTCGACCGGCGCATGCTCCTGCGCCGCCATGCCATCGAGGAGGCAGGGACCGTCCTCCTGCGGCTCGAGGACATCCCGCCGCGGTGCGCGCAGCGCGTGTTGGAGGCCGGCTCCCCCGAGGCCCCGTGGCTCGATCTCGTCGCGACCGACGTGACATCCGTCGCCCGCCCGGATCGGATCCGCGGGATCGTCCGGATGACCGGGAGCCTCGAGCGTTACGACGGGCCGATGAGCGACCACCTCGCGGCACACTTCGGCCTCGACGATGCCGGCAACGTGGGCGGCAGTCGGCCGCGGATCGCTCGGTTCGTGGCGCTCCGCATCGGCCTGGAGTGGCGGGTCGAGACGACCGACTGCCGAGCCGTCCACGTGCGGATCGACCCCGACGTCTACGCGGCCGCCCGCGTCGACTCCCTCGGCGGCTGGGAGGACGGCTGGATGGCCCACCTCGACGCTCACCACCGCGACTCGATCCGCGCGCTCGTCGAGCGAATCCTCCCCCTGCCGGCCGGGGCCGACGCCCGGCCCGTCATCGCCGACGAGCTCGGGATGGTCGTCCGGGTCACCCAGGGGCGCTGCGTGCGCGACCTGCGGGTCCCCTTCGGGCGGAGCGTCGGCTGCGGATGCGAGGCGGTCGAGGCCCTCAACTCACTCGTCACGGCCTGATCGAGCGGCCGACCCCCGGACGCGAACGGACCCGACCACCCAGGGGCGGTCGGGTCCGTTCGTCGGATCGGGTGCGATCAGGCGTCGGCCTTCTCGTCCTGTGCGTCGTCGCCGGCCTCGTCAGCAGCGGCCTCGGGAGCCTCGGTCTCGGTGACCTCGACCTCCTCGACCTCGTCGTCGCCCTCCTCGTCGGTGGCGATCGTCGCGTTGAGGTCGACGGCGTTGCCCTCGGCGTCAGTGACGGTGACGCGCTCGAGGACCGTCGCGAGCGCCTTGCGGCGGGCGACCTCGGCGGCCATGCCGGAGACCTGGTTGCCCTCGTCGATCGCGCGGGCGAACTCGGCCGGGTCCATGCCGTACTGCTGCGCGCTCATCACGAGGTACTCGATGAGCTCCTGCTGGGTGACCTCGACCTCTTCCTTCTCGACGATCGTGTCGAGCAGGAGCTGGGTGCGGATCGCCTTGCTCGCCTCGTCGGTGACCTCGGCGCGGTGCTCGTCGTCGTTGAGGCGGCCCTCGCCCTCGAGGTGCTGGTGCACCTCGGCCGTGACGAGCGCCTCGGGCACGGGGATCTCGATCGTCTCCAGGAGCTGCTCGAGCACCTTGTCGCGGGCCTGGATGCCCTGCTCGAAGGCCTTGGACTGGGCGGCCCGCTCACGCAGGCTCGCGCGCAGCTCCTCCAGGGTCTCGAACTCCGAGGCCTCCTGCGCGAAGTCGTCGTCGAGCTCGGGGAGCTCGCGCTCCTTGACGGCCGTCACCGTGACGGTGATCTCGGCGTCCTCACCGACGCGGTCGCCACCGGCCAGGGGCGCCTCGAAGGTCTTGGAGTCGCCGGCGCTCAGGCCCTCGACGGCCTCGTCGAGGCCCTCGAGCATCGAGCCGGAGCCGACCTCGTAAGACACACCCTGGACGGCGTCGATCTCCTCGCCGCCGATGGTGCCGCGCAGGTCGATCGTGAGGAAGTCGCCGGTCGTGGCGGCGCGCTCGACACCGACGAGGGTGCCGAAGCGCTCGCGTAGGCTCTCGAGCTGCTCGTCGGTCAGGGCATCGACGGCCGCGTCGTCGACGGAGTCGACACTCACGGTGAGACCGGAGAAGTCGGGCAGCTCGATCGTCGGGCGCACATCGAGCTCGGCGGTGAAGACGAGCTGGTCGGCCTCCTCGACGGGGACCTCGGTGATGTCGACCTCGGGCTGACCGAGCGGGTTGATCTCGTTCTCGACGAGGGCCTGGGTGTACAGGTCCGGCAGGGCCTGGTTCACGGCCTCCTGCAGGACGGCTCCGCGGCCCACGCGATGATCGATGATCCGGGTCGGGATCTTGCCGGGGCGGAAGCCGGGGATGCTGATCTGGGCACCGATGGCCTTGAAGGCTGCGTCGACACTCGGCTTCAGCTCCTCGTAGGGAACCTCGACGGTCATCTTGACCCGGGTCGGGGACAGGGTCTCGACGGCACTCTTCACTTCTGGCACTCCAGCACAGTTCGGGGGCAAGGGGATTTCAGGCGTCGGTCCATGCTAGCCCGTGCGCGGCAGTGCCCCGAACCGGCCGCCCTCCGGCCGCCGATGTCGCTGTCTCCCACCGGTCCTCGCGGGGGCGGCAGCGGGTCGGGGGGCCGCGTCGACGACGGCCTCGTAGACCCGGGACAAGGCGTTATATCTCGAAACGGTCTCGGATTCGTTCCCCCGATTCGATGTAACGCCGGCCCGTCTCGCGCGATGTTGCCCACGTCGGTGCGTTGCTGAGGGGCTAGCGCCGACCCCCGATTCACCGGGTGGGAGGAAAGCGAGACACGTGTCGGTCTGAGGGGACTGGGCCGACACGGACGTCCGCAGGGTCGAGGCGCCGGGACAGCGCCTCCGCTCGCATCAAAGGGTCCGTGGCCACTGGCTACGGACCCTTTGTGCATTCCGGGCTCATGGCGGGCAGATCCGGACAGGGTCGACACGCGGGTCCCGGGGACGCCGAACGAGCGGGGCTTCCTCAGCCGTTACCCTTCAGGTGTCACGGGCTGTGGCGCAGCTTGGTAGCGCGCGTGCTTTGGGAGCACGATGTCGCAGGTTCAAATCCTGTCAGCCCGACAGATCCCCCGGACGGCCTGATCGTCTCGATCGCCGCCTTGGGCGCGCGTCGCGTCGATGCACGAGCGAGCGCGGTGCTGCGTTAGACTCGGAGATCAATCGGCGCCCTTGGGGCGCCGATTGCGGGTGTAGCTCAATGGTAGAGCCCCAGTCTTCCAAACTGGCTACGCGAGTTCGATTCTCGTCACCCGCTCCACGCACGCGAGAGCCCGTGTCGGCACTGACCGACACGGGCTCTCGCGTGTCTCTCGCGCCTGGCGGGCTCGCCCGGCGCAGCGGTGCTCAGGCCGGCGGCAGGGCGCCGGCGCGCTCGAAGTCGGCGAGGAGCTCGATCCGGCGCTCGTGCCGGGCGTCACCGGAGAAGGGCGTCTCGAGGAAGGTCTTGACGATCGCCTTCGCGTCGTCCTCACTCGTCATCCGCGCGCCGATCGCGACGACCTGGGCGTTGTTGTGCTGGCGCCCGAGCTGCGCGGTCTCGGTCGTGTAGGCCAAGGCCGCCCGGATGCCGAGGACCTTGTTGGCCGCGATCTGCTCGCCGTTGCCGGAGCCGCCGAGCACGATGCCGAGCGAGCCGGGCTCCTCGAGCACGCCCTGCGCAGCGGGGATGACGAAGCGCGGGTAGTCGTCGTCGGGGTCGAACTCGTGGGGCCCGTGGTCGACCGGCTCGTGCCCGAGCTCGCGGACGTAGGCGACGAGGGCCTCCTTGAGCTCGTAGGCCGCGTGGTCGGCTCCCAGGTGTACGCGCATGTCGGTCTCGGCTTTCTTCAAGAAGTGCGAACGGGTAGGGGGAGTATCAGTCGAAGATCGGGCCGACGTCCCGCGAACGCTTGAGCTCGAAGAAGCCCGGGGTGCCGGCGACGAGGAGGCAGCCGTCCCAGAGCGTGCCGGCGGCCTCGCCCTTGGGCGCCGGAGAGACGACGGGACCGAAGAAGGCGGTGCCCTCGACGGCGACGATCGGCGTGCCGACCTCGTCGCCGACCTTGGAGATGCCCTCGGAGTGGCTGGCACGCAGCGCCTCGTCGTAGTCGCTCGACTCGGCCGCCTCCGCGAGCTCGGCAGGCAGGCCGACCTCGGCGAGGGACTCGGCGATGACCTGCGCCCGCTCCTGCGGGTCGCGCAGCGAGAGTCCGCCCAGGTGGATGCGCGTGCCCATCGCGTCGTAGAGCTTCTTGACGACCTCGTCACCGTGCGCCTCACGTGCGGCGATGATGACGCGCACCGGGCCCCAGGCGCCGTCCATGAGGGCGCGATAGTCCTCGGGCAGGTCGCGGCCGTCGTTGAGCACGGCCAGGCTCATCACCGACCACGTCACCTCGACGTCGCGGACCTTCTCGACCTCCATGAGCCACCGGGAGGTCATCCACGCCCACGGGCAGGCCGGGTCGAACCACATCTGCGCATGCGTCGCTGTCATAGGAGCAATCCTGGCAGGCGTCCGGGCGCCCGCGCGCGCGGGTCGACGCCCGGGTCGGCACGCGGGGCGGATCGAATCGCGAGGACCTTGTCGGACCCGCGTGCAAGGATTCGCGAAGCGCAGGTCACCCCCGCGCGAGCACAGCCGCACCGCACCGACGACCCACCTGACGACCTTGGGAGCTGACCAGTGGCCGGAGAAAATCTCACCCGCGAGGAAGCCGCCGCGCGCGCCGATCTCCTCACCGTGAGCCGTTACGACGTCGCGCTCGAGGTGACGCGCGACGCCGCGACCTTCCCCACCCGCAGCGTGATCCGGATGACCGCCGCGCGGCCCGGCGAGTCGACGTTCGTCGACTTCCTCGGTGCCTCCGTCGAGTCGATCACGGTCAACGGCCGCCCCCTCGACCCGGCGACGCACTACGACGGCGCCCGGATCACCCTGCCCGAGCTCGCCGCGGAGAACGAGGTCGCCATCGAGGCGACCGGGCGCTTCATGAACACCGGCGAGGGACTGCACCGCTTCGTCGACCCCGTCGACGAGCAGGTCTACCTCTACACGCAGTTCGAGGTCGCCGACGCCCGACGGATGTTCCCCGTCTTCGACCAGCCCGACCTCAAGGCGCGCTTCGCCTTCACCGTGACGGCCCCCGCGCACTGGCAGGTCGTCTCGTGCCAGCCGACCCCGGAGCCGACGCCGGCCGGTGAGCGCGTGCTGCCCGGCGACGACGTGGCGACCCCCGTCGCCACGTGGGCGTTCGAGCCCACTCCCCCGCTGTCGAGCTATGTCACGGCACTCATCGCCGGGCCGTACGAGGTGGTGCGCGACGAGCTGACGTCCCGCGACGGCCGCGTCGTGCCGCTCGGGCTCTTCTGCCGCGCCTCGCTGCGCCCGCACCTGGACCCCGAGGAGCTCTTCGAGCTGACGAAGGCCGGATTCGCCTTCTACGAAGAGGAGTTCGACCTCGCCTACCCCTTCGCGAAGTACGACCAGATCTTCACGCCGGAGTTCAACGCCGGCGCGATGGAGAACGTCGGGGCCGTGACCTTCACCGAGGTGTACGTCTTCCGCGCCCGTGAGACCGAGGCGCGCATCGAGCGGCGGGCGCTCACGCTCCTGCACGAGCTGGCCCACATGTGGTTCGGCGACCTCGTGACGATGCGCTGGTGGGACGACCTGTGGCTCAACGAGTCGTTCGCCGAGTGGGCGAGCACGACGGCTCAGGCGGAGGCGACGCGCTGGAAGACCGCGTGGACGACCTTCGCGACGGCGGAGAAGAACTGGGCCTACCGCCAGGACCAGCTCTCCTCGACGCACCCGATCGTCGCGCCGATCCGCCACCTGGAGGACGTCGAGGCGAACTTCGACGGGATTACCTACGCCAAGGGCGCCTCGGTGCTCAAGCAGCTCGTCGCCTACGTCGGGCGCGACGCCTTCCGCGAGGGGCTGCGGGCCTACTTCCGCGCCCACGCCTGGGGCAACACGACGATTGCGGACCTGCTGCGCGAGCTCGAGGCCGCCTCTGGGCGCGACCTCGCGATCTGGTCCGACCTGTGGCTCAACACCGCGGGCGTCAACACGCTGCGCGCCGAGCTGGCGATCGAGGACGGGACCATCACCGCCGCGTCGCTGACCCAGACCGCGGTGGCCGAGCACCCGACCCTGCGGCCGCACCGGCTCGCGATCGGGCTCTACGACCTGACCGACGGCGGCAGTGACGGCAGTGATGGCAGCGACAGCACAGGTCGGCGGCTCGTGCGGCGCGAGCGCTTCGAGGTCAACATCGACGGACCCTCGACGACGCTGCCGGATCTCGTCGGGGTGCGGATGCCCGACTTCCTGCTCGTCAACGACGACGACCTGGCCTACGCCAAGATCCGGATCGACGAGCGCTCGCTCGCGGCGGTCCAGGCCGCACCGACCGGCTTCACCGACTCCCTCCCCCAGGCCCTCGTGCTCGGGGCGATGTGGGACATGACGCGCGACGCCCAGCTCCCGGCGCCGGACTTCGTCCGTTTCGTGCTTGAGTGCCTGCCCGCGGAGAAGGATTCGACGCTCGTGCGGGTCCTGCTGAGCCAGGTCGAGTCCGCGACCCGCTTCTACACGAGCCCGGCGCATCGGCCCGAGCTGGCGGCGCTCGTCGCCCATCGTCTGCGGGCGCTGGCCGAGAGCGCCGAGCCGGGCAGCGATGCCCAGCTCCAGTTCGTCACGGCCTTCGCGGGCTGGGCCCGCAGCGTTGAGGACCTCGACCTCGTCGAGGGTCTGCTCGAGGGCAGCCGGGAGCTGCCCGGGCTGGCGGTCGACACCGAGATGCGGTGGACCCTGCTGACGAGCCTCGCGGTAGGCGGCCGCGCCAACGAGGAGCGGATCGACGCCGAGCGCCGCCGCGACGACACGGCAACCGGTCGGGAGCGGGCCGCCCTGGCGCTGGCCGCCCGGCCGACCTCCGAGGCGAAGGAGGCGGCGTGGGTCGCCGCCGTCGAGACCCCCGGCCTGCCGAACCAGACGATCGACGCGATGGCCGCCGGCTTCGGTCGCGTCCACGACACGAGCCTCCTGGCGCCCTACGTGCAGCGCTACCACGACGCGCTCGTCGGTATCTGGGAGTCGCGGACCTTTGCGATCGCTGAGTCGATCGTCCTCGGCTTCTACCCGCTCGCGGTCGCCGACGAGGACCTGCTCGCGGCCTCGCAGGGGTGGCTCGACGCCCACCCCGACGCCCCCGATGCTCTCGTGCGCCTCGCGGCGGAGAACCGCGACAGCATCGCGCGGGCTCTACAGGCTCAGGCGTGCGACGCCGCGGACGACTGAGCGGACGAGACGCGTCGATCTGGCGGAGACCCGGTGACACCGACGGCGAGTGATGGCCGGCGAGAGCGAGGAACGGTGAGGAGGCGATGACCCGATGAGCGAGTCGACCAGCGGCGCTGCGGCGGGCTCCCCGCATCGGCGGAAGCGTCTCCTCACCCGGCCGGTCCTCGCGTGGGCGGCCTACGACTGGGGGTCGGCGGCGTTCAACGCCGTCATCACGACCTTCGTCTTCACGGTCTACCTCACGAGCTCGAGCTTCGGCCCCAAGGACGAGACGTCCTCGACGCTCGGGCTCGGGTTGGCGATCGCCGGGCTCGTCATCGCCGTCCTCGCGCCGGTCACCGGGCAGCGGGCCGACCGCGCCGGGCGGCGCACCTTCTGGCTCGGGGTCAACACCGCTGTCGTCTTCGTCTGCTCGGCGGGCCTGTACTTCGTGCGGCCCGATCCGGCGTACCTGTGGCTCGGCGTGGGGCTCGTCGCGGTCGGCAACATCTTCCAGGAGTTCGCCGGGGTGCAGTACAACGCGATGCTCCCTGCGATCTCGACGCCGGCGACGATCGGCCGGATCTCCGGGATCGGCTGGGGCGCGGGCTATCTCGGCGGGATCGTGCTGCTCGGGCTGCTCGTCGTCGGCTTCATCAACCCCGAGCAGGGCTGGTTCGGGGTGACGAAGGCCGACGGCGAGAACGTGCGCGTCGCGATGCTCGTCGCCGCCGCCTGGCTCGGGATCTCCTCGATCCCCCTCCTGCTCACGGTGCGCGACCCCCGCGGCCCGGATCAGGCGCCGGCGCCGCGGCTCGGTCTCGGCGCGTCCTACCGGGCGCTGTGGCGGACCGTCGCCGGGCTGTGGCGGAGCAATCCGCACACGCTGTGGTTCCTCCTCGCCTCGGCGGTCTTCCGCGACGGACTCGCCGGCGTCTTCACCTTCGGCGGGATCATCGCGGCCGGCACCTTCGGCTTCTCACCGGGGCAGGTCATCGTCTTCGGCATCGTCGCCAACGTCGTCGCGGGCATCGCGACGATCTCCTTCGGGGTACTCGACGACCGGATCGGCGCGAAGAACGTCATCGTCGTGTCGCTGGTGTGCATGTCCCTGGCCGGGCTGGGCGTGTTCTTCCTCCACGACCGCGGGCCGAGCGCCTTCTGGGTCCTCGGGCTCATCCTGTGCATCTTCGTCGGGCCGGCGCAGTCGGCGTCGCGCACGTTCCTCGCCCGCCTCATCCCGCACGGGCGCGAGGGCGAGGTCTTCGGGCTCTACGCGACGACCGGTCGGGCCGTGAGCTTCCTCGCGCCGATGCTCTTCGCCCTCGCGATCGAGATCGGGCGCCGGGTCGTCGCCCCCGGCGCCGACGCCCAGCACTGGGGCATCCTCGGCATCATCGTCGTGCTCCTGCTCGGGCTGGCGCTGCTCCTGCCGGTCCACCCCGTGCAGGAGCAGCTCAGCGGCGGCGACCCCGATGGACGCAGCGGGCCAGGCGACGGGCCCACCGCGAGGCCATGAGCTCCTCCAGGAGCACCGGCGTCTGATCGGGGCCGGCCAGGGGCAGGCGCCAGTTCGGGTACTCCTCGTTCGTGCCCGGCTGGTTCATCGTGCGGCGATCGCCGACGAGGTCGGGCACGCTCACGCCGAGCAGCAGGGCGGGCGAGCGCGACAGGTAGCGGTAGAGGCCCTCGACGACGCGCTCGAGGTGCTTCTCCACGGCATCGTCGGACCACTGGCTCAGGGCCGGCACGTCGTCGAGCAGGCCGCGCTCGCGCAGGGCCCGCAGCATCTGGAGACGGTCGGCCTCGTCCTCGGCGCGCTCCACCTCGAGCGGGCGGGTGAAGACCCCGAGCTCGTCGCGGACGCGGATGTGCTCGCCGGTGAGGTAGCCGGCCGTCGGCGGGAGGTCGTGGGTCGTCACCGACGCGAGGCACAGCCGGCGGTACTCCTCGGGGCTGCGCGGCTCCCCGCCCTCGCGACGCTCGAACCACAGGATCGACGTGCCGAGCACGCCGCGCGCCGACAGGTAGTCGCGCACCCACGGCTCGACGGTGCCGAGGTCCTCCCCGACGATGAGCGCCCCCGAGCGGTGCGCCTCCAGGACGAGGATCCCGATGAGCGCCTCGTGGTCGAGCCGCACGTACGTGCCGTCGATCGCGTCGTGCCCCTTGGGCACCCACCACAGGCGGAACAGCCCGATGATGTGGTCGATCCGCAAGCCCCCGGAGTGGCGCAGCGCGGCGCGCATCATGTCGCGGAAGGGCACGTAGCCCAGCTCCTCGAGCCGGTCCGGGCGCCACGGCGGCTGGCTCCAGTCCTGGCCGCGCTGGTTGTACGGGTCCGGCGGGGCGCCGACGGTGACGCCCTGGGCGAGCGCGTCACCGAGGCTCCACGCGTCCGCGCCCTGCGGGTGCACCCCGACGGCGAGATCCTGGATCACCCCGAGCGTCATCCCCGCCTCACGGGCCTCGCGCTGCACCGCGGCGAGCTGGCTGTCGACGATCCACTGGCACCACATCGCGAAGACGACGTCCTCGTGGTGCCTCTCGCGCATCGCGGCGACGGCCTCGGAGCCGCGGTCCTGCAGCTCCGCCGGCCAGCTGTCCTCACCCGAGTCGTCGAGCTCGTCGTGCAGCACGCACCACGTCGCGTAGTCGAGCAGGCCGTCGCCCTCGCGCTCGCAGAACGCCTCGAACGCCGACTGGCGTCGGGCGCTGCGCGGCTGGTCGAAGACGATCCGCAGCGCCTCCTTCTTCGCCGTCCAGGCGGGGTCGCGCTCGATCGTGTCGGTCTCGTTCGCGGCGCGCGCCGTGACGGCCAGGGCCTCGATCCGCGCCCGGACGTCGGGCGCGAGGTAGCCCACCTCGGGGATGTCCTCGACGCGGATGTAGAGCGGGTTGACGAAGCGACGCGACGTGGGCAGGTAGGGCGAGGGCTCCATCGGCGCCGAGAACTCGGCCGCGTGGACCGGGTTGATGAGCGTGAAGTCGGCACCGAGGTCGCGTGCCGACCAGACGGTCATGGCCGCGAGGTCGGCGAGGTCGCCGTCTCCCCAGGACTTGGCCGAGCGCACCGAGTACATCTGCGTCATGAGGCCCCAGGCGCCGTCCTTGGCGACCGCCGGCGGCAGCGTGAGGGCCTCGGGGACGACGACGAGCATCCCGGTGTGGGGCTCCTCGGCTCCCGGGATCTGCGCGTAGAGGGTGTGCCACCCCAGCGGCAGGTCGGCGGGCAGCTCGAAGGTGGCGACGCCGACGAGGGTGCCGCCGACCCAGCGGGCGTCGACCCAGTCGTTCGTCTGCCCCAGCTCGCGGCGGCCGCCCCAATCCTCGAGCTCCAGCCACGCCGTGACCTGCGATCCGTCGGGCACGTGCACCCGCACGCGCCCCGAGGTGCCCGCGCGGTGCATCGTGAAGGAGGGCACCCGCCGGCGCCACGGCCGATCCGCCGCCTCCCGCAGCCCCTCGTGGGCCTGCGCGTCGGTCTCGGCCTGCACCCCGAGGGCCGCCAGGACGAGCCGGATCGTCTCGGCGGAGACCGTCACGTGACGCCCCTGCCAATCCCAGTATTCGGTCGCGACCCCGTGGACGCGAGCCAGGTCGGCGAGGGCGGTCGAGGGGGCAGTGGTCGTCATATCGGACCTTTCACGGCACACGAGGAGAGGGCGGACAGCGACCCCGATCCTATGCCCGCGCACCCGTGGCGACTGTGGGGCCGTCCCCCTCGATCGGCGGCGACGCCTCACCCAGCGATCATCCAGAAATCTCGTGGGTGCCCAGTGCGGGGCCAGGGCGCCACGTCACAATGTGGGCCATGCCGTTGTCGACCCTGCGTGCCGATGCCATGACCGCCGATGCCATGAAGACCGATGCCATGACCACCACCGCGACGACCCTGAGCACCCTCTCCTGGGAGCAGACGTGGGAGTGGTTCCTCGATGCGCCACTGCACATCCTGCTCATCATCGTCATCGCGACGGTCTCGCGCTGGCTCGTGCACCGCAGCATCAACATGCTCGTCAAGTCCCTCATCACGCGCAAGACGACGACGACCGACTCCGGGTCCCTCCAGGTCGTCGACCCCGTGCCGACGATGGAGCTGCCCGTCATGCGACGCGGCGTCCGGCGTGCCGCCAAGCTCCTCACCCGATCGGGCCTCGTCGACAACGAGCGCCAGCATCAGCGCATCGAGACCCTCGGCTCCGTGCTGCGCAGCATCGCCTCGTTCGTCATCTGGGGGATCGCGATCATGATGATCGGGCAGGAGCTGGGCCTCAACATGGCCCCGGTCCTGGCCTCCGCGGGCGTCGGCGGTGTGGCCCTCGGCTTCGGTGCCCAGAGCCTCGTCAAGGACTTCCTCTCCGGGGTGTTCATGATCGTCGAGGACCAGTACGGGGTCGGCGACATCATCGACACCGGCGACGTCGTCGGCACGGTCGAGGAGATCTCGCTGCGCGTGACGAAGCTGCGCGACATGAGCGGGATCGTCTGGTACATCCGCAACGGCGAGATCATCCGGGTCGCGAACCGCTCCCAGGGCTGGCAGGTCGCGACGGTCGACTTCCCCGTCGCGATCAACGAGGACCCCGAGAAGGTCATCGCGATCCTCAAGAAGGTCGTCGCCGGGATGGCGGAGCAGCCCAGGTGGCGCAACGTGCTCCTGGAGGAGCCGACCGTGCTCGGCGTCGAGTCGATGTCGGGGGGCACGATGGTGATCCGCGTGCTCCTCAAGTGCGCCCCGAACGAGCAGTTCGGCCCGCAGCGCGACATCCGCGAGCGCGGTCAGATGGCCCTGGCCAAGGCCCACATCCGCGGGCCGATCCTCGTGCCCACCATGCCCGAGACCGGCATGTCCGGCGCGAGCACCAAGCCGAGTAACCCGATGCCGCCCACGACGTGACCTGAGCCCTTCCCCCTGGCGCTCGGCGGCTGCGCCGAGCCGTCGGCTGCGCGGCGCTCGTGACCCCCTGAGAGGATGGCTCGCGTGAGCGAGCAGCAGGTGACGTATTACGAGGCCATGGGCGGGCACGCGTTCTTCGACGATCTCGTCGCGGAGTTCTATCGCGGGGTGGCGGGTGACACCGAGCTGCGCGCGATGTATCCGGAGGAGGATCTCGCGCCGGCGCAGGAGCGGCTCATGCTCTTCCTCGAGCAGTACTGGGGCGGGCCGACGACGTACTCCGACGATCGCGGGCACCCGCGGCTGCGGATGCGGCACTTCCCCTTCGCGGTGACCCCGCGGATGCGCGACGCGTGGTTGCGACACATGCTCGGCGGCCTCGACGTCGTCGGGCCGCGGCACGAGCTCGACCCGCAGCTCGATGCGATCCTGCGCGACTACCTCACGCGCGCCGCGGACTCGATGATCAACTCCGCCGAGGGCGAGCCCGCCCCGATGCACCGGATGTGACGTCACACCGACCGCTCCGGCCGCCGACCTCTACCCACTGGTAACAAAGCGCCGTAAACCGCCGAGGACGAGCGAAGCGAACACGTGTCCAGCATGTGAAATGCGCCCGAAACGATTCGATCCCGGCCGTGTGGGTCACCACACTGGTGCCGTGACGACGATCTCCTCACCGACGAACGCAGCACAGTCCCTCCTCCTGCACTCCCCCGACGGCCCCGACGCCGCGTGGTGGCGGCACGCCGTGATCTATCAGGTGTACCCGCGCTCCTGGGCGGACGGGAACGGCGACGGCATCGGCGACCTGCCGGGCGTCACCGCGCGCCTGCCCTACCTGCGCGATCTGGGCGTCGACGCCCTGTGGCTCAGCCCCTTCTACACCTCACCGCAGGCCGACGCCGGCTACGACGTCGCGGACTACCGCGACATCGACCCCGTCTTCGGCACGCTGAGAGACGCCGACGCGATGCTCGCCCGCGCCAAGGAGCTCGGCCTGCGCGTCATCGTCGACCTCGTGCCCAACCACACCTCCGACGAGCACGAGTGGTTCCAGGCGGCGCTCGCCGCGGGCCCCGGCTCCCCCGAGCGTGACCGTTACATCTTCCGCAAGGGCTCTGGCCAGGACGGCAACGAGCCGCCGAACAACTGGAAGTCCGTCTTCCGCGGCCCGGCGTGGACCCAGGTGGAGGTCGGCGAGACCGACGACCAGGACGCCGCGACGAAGCTCGGGCAGTGGTACCTCAACCTCTTCGACTCCAAGCAGCCCGACCTCAACTGGGAGAATCCCGAGGTCCGTGCGGAGTTCGAGAGCATCCTGCGGTTCTGGCTCGAGCGGGGTGTCGACGGAGCCCGCGTCGACGTCGCCCACGGCCTCGTCAAGCGCAAGGGCCTCCCCGCCTGGGACGAGGACAACGTGATGATCGACGACCACGACGGCGAGGGCGAGACCAAGGCGTCGCTGCCGACGAACGCCGCGCCGATGTGGGATCAGGACGGCGTCCACGAGATCTACCGCGCGTGGCGCCGCGTGCTCGAGGAGGCGAACCCGACCGGCGACCCGGCGCAGGACAAGATCCTGTGCGCCGAGGCGTGGGTCGAGCCGATCGAGCGGCTCGTCGACTACACCCGCCCCGACGAGATGCACCAGGCCTTCAACTTCGCATTCCTCACGAGCCCGTGGACCGCGACCGACCTACGCGACGTCATCGGCGAATCGCTGCTGGAGAACGACCGCGTCGGCGCCCCGACGACGTGGGTCATGTCGAACCACGACGTGATCCGGCACGCCTCGCGCCTCGGCCTGCCCGTCGGCAGCCACCGGCCCAACGGCCTCGGCCCCGACGGCCCCCAGCCCGACCTCGAGGTCGGCCTGCGCCGCGCCCGCGCCGCGACGACGCTCATGCTCGGCCTGCCCGGCTCGGCCTACCTCTACCAGGGCGAGGAGCTCGGGCTGCCCGAGTCCGCCGAGGTGCCGGACGACATGCGCCAGGACCCGGTGTGGTTCCGCTCCAACCACACCGAGCGCGGCCGCGACGGCTGCCGCATCCCCATGGCCTGGGAGGCCGACGCGCCCGCGCTCGGCTTCAACACCACGGGTGAGGCGTGGCTGCCGCAGCCCGCGCCCTACCGCGAGCTCGCCGTCGACCAGCAGGTCGGCGTCGAGGGCTCGACCCTCGAGCTGTACCGCACGCTGCTCGCGTCGCGTCGTGAGCACGACCTCGGCACCGGTGGCCTGAGCGCCCTCGAGGGCTTCGATGACGACGTCGTCGCGTTCGTCAACGAGGCCCACGACGGCGCTCGCGTCGCGCTCGTGCTCAACCTCGGCGCCGAGCCCGTCGCCCTGCCCGACGGCGAACTCGTCGTCGCCAGTGGCGACCTCGTCGCCGGCGCCCTGCCGTGCGACACCGCTGCATGGGTGCTGCTGCCCTGATCGCCTGTCGTCACGGGTCCCTGCAGGACCGCTGGCCCACCCCCCGGCCGAGACCGTTGCCCCCGTGCGCGGCCTCGACCGGTCGGGCGTCGCGGCGACCCTGTCGGTGGCGCGTCATACGGTGAACCGGTGAGCAACAACCCCTCGACCGGACCGCGGCCCGCGGCCGACCTGGGCTCCGGCGGTGAGCCCGAAGATCGCGTGTCCGCAGGCGGGCCCGACGACCCAGCCGACACCGGCGGTGCGGCCGATCGGAGTGCCGACGGTCGGCTGTCGCGCGGCTACCGCGCCCTGACGCTCACGCTCGTCGGCCTCATCTCGATCGTCGCCTTCGAGGGGCTCGCCGTCTCGACGGTCATGCCGACGATCGCGGCGGATCTTGAGGCCTCGGCCGGCTATGCGCTCGCCTTCTCGGCGATGTTCACCGCCCAGTTGCTCGGCATCGTCGTGGCCGGGGCCTGGATCGACCGGCAGGGCGCGATGCCCGCGATGATGTGGGGACAGGGCCTCTTCGGGCTCGGGTGCCTCCTCGCGGGGATGGCCTCGACCCTGCCGGTCTTCCTGCTCGGCCGAGTCGTCACCGGGCTCGGCGGTGGGCTCGTCGTCGTCGCTCTCTACGTCGTCATCGGCGGGAGCTATCCGCCGCGACTGCGGCCCCGGGTCTTCGCGTGGATCTCCGCCGCGTGGGTGCTCCCCTCGATCGTCGGGCCACTGCTCGCCGCGAGCATCTCCTCGCTGTGGTCATGGCGCGGCGTCTTCCTGCTCGTCGTGCCGGCGGTCGGGGCGACGCTGGCTGCGCTCTTCGCACGGCGCGAGCTCGTCCGCTCGGCCGCGACCCGCCCCGACACCTCGGCCGAGGGCCTGCGCGGACACCTACGGGTCGCGTGGCTCGGCCTCGTCATCGCCCTCGGCGCGGGCGCCTTCCAGTGGGCCGGCACGACCCTCGTCCCGCCGCGCCCCCTGCCGGTCGCCGCCGCCGTCGTCGGGCTCGCGCTCCTCGCGATCGGGGTGCCCCGCATCCTGCCGCGAGGCACGCTGCGGCTGTGGCGCGGACTGCCCTCGGTCATCGCGGCGCGGGCCCTGCTCACCGCGACGTTCTCCGGCGCGATCAGCTTCGTGCCGCTCATGCTCGTCACCCAGCGCTCTCTCTCCGAGGCGATGGCCGGCGCGATCCTCGCGCTCGCCTCGCTCGGCTGGACGTTCGGCGCCTGGGTCCAGGGCCGGCCCCGGCTGCTCGGTCGCGGCGCGGGACTCGTCCTCGTCGGTGCGGCCTGCGCCGCGGCGGGCTCCGCGCTCTACGCCCTCGTCGCCCTCGGCTCGTGGCCGCTGCCGATCATGGTCGCGGCGACGGTGCTCATCGGGCTCGGCATGGGCCTGGGCACGACCGCCACGTCAGTGCTCACGCTCGAGATCGCCCCGCCGTCGGAGCACGCGAGCGCCTCCTCGGCCCTCACGCTCGCCGACACGCTCGGCTCCGTCATGGGGATCAGCGTGACCGGCACGATCTACGCCTCGCTCACCGGTCGACCCGACCTCGCGTTCGGGCTCGTGTGGGCGGCCGCCGCGGCCTTCACCGTCGTCGGCGTCGTCGCCGGGCGACGAGTCTCCACCGCCTGATCGCCTGCGAATCTCTCTGCCGTGTCGAGACCGCGGCGGGTCTCAGCGGGCGATGACGTGCCCGGCGCGGGTGGCCAGACGCCACCACTGACCGGCCCGGTAGAGGGTGGCGAGCTGCTCCGGGCGCGGGGCGTCGGTGACGACCGGGCCGGCCTCGGGGCCGCGCGGGGGGTTGAGGAAGCCCAGGACGTGCGCCCCGAACGCCAGACCCGCCGGTCCCCCATCGAGGTCGGGCGAGGGCCTCGTCCAGACCCGCCGGCGCAGATCCTCGACGGCGAGCGCGCCGGCGCTGCCGCACGGCCCACCGGCGCCCGTCGTGATCTCGGCGATCCCGGCGTCGGCGACCTGCCGGACGGTGGACGCCTCGACCTGACCGAGCGACTCCCAGCCCGAGCGCGGCGGCGCGTGCCCGGCCCACGGCGCGACGACCTGGACCGGCGGGAGCGACAGGCGAAGCTCACCGGTCCGCTTCATCCGCGCGACCCGATCGAGCACGGCGTCGATCGACACGACGACATCGCCGGGCTCCGCGACCGGCTCACCCACGCGCAGCGCCCGCAGCCCGAGCACTCCGCCGGCCCCGAAGAGTCCCGCGCCCGGGACGAGGCACACCGTCAGGCTCACCGTCACCTCGCGCGCCGAGATCCGCACGGCTCCCGTCGGGTCGGCCGTCTTCGCGCGGGTCAGGAACGTCTCGACGTCGGCGAGGTCGTGGGCGTCCTCGAGGCGGATCGAGTCACCGCCGGGCGCGGTGTGGCCGCTGCCGGGGGCGCTCATCGGGTGCCCCTGCGTCGCATCGCCACGGGTTCGTCCTGCATCCGCACGAGCACCTCCCGCTCGGACGCCGTGCCCCGGCGCGGGCCCTGGGCCTCGAAGTCGTACCAGACGAGCGTCGTCTCGGCCCGCGCGAAGAGGCGGTCGCCGACCGACTCGGGGTCGCGGATCTCGTAGCCCAGGTCGAAGCTGGCCCCGCCGAGGCCGCTGACCCACACGTCGATGAGCACGCCTTCGTGCTGGAAGGGCAGCGGCGTGAGGTACTCGATCTCGCTACGGGCCACGAGACACCCGCTGGACAACAGGGTGTTGCGCGGCCCGAACCACGCCTGGAACGCCGTGATCCGGGCGTCCTCCATGAGCCGCAGGTACTGCACGTTGTTGACGTGGCCGTAGGCGTCCATGTCCGACCAGCGCAGCGGGACCTGGACGGAATAGGGGCGACGCGACATACCCGCATCATGTCAGCCGTGCCGAGCGAGGCTACCCTCGGCACGTGAGCGAGAACGTGAGCGACAGCGGCGCGCCCCGCACCCCGGCCGACCCCGACTTCGATCCCTTCGCGGATCTGCTCGACGTCCTCGACCTGCGGGTCCTGGAGTCCGACCGCTTCGAGGGGCGCAGTCAGCCCCAGCCCCATGGCCGCGTCTTCGGCGGTCAGGTGCTCGCGCAGACGCTCATCGCCGCCGGGCTGACCGTGCGCGATCTCGAGGACTTCGAGGAGCACCCGCGCAACGTGCACTCGATGCACGCCTACTTCCTGCGGGCCGGCGACGCGCAACTGCCGATCACCTTCGAGGTCGAACGGCTGCGCGACGGGCGGTCGTTCTCGGCCCGCCGGGTGCTCGCGCTGCAGCACGACCGGCCGATCCTCGCGATGTCGGCGTCGTTCCAGACGCTCGACGGGGGGATGTCGCATCAGGACGAGATGCCGCAGGTCACCCCTCCGGAGGAGCTGCCGTCGGTGCCGGAGCTGCTCGCCGGCGTCAAGGACGGCCCGGCCAAGAAGTGGGTCGAGCGGCGGGCGATCGACATCCGCCACGTCGAGGGCACGCTCTATCTGGAGCCGGCGCAGGAGCGCACGACCCGGCAGAACGTGTGGATCCGCGCGACCGGCGACCTGCCCAAGGATCCGCTCTTCAACGCCGCCGTCCTCGCCTACGCCTCGGACTACACGCTCCTCGAGGGCGTGCTGCGCGGCAACGGCATCAGCTGGTCGGACCGTCGGCTGCGACCCGCGAGCCTGGACCACTCGATGTGGTTCCACCGCCCGGCTCGCGCCGACGACTGGATCCTCTACTCGCAGGCCTCCCCGTCCTCCCAGGGCGGGCGCGGCCTGGGCATCGGGCGGATGTTCTCTCGCGACGGCACCCTCGTCGCCAGCGTCGCCCAGGAGGGCATGATCCGCCTCAAGGAATCCTGAGGCCGCACGGACCAGCGACAGACAGGAGCCTGATGAGCATCCAGGATCGGGTCGGCGGTCAGCCGCCCCAGCAACCGCCGCTTCGCTGCCCGCTGTGCGGGTGCATGGAGTTCCAGCAGGAGGAGTCCCGTCAGGAATCCCGGTGGGGCTTCACCTCGCACCGCTTCACGCTCATGATCTGCAGGCAGTGCCGCTTCGTCATGTCCTTCTACGACAAGCACTCGATGTTCGATTTCGACTGAGTCTGCTCAGACGGTCGTGTAGCCGCCGTCGACGAGGTAATAGCCGCCGGTCATGAAGCTCGCGGCGTCGCTGAGGAGGAAGCAGACGAGCTCGGACACCTCCTCGGGGTCGACCGAGGCGGCCCAGGGGGTGCTTACCCGCGAGCATCTGCTGCATCGACTCGTCGAGGTGTGCCTGCAGAAGTGGGGTGAGGATGTAGCCGGGGCCGACCGCATTGATGCGCAGGCCCTGCCCGCCGTATTCGGCGGCCGCGTTCTTCGTGATCCCCACGACACCGTGCTTCGCGGCGGTGTACGCGCCGCTGCCCACGGCCGCGACCATGCCGTGCACCGAGGCCGTGTTGACGATGGCGCTGTGCGGCGGATCCTTGAGCAGTTCGGGGATCTGGTAACGCACGCCGTACAGCACACCGTTGAGGTTGACGCCGATGACGCGATCCCAGTCCTCGACGTCGACCTCGCCGGCGGGTGCGTTCCGACCGCCGATGCCCGCGTTGTTCACCGCGTAGTTGAGGCGACCGTAGCTGGACACCGCGAACTCGACGGCGGCCTCGTTGTCCTGCGGCTTCGAGGTGTCCGTGACGAGCGCGACGGCCGTGCCGCCGTCGGCGACGATGTCGTCGACGACGCGCTGTGCCCCGTCGAGGTTGATGTCGCTCACGACGACAGAGGCACCCTCCGCCGCCAGTTGCCGCGAGATCGCCTCACCGAGACCGGACCCCCCCGCCCGTGACCAGAGCCACCCTGCCGTCGAACCGTGCCATGACGCTCTCCCTCGCTCGCGTGTGATGCCCGGGACAGTACCCGCGCACCGCCCGGACGGCCTGCGAAATCAGTAGGGGGGTCGCGGACTGGACACCCGCATCCTCGACCGAACACCCCGAACGCGGACTGGACACGCCCTATAGGGCGTGTCCAGTCCAGTGACGAGGTGCGCTGTGCGTCAGGAGAAATCGACGCTTCGTCGGCGTCAGTCGCGGGTCAGCTTGCGGTAGGTGACCCGGTGCGGGCGGGCCGCGTCCTCACCGAGGCGCTCGACCTTGTTCTTCTCGTAGGAGTCGAAGTTGCCCTCGAACCAGTACCAGGCGCTCGGGTTCTCCTCGGTGCCCTCGTAGGCGAGGATGTGCGTCGCGACGCGGTCGAGGAACCACCGGTCGTGGCTGATGACGACGGCGCAGCCGGGGAACTCCAGCAGCGCGTTCTCCAGCGAGCCGAGGGTCTCGACGTCGAGGTCGTTCGTCGGCTCGTCCAGCAGCAGGAGGTTGCCACCCTGCTTCAACGTCAACGCGAGGTTGAGGCGGTTGCGTTCTCCACCGGAGAGGATGCCCGCCTTCTTCTGCTGGTCCGGGCCCTTGAAGCCGAACTGGCTCACGTAGGCGCGGCTCGGGATCTCGACGTTGCCGACCTGGATGTGGTCGAGCCCGTCGGAGACGACCTCCCACAGCGTCTTGTTGGCGTCCAGGCCCTCGCGGGACTGGTCGACGTAGGAGATCTTGACGGTCTCCCCGACCTTGACCGAGCCGTCGTCCGGGGTCTCCAGGCCGACGATCGTCTTGAAGAGCGTCGTCTTGCCGACACCGTTCGGGCCGATCACGCCGACGATGCCGTTGCGCGGCAGCGTGAACGACAGGCCGTCGATGAGCACGCGCTCGCCGAAGCCCTTCTCGAGGTCCTTGACCTCGATGACCGTCGAGCCCAGGCGCGGGCCGGGCGGGATCTGGATCTCCTCGAAATCGAGTTTGCGGGTCCGCTCGGCCTCGGCCGCCATCTCCTCGTAGCGCGCGAGACGCGACTTGGACTTGGTCTGGCGGGCCTTGGCGTTCGAGCGCACCCACTCGAGCTCGTCCTTGAGGCGCTTCTGCAGCTTCTGGTCCTTCTTGCCCTGGACCTGCAGGCGCGCGGCCTTCTTCTCGAGGTAGGTCGAGTAGTTGCCTTCGTAGGGGAAGTACTTTCCGCGGTCGAGTTCGAGGATCCAGTCCACCACGTGGTCGAGG
>RRZU011882701.1_pt1 | contig 21882 bp, 19 predicted proteins | sample 2165561 | NCBI WGS metagenome assembly RRZU01 (sample SAMN10456909, study PRJNA506462) | wastewater metagenome | isolation source: wastewater sludge | place: USA: Moscow, Idaho | reverse complement strand
TTCCCTTGCTGAAGGCGAATCCAAGTTAGTGCATGCTCAAAACTTTCATTAAAAAATGCATTCTCAGGAGGCGGTACGTTTGCTTGCATATGCATAAGTAAAGTCTGTGCTTGATCTGCTGCACCACGTTGGCTGAGTTCTAATGCTAAGTTTTCACTTAAAAATAGTTGTTCGCTTGACCACTGTTTTGCTTTGCCATTGCTGAGACTGGCATTTAGGTAATAAGTTTTTGCCCGGTTCAAGAGTTCCAATGCCGTTTGACGGTCAAGATTAGGGTCTCTTTGAACGCGTAAAATGCGCACTTGTGTTAGCCATTTTTCATCTGTTGCTACTGTTTCGAGTGTTGTTTGCAGTTGCATAAGTGATGACGTAGCCTCAATGTCGGACATTAGATCAATGGTATGCAGTATGGTTTTAATGCGGCGTGGATCGCCAGGACTGAAAGCTTGAGCTTCTTTTTGTGCGAGTTTTAAGTAGGCTTGATAGACGGTTGGTTCTACGTCTTCTAATTCGTTTTCTGAAAGCGGTAGACCTGATTGGGCAAGATAATCTTGAAAAAATGGCGATAAGCCTGTTTGTTGTATAGCGTAAGCCCAGCGTTGTTCTGGAGTGGGCCACTGTTGAACGACTGCAATTTCAGCAGGACTTAAAACTTCTTCTACATTGAGTTGAGTAAAGTTTGCTGAGTTCTCTTTTTCTTCTTCTAAAGTATCCAACTGTAAGTTGGTTTGAGTATTTTGAGGGGCAACAAAATAGGCTTCTTGCGCTAAGTAAAATGCAATACCTATTGGCGCAAAGCATGTGGTGCCATAAAGACTGGCAGCTACGAATATTTGTTTCCAGCTTGCTGGAGCCCGGATGAGCGCAGGAACAGTTAGCTTGACAGCCTGTATGCGTTGGGCCGGGGTGAGCTTTGCCTTTGTTTCTAAAAAAAGGCAATTAAAACAGCTGTTGATAGCAGTGCGCCGGGGTATGGCTGAAAGACCTTTACTTGTCATTTTGGCGCGTACTTGCTTAATGAGCTGACTTGCTCGCAAGTAATGTGGGTAACCCAGTAGCATAAATAAGGCTAGCCCGCCTAGCAAATAGTTTTCGTCTAGAACGCCAGCTAAGAGTAAAAGCAGCGCGCCTACGATAAGGAAAGCCACTTGAATGCGTGGGTAGCGAGATAGTAGACTGATTTCAATAACGCGCCCACCGTCTAGGGGCAGTACGGGTAATAAATTAAAGAAATTGACGATGAAGGAGAGTTTACAGAAATTAAGCCAGAACGCTGACGAGCCGGGCAGGAGGTTTTGTCCATTCAAGAAGGCACAGCCGCAGGCCGTTAGCAAACCCAGAGCCGGACCCGCAAGATAGACACAGACTTGTTCTAAAGTTGAGGCATTGTCTTTATGGCCAGTCGTGGCACCACCAAAAAATGGGATAAAGAAAACATTGACGTTTTGGTAGCCTACAAGGCGCATGGCGAGGTAGTGTCCTCCTTCATGCACAGCAATAACGCAGAGAAGCGCCCAAGCAAAATCCCAATCAAAAAGGCCTGCAAATGCGAGTAGAGCTAAAGTCCCTGTGAGCGAAAATAAAAGAATATTTAAGGTCAAAGGTGTTTGTCGAGCGGCTTTAATTTCTTCCGTTTTATTGACAACAAGGGCCTCGGCAGCAGCTAATTCACGACTCACATCACGTTTGGTATCCAGATGATACTGGATGCGTATTTTGTAATGGCCAATGAGGGCCCGGGTTGCAAGCCGAATGGCCCGGGCTAAAGGTATAAAACCTTGCTTTGTTTTGGGATGGATACGTATCCATCCTTGAGTGTACCAATCTTCATAAAGATTCTGATACATCGTTAGGCATGCTGTTGCAAGCATGCTGTGCGAGCGTACTAAAGCTTCGCCCTTCAAGCGAGCTTGATGATAGGCCCAGTGCGCACTCAGGCTATTTGCTTTTGCATCGCCGGGCAGAACATGAAGTGCAAAAGTAGGGCAGCGGTGTAAAAGAGCATTGACGCTTAGGATAATTTCGCCAGAGAGGCGTTGACTTAAAAAAGCGATTGAGATTGGACAAATACTTGAAATATCACTTCCACTTTCCACGTAGGCCAAAGTTGTTTGAGTCGGGTGGGTGTAAACATGGAAGAAAGTAATTTCCTCCCCAGTTTGCCTTTTCACGCTGTGTAAATAGGTAAATCCTAAAGCAGTTAAATCATCGTGCATCAACTTTAATGCGAGTGCAGTACTTTTAGGGATTTTTGAATGGAGTTCTAGCTCAAAGGTGCTGGCCTGAAGGGGAGTACTGGCAATAGCCCATACCATGCTGGTCCAAGGTAACAGCACAAATACAAACAATAAACCTAAAAATAGACTCAACATTACAAGGGGTAGCCTTTTAAATGGTCACTTATACAAGGAGCATTTTAATGTACTCATAGTGAATTCAGTTTAAAAAGCTTTAAAAATCTTGTACTTTTGAGCAAATTTGTGAAAGAGGTCGCTTTTATTGAATAAAACTAGGGAGGTATTTGTATTTCGAGTGCATCAACGTCCTGTAACATTGATGCTGGACGCCACGGGCCGGGATATGGCCGTGGCTAAATGGGAATGCGGGGTTAGGCGTTTTGAGCTAAAAATTCAGCCCATTGCGCAGGGGTGTAAGTTTGGAGTTGTAGTGCATGGATTTCATCTCCCATACTGGCACCTAAGGTGGCATAAACAGCTTGGTGTTGACGTACTTTAGGCATACCTTCAAATTGTGCGCTGACAACAATGCCAAAGTAATGCACATTATCTTCACTTTGAATTTCAATAAATTCGCAGGGTAGGACGGCTGTAATACGGGCTTGAACTTCAGAAGGGGTGATCATAAGTGAGTACTCGCATTAAAAAGTTAGGCGCGGAGTTTATAACCGCGTTTAAGCATCCACAAGCACAGCCCGGTCAGCAGAATCCATGTGCTACCCGCTACAGCTAAACTTAGGAAAGGTGAAACATCGGCTTGGCCAAAAAAGCCATAACGAAAGCCATCAATAATGTAGAAAAATGGGTTGAAGTGTGAGAGTGTTTGCCAAAAATTAGGCAAGGAGTGAATAGAGTAAAATACGCCGGAGAGCATGGTCAGCGGCATGATTAAAAAGTTTTGAAACCCGGCTAGCTGGTCAAATTTATCTGCCCAAATACCGGCAATAAGACCTAGAGAGCCTAGAATGGAACCTCCTAGTAAGGCGAAAATAAGGATCCAGCCGGGAGCTGTGCAAGGCAGCGTGGTAAAGAACATGCCTAAAATGATGATACTGACACTGACGAGTAGCCCTCTTAAAATTGCTGCAATAACATACGCAGCAAAAAACTCAACATAGCTGATGGGCGGCAGCAGTATAAAAATAATATTGCCTGTAATTTTGCTTTGGATGAGGGAAGACGAACTGTTAGCAAAAGCATTTTGCATGAGCGACATCATCACCAGGCCGGGCAGTAAAAAGGCGGTATAGCTCACCGTACCATAGACAGTGACGCGGGTATCGAGTACGTGCGAAAAAATAAGCAAATATAAGAAGGCGGTTAGAACCGGGGCCAGTACGGTTTGAAAGCTAACTTTCCAAAAGCGCAAGACTTCTTTGTACAGCAGAGTTTGAAATTCAATCATAAAAATTTAATTTTTTTGCATAACTTTAATAAACACTTGTTCAAGCCCAACGGAGCCAAGTTCAAAGGCTTCAAGTTCCACCCCGGCCTGGCGCAGCTTTGCAAGTTGTTGTTCTATGTGTTGGGCATCGGTGTAAGGCAGAGACCACCAATTTTCTGCCTCTAATACAGCGCCCAGTGCTTGAGCTGCCTGCGTTTGTTGGGTTTGAAAGCGTAGTGCTTGCTGAGTATTTTGACTCAGTAAATTATGGGTTGTGTCCATCGCGACAATACGCCCGGCCTTCATCATGGCAATGCGGCCACACAGGTTTTGTGCTTCTTCTAAGTAATGCGTGGTGAGGACAATGGTATGCCCATCTTGATTAAGACCTTGGATAAATTGCCAGAGACTTTGACGCAGCTCTACATCCACCCCGGCAGTGGGTTCATCAAGCACAATGACCGGGGGGCGGTGTACTAAGGCTTGTGCGACTAGCACGCGCCGCTTCATGCCGCCAGAGAGGCTACGCATATTGACGTGAGCTTTTTCCGTTAGGCTCAGACGCAATAGGATTTCATCAATCCAATCATCATTGTTACGTAGCCCAAAATACCCTGATTGCATGCGCAGCATTTCGCGTACGTTAAAAAAGGGGTCAAATACCAGTTCTTGTGGCACAACCCCTAGTTGCCTGCGAGCTTGGCGATAATGAGTACTGACGTTGTAGCCCATTACAGACAAACTCCCCGCGTCCGGGCTCACCAGTCCAGCTAAGGCAGAAATTAGGGTGGTTTTCCCCGCGCCATTGTGGCCTAAAAGGCCAAAAAATTCGCCTTGTGCAATTTCAAGGTCAATGCCGGCCAGCGCCTGAACACCTTTATAGTGTTTAGTCACGCCTCGAACACTGACGGCAGAGCTACTCATGGCTTAGCCCCGGTCGTATTTTTGGGGGGAATGGTAATGTGAACGCGTCCGCCATTTTTGCCGCCAGTGCTATCGGCTTGGTATTGTTCCGTTAGCGCGTTGTATTTGATGCGTTCCCCTCGAACAGTATCGCCGCCACTACGTACTTCGGCATTGCCGGTCATTTCAGCAATTTCTGTGCGTCCATCGTATTCGATGCGTTCTGCTTCGCCTTCTGCTAATTCACCATTAGTGCGGCGTTGGCTGATGTAAGCGCGTTTATTATTATTCATGCTGGCCACGCCCTTTTGAAATCCTTGGGCGTCTTGCACGGCGACTAATTTATCGCTTCGTAAGGTGAGAGAACCTTGTGTGAGCAAAACATTGCCGGTAAAAGTGGCTACTTTGGTGCGGTCATCCACTTCCACATGATCGGCCTCAATATTGGTTGGTTGAGAACGATCCAATGGGGCGGCTTGTGTGCCCGGGCTAAGTAGGCTCCAGCAAGCAGCAAAGCCAAGGCTTAAATACAGAGTCCATCCTTTTTTCATTTTGATTTTCCTGAACGGGGCGTGTAATCGACGCGAACTTTGCCATGAAAACTAACTTTTCCAAATAGATTGTCTGCTTTCATGCTCTGAGCTTGAATGCGTTGTTTGCCTTCTGCGAGCACGACAGGGCTATTTGTTTGAATTTTTTGATCTTTTGGCCATACTTGCAAAGTCTCTGAATTGAGTGTGCTAACAGGCAGACGGGGGCGCTCTCGCACAACTTGAACGTCGCCTGCCAAGTCAATTTGTTCCTGCAGTTCCCATGCAACGCCGGTTTTACTTTGCACATGGATCACTTGGCCTGGTTGCGTAAAATGTAATACGGGCGCTTGCATGTCAAAACGTTTCTCTCGAGGCACATGAGTAATTTTTTCTGCTGTCATATGGGCTTGCAAATTCCCTGTTTTATCAAAACGTTTGGTAATAGTGTTTTCTGCGATAAAGTCCGGGGCGCGAGAAAAGGGATCCTTAGGGAGGGTTTCCGGTGCACGCGTGCTACGCTCCAGCCAAAAGGTGGCTGCTGCAATAAGACTTAGTCCGATAATCGGGTAGATACGGTAGGGAATCTGCATATTTTTACGCTAATTTTGCCCTAAATAAGCTTTTTGCATGGCTTCAAGTTGCCCCTGCGCATTGAGAATAAGATCACAAACTTCGCGGGCAGCGGCTCGTCCACCGGGATTAGTGCTTATATAGTGCGCATGTGTTTTTACAAAGGGATGCGCATCAGCAGGGGCAGCAGAAAAACCGCATAGGCTCATGATGGGCAGATCAATGACATCATCTCCCATAAAACCGGTTTGGTTTAAATTTAGGCCGCGTGCGTGCACCAAATTTAAAAAACAGGCGCGCTTATCGCTAATGTCCATGTGTAGTTCTGTAATGCCAAGGTTGGCTGTCCGGCAGCTTAATGCCGCTGAACGCCGGGCGGTGATGATGACAACCTCTACGCCGGCCTTCATGAGCATTTTGAGTCCGTGCCCATCTTTTGCATTAAAAGGTTTAATTACTTCTCCTTGGCCGTCAAAAAACAAGGTGCCGTCTGTGAGAACACCATCGACATCAAAACCCATCAAGCGTATCGCTTTTGCAGCATTAAAAACAGTAGATAAGGGAGGAGGGGCGGGCAACATATTAAATCACCTTAGCTAAAAGAAGATCGTGTGTGTTAAGCGCGCCGACTAGTTCGCCGGCTTCATCTAGCACCAAAATTTGGTTGATGCGCTTTGCCTCCATGATTTGTGCCGCATCGACGGCTAGCGCATGGGGGCTGATAGATTGGGGGTGGCACACCATAACTTCACTGATGGCAACGGTGCGAAGATCCAAGTCTTTTTCGATGGCTCGGCGCAAATCGCCATCTGTAAAGATACCGGCGACTTTTTCGCTATTCATGACCACGGTCATGCCCATGCCACCTTGGCTCATGCTAAGCACTGCTTGGGCAAGACGAACATTCATTTGTACACAGGGTACTTTTTCTCGTGGGCGCATAACGTCACTGACATGTGTGAGCAGGCGCCGCCCCAGGGCGCCACCGGGATGTGAGCGGGCAAAGTCTTCTGTGCCAAAGCCCCGGGCTTCTAAAAGTGCAACGGCAAGGGCATCACCTAATGCGAGCGCAGCCGTGGTGCTGGCCGTGGGCGCTAAATTTAAGGGGCAAGCTTCTTCAATGACAGAGGCGTCTAAGTGCACATCCGCCGCTAAAGCCAAGGGGGAATTGGGGTGGCCCGTCATGCCCAGTAAGCGAGCCCCCTGGCGTTTAACCTGAGGCAATATGGCCAGAATTTCTGCGCTGGCGCCGGAGTGAGAAATGGCGATGACAACATCTTCTGGTGTAATCATCCCTAAATCGCCATGCGCGGCCTCTGCTGCGTGGACAAAGTACGCTGGTGTGCCGGTGCTGGCTAAGGTGGCGGCTATTTTCCGCCCTACATGCCCGGTTTTACCCAAGCCGCAGACGATTACCCGACCGGTGCTTTTTAAAATAAGCGTCACGGCATGGGCAAATTGCGCATCAATGCGCTCAGAAAGGCGTTCAATGGCCTTGGCTTCGGTGCGCAAAACGCGTCGAGCAATTGCACAAGCATCAAAAGAGGAAGAGATAGACATCGTTATGTCCATGATTAGCAGTTACAATTGGATCAGTATACCGTTAATCGCTTAGGCACTTGCTGAGCCGTGGTGAGTTTTGTTTCTTTTTTCTCTGGCCTGTTGATCTGACTATGTTTGGAGCCTTGAATACGCTTGAAGTTGTTTTGATTCTACTGGCCTGTGCTGTGCTGGTTATCGGGCTTTTGCGCGTCATTCAATTGCCTACGGTGCTGGGGTATTTAGCGGTGGGGGCCTTGGTTGGTCCACATGGCTTACATTTTATGAAAGAGTCTGAAGGCGCCAGCCATTTAGCAGAATTTGGCGTGGTATTTCTGATGTTTTCTATCGGGCTAGAGTTTTCAATCGCCCGGCTTTTTGCTATGAAGCGCACCGTATTCGGTTTGGGTGGTTTGCAGGTGGGGGCTTCCATTGCCTTAACGGTGGCAATTGGTTTGCTCACGCAGCTAAATTTTGCTCAAGCATTAGCGTTGGGCGGCATTTTAGCCATGTCATCCACAGCAATTCTTTCTAAATTATTGGCAGACCGGCTTGAACTTGATAGTAAACATGGCCGGGAAACCATGGGCGTGTTGCTGTTTCAGGATATTGCTGTCGTGCCGCTGTTAATCATCATTCCCACTTTGGGCAAACCTGCGCATGAAATGATGATGCTTCTAGGTTTGGCGTTTTTTAAGATAGTGGTTTTGCTTTCGCTGGTTTTGTTGTTTGGCCAGGAGTTGATGCGCAAGTGGTTCACGCTCATTGCGCAACGCCAATCCAATGAGCTTTTTATGTTGAATGTGTTGCTCATTACCTTGGGTTTGGCTTGGCTTTCGCAGCGTGTTGGCTTGTCTATGGCTCTCGGGGCTTTTCTGGCGGGAATGCTGATTTCAGAGACGCAATACCGCTACCAAGTTGAAGAGGACATTAAGCCTTTCAGGGACGTACTGCTGGGGCTCTTCTTTATTACAGTGGGTATGTTTTTAGATGTGCCCTATATCTTTAAACATTTACTTTGGGTGCTCGGCGCCGTGGCGGCTTTACTCTGCGCAAAGTTTGTCATTATCGCGTTAGGGTCACGGTTTTTTATGCGCTCCTCGCCGGGCACTGCGGTGCGCACCGGGCTTTGGCTCTGCGCCGGGGGGGAGTTTGGTTTTGTGTTGTTGTCTCAGGTGGATGATGCCCGGCTTTTAAAACCTGCGCTTATGCAAGTTGTAGGGGCCGCTTTGGTGCTCTCAATGTTGTTAGCACCTTTGATTGTTGAAGTGAGTGAAAAAATTGTATTGCGTTTTGTGGCTTCAGAATGGCTTTTGCGTTCTTTGGAGCTTACGCGTGTTGCTTCGCAGTCTATGAATGCAGAAGGGCATGTACTTATATGCGGTTATGGACGTACCGGGCAGTATATGGCGCGCTTTTTTGAAGAAGAGCATATTCATTATGTTGCGCTGGACTTGGATCCTGAACGTGTACACGAAGCTTCTTCTGCCGGGGATCCGGTTGTGTTTGGAGATGCTGCACGGGCGGAAACTTTGTTAGCAGCGGGCATCAAGCGTGCCAGTGCCTTGGTTATTTCTTTTAATAGTGTAGAACATTCTTTACGTGTATTGGCACAATCTCAGCGCTTGCGCCCGGAGTTACCTGTGATTGTGCGCACGCCCGATGAAATACACATGGAAAAACTTTTGAAGGAAGGGGCTGCAGAGGTTGTGCCGGATACATTTGAATCCAGCATCATGCTGGCTTCTCATGCGCTAGCATTGGTTGGGGTGCCACTGACGCGAGTCATAAAGCATATTCGAGATATTCGCAATCAGCGTTATGCGCTGATGAGAGGGTTTTTTCATGGTGCATCGGATGATGAAGATCATGAAAGCCCTCAAGCCCGCCTGCATTCGGTGATTCTCCCCCCGGGTTCTGTTGCTGTAGGGCAATCGGTGCAAGCTTTGGCTTTAGAAGAACTGGGTGTGAGCATATCTGCCTTGCGTCGGCGAAATATTCGAGGCAATGCGCCAACGATGGATACGGAGCTTCAAGCGGGCGATGTTTTGGTGCTTTTAGGTACGACGGCTCAGTTAGAGCAAGCCGAAAACCTGCTGCTACAAGGTTCCGCCTGAAGCTGTTTATGCGTAATGTTGTTTCCCCTAAGATTATGCCGGGGAGTGGTTTTATACTATATTCATAATGTATTGATGATGACATGTGTTTTAAAAGCATTTGAGCGTAGAATGCGCCCCACCTGATTGGGACCGCTTTTAACCCCTTTACTTGGATCAAGCAATGAGTCAAGAAACTGAACAACAACCGGACGATGTGCAAAAACATCTGCGAGATGTTCAGGATTTGCTTGAACGCCATGCTTTAGTTGAAGATCTGCTGCATCGCCAGCAAATGCCCAAGCGTGATTTGGTGGAATCTTTAGTGCACCGCCAAAATTTAGCTGAACTCCAAAAAAAGCTTGATTCACTGCATTCAGCAGATATCGCCTATATTCTAGAGGCCTTGCCGCTTGAGAAGCGCTACTTTGTCTGGGACTTGGTAAAGTCCTCACGCGATGGCGATATTTTGCTGGAAGTCTCTGACGCGGTAAGGGAGTCGCTCATTGAATCGATGGCGCCTGAAGAACTCAAGGCGGCCATGGAAGATCTGGATGTGGATGAGCTGGCCGATCTGGCGCCGGACATGCCGCCAGAAGTGGTGCAAGAGGTTTTCCAGTCCTTAGATGCAGAAGAGCGCCAGCAGTTGCGCACGGCGATGTCTTACCCGGAAGACACCGTTGGCGCGCTGATGGACTTTGACATGGTTACGGTGCGTGACGATGTTTCGTTGGAAGTGGTACTGCGCTATCTAAGGCGCTTTGATGAATTGCCGGATCACACCGATAAATTGTTTGTGGTGAGCCGGGATGAGCATCTATTGGGCGTTCTGACATTAGAGATTTTGCTAATTAGCGACCCAGAAAAGATCGTTGCTGATGTGATGCGAACGGAAATGGTTAGCTTTAATCCGAATGATGAAGCTAGCGAAGCAGCGCAAGCGTTTGAGCGTTATGACTTGGTGTCCGCCCCGGTGGTAGATGAGGATAGGCGCTTGATTGCCCGCTTAACCGTGGCAGACATGGTTGATTACATTCGTGAAGAGTCTGAGGCCGAAATCTTAGGGCAGGCCGGTTTGAAGGAAGGGGAAGATATCTTCGCCCCCGTGATCGACTCGTTTAAAAACCGCTGGGGCTGGCTGGCCGTTAATTTGATGACAGCCTTTTTTGCCTCTCGGGTGATTGGTGCATTTGAAGGTTCAATCGAAAAGTTGGTGGCTTTGGCAACCTTGATGACCATTGTTTCCGGCTTAGGGGGCAATTCCGGCAACCAAACTATTACCATGATTGTGCGTGGCATTGCGACCGGGCAGATTGATATGTCCGCTTTTAAGAGCTTGCTCAAAAAAGAAACGGGCGTGGCGCTTATGAATGGTTTGGCCTGGGGAGGGTTGTTAGGCGTCATTTCTGCATGGCTTTACGATAACGTAGCGTTAGGCGTTGTGACCATGATGGCGACCACATTGAATTTACTTTTAGCCGCCACCGCCGGGGTAATGATTCCGATGCTACGTTTTCGATTTGGCTTGGACCCGGCTGCGGGTGGCTCGGTGCTGATTACCGCTTTAACCGATTCGGGTGGCTTTTGCATTTTCTTAGGCTTAGCCACCCTGTTTTTGTTATAAGGCCGGGGCGCGTAGTTTCTTATTTGAAAATTTTAAGCCGGGTTTGTGAATGCATTTTCCAGCTGGCATCGTGCGCTTGTAAGCCTTTTAAAACGCCGGGCAAATGCGCATCGCCGTACAGCAGATAGATTTTCGTGTCCTGCGGATTGGCTAGAATTTGTTTGACGACGTGTTCGTTACGCGTATCGAGTGCCACTTGGAAGAGTTTTTGATGCGCCATAATGCGAGGGGCTAGGTGGAGCATGACCGACATCAGAGCATGGGCAATAGGCTGGATTTTAGCTTGCTCTTCGGCTGAATAAGCGGCCATGTTGTTGGCAAAGGCTGCAAAGTGGTCTGGCGTTTCTGCGTTTTTATGAGCTTGTGCAGGATTAAGTGCAGGCAGATCAATGGGGCCAAATCGATGTTCATAGGCAGCAACAAATTCGTCGACCGTCATGTCTGCAACTTGAGCCCGGTCTTTTTGAATATTAATAAAGCGCTGCTGATCTTGCGCCTCTAATCCCAAAGCTTTTGCCACTTGAGGGTAGCTGTTTTGCGTAAATTTAGAGCCCACCATAACGGCAAGTTTTTGTACATTTTCTGCCTTTCCGGGCTGAATACCTTCGTAATAAAGCACATAATCTTCTTGAGTGCGGGCACGCAAATCTGCTTCAATCGTGTTGTAGAGATCAGGTACAGCAATGTGGGCTACACCTTGGAAAATAACGGTTTGTTTGCCATTACTGAGTTCATAACGCCCCACGGTCGCTGGCCAGTATTGGCTGCTGGCATATAAACCAATCACCGTACCCCAGCCTAAAATGCCTACGACGCCTAAAGCTCTTTGCGCGGCGCTCTGCCAAGTTGGCGTGCTGACCGGGCGTTTGCGGATTCGGCGCCAAAGGGCGATGGTCAGCCAGAGCTCTAAAAATAAAGCTAAGGTAATACTGAGTTGAAACCAAACGAGTTCAGGAAGTACACAAAAGCCAAGTACCAGTAAGAGAGCGATATTTAAAATTAAGCGCAACGTCATAAATAAGTATTTAAAAGTTAAATGTGGTTTGTATTTCGTGGGTGGGTTTGGCGTCCATAAAACGTACGCCAATACCCAATAGTCGAACAGCTTGATTTTTTCGAGTATAACCTGTGAGCATTAATTCTTCCCATATAGCGGGGTTTGTATCTTTACTCAGGCACTCGACACTGGTGTGTGAAAAATCCGCAAAGCGTAGTTTGACAAACTGCTTATGAATTTTGGGTAAAACATTGATGCGGGCGCGGGCAAAGCGGCGCTCAAATTCTGTGATTAAAGCGGGCAGGGCAGCTAAGCAGGCCGTTAAATCCGGCAGGTCTTGCGCGAAAGTGGTTTCTACTGATAAGGATTTTCGCTCGCGGGCGGGTTGTACCGGGCGAGTATCTTCCCCCCGGCACAAGCGGTAAAGCGTGCGACCAAATCGGCCAAAAGCCGCGACTAAGGCGGCTTCAGACCATGTGCGCAAGTCTGCACACGTGTGTAACCCCATTTTCTGCATGCGCTGGGCGGTGACTTTGCCAACGCCAAAGATTTTTTTGACAGGCAAGGCCGCCACAAAGGCATCGACCTCATGAGGCTGTACTAAAAACTGACCGTTGGGTTTGTTCCAGTCGCTGGCGACCTTGGCAATAAATTTATTGGGCGCAATCCCGGCCGAGGCGGTGATGCCCACTTCCTTCAAAATACGCGCTCGGATTTCTTGCGCCATTAAAGTTGCGCTGCCCTTGCAGTGCGGCTGATCGCTTACGTCAAGATAAGCTTCATCTAAAGACAGAGGTTCCACCAAGTCGGTGTATTGGTGGTAGATGTTAAGTATTTGCTGTGAGGCAGCCCGGTATTTTTCAAATTGGGGAAAAATAAGGGTGAGCTCCGGGCACTGGCGCAAGGCACGTGCGCTACTCATGGCCGAATGCACGCCGCGCGCCCGGGCTTCGTAATTGGCGGTGGCAATCACGCCACGCGTTTCAGCCCGCCCACCTACGGCAACCGGGCGGCCAAGTAGGGCCGGGTCGTCGCGCATCTCGATGGCGGCATAAAAACAATCGCAATCACAATGAATGATTTTGCGCATGCAAAAACTTTAGATAAAGAATCGTTTATTCAATAAGGTTTTAGGATACCCATCCGATACGGGATTTAGGATGGGTAGATTTTGATTAAATTATGGCGCAGTGCCTAGCTGAGCACTTTGAGTGATATGTGCCCGGCTACAGAGTTTTTAAGGGCGCCCCCATTCCAATGCAAAAATCTTCAATTCGCTATCTGTTTTGCAAACTGAGAGGGTGAGCATTGCTCCATCAAAGTTGTAGTCTGAATCATCATTCACCGCTCTTTTGACATCATCCATGAAGTTTCCTTATTTAAGAGAGGGGGAGGCTAAGATTTTACCGGGGTTCATGATCCCTAAAGGGTCTATCATGGACTTGATTTGTGCCATTAAGGCCATTTCAACGGGGGGTTTGTAATGCGCCAAGGTGTCGATTTTAAGCTGGCCAATACCGTGTTCTGCAGAGAAAGTGCCGGAGAGGCTATCCACTAGATCATAAACCAAGGTGTTGGCGTATTCACTTTGAGCGAGTAGGGCGGTTTGCTTTGCCGGGTCTGGGTGAGAAAGGTTGTAGTGCAAGTTGCCATCGCCCACATGGCCAAAAACAGTGATGCGCAGGCCGGGGAAGGCGGTTTGAAGGCTTGTGTTCGCTTGCTCTAAAAAGTTGGGCAGTTGACTAATGGGTACGCCAATATCGTGTTTGATGCTAATGCCTTCTTGTTTTTGCGCTTCGGGGATAGCCTCGCGAATGGCCCAAAAGGTGCTCTGGTGTGCTTTTTGGGTGGCGAGTACCGCATCTAGCACCCAACCAGCCTCTACAGCGTGCGCCAATGTTTGTGTAAGTAACTCTTCAAGTGGGGCTTGCGCCCATACATCGGCTAGCTCGACCAATACCGCCCAAGGGGCAGTCTCTACGAGAGGAACAACGAGTTCTGGTTGATGTTTGCGTACTAGACTTAATGCAACTTCGCCCATGAGTTCAAAAGCTTCAATGCGCTCTCCACAGATTTGACGCATATAACCTAATAAATCAATGGCTGCTTGTGGATGTGGCACGGCCACCCATGCGGCTGCCCGGGCTTGGGGTTGTGGAAAAAGTTTGAGTTGTGCTGCAGTAATCACCCCCAGCGTGCCTTCTGCGCCAATAAAAAGGTGTTTGAGTGCATAGCCGGTATTGTCTTTTCGCAAGGCTTTTAGGCCGTTCCAAATTTGCCCATCGGGTAAAACCACCTCCAGCCCGAGCACTAAATCTCGCATCATGCCGTAACGCAGCACATGCACGCCGCCTGCGTTGTTTGAAATATTACCGCCAATTTGGCAACTCCCTTGCGCTGCAAGGGAGAGAGGAAAATAAGCCCCAGCGGCCTCGGCGGCGGTTTGTACTTGCGCCAAGGTGCAGCCGGCTTCCACGGTGATGGCTGCGTCGCTTAAATTAAGATGGCGAATTGCGCATAAGCGTTCTAACGAGAGTACTACGCTACGCCCATGGTTTAAAGGTGTGGCACCGCCACACAGACTGGTGTTTCCACCCTGTGGCACGATGGCCACCCCGGCCTGCGCGCTGAGTTTAATGATGCTTGCAATCGCCTGTGTGGAATCCGGTAAAAGCACGGCCAATGCGCTGCCTTTGTAGCGTCCGCGCCAATCGAGCAAATAGGGCGCAATTTGATTTGGTTGTGTGCGTACAGCATCGCCGCCAATGAGTGCGGTGATATTGCTTAGATATTCAGTATCTTGCATTCACAAGATCTCCATTTTTAAGAACGGGCTCGGTTTATTCTAGCTGCTTAAAGGGGGCTACACCTTGTCTACGGCTTTTGCCGTAGCGTATGTATGCTGAAAGTGGGGCTAATTGTCCAGATTAAAATATTTACGGACTATGTTGTGATAAAGCCCACGTAATGTGCTCTCGCACTAACTCACTGGCTGCATCATAGCGTGCGCTCAAGGCTGCGTGTACCGCCGGGGTGCTTGTAGGTATATTACCTAAAGAGACGGCTAAATTGCGTTGCCAACGCTCAAAGCCGATGCGCCGGACCGGGCTCCCCTCAAAGCGCGATAAAAATTCAGCTTCGCTCCATGCCCAAAGTTCTAATAAAGTGGCGCAGTCCAAACCATGACGCGGCATAAAATCCGATTCTTGCGTTATTTTGGCAAACCGATTCCAAGGGCAGACGAGTTGGCAATCATCACAACCATAGATGCGATTACCTAAAGCCGGTCGCAGTTCGATCGGAATGGGGCCGGGGTGTTCTATGGTTAGATAAGAAATACAGCGCCGGGCATCAAGCTGATAAGGCGCCACAATCGCCTGCGTGGGGCAAACTTTTATACATGCTTCACAACTGCCGCAGTGCGCGGAGGTGGGTTCATCAGCCGGTAAATCAAGCGTTGTATAAATCTCCCCCAAAAAAAACAAAGAACCATTTTCTTTGTCTATGAGCAAAGTATGCTTACCGCGCCATCCTAAACCGGCTCGCCGGGCTAGAGCAGCTTCCATAACCGGGGCCGAGTCTACAAATACTCTATAGGTGTGTTCCGTGTGTGCTTGCAGGCGAGTAGCTAAAATTTGAAGGCGATTGCGTAAAACTTTGTGATAATCACGCCCCAATGCATAGCGCGAAATATAAGCACGCTCCGGTGATTTAAGGTTGGTTTGTGCATGATTTGCTTGGGGCCAATAGTTTAACCGGGCACTAATCACGCTTACCGTTCCTGAAACAAGTTCTGCAGGCCGGGTGCGCTTTGTTCCATGTTTAGCCATATAATCCATGCTGCCGTGAAAACCTCGTGCTAACCAAGCACGGAGACCTTCTTCGGCTTCGGGCAAATGAATGCGTGCAATGCCCACTGCACCCAGCCCAAGTTCATGCCCCCAAACTTTAAGATTTTGGGCCAGTATTTTTTTTGATTGATCAATTGTATGATTCATGCCCCGCATAATAGCCTTGCTACACACACTCTGCACCTGGCAGATGAAGCTGCCACAGCAAGGCTTGGGCAAATGCTCGCCCGGCATTTACCTTTGCTGAAAACGGTTTTTTTACATGGCCATTTAGGTGCGGGTAAAACATGTTTAGTGCGTGCGCTGCTTAGGGAACTAGGGCATACAGGCCCCGTGAAAAGTCCAACCTACACCTTGATGGAACCTTATGTTGTTTCTACAATATCGGTTTATCACTTTGATTTTTATAGATTCACCTCTCCGGAAGAATTTCTGGAGGCCGGTCTGGACGAATATTTTGAGATGGGCGGTTCATGTTGGGTAGAGTGGTCAGAAAAGGCGCAGCCTTATCTTCCCTTGCCTGATTTAGAGATTTTTTTAGATATAACAGGATGTTCAAGAAACGCAAGGCTAACTGGGTTAAGTGAGACAGGGAAAAAATGTATCGAAATGCTCAAAGAAACAATTTAAATGCCCCAACCCGCATGATGCGGCGGCGTTTTTTAAAAGCCGGTGGTGCGTTTATGGCGCTCATTGTCTCCCCTTTTGGTTATGCGACAACAGAAACCAGCCTTATTGCCGTGCGTATGTGGCCTGCGGCTGAGTACACCCGCATCACGCTGGAAAGCAAAGAAGCACTCAAATTCAGCAGCCAAATTGTTAAAGATCCTGAGCGCTTAGTGCTAGACATTGAAGGCGTTGAATTCAACAGCGTCATGTCATCCCTGCCATCTAAAGTGATGGAAAGTGACCCAAACGTTAAACTTATCCGCGCCGGTCGTAACCGGCCGGGCGTGGTTCGCGTGGTGGTGGACTTAAAGACGGAAATTAACCCTCAAATTTTTACCCTACGCCCGGTTGGTCAATACGGACATCGTCTGGTTGTTGACCTATACCCAGCTAACCCCGTGGACCCTTTATTAGCGCTGCTGCAATCGGGTTCAGAATCTGAGGGGGGCGAAAAACGCACGCCTACGCAATCAGAAACTAGCTCTCAAGGCACTTCAGCAGAGAAAGGATCATCTGCCGGACAAAGCAATGAAGCGCCCCCAACCCGTATAGCACAAACGCCAAACACCACAACATCCAGCGGCCCTTTAAAAACCCCCGCTGAAATAGAACCCGGCCCTAAGCTCGCGGAAACCAGTTCTCCTAAAAAACTCCCCCCGACAACGCTGGATGTTAAGAGACTCGTTACCGTTGTCATTGATCCTGGCCATGGCGGAGAAGATCCCGGCGCCATTGGGGCTGGTGGCACGTATGAAAAAGATGTGGTCTTAAAAATCGCAAAAAAACTTAAAGCAAAAATTGACACCCAAACTAATATGCGTGCTGTACTCACACGCGATGCAGATTATTTCATCCCCTTAGGGCAGCGGGTTGAAAAAGCACGCCGATTGCAGGGCGACTTATTTATGTCCATTCACGCCGATGCTTTTGTTCGTCCAGATGTTAAGGGGAGCTCCGTGTTTGTACTCTCAAACCGTGGAGCATCAAGCGCAGCGGCCAAAATGCTGGCGCAATCTCAAAATGAATCTGATTTGATCGGTGGCGTGAATCTCGGTACTAAAGACTCTCACCTGGCTAAAACGCTCCTAGACTTATCTCAAACGGCCACGAGTAAAGACAGCCAAAAACTCGGCAAGGTTATGCTGGCCGCCTTAGGCGATGTTAACGATTTGCACAGTGGTCGTTTAGAAGAGGCCGGGTTTGCCGTATTAAAAGCGCCAGATATTCCGTCTGTTTTAGTAGAAACTGCTTTTATCAGTAACCCAGATGAAGAGCAAAAACTAAATGACAGCGCCTATCAAGACAAAATGGCCAACGCTATTTTGAGAGGTGTACGCCAATATTTTGCACAAAATCCCCCCTTGGCAAAGACTTCAACTCGCTCATAAAATTCGTAAAAATCAAATTAAGCTTAATCTCATAACCGGGGGTATGTCTTAACTAATCCCCGGTTTTTATTTTTTAGTAGATGATGCAGATTTGTCAAAAATAAGACGGACGCCCATAGCAATACTTGGACTATTCGCATCTACGCTACCGTCCATAAAATCAACATTATGAAAAAGGTGAGGCAGCTCCTTAAATGGCGTACTACTTCTAAACTTGGCTTGCCCTTCAAACAATTCGCTAACGCCGGGGAAGATAGCCTGATTAATAGCAGGATTTTTGCAGTGCGTATCTACAATTGAAAGTAGCTCTTGTATCGTGGGTAAGCGCCAACCATCCCCTTTTTCTTTAGCATATTTCTCAGCCATTTGATGCGTCATTAACGTGGCAGTGCCCCTGCATTTTTGGCCTTCTAGCTGCATTCCTGCCGGGCATCTTTCCCATGTTAGCTTTGTTTTTTTGTCATACACATGATTTTTGTTTATAACAAAACGACGAGTGGGGGTAGCCGATGGAGCCTCTGGGAGGCAATCTGCTTTTACCGGGTCATTTAAAATTAAAAGCGTTAATAAAAATAAGAGAAAATTAAATAGAGTAGTTTTTTTATAAAACATATATAAATAGATAAAAATTTAAAATAAGCCACTTTTTAATATCCATATTATAGATTAAAACTTTTTTCGAAAAAGTGATTAAATTTACTGTAGTTGTTGGATGAGTATATGTGTAGCGTTACGTATTCTTGCAAATCAAAATGAGCGACTTGAATTTTTTTGTATTAAGCTCAGCGGCTATTGTGTTCATTCAAAAAGGAATGAGTTATGTTGTGTTTTAAGGCGTTATCGATTCGGCGTATCGCATGGGTTGGCGGTGTTTGCATGCTACTTGCTGGCGCGCAGGGATATGCCGCTGAACCGTGGGACATTTTAAATCCCGGACCGCCACAAAGACCCCGGGCCAGCGCCCATGCGCTGCCTGAAATTCTCAACCAACTCAATAGAGAAGATTGCAATGCCAAAGTATTAGGCACTGCCATAGGCGGTTTGGTTGGGGGCGTGGTTGGTCGTGCGGTTGATGACGAAGGTATGCAAGGCGTGCTTGTAGGCGGTGCAGTGGGCGCCGCGGTGGGTAATATTGTCGCGAGAGAGCTCGAGAAAAATGGCACCATCTGTTCAGATCGGGTCCGGCCGTATTACGATGATCGAGGCCCCTCCGCGCGGCCCTATTATGACGATCGTGCGCCTTCTGCACGTCCTCATTACGACGATCGCCCACCTGTTGATCGTTTGCCGCCCGAACCTATGTCAAGTGACGGCACGCGCTTTTAACGACATTTACACCCATATTCAAAGGCAGGTTTCAGTATGCGAGCTCGGATTTTCCGGCCATTTTGATGCCTGTCTTTTTTCATAAATGGCAATCGCTTAGCGATTACCACATTCCGTATGATCTTATGCTTTAAGCAAATGAAGATGATCTCGAAACTATATTTTTATTGCTTGAATCAATGCTTGCTTTTTTAAAGCGGATTGAGGCAATTTGTGATGAGAGGCATGCGCTTAAAACGTAAGAAGTGAAATGTTTTAGGGGGTGGGGGTGCCGTGTACGTCTGCCCAGCAGTTGGGGGTTTCGTAAAGGCGGACATGCGACAGGCTGAGGCGCTTGCCGTAGCGTTCGGCGAAAAGCGGGGCGAGGATTTCGAAGGCCTCTGCCGCTAGGTTTTCTGCGGTGGGAATGCAGTGGAGGACAACAGTTTTGTGATTGGGCAGGCTGTTGAGAAAACTTAAAACGGCTTGATCGCCTTGGAAAACTAAGAAGGCGTGGTCCCATTTTTCAATAACGGCTTTTTGGGCGATGGTTTTGACGTCAGAAAAATCCAAAATCATGCCGTTGTCTGCGGCGCCGGGGTTGTGAATAACTTCGCCGGTAAGGGTGATTTCCAGTACGTAGCGGTGGCCATGCAGGTGGCGGCATTGGCTGTTGTGGTCCGGAATTCTGTGGCCAGCATCGAATTCAAGTTTTCGGGTAATGCAAAGTGTCATGGGAGAATTTTTAAGAGAGTGAAGCGTGTATTTTAAGGGCTTTTGTTTGTTGGGCCTAGCGTTGGTGATTTTTTAGTTGCTCGAGGTGGTGAGATCAAAAATTTATTCCTAGCGTCATTAGCCGGAAAGTGCTTTGTTTACCGGGGTTCAGCGTCTTTTTGGCTTTTGAGGTGAGAGGGGCGCCCGGGGTTTAAAGTTATTTTCTGGGCGATGTGTTTCAAAGGGAACCAGGCAGCCGGGTTTGTTGCCAATGAGATCGTGCCGGCCCATGGTTTTTAAGGCTTCCCGGATGATGGGGGCGTTTTCAGGGTCGTGGTAGCGCAGCAGGGCTTTGTGCAGTTTGCGTTGTTTACCTGCGCGTGCGGTTTCGACTACTTCGCTTTGTGGGGCAATTTTTCGCAGCGGATTTCTGCGGCTGTGATACATGGTAGTAGCCATGGCCAAGGGGGTGGGGGTGAAGGTTTGCACTTGGTCTGCTTGAAGCTGGTTACGTTTGAGCCAAAGTGCCAAGTTGAGCATGTCTTCATCTTTGCTGCCGGGGTGGGCGGCAATGAAGTAGGGCACGAGATGCTGTTTTTTACCGGCTTCGCGCGAGAATTGATCAAAGAGCTGTTTGAAGCGCTCGTAGCTGCCAATGCCCGGCTTCATCATTTTAGACAGGGGCCCGGCTTCGGTGTGTTCCGGGGCAATTTTCAGGAGTCCACTCACGTGGTGCGTGACCAGTTCTTTGATGTAGGTGGGCGATTGTATGGCCAAGTCGTAGCGTACGCCGGAGCCAATGGTAATGCGCTTTACGCCAGGCAGCGTGCGGGCGGCTTTGTAGAGTTCAATTAAAGGGGCGTGGTTAGTGTTGAGGTTGGTGCAGATGTCTGGATAGACGCAAGAGAGTTTTCGGCAGGCAGCTTCGACATTCGGATCCTTACAGCCTAAGTGGAACATGTTGGCGGTGGGGCCGCCGAGGTCGGTGATGTGGCCTCTGAAGTCCGGCATGTGGTCTCGAATGTCTTCAATTTCTTTTAAGATTGAATTTTTCGAGCGGCTCTGAACAATGCGCCCTTCGTGCTCTGTGATGGAGCAAAAGGTGCAGCCGCCAAAGCAGCCGCGCATGATGTTGACGGAAAAGCGGATCATCTCCCAGGCCGGGATGCGGGTTTGACCGTAGCTGGGGTGGGGGGCGCGTGAAAAGGGTTGGGAATAAACCCAATCCATTTCTTGACTGGAAAGGGGTATGGGCGGGGGATTGAGCCAGACGTCCCGCTGGTCATGTGCTTGGCGCAATGCGCGGGCGTTGCCGGGGTTGGATTCTAGGTGAAAAATTCTGGAGGCGTGCGCGTAGTAAAGCGGGTTGGCTTTCACCTGCTCAAAGCTGGGCAGGCGAATGACTTGGCGTGCGCGTTGGGCACGCAATGCGGCGGCTTTTGCCTTGCTGGGGTGAAAGTGGAGCGGTGTTTGCGTTGGGGCCGGGGCGCAGTCCGGGGTGTCCGCTACGTCGTAGGGATTTTGTTGGATGGCAGCCGGGGCCGGGGTTTGGCTGGGGTCAAATTGGGTTTCATTGACTTCTTGCCAGTTGGGTTCAGGCAGCCAATCGCTTTTCACCATGAAGCCTGTGCCGCGTAGATGGCGGATTTCATTCGCCGCCCGGCCTTGGGCCAGCAGATAGGCGACATCGAGTAGGGCGCGTTCTGCATTGCCAAAGATGAGGAGATCGGCCTTGGCGTCCGGCCGCACGCTGCGGCGCACGGTGTCGGACCAATAGTCATAATGCGCAATGCGCCTTAGACTGGCTTCGATGGAGCCGATGATGATAGGCGTGCCGGGGAAGGCTTCGCGCGCACGCTGGGCGTAGACCGTCACGGCCCGGTCTGGGCGCTTACCGGCCTGGGCGCCGGGGGTGTAGGCGTCGTCGGAGCGGATTTTTCGATCGGCCGTGTAGTGGTTGATCATGGAATCCATATTGCCTGCGGTCACGCCAAAAAAGAGCTTGGGCCGGCCCAGTGTCTTAAAGGCGTCTGCGCTACGCCAATCCGGTTGGCTGATGATGCCCACTTTAA
>RRZU012303183.1_pt1 | contig 21895 bp, 22 predicted proteins | sample 2165561 | NCBI WGS metagenome assembly RRZU01 (sample SAMN10456909, study PRJNA506462) | wastewater metagenome | isolation source: wastewater sludge | place: USA: Moscow, Idaho | reverse complement strand
TTTACCGTTCGCTTATCAACAACATGGTTGTAGGTGTATCTCAAGGATACACCGTGCAACAAGAGTTGGTGGGTGTAGGTTATAAAGTTGAAGTAAAAGACAATATCCTTGAGTTCAGCCTTGGATACTCGCATGATATCTTCCTGCAGCTTCCTCCAGAAATCAAGGCCGAAGCAAAGGCGGAAAAGAAGGGTAATCCAATCCTTACCCTTAAGAGCATCGATAAGCAACTCATTGGTGGTGTTGCTGCCAAAATCAGATCTCTTCGTAAGCCAGAGCCTTATAAAGGTAAAGGTATTAAGTTCGTTGGCGAACAGCTTCGTAAAAAAGCTGGAAAGTCTGCTAATGCTAAATAATTTTAAAGGAGAAAAGTTATGGCTTTATCAACATTAGAAAGAAGAATACGCATTAAGCAACGCATCCGCAAAAGAGTAAGCGGAACAGCTGATCGTCCTCGTATGACGGTTTTTAGAAGCAACAAGCAGATCTACGTTCAAATTATCGATGATCTACAGGGGGTTACTTTGGTTTCAGCCTCTTCAATGGATAAAGAAGTAGCCGAAAAGGCAACCGGACTTCAAAAGAGCGAGGTGTCTAAGCTTGTTGGAAAACTTGCAGCAGAAAGAGCCATCGCAAAGGGCATTAGCGCTGTGGTTTTCGACAGAAACGGTTATCTTTACCACGGAAGAGTACAAGTGTTAGCAGATGCCGCCCGTGAAGGTGGCCTTAATTTCTAATAAAGCGTATGTCAGCAAATACTAACATAAGAAAAGTAAAGTCGAGCGATATCGAGCTTAAGGATCGCTTGGTGAGCATACAGCGCGTTACCAAAGTAACCAAGGGTGGTAGAACCTTTAGTTTTTCTGCAATTGTTGTTGTAGGAAACGAGAACGGAATCGTTGGTTATGGACTAGGTAAAGCCAGCGAGGTAACCGCTGCTATTGCAAAGGGCATCGAAGATGCTAAGAAAAACCTTGTTAAGGTTCCAATTCTAAACAAGACCATTCCTCACGAGCAAGTGGCTAAGTTTGGTGGTTCTCGCGTGTTCATGAAGCCTGCAGCTTCGGGTACTGGTGTAAAGGCCGGTGGTGCTATGCGTGCCGTACTCGAAAGCGTTGGTGTACATGACGTGCTTTGCAAGTGTAAGGGGTCTTCTAACCCACATAACCTTGTAAAGGCTACCGTGCAAGCCCTTACCGAAATGCGCGATGCTTATAGCGTTGCTGAGGTTCGTGGTATATCGCTAAAGAAAGTATTTAACGGTTAATTTTGTAGAGATTATGGCAATGTTGAAGATTACTCAAGTTCGAAGCCGTATTGGTTCGAACAAGCGTCAAAAAGCAACTCTTGATACACTAGGTCTCCGCAAAATGAACCAAAGCGTAGAGCGCGAAGGAACGCCTTCCGTTCTAGGCTTAATACAAGCGGTTAGCCACCTTGTTAAAGTAGAAGAGGTAAAGTAGTAGGTTTAAAATAAAAAAGAACTTCTATGAATTTAAGTCAGCTAAAACCTGCTAAGGGTTCAACTCATAGCGAAAAGCGTATTGGTCGCGGACAAGGTTCTGGTCACGGTGGTACATCTACACGTGGTCACAAAGGAGCTCAATCGCGCTCAGGCTACTCGCATAAGATTGGATTCGAGGGAGGACAGATGCCTTTGCAGCGTCGTTTGCCAAAGTTTGGCTTCAAAAATATCAACCGTGTAGAATATAAGGCTATCAATATCGATACCCTTCAGTCGCTACATGAAAAAAATGGCTGTACTGTCATTGATATTCAAACAATTATTGATGCTGGTCTAACGTCTAAGAATGACCTAGTAAAGATTCTTGGACGCGGTGAACTTAAGGCAGCTCTTGAAGTGCATGCTCACGCTTTCTCGAAGTCGGCTGAAGCCGCTATCGAGGCACAACAAGGAAAAGCCGTAAAACTGTAATCGAATGAAAGCTCTACTACAGACACTAAGGAACATCTTTAAGATAGAAGATCTTAAGAAAAGGATTCTATACACATTGGGAATAATTGTGATTTACAGGTTGGGTAGTTTTGTGGTGATTCCCGGTATTGATCCAAATGAGCTCGCTGCGCTTCAAAATCAAGCTTCAGGTGGGCTTATGGGATTGCTTAATATGTTCTCAGGCGGTGCTTTTGGCAACGCTTCCATTTTTGCACTAGGGATTATGCCCTACATTTCGGCATCAATCGTAGTTCAGCTATTAGCTATTGCTGTGCCTTACTTCCAAAAGTTACAGCGTGAAGGTGAAAGCGGACGTCGAAAGATGAATCAGATCACCCGTTATCTCACTGTAGCGATCCTTCTAGTTCAGGGTCCTGCATACATAGCAAACCTGCATGCACAACTTCCTGTAGATGCGTTTGTTCTGAAAGGAGCTTTCTTCACCATAGAAGCCACACTTATACTTATCGCAGGTACGATGTTTGTAATGTGGCTAGGCGAGAAGATTACTGAAAAAGGTATCGGAAACGGTATCTCTCTAATCATCATGATCGGTATTATTGCCCGTTTACCATTTGCATTTTGGTCTGAGGTTCAATCTCGATTGGGCGCAAATGCTGTTGGGGGTATCATAATGCTGGTTGTAGAACTAGTATTTTTATTCTTAGTGTTTTGTGCTACCATTGCACTTGTACAAGCAACTCGCAAAGTACCAGTGCAATATGCGAAAAGAATTGTTGGAAATAAACAGTATGGTGGTGTTCGTCAGTATATCCCGCTGAAAATCAATGCAGCAGGTGTAATGCCGATCATTTTTGCTCAGGCCATCATGTTTATTCCAATGATGTTCACTCGCTTTAACTCTGATATTGCTAGCAGCATTGGTATTGCATTCTCGAACTATACCGGTTTCTGGTATAACTTCACTTTCGGCATCCTTGTTGTTGCATTTACGTATTTTTACACAGCCATTACAGTTAACCCGCTAATGATGGCTGAAGATATGAAGAAGAACGGAGGTTTTATTCCAGGTGTGAAACCGGGTAAGAAAACCGTAGAGTATCTAGACACAATCATGTCGAGGATTACGCTACCCGGTTCAATTTTCTTGGCGCTCATTGCAATTCTACCAGCATTTGCAATGAAAATAGGAATAAGTAACCAATTCGCTCACTTCTTCGGAGGCACCTCACTACTCATTCTAGTGGGGGTTATCCTTGACACTCTTCAGCAGATCGAAAGCCATCTACTTCTACGTCACTATGACGGTTTGATGAAAACCGGACGTTTGAAGGGTAGATCTGGAATGTAGTAGCGAAAGCATAATGGTTTCTTTAAAACAAATGATCAACTTAAAAACAGAAGAAGAAATCGAGATCATCAGGGTAAATAACCTGCTTGTGTCGAAAACTCTTGCTGAAGTTGCAAAGCATATAAGGCCAGGGGTAACTACCCTGGCCCTTGATGCGATTGCAGAGCAGTATATTCGAGATAACGGTGCTGTTCCCGGATTTCTTGGTTACCAAGGTTACCCAAATTCGCTCTGCGTATCGGTTAACGATACTGTAGTACACGGTATTCCTTCGAAGTATGAACTACGGGAAGGTGATATCGTGTCTATTGATTGTGGAACCTACTATAAAGGATTTTATGGCGATAGCGCATACACCTTTGAGGTTGGCGAGGTAAATCCTGAAGTGAAAAAACTTCTCGAAGTTACCAAGGAATCCTTATTAAAGGGGATTGCCTATGCTATAGAGGGTAATAGAGTAGGTGACATATCGGCAGCAGTACAACATCATGCTGAAGCTAATGGGTTCTCAGTAGTGAGAGAGATGGTTGGACATGGGCTGGGCAAATCGATGCACGAGGAACCTGAAGTACCGAACTATGGTTCACGTGGTAGAGGGCCTAAGCTACAAACCGGGATGGTTTTATGTATTGAGCCAATGATCAATCTAGGCAAAAAGCAAATCTACATGGAGCGCGATGGTTGGACTATTCGCACTTCGGACAGAAAGCCTTCTGCGCACTTTGAGTTAGCAGTGGCAATTAGAAAAGGGGAGGCTGATATTCTTTCGACCTTTAAGTTTATCGAAGAAGTTTTAGAAGAAAAAAGAAGGTAAGACCAGTATGGCAAAGCAAGCTGCAATCGAAAAAGATGGTGTAATCATTGAAGCATTGTCTAATGCAATGTTTCGTGTCGAGTTGGATAACGGACACGTTATTACTGCTCACATTTCCGGAAAGATGAGAATGCACTACATTCGCATCCTCCCTGGAGATAAAGTGCGTGTTGAAATGTCTCCCTACGACCTGAGTAAGGGGAGAATATCTTTTAGGTACAAATAAAAAAGACAGACGATGAAAGTTAGAGCTTCGGTCAAAAAACGCAGTGAGGATTGCGTTATCGTTAAAAGAAAAGGTCGCGTATACGTGATCTGCAAAAAGAACCCTAAGTTCAAAATGCGCCAAGGATAATTATTAAAATTAATTAACAGACGTTTATGGCACGTATTGTTGGGGTAGACTTACCCAAAAACAAAAGAGGCGTTATCGGTCTTACATACATCTACGGTATTGGAAGAAGCACCGCCGAAAAAATTCTTGATAAAGCCGGAATCAGCCACGATACAAAGGTCAATGCTTGGACCGATGAGCAAGTTGGGGCAATCCGTTCTATTATCAGCGAAGAAGATATCAAGGTTGAAGGAGAACTTCGCTCAATAGTTCAACTTAACATCAAGCGATTGATGGATATTGGATGCTACAGAGGTATCAGACACCGTCTTGGCCTTCCACTACGTGGACAAAGCACCAAGAATAACGCACGTACTCGTAAGGGTAAGCGTAAAACTGTGGCAAACAAGAAAAAAGCAACTAAATAATCTTAGCAAACAATGGCAAAGAAAAATACTGCTTCGGTTAAGAAAAGAGTTGTTAAGGTTGAAGCACTTGGGCAACTTCACGTTCACTCTTCCTTCAACAACATTATTGTATCGTTGACCAACAACAACGGACAAGTGATCAGCTGGTCGTCTGCAGGTAAGATGGGTTTCAGAGGGTCAAAGAAGAACACTCCATATGCAGCTCAAACTGCTGCTGCTGATTGTGCAAAGGTTGCTTTCGATCTTGGCCTTCGCAAGGTTAAAGCATACGTAAAGGGACCAGGTTCAGGACGTGAATCTGCTATTCGTACTATCCACGCAGCTGGTATTGAAGTAACCGAGATTGTTGACGTTACTCCACTTCCACACAACGGATGTCGTCCTCCTAAAAGAAGAAGGGTGTAATTTCCTATTGCGTAGATAAAAATTTTAACTTAACTTTAAAATTCGTACAGAAATGGCAAGATATACTGGACCACGCGCAAAAATTGCTCGTAAGTTTGGAGAGCCTATTTTTGGGCCAGATAGGGCATTCGAAAAGAAAAACTACCCTCCTGGACAACATGGCTTAGCACGTAAGAGAAAAAAATTATCAGAGTATGGTGCTCAGCTTCGTGAGAAGCAAAAGGTAAAATACACCTACGGATTGTTGGAAAAGCAATTCCGTAACCTGTTCGAAAGAGCTGCTCGCATGAAGGGTGTAAAGGGTGAAAACCTTCTACAACTTCTTGAAAGCCGTTTGGACAATGTGGTTTACCGCATGGGTGTTGCGCCTACTCGCGCTGCTGCACGTCAGCTTGTTGGCCACCGTCATATTACCGTTAACGGTAACGTGGTAAATATTCCTTCGTACATCCTTCGTCCTGGTGACGTTGTTGGTGTTCGTGAGAAGTCAAAGTCTCTGGAGGTTATTGTCAACTCAGTAGAATCACGTAGAAACAAGTATTCTTGGTTAGAGTGGGATGCAACTTCGATGACTGGTAAGTTTATGAACCGTCCAGAAAGAAGTGAAATTCCTGAAAATATCAAGGAACAATTCATTGTTGAACTTTACTCTAAGTAGTAACTAACGCAACGACTATGGCAATACTAGCATTCCAAAAGCCCGACAAGGTAATAATGCTCGAGGCAACCGACACGTTCGGACGCTTTGAATTTCGTCCACTCGAACCAGGCTACGGGATTACCGTAGGTAACGCCCTTCGCCGCATTCTACTTTCGTCTCTAGAGGGCTATGCGATTACTACTGTTAAGATTGCCGGTGTGGATCATGAATTCTCTGCAATCCCTGGGGTTATTGAGGATGTTGTAAAAATCATCCTTAACCTAAAGCAGCTTCGTTTTAAGAAGATTGCTGAGGGTGTAGACTCAGAAAAGGTTACGGTTACCATCTCTGGACAAAATGAGTTCAGGGCTGGTTTCCTTTCAAACTTCCTCACCTCGTTTAAGGTGCTTAATCCAGATCTTCTCATCTGCCGTATGGAACCAGATGTGAAGCTTCAAATTGAGCTAACCATTAATAAGGGTAGAGGTTATGTACCTTCTGAAGAAAACAAACCTGTTGATGCGGAGTTTGGGCTGATACCTATTGACTCCATCCATACTCCAATCAAGAACGTAAAGTTTGCAGTTGAAAACTACCGTGTAGAGCAGAAGACTGACTACGAGAAACTATTATTAGAGATAACCACCGATGGTTCAATCCAACCAAAGGAGGCTCTTAAGGAAGCGGCTAAAATATTGATTTACCACTTTATGCTATTCTCTGATGAGAAGATTACCCTCGATTCTGATGAAAAATTCACTAACGAGGAGTTTGATGAAGAGGTTCTTCATATGCGCCAAATGCTTAAGACTAAATTGGTTGACATGGATCTGTCTGTTCGTGCCCTTAACTGCTTAAAGGCAGCAGAGGTTGAGACACTAGGTGATCTGGTTAAATTCCACCGCAACGACCTACTGAAGTTCCGTAACTTCGGCAAGAAGTCGCTCACCGAGCTTGACGAACTACTTGATTCCATGAATATATCATTCGGAATGGACGTTTCTAAGTACAAACTTGACAAGGAATAGCTAAACAATGAGACATAACAAAAAAATCAACCATTTAGGTAGAAAGAGCGGACACCGCAAGGCGCTTCTATCTAACTTGGCGTGCTCGCTAATTCTTCATAAGAGAATTACGACTACCGTGGCTAAGGCGAAGGCTTTGAAGATGTACGTTGAACCTCTTATGACCAAATCGAAAGAAGATTCAACTCACAATCGCCGTGTGGTATTCAGCTACCTAAAGAATAAGTATGCAGTTTCTGAACTTTTCCGTGAAGTATCTCAGAAGGTTGCAAACCGTCCTGGTGGTTATACCCGTATCTTGAAGGTTGGATTCCGTCCTGGTGATGCTGCAGAAATGTGCATCATTGAGCTAGTTGACTACAACGAAACCTACACCAAGGCTCCATCTCAAGATAAGAAGGCTGCTGCTAAGACTACTCGTCGTGGCCGTACCAAGAAATCAGAAACAGCTCCTGCTGCTGCGGACACTGTTAAGGAAGTAAAAACCGAAGGTGAAGAGTAGTAGCTGTAAGGCTAGTACGATATTTTTTGAGTATCTTTGAGGGGAAAGGGGAAACCTTTTTCCCTCTTTTTTATAACAACTATCATCACTAATTACAAATACTATGGGTCAAATTGTTAGCGTTCACGCTCGTGAAATCTTGGATTCTCGTGGTAATCCAACTATCGAAGTAGAAGTTACAACCGCTAGCGGTGCTTTTGGTCGTGCAGCAGTTCCATCTGGTGCATCAACCGGCGAAAACGAAGCGCTTGAACTTCGCGATGGTGATAAAGGTCGCTACCTAGGTAAAGGTGTACTAAAGGCAGTTCATAACGTTAACGAGGTTATTGCTCCAGAAATTCTAGGCATGTTCGTTGGCGAGCAGGTTGCTATCGATAAGAAAATGATTGCCCTTGATGGTACTACTACTAAGAGCAATCTTGGTGCTAATGCTATTCTCGGTGTATCACTTGCTGTTGCTAAGGCTGCTGCAAACTTCTATGGTCTTCCTCTTTACCGCTATATTGGAGGAACTAACGCTAAGACTCTTCCTGTTCCAATGATGAACATCATCAACGGAGGTTCTCACTCTGATGCTCCTATCGCATTCCAAGAGTTTATGATTCGTCCTGTTGGAGCTACTTCATTCCGCGAAGGTCTTCGTATGGGTGCTGAAGTATTCCACGCTCTTAAGAAGGTTCTTCACGACCGTGGTCTTTCTACTGCAGTAGGCGACGAGGGAGGTTTCGCTCCAACCCTTAACGGTACTGAAGATGCTCTTGAGTCTATTATCAAGGCTATTGAAATTGCAGGTTACAAGCCAGGACGTAAGAGCGAAGGTGGACAAGTTTCAATTGGACTTGACTGTGCATCATCTGAGTTCTTTAAGGATGGGAAGTATAACTATGCTAAGTTCGAAGGAGCAAACGGTAAAGTTCTCTCATCAGAAGAGCAAGCTGCTTACTTAGAGGAACTAGTTAACAAGTACCCAATCGACTCTATCGAAGATGGTATGGGTGAAAATGACTGGGCAGGTTGGAAGATTCTTACCGACAAGATTGGTGGTCGCTGCCAACTTGTAGGTGATGACCTATTTGTAACCAACGTAGACTTCCTGAAGAGAGGTATCGAAGAGGGTTGTGCTAACTCAATCCTTATCAAGGTAAACCAAATCGGTTCGCTAACCGAAACCCTTGATGCTATCGAAATGGCTCATCGTGCAGGTTACACTTCAGTTACTTCTCACCGTTCGGGTGAAACTGAGGATTCTACCATCGCAGATATTGCTGTTGCTACCAACTCTGGTCAAATTAAGACTGGTTCGATGAGCCGTTCTGACCGTATGGCTAAGTACAACCAACTGCTTCGTATTGAAGAGGAACTCGGCGAAGAGGCTATTTACGGTTACGAAAAGATTTACCGTAAGTAATTTCTTCTCAGATAATATTAAAAGGCTGGAGCATGATGCTCTAGCCTTTTTTGTGCGTTGTTGTAAAAAGAAACCGACCTGCACTTCACAGCAAAGGTCGGCAAAAGTGATGTTATATAATTAAAATCGTTGATTTAATCATAATAGTGTGTATAACCAATATTCTCATCACTTATGCTCATAAGACGTATAAACTAGACGTATGTAACGACAGTAAAAGTTAATAAATAATAATATATTATTATGTCATCCGTGTTGTGGGTATCAGTCGAAAACAACCTGCCAGCTGGAGCCGGAGTGGTAGGCTTCAAAGCAGAGCTTAATTTGCTCCTCGTTGTTCTTTTCCAGCGCTAGGGGAGGTAGTTCGTCTAAGGCGAAGTAGCCGCTATGGGTGGTTTCACAGTTGGTGGTGAAGGTACCGCCTACCACCTCGCAGAGGACAAAGGCCTTGCATATCCCATAGGCGTACAGCGGTACGTTATGCATATTGCGGTCCTGAACGGCAATCAGCCTAACGGGAACAACATCGAGACCAGCCTCTTCCTTTACCTCCTTAACCGTGTTCGTCTTTATGGTTTGGTTGACATCGACCCAGCCACCGGGAAGCGACCAGGTGCCGTTGGTTTCGCGCACAAGCAGAATCTTGCTGTTCTGAAAGATGGCAGCACGCGTATCGAGCTTCGGGGTTTGGAAGCCTTCCTCGTTGCAGAAGATGCCCTTTACATGCTCCATCGTCATGCCCGATTTGTGGCTCATGATCTCGGCCGCAATCTCACGCAGCCGTTCGAAGCGTTCGATATCAAAGCTGTCTTTTGAGTAGGTTAGCCCTGCTTGCGCAATAAACTGCAGCTCCATAGCCCAACTCAACCAAGGCATCTCGGAATAGGCATCGGTATTCTTGCTTAAAAGGTAGGAGACATCTTTGGGCGTGCTAAAGTAGTGAGTGGCATAGATGTGCCTTACAGAATGGCATCCCCACCGAGCTAGACCAAAGTCGACATCAGCATCGAGGGCACACTGCATATCGTAGGTGCTATCGCCAATGTAAAGAACCTCCTCCTTTTTGGCACCTGTTAACTCTAAGTACTTAAGGATAGGATCGGGAGATGGCTTAGGGCGTGGGGTATCTTCTACCGTGATTACCGTATCGAAGTAGTCGCCTAAGGCAAAAGGAAGAAAGTCGTTCTCATACTCCGTTCTAGTTTTTGAGGTGATAATGCCCAAACGGTAGTGCTGCGACTTTAGCTCCTTAACGAGAGTTTCAATACCATCGAATACGCTGATGGTACGAAAGTACTTCTTCATATTATCATTCCATGTCCTACAGCCAGCCTGTATATCCTCGACACCTAGTTCACGCAAGGTAACCTCGCTTGGAATTCCGAAGGTATATCTCAGATCTTCGATTTCTATCTTTCGATGCTGCAATTCAAAAATAGTATCCTGAAGAGAGGTCAAGGCTGCGGTTTCGGTATCAATTAGCGTTCCGTCAATATCGAATATGATATGGGTGTACTTCATTCTAGATTTGATTTGTACTTAAACTTAAGTTCGCAAATTACTCAATTCACCTGCTTTGATTGTGAAATGAGAAGATTTTTTCGACCAGTAAGATGCAACAAGGATAATTTTACTAAATGATTTGGTATAACCTTATGGGGTGGATACCTTTGTGGACTAATGTAAACGAACGTAACGTGTCGAAGGAATTTTTAGAAGGATTAAGCGAGGTACAGCTTCAGGCTGTCGTAAACTATAACGGTCCAACGCTGGTAATTGCGGGGGCTGGCTCGGGGAAAACAAGGGTGCTCACCTACCGTATTGCCAACATGCTGGCCGATGGGGTGAATCCGCACAGCGTGCTATCGCTCACCTTTACCAACAAGGCTGCTGCCGAAATGAAGGAGCGTATCAAAACGGTAGTTGGCGAAAAGGCAAAGTACCTTTGGATGGGTACCTTTCACTCCATCTTTGCGCGCATCCTAAGGACCGAGGCCGATAAGCTGGGCTACCCATCGACCTTTACCATCTACGACACGGCCGACTCGCGCAGCGTACTCAAGTCCATCATCAAGGAGATGAACCTCGACGAGCAGGTGTACAAGGTGAACGAGGTGCACAGCCGCATATCGCTTGCAAAAAACAACCTGGTAACGCCTGCCGTTTACGCCAACACATCGAGCCTAGTTACGATAGATGCGGCCAACCGCCGTCCGCGCATTGCCGATATCTACAAGAAGTACATGCAGAAATGCTACCTGTCGGGGGCTATGGATTTCGACGACCTGCTGCTGAACACCAACGTGCTCTTCCGCGACCATCCCGACGTGCTGAACAAGTACCAGAATATCTTTAAGTATATCCTAGTGGACGAGTATCAGGATACCAACATGGCGCAGTACCTGATCGTGAAGAAGCTCTCGGAGCAGCACGGCAACCTGTGCGTGGTGGGCGACGATGCGCAGAGTATCTACTCGTTCCGTGGGGCGAAGATCGAGAACATCCTCAACTTTCGAAACGACTACCCCAACTACCAGCTCTTTAAGCTGGAGCAGAACTACCGCTCGACGCAAACCATCGTGAATGCGGCCAACAGCATCATCGCCAAGAACAGCAAGCAGATTAAGAAGAAGTCGTTCTCGGCGAAGGATCCAGGCGAAAGAATTAAGGTGCTAAAAGCCTACACCGATCAGGAGGAGGGTTTCCTAGTGGCAGGTGCTATATCCGACATTATATACAGGGAGCACCGCGAGTATCTGGATTTCGCCATCCTCTATAGAACCAACGCGCAGTCGCGTATCTTCGAGGATGCGCTCCGCAAGAAGAACATTCCCTACAAGATCTACGGGGGACTATCGTTCTACCAGCGTAAGGAGATTAAGGATATGGTGGCCTACCTCCGCCTTATCATCAACCATAACGACGACGAGGCGTTTAAGCGCATCGTCAACTACCCTGCTCGCGGGATTGGCGACACCACCCTTACCCACTTGGAACAGGCTGCTGCCGCCAACGCCACCAATCTTTGGACCATTACAACACAGGCGCCACTCGACAAGGTTGGACTCAAAGGTGGAGCCATAAAAAAGCTGGGCGAGTTTGCCCAACTTATACAAAGCTTCCAATCGGCCATCTACACCGAGAGCGCCTACGACTTTGCGCTGATGGTGGCCACACAAGCGGGCATCATTAAGGACTTAAAGGAGGATAAGACCAACGAGGGCGTTTCGCGATTCGAGAACCTTGAGCAGCTGTTCAACGGTATCAAGGAGTTTGAGGAGAACGCCAAGGAGAGCGGCGAGCCGCTGCCCATCACCATCGACCGATTCCTGGAGAACGTAGCCCTGCTTACCGATGCCGATAGCGAGAAGCCTGAGGATAAGAACAAGGTTTCGCTGATGACCGTACACTCGGCAAAGGGGCTGGAGTTTAAGCATATCTTTTTGGTGGGATTGGAGGAAAACCTCTTCCCTGGACAGATGTCGAGCCAATCGCAGGACGACCTAGAGGAAGAGCGTCGCCTATTCTACGTAGCCGTTACCCGTGCCGAGATTACCGCCACCATATCGTACGCCCAATCGCGCTACAAGTGGGGGAACATTACCAGCTGCGTTCCCAGCCGCTTCATCAAGGAGATTGACAGCAGCTACATCGATTGGAACGAGGATAGCATGTTTAGCGGTTCGTCGTCATCGGCATCGAGCGGACAAAACAGCTACAGCACGCAGCACTTTAAGCCTAAGGCCAACACCATATCGGCGCAGCGTACCGTTGCACCAACGCCTCAACACCACCCGGTAAGCGCCATTACCGAGCCCGCCGACATGAGCGAACTGGAGGTTGGCATGGAGGTGGAGCACGAGCGCTTCGGCTTCGGAAAGATAGAGGCGCTGGAAGGCTCGGCCCCCGAGATCAAGGCTACCGTTGCCTTCACCGTGGCAGGCACCAAAACGCTGCTGCTGAAGTTTGCCAAGCTGAGGATTGTAAAACGATAGATAGAATAGCTCATCAATAGTAAAGCCCCGAGAATTTGACATTCTTCGGGGCTTTATCATTTAAACTCTCAACGAGAAGACCTGACAGGTTTTTGAAACCTGTCAGGTCCTTTCAAAGGAGATGCTGCCGGCTACTTTTTTTGTTTCTACGTGTTGTAAGATGGGCCTGCTGGTGTTGCCAAAAGCAACAGGGGCTTTACAGCCCCTGTGAAGTACAACAAATAAAAATTTTAAAACATGATCTTATCTGCACTCTCTGCAGTATGCCTTATTTTTTGTCAGTATTCTCTTTCTTGGCTTTTTCGCGTAGCGTAGCTCGGAGGCTAACGTTCTTGCGGTATCGGGCAATAACCTTGTTGAGCTCGAACGAGAGCGCCTTAAGCTCAGGGGTAGGTTCGAATTCAATCTTCATATTGATGTAGCGGAAAAGCTTATCGATATTCGCCCCCAGCTCCCTGGCGATGTCGAAGGCGGCAGCTTCGTCTGACTTCTTGCTGGCGTCGCGCTTGGCGATACCGCTTTTTACCTTCTGCTGGCCATCTCTAACATCCTGCAGCCAGATGTCGCCCTGAATGGTGGTTATATCCTTTTTTAGCTCGGGGTTGCTGTCGATGGCGCCAAGGAAGTTGTCAATTGCCGTAGTCTCCTTGGCAAGCGAAAGGTCGGCCATGTTGTTGCCAAAGTCGCGGAAGAGGTTTAGAACGCGCTGCCCTGCCGTAGACCAAGCTGGGTCGGTACGGTTAACGCTATGATCGGCAGTACTCTTTAGCGATCGGATTCCGCCATCGCGAAGGTCGTCGCCCTCGTTAATCTCGGAGGTTAGCTCCGGATGGCTTATCGCTTGTGCCGCCTGCTTAAGGCGGGTGTATACCGAGCCTATAGGGTCTATGTAAGGTTTAAAAGTAGGGTTTTCGCCCAAGGAGGTTTTTACCATTGGATATACCTCGTCGGTAAAGTTTTGCTTCTCTTCTAGGCTTAGCTTACGGAAGCTGATTGGGTCAATCATAGTCTTTAGTTTTTTTGAGGTTTACAATACAAATGCTAAAATAATGAAAATAACATTAAAGTAATCCAAATGATATGCATCTTTTTTTGAAAAAAAATAAATGTATGGTTGTTACAGGGGTGTAATTGCTCCACCAGACTCCGGCGAACCACTTACAGGGGTGTAATTGCTCCATCGAACTTCGGCGAACCACTTACAGGGGTGTAATTGCTCCACCAGACTCCGGTGAACCTCTTGCAGGGGTGCAACGGCTTCGATAGACTTCTTAAGTAGCGGTTTTCGACCGCCGATAAATACAAAAGCAAAAGAACCATACATAAGCGCAGTCAACCTTGGCTGCGCTTATGTATGGTACTTTTGCTACACTTGGCAATGCTTATGCTCTCCGACATTACCCGCTTTACGATTAATTCAAACGAAAAGGCCTGACCGGTTTCGAAAACCTGTCAGGCCTATATTCTCAGAAAGAAATTTCCTACTTAATCTCCTTTTCAATCCACTTGCTTCTATCGGGAGCGGCAGGAGGCGTTACCTTCTTTACCGGATTAGCGCTAAGCTCCTTTAGCAGCTCCTCTACGGCACGTTCGATGCAAGGGTCTTCGCCCTTGGCCAGCTTTTCGGGACGATCAACCACCTCGATGTCGGGCGATACGCCTTCGCCTTCAACAATCCACTGACCATTTTCGTCGTAGATGCCGAAGCGAGGAACGGAGAGCGAGCCACCATCTAGCAGCCTAGCGTTACCGCTGATGCCTACCAAACCGCCCCATGTGCGGGTTCCGATAAGCTTACCCTGGCCCGTCTTGCGGAAGAAGTAAGGTAGCGCATCGCCACCCGACGATGAGTAGCCGTTGATGAGCATTACCTTAGGCCCATTGTGCGCAACCCCGGGAGTTTTCATTGGCTTTAGGCCGTTGCGGTACCAGTACACCAGGTTACGACGTCCGATCATCTCGATCATACGGTCGGGAATAAACCCACCGCCGTTGTAGCGGTCGTCGATAACAAGCGCCTCCTTATCGTTGTAGGCGTACATGCCGCGGTGCAGCTCGCGGTTACCCTCGATGGCGGTATTGGGCAGGTAGATATAGCCAATGCGTCCCCCCGAAAGCTTATCCACCATTGCCCTGCGCTGGTTTACCCAGTCGAGGTGCATCAGCTCGAGCTCGCTTTCGATAGGCTTTATGGTTGAGGTGCGCACGCCCGAGAGGTTTCCGGTAGCGCTAACGGCGATTTCGACATTAACGTTGGCAAGATTCTCCAGGTATTCGTATGGGTTAACCTTGGTGGTAATATCCTTTCCGTTGATGCTGATGAGGTAGTCGCCCTCCTTAACATCAACGCCCTGCTCGGTAAGCGGCGAGCGGCGTTCGGGGTTCCAGTTCTCGCCCTGGTAGATCTTAGCGATCTTGTAGCGTCCGGTAGCGTCATCGGCAACCAGCTGCGCACCAAGTAGGCCAGTTTCAACCCGCTTTACGCGCTTGATATCGCCCCAATCCACGTAGGCATGTCCGGCGTTAGCTTCCGATACCACCTCGTTTAAGATGTAGTCGAGGTCGAAACGGCTAGGGGCGTATGGAACCAGCGCTCCATATCTCTCCTTAACGGCATTCCAGTCTACCCCATGTAGGTTCGATACGTAGAAGTAGTCGCGGAAGATGCGCCAAGCATCGGTGTATATCTGATTCCACTCCTGACGAGGGAAAATCTTTAGCTCCAGCTTCTCGAGGTTGAGCTTTCCGGCACCAGCCTTTTGACCAGGGGTAACCTTCGCAATGCCAAAGTCGCCCTTCGAGCGGTATAGGAACATTTTACCATCGGCAGTTGAGATAGCCGATCCGGCTCCATCCATGATCTCTTCGGACTTTTCGTCGGCTATGCTGTAGCGCATCAGCTTATTCTTTGCGGTGTATAGAAGCCCACCATCAACGCTTCCGACGATGTTGTAATCGGCGGCATCCATAGGCAAGGCCATCACGCGGTTGTCAATGCCGTCAAAGTCGATGGATACCGACACGCCATCCTCCTTTTTTGGGGCATCGGTCTTAGCCTTGCCAGCCTTCTTGGGCTCTTCGGCCTTCTTGTCCTCGGCTACTGCCTCTACGTCGTTCTTGACGTTAACCAGCTTCGATCCATCGTTCCTGAGGGCAACGGCATAGATTTTTGAAGCATTGTTGTAAAGGTAGTTGAACTCGAAGCTCGAGAAGGCAAGGTTAAAGTCGCGGTTCGATACGAAGAAGATGAACTTACCGCAGCGGCTAAATACGGGCTGCACGTTGCTAAAGGTTGCGCTAAGCAGCTGGGTGGCCTTGGCGTTAGCTACGTTGTATACCCAAACGGTTGGTTGCCCGTTGCCGCCTTCCTTGGTATAGGTTATCCACTGCGAGTCGGGCGAAAAAGCGTAAGTGGTAATCTCATCGGTTTCGGCGTGGTCGATTACCGACTGCTTTCCTGTTTGAGTGTCGATGAGCAAAAGGTTCAGCGTGCGATCGCTGTACACCAGGTAACGGCTATTGGGCGACCACTCGGCACCGTACTTCCAAGCCTTAGAACCCGATGTAAGCTGGCGAGGTGTTGCGCCCTTCTTGTTTTCGAGCAGGTAAACCTCGTACTCTCCGGTTGCATCGGAGTGGTAGGCAATGTACTTGCCGTTGGGCGACCATGTTGGGTAAATCTCGCGGGCATCGGGGGTTTGGGTAAGGTTCTCGATCACCCCATTCTCAGCAGGAACCGAGAAGATATCGCCGCGAGCATCAAAGAGCGCCCGTTTACCTGTTGGCGATACGGTGTAGCTGTGAATATCTTCTTTTACATTTTTGTAGTAGGGTAGCAGGTTGGTGTTGTCGAAGTTGATGTTCACCGTAACCTTTTCGCTTTTGCCGGTAGCTGTATTCAGCTTATAAAGATATCCGCCGTTTTCGTAGGCGATCTGGCCGTTACGCCCCGATGGCCACATTACGTCGAACTCCTTGTGGAAGGTAAGCTGATCGTTTTGCTTGGTTTTGGTGTTGTAGCGGTAGATGTTGAGCTTAAGATCGCGATCGGAGGCGTAGTAGATGTTGTCGCCAAACCAGGTTGGCCACTGGTCGGTGCCAACAAAGTGGGTGATCTGCTCGGAGGTGTTATCCTTCAGGTTGTAGGTCCACAGCTCGGTGGCACGTCCTCCCTTATAGCGCTTCCAGGTACGGAACTCGCGATCTACCGGGGTAAAGCACACCTGCTGGCCATCAGACGATAGTGCCGCAAAGCCACCGTTGATGATAGGAAGCGGTTTCTCGAGGCCACCATCGAGGCTAACGAGGAAGTACTTACCATTACGTTCGCCAAAAGGGGTTCGGTTAGCCCGAATCATGATCTGCTTGCTGTCGGGTGTCCAATCGAGCACTACATTGTCGTATCCACCACGGGGAGGCATAACACCATACGAATTGTAGTAGGTAAGCTGACGAGCAGTACCACCTTCTGATGGCATCACCCAAATCTGCCGGCTGCCGGAGTACTCGGCCGAGAAGGCAATCCATTTTCCATCTGGCGAAATTTTAGGAAAAAGTTCAAGCCCATCGTGCGAGGTAAGGCGCTTGGCGTCTCCTCCGTTGGCATTTACCGACCAGATATCGCCGGCGTAAACGAATACGATTTTGTCTCCATTAATGTCGGGATAGCGTAGCAGACGGGCATCATCGATGGCCATTACAGCCGATGCAAGCCCCACAAACGCTACTATTCCCAGTAATCTCTTTAGCATAACGATTAACTTAGGTTAGTTGATAATAAACGTTAAATGTAATGGTTTATTCGGAAAGATACGCTTGAAGAGAAGAAAAATAGGGCAATGTCCAAAATATTTAATATGCAGAAAACTCTTTTAGTAAGTGACATCATTGAAGTCGTGGCAGATATTTTCTCCGCTTGAGAAAGGTTTCGTTGCAATTGTAATAGTTGGGTGTTTTTTTGAGGTAGGCAGCGAGTTTTCCTATAAAAGAAAAATAGCCGCAACAACGTGCGGCTATTTTTGTAGGCTTATAGTTTCTGGTAAATATTTTCCTCTTTAACCAGTTTTACGATTAATTCAGCAATTTCGGCTACAACCCTGTCTACGACAATCTTCCCGGTTTCAGGGGTAGTTCCGCGAGGGTCTCCAATGCCCGTATCTTCGGATACCGCTGCCCAATTGCGGGGTGTCCATGCCCATCCTTCGTTTAGAGCCTTAATGTTAAAGCCTACGCTGCGTCCTGTTCCTGTTTCTGGGCTTACCAGTTCGGGCTTAAGGTGCATCATTACGCAGGTTTCTAGTGCACCTGCATGATCGCCAGGATTATCAACCAAGGTGCGGATTATAGGATGTCTCCACCAGTCAACAGCAACCATCAATAGATTTGGGTGCTTTAGCTGGAGTTCGCGGATGGCAAAACGGAAGTCGTTTCCACCATGGCTGTTTAGTATTATTAGTCTTTGTATTCCTTGTCGTATTAGCGAAGCCGCGATGTCGTCTAAAATGGTAAGCAGGGTGGTTGGTCTAAGGTTGATGCATCCTGTCAGCTCTCGTTGTCCCTCATTCTGAACTCCGAAAGGGAGGACGGGGAGCACCAGAGGGTTTACACCCTTTTCTGCTGCAAGTTCGGCGGATAATGCCGCTACCTCTTCCGATTGGTAGGAGTCGGTTCCGTAAGGTAAGTGATATCCGTGAGGCTCGGTTGCTCCCCATGGTAGAATGGCAATATCAACAACCTCCGATTTAAGATCTCTGAAATTTTTCTGAACTAAGCGGTAACTTTTTCTCATGGATGGATTTTTTTCAAAGGTAGCCTCTTGCTGTAAAAAAATAATCGACTAGGTGAAAAATATACCAAGTCCAACAACGAAAAGAATAATGCCAACGATGGAATGCTCTACTGAAATTGCAAGAAGCGATCGGTGTCGTAGGTAGGCAAAACTCCAAAGCAACCCGATGGTAAATGAGCATAGAACTGCAATCCAGTTGTTGAATACAATATGCAGAAAGGCAAAAAATGCCGCACTTGCTACCGCCATTACTTTTTCGTTGCGGAAAAGCACCTTGTAGCGGTTAAAGAAGAATGATCGGTAAATGAGTTCCTGGGGAACAACCGACCAAAGCGGGTAAAGCAAGAAGATGGCAAGCCAGTACATCGGCTTGTTGTAGGGTAGCACAAAAAGATAGTTGGGAATTATAAAATAGGTAAGGGCTAGTATTATTAGTGTTGCAATGGATACCCTAAGTAACAATGATATCCATCCTCTAAACCCAACAAGGCTAAAGCTGCTCCACTTGAAATTTCGGTTTATAAGAAGAACCGTTAGGCAGTATCCAAATACGAGAAATAGCGTTAAGAGTCGATGGAGGGGAATATATTTTAAGTAGAAGAGCAATGGAACGGCAACGTATATGACAAGAAGTTCAAGTAACCTCAACAATTTCGTCTTTTGTGTCTGTGCTTTAGTGCTGCATCCTCTTTTCATTACCCTACTTTTTAGATGTTTCTGTTGTTTTTCGGTGAAGAGTAGCAATTGAAAAGGACGAATTTTTATGATAGCGAAGCGCAGTAAGGGGCTACGCCTACTGGCAAAAGAAAATGTTTTGGAAGGAAGAAAGGGGGGCTACTTTACATCGAATCTACTATACTAACAGTGCTTTTTTAGGGTAGGTTCATGTATGTCGGTAGATTCTCGGCAGTGTAAAAGCTAAAAAAGGATGGAGCGAATCCATCCTTTTTACATCTAAAAAGCTAGCACTATACTTACTTCGATAGGAGCACCTGCTGAATTGCTTGCTCTAACTGTTCTTCGCCCAGTGCCCCCTGTACAACTTGAGGTTGACCTGTTTTAGGGTAAAAGTACATGGTCGGAATACTTTGGATTCCATGTGATGCTGCAAGATCGCGCTCTGCATCAACATCGACCTTGTAGATGTTGATTTTACCGGCGTATTTTTTAGACAGTTTTTCGAGAATCGGAGCTACTCGTTTGCAGGGGCCGCACCATGTCGCATAAAAGTCAACAATCACGGGGAGTTTACCCTCGAATACAAATGTGCTGGGGTTTTTCTCGTAGTTCCACACCAGCGTCAGGTACTCGGCCTTAGTGATATGCTTTATTCCTTCTGCAGCCACTGCTTTAGGAGCGTTTGCATTTTTAGTTTTTGGCTTCTTTTCGCCGCTGCAGCTGCTGGCAAACAGCAAGCCGACAACGGCCACCAGTAGAATCTTCTTCATGTCGCTATTTTCTAGTATTAATTATTCTTGCCTGTTAACACGTTTTGCCCCCTTCTTGTTCGACGGAACTAGGAGAAAGCCGATTAGACCAAACCAAAACATGGACATGTACGGGTTTGATGAAATTGGGCATGATCCTGAATTGCAGCCGATAAATCGCCAGTAGAGTAGACCTGCTAACGCTCCTGCTGCTATTCCTAAAACCCACTTAAAGTATTTTTTAAAGATGCTCATCTTTCTCCAAATTTAAATGCGCTTTTTAAGCTATTTGGACAAAGGTACCTTAACGCATTCTTCCCATCAGTGATTTTTGTCACTTTGCTTGTATGCTTTTGGTAATTGATGGAAGAATACGTACAAACGATCGGTTTACCTCCACAAATCCTGAATCCTCTAACTTTTTTAGTAGGCGAGATATCACTTCTCTCGAGGAGTTCAGCTCATCGGCAATTTGCTGATGAGAGAGGTAGAGCCGTTCGCCACCTGTGTTGTAGTGCTGGAGCAGATAGTAAAGCAGCCTCTCGTCGAGATGTCGGAATATAACGCTATCGAAGGTGTCTAGCAGTTCCGACATTCGGAGGTTGAAACTCTGTAGTAGATAGCGGTTCCATTCTGGATATTCCTGCATCCACACTTCAGGATAGGGAGATGGGATAAACATCACCTCGCAATCGGTATAAGCAACCGCTCTCATGTCTGCTTTTCGCATTCTCATACAGCAAAGTGCGGATAGTACGCAAAGTTCGCCCGAAGAGAGGAAGTAAAGGAAGTGTGAACTGCCATCTTCGTCGACCCTGAATATTTTAACAACTCCTTCTGCTACAATTGCCGCCGATCCAATGTAGCTACCCTCGCGGAAAAGCGCATCGCCTGCGCTAAAATGCTTGCGGATGGACTGAGCATCAACAGCCATGCGTAGCTCCTCCGAAAGTATTTGGAAAAGGTTTGCCGATTTTGCATCCATCGTAAAAAAATTGATGGTGTCCAATGTACTCAGAATCGTTGAAATTCGCGAAGCAAATCTGAAATATGCAAAAAAATGAAAGAGGTAAGCATTCCTACCAGTAGGTATTCTATGCTTTGACATAAGCTATATGGTATCCCTCTACATTATTCTTGTTTACAATTACGCCTTTCATTTGCTATATTTCGCATTCGTAGAAGAAATGGTAATGAATAGATTTCTTAGCCTAATGTAAAGGAAAAGATGGTTGTCTAAGCAATAGTTTGCAAAAGAACAGGGTGTCGTCCTTTTTGAATTTGGGCAAGGAATAACCTAATAATTAACAACAAATGAAAAGAATGCTTCGCTCGTGTTTGCAGCTCGTTTTGCTGCTTTACGGCACAACTGCATTTGCACAAAAAGAAGAATGGCTAAATCCTAATGTAAATGAAGTTAACCGCTACCCAATGCATGCTAACTTTTTTGCTTACGAGTCAAAGGGGAAGGCGATTCAAGGAGATATGAAGTCATCGGAAAGGTTCGTAAGCCTTAATGGTAATTGGCGTTTCTACTGGGTTAAAGATGCCGATGCTCGTCCAACCGATTTCTTTAGCGAGGACTACAACGATCGTTACTGGAGCACTATGCCTGTTCCTGGAATTTGGGAGCTAAACGGGTATGGCAAGCTTCAGTACGTAAATGTGGGTTACCCATGGCGCAACCAGTTCAAAAACAATCCACCACAGGTCCCCATCGAGAATAATCACGTTGGATCGTACCGTAGGACAATCGAGATACCTGCTAGCTGGAGTAGCAAGCAGGTTATTGCCCATTTTGGAGCTGTATCGTCGAACATGTACCTTTGGGTGAATGGCAAATATGTTGGCTACAGC
>RRZU010356075.1_pt1 | contig 21913 bp, 17 predicted proteins | sample 2165561 | NCBI WGS metagenome assembly RRZU01 (sample SAMN10456909, study PRJNA506462) | wastewater metagenome | isolation source: wastewater sludge | place: USA: Moscow, Idaho | reverse complement strand
GCTCGACCGCATGGCCCTGGAAATCGGCCAGCTGGTGGGGATCGGCGTGCAGGTCGGTCTGGTGATCGGCGGCGGCAACCTGTTCCGCGGTGCGGCGCTGAGCGCGGCGGGCATGGATCGCGTCACCGGCGACCACATGGGCATGCTGGCCACGGTGATGAACTCGCTGGCCATGCGCGACGCCCTGGAGCGTTCGAACATTCCGGCGCTGGTGATGTCGGCGATTTCCATGGTCGGCGTCACCGACCACTACGACCGCCGCAAGGCGGTGCGCCACCTGCAGAGCGGCGAGGTGGTGATCTTCTCCGCCGGTACCGGCAATCCGTTCTTCACCACCGACTCGGCGGCCTGCCTGCGCGGCATCGAGATCAATGCCGATCTGGTGCTCAAGGCCACCAAGGTCGATGGCGTGTACACTGCCGACCCGTTCAAGGATCCCGATGCCGAGAAATTCGAGCGTCTGACCTACGACGAGGTCCTGGATCGCAAGCTGGGGGTGATGGACCTGACGGCCATCTGCCTGTGCCGCGATCACAAGATGCCGCTGCGGGTGTTCAATATGAACAAGCCCGGAGCCTTGCTTAACATTGTTGTCGGGGGCGCCGAAGGCACCCTGGTCGAGGAGGGTTGAGAATGATCAACGAGATCAAGAAAGACGCGCAGGAGCGCATGAACAAGTCGCTGGAGTCGCTGGCTCACGCCTTCGCCAAGATCCGTACCGGGCGTGCCCATCCGAGCATTCTGGACAGCGTGATGGTGTCCTACTACGGCTCCGACACGCCGCTGCGCCAGGTGGCCAACGTGATCGCCGAAGACTCGCGCACCCTGGCCCTGACCGTGTTCGACAAGAGCATGATCCAGGCCGTCGAGAAGGCCATCCTGACCTCCGACCTCGGTCTCAATCCGGCCACCGCCGGTACCACCATCCGTGTGCCGATGCCGGCGCTGACCGAGGAAACCCGCAAGGGCTACACCAAGCAGGCGCGCGCCGAGGCGGAGAACGCTCGCGTGGCGATCCGCAACATCCGTCGCGATGCGCTTGCCCAGCTCAAGGATCTGGTCAAGGAGAAGGAGATCAGCGAGGACGACGAACGTCGTGCCGCCGACGAGGTGCAGAAGCTGACCGACAAGGCCGTCGGCGAAGTCGAAAAGGCCCTGGAGGCCAAGGAAGCCGACCTGATGGCCGTCTGACGGCCGGGTGACTGTCATGGAGAAGACGATGCAAGCGGCGCACGCCGCAGTGCCGCGCCATGTCGCCATCATCATGGATGGCAACAATCGCTGGGCGAAGCAGCGCTTCCTGCCCGGCGTCGCCGGGCACAAGGCCGGCGTCGATGCCGTGCGCGCGGTGATCGAGGTGTGCGCCGAGGCGGGAGTCGAGGTGCTGACCCTGTTCGCCTTCTCCAGCGAGAACTGGCAGCGCCCGGCCGACGAGGTCGGGGCGCTGATGGAGTTGTTCCTGCGCGCCCTGCGCCGCGAGGCGAAGAGGCTGGCGAACAACGGCATTCGCCTGCGCATCATCGGCGAGCGGGCGCGCTTCAGCGCCGAGCTGCAGGCGGCGATGGCCGAGGCCGAGGCCCTGACGGCAGGCGGCGAGCGCCTGCTGCTGCAGGTGGCCGCCAATTACGGTGGGCAGTGGGACATCACCCAGGCCGCCCAGCGCCTGGCGCGCGAGGTGGCGGCCGGCCATCTGCAGGTCGAGGACATCGCTCCCGATCTGCTGCGCCGCTGCCTAGTCACCGGCGATCAGCCAATGGTCGACCTGTGCATCCGTACTGGTGGCGAGCAGCGCATCAGCAATTTTCTGCTCTGGCAGATGGCCTATGCCGAGCTGTATTTCTCCGCGCTGTTCTGGCCGGATTTCAAACACGAGGCCATGCGTAGCGCGCTGGCGGATTTTGCCCGGCGTCAGCGCCGTTTCGGCAAGACCAGCGAGCAGGTGGCCGCCGAAGGACGAAACCCCACATGCTGAAACAGCGCATCATCACCGCCCTGTTCATGTTGCCGGTCGCGCTGGCCGGCTTCTTCTGGTTGCAGGGTGGCGGTTTTGCCCTGTTCATCGCTGCCGTGATCTGTGTCGGCGCCTGGGAGTGGGCGCGTCTGGCCGGTTGCCTGGCCCAGGTGCAGCGCCTGGGCTATGCGGCACTGGTGGCCGGTCTGCTCCTGCTGCTCTACCGGTTGCCGCAACTGGCCGGCCCGGTGCTGGCGCTGGCGGTACTCTGGTGGCTGGCGGCGATCGGCCTGGTGCTCGGCTATCCGTCCAGCAGCCGTCTCTGGCGCACGCCGGCGGTGCGGATGCTGATCGGCCTGCTGATTCTCGTGCCGGCCTGGCAGGGGCTGCTGCTGCTCAAGCAGTGGCCGCAGGGCAACAGCCTGATCATGGCGGTGATGCTGCTGGTCTGGGGTGCCGACATCGGCGCCTATTTCAGTGGCAAGCGCTTCGGCCGGCGCAAGCTGGCGGTGGCGGTGAGCCCCGGCAAGAGCTGGGAAGGCTTCTATGGAGGGCTGGCCAGCAGCCTGCTGCTGACCCTGCTGGCCGGGCTGTATTTCGACTGGGCGGCGCGCGATCTGCTGCTGGCGCTGCTCGGTGCGGCGCTGGTGGTGGCGATCTCGGTGGTCGGCGATCTGACCGAAAGCATGTTCAAGCGCCAGGCCGCGATCAAGGACAGCAGCAATCTGTTGCCCGGGCACGGCGGCGTGCTGGACCGCATCGACAGCCTGACCGCGGCGGTGCCGATGTTCGCCGTACTGCTCTGGCTGCATGGCTGGGGTGCCCTGTGAGCGAGATGGCGCAAGGCACTGTCCGGCAGGTCACCGTGCTGGGCGCGACCGGCTCCATCGGTCGCTCCACTCTCGATGTCATTGCCCGCCATCCGCGCGATTACCGGGTGTTCGCGCTGACCGGCCACAGCCGGCTGGCCGAACTGGAGCGCCTGTGCCTGGAGCACCGCCCGCGCTTTGCCGTGGTGCCCGAGACTGTGGTGGCGCGTACCCTGCAGGACAGCTTGCGCGCCGCCGGGCTGGCAACTCGCGTGCTGGTCGGCGAGGAGGGATTGTGCGAGGTCGCCGCGCATCCCGAGGTGGACGCGGTGATGGCCGCCATCGTCGGTGCTGCCGGTCTCAGGCCGACCCTGGCCGCGGTGCGGGCCGGCAAGCGCGTGCTGCTGGCCAACAAGGAGGCGCTGGTGATGTCCGGCGCGCTGTTCATGCAGGCGGTGCAGGAACATGGCGCCCAGCTGCTGCCGATCGACAGCGAGCACAACGCGATCTTCCAGTGCATGCCCGGCGACTACGGGCGCGGCCTGGCGGCGGTCGGCGTGCGGCGCATCCTGCTTACCGCCTCGGGCGGGCCGTTCCGTTGCTGGCCGCTGGAGCGTATCGCCGAGGCCACGCCGCAGCAGGCCTGCAGCCACCCCAACTGGGCGATGGGGCGCAAGATATCCGTCGACTCGGCGAGCATGATGAACAAGGGGCTGGAGCTGATCGAGGCTTGCTGGCTGTTCGATGCGCGCCCGGCCCAGGTCGAGGTGGTGATCCACCCGCAGAGCGTGATCCATTCGCTGGTCGACTATGTCGATGGCTCGGTGCTGGCCCAGCTCGGCAATCCCGACATGCGCACGCCCATCGCCCATGCGCTGGCCTGGCCGCGGCGCATCGACTCGGGGGTGGCGCCGCTGGACCTGTTCGCCATTGCCCGGCTGGATTTCGAGGCGCCCGATGTGCGGCGCTTCCCCTGCCTGCAGCTGGCGCGCCAGGCCGCCGAGGCCGGCGGTACCCTGCCGGCGCTGCTGAATGCCGCCAACGAAGTGGCGGTGGCGGCCTTCCTTGACGAGCGTATCCGCTTCCCGGACATTGCTTGCATGATCGAGGCGGTACTGAACACGCTGCCGGGCGAGCCCGTCGACCAGCTGGAGCGCGTGTTCGCCGCCGACCGCCAGGCGCGCGATGTCGCGCAGGTCTGGCTGCAACGGTTCGGGCGCTGAAGGTGGAGGTGGGTATGAGCGCGCTGTACATGATCCTGGGCACCCTGGTGGCGCTCGGGGTGCTGGTGACTTTCCACGAGTTCGGCCACTTCTGGGTGGCGCGGCGCTGCGGGGTCAAGGTGCTGCGCTTCTCGGTCGGCTTCGGTCGCCCGTTGCTGCGCTGGCATGATCGTCAGGGCACCGAATTCGTCATCGCTGCGATTCCCCTGGGCGGCTACGTGAAGATGCTCGACGAGCGCGAGGGCGACGTGCCCGAGGCGCTGCTCGGGCAGTCCTTCAATCGCAAGAGTGTGCGCCAGCGCTTCGCCATCGTTGCCGCCGGGCCGCTGGCCAACTTCCTCCTGGCGCTGCTGTTCTTCTGGCTGCTGGCCATGCTCGGCAGCCAACAGGTGCGCCCGGTGATCGGGGCTGTCGAGGCCGACAGCCTGGCGGCGCGCGCCGGCGTGCCGGTCGGTGCCGAGGTGCTGGCGGTCGACGGCCGGGCGACGCTCGGCTGGGGCGAGGTCAATCTGCAGCTGATCCGCCGCTTGGGCGAGAGCGGCACACTGCGTCTGCGCCTGCTCGAACCTGGCTCGACCCTCGAGGTCGAACGCAGCCTGGTGCTCGATGGCTGGCTGCGCGGCGCCGAGGAACCCGACCCGCTGGCATCGCTGGGTATTCGCCCATGGCGGCCGCAGACGGCCCCCCTGCTTGCCCAGCTGGATCCCGCCGGGCCGGCGCAGGCGGCCGGGCTGCGCGAGGGCGACCTCCTGAAGGCGCTGGACGGCCAGGCGCTGGACGACTGGCAGCAGGTCGTCGAGGCGGTGCGCGCCCGTCCCGGGCAGCGCATCGCCCTGCAGGTCGAGCGCGACGGTCGCGCCTTCGTGGTCGATCTGACCCTGGCGGCACGCGGCGAGGGTGCAGCCCGCGCAGGCTACCTGGGGGCGGGTGTGGCGGGCGGCGAATGGCCGGTGGAGATGCTGCGCGAGGTGCGTCACGGCCCGCTGGAGGCGGTCGGCGAGGGGCTGGCGCGCACCTGGTCGATGAGCCTGATGACCCTGGATTCCATCGGCAAGATGCTGTTTGGCGAGCTGTCGGTAAAAAACTTGAGCGGCCCGATAACCATTGCTAAAGTGGCCGGCGCTTCGGCTCAGTCGGGGCTGGGAGACTTCCTGAGTTTCCTCGCCTACCTGAGCATCAGCCTGGGAGTGCTCAACCTGCTGCCGATTCCCGTGCTCGATGGCGGACACCTGTTGTTCTACCTGGTCGAGTGGGTGCGCGGTCGGCCGCTGTCCGAGCGGGTGCAGGCGGCCGGTATGCAGATCGGGATCAGCCTTGTGGTCGGTCTGATGCTGCTGGCGCTGTTCAACGATCTCAGCCGCTTGTAGGTCATCGTATTGCGGAACTGCCGCCTGACGCGGCAGTTCCTTTTTAGACAGTCTGAAAAAGAAAGGACTTCATGAAACGCTTGCTGCTACCTGCGGTAATCGCCGCGCTGATCACCGCCGAGGTTCACGCCGAGTCCTTCACCATCACCGATATCCGCATCAACGGCCTGCAGCGCGTTTCTGCCGGCAGCGTGTTCGGCGCCCTGCCGCTGAACGTCGGTGAAGCGGTCGATGATCGCCGTCTGGTGGATGCGACCCGCTCCCTGTTCAAGACCGGATTCTTCCAGGACATCCGCCTCGGCCGCGACGGCGACGTGCTGGTGGTCGAAGTGGTCGAGCGGCCGTCGATTTCCAGCATCGAGATCGAGGGCAACAAGGCCATCGCCACCGAGGAGCTGCTCAAGGGCCTGAAGCAGTCGGGGCTGGCCGAGGGCGAGATCTTCCAGCAGGCCACCCTGGAAGGCGTGCGCAACGAACTGCAGCGCCAGTACGTGGCCCAGGGCCGCTACTCGGCGAGCATCGAGACCAAGGTCGAGGCGCTGCCGCGCAACCGCGTGGCGCTGAAGATCGAGATCAACGAAGGCTCGGTCGCGGCCATCCAGCACATCAACATCGTCGGCAACCAGGTGTTCTCCGACGAGGAACTGGCCGGGCTGTTCGAGCTGCGCACCAGCAACTGGCTGTCGTTCTTCCGCAATGACGACAAGTACTCCCGCGAAAAGCTGTCGGGCGACCTAGAGCGGCTGCGCTCGCACTACCTGGATCGCGGCTACATCAACATGGATATCGCCTCCACCCAGGTATCCATCACCCCGGACAAGAAGCACGTCTACGTCACCGTCAACATCGACGAGGGCGAGAAGTACAGCATCCGCGAGGTCAAGCTGAGCGGCGATCTGCGCGTGCCGGAGGAAGAGGTGCGCAAGTTGCTGCTGGTCGAGCCGGGCCAGGTGTTCTCCCGCAAGGTGATGACCAGCACCAGTGAGCTGATCACCCGGCGTCTCGGCAACGAGGGCTACACCTTCGCCAACGTCAACGGCATTCCCGAGCCGCACGACGAGGACAACACGGTCAGCGTGACCTTCGTGGTCGATCCGGGCAAGCGCGCCTACGTCAACCGCATCAACTTCCGCGGCAACACCAAGACCGAGGACGAGGTGCTGCGCCGCGAGATGCGCCAGATGGAGGGCGGCTGGGCCTCCACCTACCTGATCGACCAGTCCAAGACCCGCCTGGAGCGTCTCGGCTACTTCAAGGAAGTCAACGTCGAGACCCCGCAGGTGCCCGGCGCCGACGACCAGATCGACGTCAACTACACGGTCGAGGAGCAGCCCTCCGGCTCGATCACCGCTAGCGTCGGTTTCGCCCAGAGCGCCGGCCTGATCCTCGGTGGCTCGATCAGCCAGAACAACTTCCTCGGCACCGGCAACAAGGTCAACCTCGGCCTGACCCGCAGCGAATACCAGACCCGCTACAACTTCGGCTTCGTCGACCCCTACTGGACCAAGGACGGCGTCAGCCTCGGCTACAACATGTTCTACCGCACCACCGACTACGACGAGCTGGATGTGGACGTCTCCAGCTACTCGGTGGACAGCTTCGGCGCCGGCATCAACCTCGGCTACCCGATCAGCGAGACCGCGCGCCTGACCTACGGCCTCAGCGCCCAGCAGGACAAGATCAAGCCGGGCACCTACACGGTCGGCGAGATCAACGACTTCATCGCGCTCGAAGGCGACAGCTACACCAACTTCAAGGGCTCGATCGGCTGGTCCGACTCGACCCTCAACCGTGGTGTGTTCGCCACCCGCGGTTATTCGCAGAGCCTGGTCGGCGAGATCACCCTGCCGGGCAGCGATCTGTCGTTCTATCGCCTGGATTACAACGGGCAGGTCTTCGCCCCGCTCGGCAAGGACTACGCGCTGCGCTTCCATACCCGCCTGGGCTATGCCGACAGCTATGGCTCCACCAGCGAGCTGCCGTTCTACGAGCACTACTATGCCGGCGGTTTCGGTTCGGTGCGCGGTTTCGAGGAAAGCAGCCTGGGGCCGCGCAGCACGCCGAGCGCCACCGATCCGGATCAGGATCCGGAGCCGTTCGGCGGCAACATCCTGGTCCAGGGCGGCGCCGAGCTGCTGTTCCCGCTGCCGTTCGTCAAGGATCAGCGCTCGCTGCGCACCGTGGTGTTCTGGGATGTGGGCAACGTGTTCGATACCAACTGCAGCACCGCGCAGAAGGCTCGCAACGACGCATCGTGCGACATCGACCTGAGCAATATGGCCAGTTCCGTGGGCGTCGGCCTCACCTGGCTGACCGCCCTTGGCCCGCTGAGCTTCAGCCTCGGCATGCCGATCAAGGAGCCGGAGAACTCCGATACGCAGGTCTTCCAGTTCTCCCTGGGACAGACCTTCTAGATTCATCGTGCAGACTACCCAACCGATTCGTAGCAGGAGTTCATCGTGCGCAAGTTGACCCAAGCTGTTCTGTTCGCCGCCGCTCTGGTGAGCATGCCGGCCTTCGCCGAAATGAAGGTGGCGGTCCTCAACTATCAAATGGCCCTGCTCGAATCCGACGCGGCCAAGAAGTACGCCGTCGACGCCGAGAAGAAGTTCGGCCCGCAGCTCAATCGTCTGAAGACCCTGGAAAGCGATGCCAAGCGCATCCAGGAGCGCCTGATGAAGGACGGCGAGAAGATGCAGACCAGCGAGCGCGAGCGTCTGGAGCTGGAGTTCAAGCAGAAGGCCCGCGACTTCCAGTTCCAGTCCAAGGAACTCAACGAGGCCAAGGCCATCGCCGACCGCGACATGCTGCAGCAGCTCAAGCCCAAGCTGGACAAGGCCGTCGAGGAAGTCATCAAGCGCGGCAACTACGATCTGGTGCTGGAGCGTGGTGCCGTGGTCGAGGTCAAGCCGCAGTTCGACATCACCAAGCAGGTGATCGAGCGCATGAACCAGCTGCGCTGATCCCATGAGCGACTCCATGTATACCCTGGGCGAGTTGGCCGAGCGTGTCGGCGCCGAGTTGCGCGGCCCGGCCGATCTGCGCATCGGCGGACTGGCGGCGCTGCAGGACGCCGGTCCCGGACAGCTGACCTTCCTGGCCAATGCGCAGTACCGCAAGCACCTGAGCGACTGCAAGGCCGGTGCCGTGCTGCTCACGCCGGCCGATGCCGAAGGCTTCGCCGGCAACGCCCTGGTGCTGGCCAACCCGTACCTGGCGTTCGCCCAGCTCTCGCACCTGTTCGATCGCAAGCCGGTTGCACGGCCGGGCATCCATCCCAGTGCGCTGGTGGCGGCCGATGCCGTGGTCGATCCGAGCGCCGCGGTCGGTCCGGGCGTGGTGATCGAGTCTGGCGCGGTGATCGGTGCGCGCGTGACCCTCGGTGCCCACTGCGTGGTCGGTGCGCGCAGCGTGATCGGCGAGGACGGTTGGCTGGCGCCGCGCGTCACCCTCTATCACGACGTGCAGATCGGTGCGCGGGTGGTGATCCAGTCGGGCGCGGTGATCGGCGGCGAAGGCTTCGGTTTCGCCAACGACAAGGGCGTGTGGAGCAAGATCGCCCAGATCGGCGGCGTGCGGATCGGCGACGACGTCGAGATCGGCGCCAATACCACCATCGACCGTGGCGCGCTCAGCGACACCGTGATCGGCAATGGGGTCAAGCTCGACAACCAGATCATGATCGCCCACAACGTGCAGATCGGCGACCACACCGCCATGGCCGGCTGCTGCGGGATTTCCGGCAGCACCAAGATCGGCAAGCACTGCATGATCGCCGGCGGCGTCGGCATGGTCGGCCACATCGAGGTGTGCGACCACGTGTTCGTCACCGGCATGACCATGGTTACCCGCTCGATCACCGAACCGGGTTCCTACTCTTCGGGCACGGCGATGCAGCCGGCCGCCGAGTGGCGCAAGAGCGCGGCGCGCCTGCGCCATCTCGACGACATGGCCAAGCGTCTGCAGCAGCTGGAAAAGCAGCTGGCTGCCGTGACCTGCAACGGAGATGCCGCATCAGATGCCTGATGCACGCAGCGCCGTGTTCCCTTTTCTGCTCAAGGCCCCCTGAACATGATGGATATCAACGAGATTCGCGAACTCCTGCCGCACCGCTACCCGTTCCTGCTGGTGGATCGGGTGGTGGAGATGGATCTCGAGGAAAAACGCATCCGCGCCTATAAGAACGTCACCATCAACGAGCCGTTCTTCAATGGCCACTTCCCGGGCCATCCGATCATGCCCGGCGTGTTGATCATCGAAGCCATGGCCCAGGCCGCCGGCCTGCTCGGCTTCAGCCTGATGGGCGCCAAGGCGGCGGCCGATACCCTGTACCTGTTCGTCGGCTCCGACAACCTGCGCTTCCGCTCGCCGGTCACCCCGGGCGACCAGCTGATCCTCGAAGCGCGCGTGCTCAGCACCAAACGCGGCCTGTGGAAGTTCGAGTGCCAGGCCAGCGTCGACGGCAAGGCGGTCTGCTCGGGCGAGATCATTTGCGCGGAACAGAAGAAATGAGTTTGCTCGACCCTCGCGCCATCATCGATCCGCGCGCCAGACTGGCCGACAACGTCGAGGTCGGCCCTTGGTCGATCATCGGGCCGGACGTGGAAATCGGCGAGGGTACCGTCATCGGCCCGCACGTGATCGTCAAGGGCCCGACGGTGATCGGCCGGCACAATCGCATCTACCAGTTTTCCTCGGTAGGCGAGGACACCCCCGATCTGAAGTACAAGGGCGAACCGACCCGTTTGGTGATCGGCGACCATAACGTGATCCGCGAGGGCGTCACTATCCATCGCGGTACGGTGCAGGATCGCAGCGAGACCACCATCGGCAGCCACAACCTGCTGATGGCCTATGTGCATGTCGGTCACGACAGCGTGATCGGTGACCACTGCATCCTGGTCAACAACACCGCGCTGGCCGGGCATGTCCACATCGACGACTGGGCGATCCTCTCCGGTTTCACCCTGGTGCATCAGTTCTGCCACATCGGTGCGCACAGCTTCTCCGGCATGGGCACGGCGATCGGCAAGGACGTGCCGGCCTTCGTCACCGTGTTCGGCAGTCCGGCCGAAGCGCGCAGCATGAACTTCGAGGGCATGCGCCGGCGCGGTTTCAGCGAGGAGGCGATGCAGGCGCTGCGCCGCGCCTACAAGGTGGTGTATCGCAAGGGCCTGACCGTCGAGGCGGCGCTGACCGAACTGGCCGAAGAGGCCGCCCTCCACCCGGAAGTCGCGCTGTTCTGCGACTCGGTGCGCCACTCGACCCGCGGCATCACCCGCTGAGCGCCATGACCCGTCCCCTGAAAGTTGCCCTGGTCGCCGGCGAAGCGTCCGGCGACATCCTCGGCGCCGGCCTGATGCAGGCCATCAAGGCGCGCCATCCCGCCGCGCAGTTCATCGGCGTCGGCGGGCCGCGCATGCAGGCCGAAGGCCTGGATTCCTACTTCCCCATGGAGCGTCTGGCGGTGATGGGCCTGGTCGAGGTGCTCGGCCGTCTGCCCGAGCTGCTCGGCCGTCGCCGCCGGCTGATCCGTACCCTGATCGCCGAGCGCCCCGACGTGTTCGTCGGCATCGATGCTCCCGACTTCAACCTCGGCGTCGAGCTCAAGCTGCGCCAGGCCGGCATCCGCACCGTGCACTACGTCAGCCCCTCGGTGTGGGCCTGGCGGCAGAAGCGCGTGCTGAAGATCCGCCGCGCCTGCGATCTGATGCTCACCCTGTTCCCCTTCGAGGCGCGCTTCTACGAGGAACAGCAGGTGCCGGTGTGCTTCGTCGGCCATCCGCTGGCCGACACCATTCCCCTCGCAGCCGACCGCGCCGCGGCGCGCGCCGCCCTGGGACTGGCCGAGGAGGGCGCGCTGGTGGCTCTGCTGCCCGGCAGCCGCGGCGGCGAGGTGGAGCGCCTCGGCAGCCTGTTCCTCGACGCCGCCGCGCGGCTGCGCGCGCTGCGCGGTGGCGTCAGCTTCGTGCTGCCCTGCGCCAGCGCCGAACGCCGCGCCCAGCTCGAAGTCATGCTGGCCGGCCGCGAATTGCCGCTCAAGCTGGTCGACGGCCGTTCCCACGAGGTGCTGGCCGCCTGCGATGCGGTGCTGATCGCCTCGGGTACCGCGACCCTGGAGGCGCTGCTGTTCAAGCGGCCGATGGTGGTGGCCTACCGGGTCGCGCCCTTGACCTACCGGATTCTCAAGCGGCTGGTGAAAAGCCCCTACATTTCCCTGCCCAACCTGCTGGCCGGGCGTTTTCTGGTGCCCGAGCTGATCCAGGAGGCCGCGACGCCCGACGCCCTGGCCGAGGCCGTGTCGCCGCTGCTGGATGATGGTCAGGTGCAGACCGAGGGGTTCGACGCCATCCATCGCGCCCTGCGCCGTGGCGCGTCCGAGCGTGCCGCCGAGGCGGTGCTGCAGCTGCTGGAGCCTATTTGATGCAGCTGGGCCTGGATTTCTCGCTGGTCGAGGAGCTGGTCGCCGGGGTCGACGAGGTCGGGCGCGGCCCGCTGTGCGGCCCGGTGGTCACCGCCGCGGTGATCCTCGACCCGGCGCGGCCGATCCTCGGCCTCAACGACTCCAAGAAGCTCAGCGAGGCGCGCCGCGAGCGGCTGTTCGACGAGATCCGCGAGAAGGCCCTGGCCTGGTGCATCGGCCGCGCCGAGGTGGAGGAGATCGACCGGCTGAACATCCTCCAGGCTACCTTCCTCGCCATGCAGCGCGCGGTGGCCGGCCTGGCGGTGCGTCCCAGTCTGGCGCTGATCGACGGTAACCGCTGTCCGGTGCTGGAGGTGCCCGCCGCCCCGGTGGTGCAGGGCGACGGCCGGGTGCCGGCCATCGCCGCCGCCTCGATCCTCGCCAAGGTCAGTCGCGACCGCGAGATGGCCGCGCTGGACGCCCTCTATCCGGGCTACGGCATGGCCGGGCACAAGGGCTATCCGACCCCGGCGCATCTGGAGGCGCTCCGCCGTCTGGGGCCGACGCCGATCCATCGGCGCTCCTTCGCGCCGGTACGCGCGCTGCTGGCCGACGCCTGAGGCGCCGCGCGCCGAATCTTCCCGCCCCGGCGGGACTGGGCGGCGAAAGCCCTCTGACCTGGGCGCTTCGGCCCGCTACAATCCGTTCCCTGTCGTTTCAGCTGCCACGGTACCCTCATGCCCGTTTCCTTCGTCCATCTGCGCCTGCACACCGAATATTCCCTGGTCGACGGCCTGGTGCGCGTCAAGCCGCTGGTCAAGGCGGTGGCCGGCGCCGGCATGCCGGCCGTGGCGGTCACCGACATGAGCAACATGTGCGCGCTGGTCAAGTTCTACAAGGCGGCCATGGGCGCGGGCGTCAAGCCGATCTGTGGCGCCGACCTGTGGCTGGCCGGGCGCGGCGATGACGCACCGCTCAGCCGGCTGACCCTGCTGGCGATGGACGTACAGGGCTACCGCAACCTCACCGAACTGGTCTCGCGCGGCTGGACCGAAGGGCAGCACAACGGCCTGGTGATCATCCAGCGCGACTGGGTCAAGGAGGCGGCCGAGGGGCTGATCGCCCTGTCCGGCGCCCGCGAGGGCGAGATCGGCATGGCGCTGCTCAACGGCAGCCCCGACGAGGCCGAGGCGCTGCTCGGCGAGTGGCAGGCGGCCTTCCCCGGGCGCTTCTACCTGGAGGTGCAGCGCACCAGCCGGGTCGGCGACGAGGAGCATCTGCACGCGGCGGTCGAGCTGGCGGCGCGCTGCCATGCGCCGCTGGTGGCCACCAACGACGTGCGCTTCCTCAGGCAGGAGGACTTCGAGGCCCACGAGACCCGCGTGTGCATCGGCGAGGGCCGCACCCTCGACGACCCGCGCCGGCCGCGCACCTATTCCGACCAGCAATACCTGAAGACCCCGGAAGAGATGTGGGAGCTGTTCAGCGATCTGCCCGAGGCGCTGGAGAACAGCGTGGAGATCGCCCGGCGCTGCAACATCGAAGTACAGCTGGGCACCTACTTCCTGCCCAACTTCCCGGTGCCCGAGGGCATGACCATCGATGATTATCTGCGCAAGGTGTCGTTCGACGGCCTGGAGGAGCGCCTGGCGATCCTGCTGCCCAAGGACACCCCGGACTACGAGGCCAGGCGCCAGGTCTACGTCGACCGCCTGGAGTTCGAGCTGGGCACCATCATCCAGATGGGCTTCCCCGGTTACTTCCTGATCGTGATGGACTTCATCCAGTGGGCGAAGAACAACGGCGTGCCGGTCGGCCCCGGGCGGGGGTCGGGCGCCGGCTCGCTGGTCGCCTATGTGCTGAAGATCACCGACCTCGACCCGCTGGCCTATGACCTGCTGTTCGAGCGCTTCCTCAACCCCGAACGGATTTCCATGCCCGACTTCGACGTCGACTTCTGCATGGACGGCCGCGACCGGGTGATCGACTACGTGGCCGAGACCTACGGGCGCAACGCGGTGAGCCAGATCATCACCTTCGGCACCATGGCCGCCAAGGCGGTGGTGCGCGACGTGGCGCGGGTGCAGGGCAAGTCCTACGGCCTGGCCGACCGCCTGTCGAAGATGATCCCCTTCGAGGTCGGCATGACCCTCGACAAGGCCTACGAGATGGAGGAGCCGCTGCGCGAGTTCCTCGCCGCCGACGAGGATGCCCGCGAGATCTGGGACATGGCCCTCAAATTGGAAGGCGTCACCCGCGGTACCGGCAAGCACGCCGGCGGCGTGGTGATCGCGCCGACCAAGCTCACCGATTTCGCACCGATCGCCTGCGACGACGAGGGCGGCAGCCTGGTGACCCAGTTCGACAAGGACGACGTCGAGTCCGCCGGCCTGGTCAAGTTCGACTTCCTCGGCCTGCGCACTCTGACCATCATCAAGTGGGCGCTGGAGACGATCAACCGCGAGCGGGCCAAGCAGGGCATGGAGCCGCTGAACATCGACTTCATCCCGCTGGACGACAAGCCGACCTATCAGCTGCTGCAGCGCGCCGAGACCACCGCGGTGTTCCAGCTCGAATCGCGCGGGATGAAGGAGTTGATCAAGAAGCTCAAGCCGGACTGCCTGGAAGACCTCATCGCCTTGGTGGCGCTGTCCCGTCCCGGCCCCCTGCAGTCGGGCATGGTCGACGACTTCATCATCCGCAAGCACGGCCGCGCCGAGCTGTCCTACCCGCATCCGGACTACCAGTACGCCGGGCTCGAACCGGTGCTCAAGCCCACCTACGGCATCATCCTGTATCAGGAGCAGGTGATGCAGATCGCCCAGGTGATGGCCGGCTACACCCTGGGCGGCGCCGATATGCTGCGCCGTGCGATGGGCAAGAAGAAGCCCGAGGAGATGGCCAAGCAGCGCGGCGGCTTCATCGAGGGCTGCGCCAGCAACGGTATCGATGGCGAGCTGGCGGGCAACATCTTCGATCTGGTGGAGAAATTCGCCGGTTACGGGTTCAACAAGTCGCACTCGGCGGCCTACGGCCTGGTTTCCTACCAGACCGCCTGGCTGAAGACCCACTTCCCTTCGCCATTCATGGCCGCGGTGCTCTCGGCGGACATGCACAACACCGACAAGGTGGTGATCCTCATCGAGGAGTGCCGCAGCATGAAGCTGCGCATCGACGCCCCCGACGTCAACGTCTCCGAGTTCAAGTTCACCGTCAACGACGACGGGCGCATCGTCTACGGCCTCGGCGCGGTCAAGGGAGTCGGCGAGGGGCCGGTGGAGGCCATCGTCGAGGCGCGCGCGGCGGGGCCGTTCAAGGACCTGTTCGACTTCTGTGCGCGGGTCGACCTCAAGCGCATCAACAAGCGCACCCTCGAGGCGCTGATCCGCAGCGGCGCTCTGGATCGCCTCGGGCCGCACTACCACGACGAGCCCAAGGCCTACCAGGCCAGCCTCGACCTCAATCGCGCGGTGCTGATGGCGGCCATGGAGGAGGCGGTGCAGGCCGCCGAGCAGACCGCGCGCAGCGCCGACAGCGGGCACATGGACCTGTTCGGCGGGGTGTTCGCCGAGCCCGAGGCGGACGTCTATGCCAACTACCGCAAGGTCCGCGAGCTGACCCTCAAGGAGCGCCTGCGCGGCGAGAAGGAAACCCTCGGCCTGTACCTGACTGGCCACCCGATCGATGAGTACGAGGGCGAGGTGCGCCGCTTCGCCCGCCAGCGGATCAACGACCTGCGCCCGGCGCGCGAGACGCAGACGGTAGCCGGCCTGATCGTCAACCTGCGGGTGATGAAGAACAAGCGCGGCGACAAGATGGGTTTCGTCACCCTCGACGACCGTTCCGGGCGCATCGAGGCCTCGTTGTTCGCCGAGGCCTTCGCCGCCGCCCAGTCCCTGCTGCAGACCGACGCGCTGGTGGTGGTGGAGGGCGAGGTGAGCCTCGACGACTTCTCCGGCGGCCTGCGCCTGCGCGCGAAAAGGGTGATGAGTCTGGAGGAGGCGCGCACCGGGCTGGCCGAAAGCCTGCGCCTGAAAGTCGCCGGCGAGCAGCTGGGGGGTGATCGCCTGGGCTGGCTGGCGGAGCTGTGCGGTCGCCATCGGGGTGCCTGCCCGCTGACCCTCGACTACCGCGGCGAGAACGCCCGCGCGTTGCTGCAGTTCGGCGACCAATGGCGAATCGACCCCACCGACAGCCTGATTCAGACTTTGCGTGACCAGTTCGGACGCGACAACGTCTTCCTGCAATACCGCTAAGGCCGGGGCATCGCTCCTGCCGCACTCGACCGGCCGCGCCCGATCCCGTAAAGTCGGGCGCCAGTTTTCGAGCCGAACAGTAACCTGCTCACCACGGATGCCTGCATGAACCCGAATTATCTGGATTTCGAACAGCCGATCGCCGACCTGCAAGCCAAGATCGATGGCCTGCGCATGGTGGGCAACGACAACGAGCTGAACATCAGCGAAGAGATTGCCCGTCTGCAGGACAAGACGCTGACGCTGACCCAGAGCATCTTCAGCAACCTGACCAGCTGGCAGATTGCGCGCCTGGCCCGTCATCCGCGCCGTCCCTACACCCTGGACTACATCCAGCACATCTTCGCCGAGTTCGATGAGCTGCACGGCGACCGCCACTTCGCCGACGATGCCGCCATCGTCGGTGGCGTCGCCCGTCTGGACGACCGTCCGGTGATGGTCATTGGCCACCAGAAAGGTCGCGAAGTACGCGAGAAGGTCCGGCGCAACTTCGGCATGCCGCGCCCCGAGGGCTACCGCAAGGCCTGCCGCCTGATGGAAATGGCCGAGCGTTTCAAGCTGCCGATCCTCACCTTCATCGACACCCCCGGCGCCTACCCGGGCATCGATGCCGAGGAGCGCGGCCAGAGCGAGGCCATCGCCTGGAACCTGCGGGTCATGGCACGCCTGAAGACCCCGATCATCGCCACGGTGATCGGCGAGGGCGGTTCGGGCGGCGCGCTGGCCATCGGCGTCTGCGACCAGCTGAACATGCTGCAGTACTCCACCTACTCGGTGATCTCCCCGGAAGGCTGCGCCTCGATCCTCTGGCGTACCGCCGACAAGGCCCCGGAAGCGGCCGAGGCCATGGGCGTGACCGCCGAGCGCCTGAAGGACCTGGGCATCGTCGACCAGATCATCCCCGAGCCGCTGGGCGGCGCCCACAGCGACCACGCGGCGGTGGCCGAGTCGGTGCGCCAGTCGCTGAACAAGCAGTTGGACGAGCTGGGCAAGCTCGACACCAAGGCCCTGCTGGCGCGCCGTTACGAGCGCCTGATGAGCTACGGCGTGGCCTGACGCGCGACTGCACAGGGTGCAGGGCTCGCGCGGCGACCCTTCACCCAGTGGCGCGCCGCTCGCCGTTCCGGGCGGCGCCGGTTGCCCGGAAGGGGCGTCCGCTCTTTGCCGCGCCGGCTTGCCTGCCGGCGGCATTCATCCCTGCTGGAGCTGCGCTCCATGTCCCTCGAATCCCGTCTCCTGTCCCTGCTCGAACCCTGGCGCCAGGCGTCGGGCTGGGTTGTCGCCTTCTCCGGCGGCCTCGATTCCAGCGTGCTGCTCCACCTGCTCGTCCGTTTGCGCGCTAACCACGACCTGCCGCCACTGTCCGCCGTGCATGTCCATCACGGTCTGCAGGCCGACGCCGACGCCTGGGTGGCGCACTGTCGTGCCCGCTGTGCGGCGCTGGGCGTGCCGCTCGAGGTGCGGCACGTGCGGGTGGGCGAGGGCGCCAGCGTCGAGCGGGCGGCGCGCGAGGCGCGTTACGGGGCGTTCGCCGCTGTCCTGAAGGCCGGCGAGGTGCTGCTCGTCGCCCAGCACCGCGACGACCAGGCCGAGACGCTGTTGTTGCGTCTGTTGCGCGGTGCCGGGGTGCGCGGGCTGGCGGCGATGCCGGCCAGTCGGCCGCTGGCGGCCGGGCACCTGCTGCGCCCGCTGCTGGAGGTGAGGCGCGCCGAGCTGGAGGCCTGGGCGCGGACGGCGGGACTGTCCTGGATCGAGGACCCGAGCAACGCCGACATCTCCCTGGCGCGCAACTTCCTGCGTCGCGAAATCCTGCCGCGTCTGGAGCGGCACTGGCCGGCGGCCGGCGCAGTGTTGGCCCGCGATGCCGAGCAACTGGCCGAAGCCGACCAACTGCTCGGCGAGCTGGCTGCCCTGGATCTGGCCGCGGCCCGCACGCCCGCGCCACATGCCTGGCTGCCCTTGCCATCGCTGGCGCTGGCGCCGCTGCAGGCATTGTCCGAGGCGCGCCAGCGCAATGCGCTGCGTGAGTGGCTGCGCCCGCTGAGTCTGCCGCCCGAGCGCGAGCACTGGGCCGGCTGGGTGGATCTGCGCGATGCCGCCGTCGATGCCACGCCCTGCTGGCGGCTGAGCGGCGGCGAGTTGCGCCGCCATGGCGGGCGTCTCTGGTGGCTGAGCGGCGCCTGGCTCGCCGCGCCACCGCCGGCTGGCGAACCCTGGCCTGCGCCGCAGGAGCCGCTGGCGCTGCCCGGCAACGGGCGGGTGTGGCTCGAAGGCGCCCTGCCGAACGGCGCGCTGCGGGTGGAGTACCGCCGCGGCGGCGAGGTGCTCGACCTGCCGGGGCGCGGCCATCGCGACCTCAAGCGCCTGCTGCAGGAATGCGGCGTGCCGCCCTTCGTGCGCGAGCGCCTGCCGCTGCTCAAGTGCGGCGACCGGCTGCTGGCGGTGGCCAACCTGCCGCAGCTGCGGACGAGCGGGGAGGGCGCGCCCGGCCTGCGCTGGCAGCCGCCGACCTGTGGTCCGGGTTTGAGCTGATAATGCCTTTCGCGTAAACTATTCTCCCGTCTTCAAGAGGCTTTGCGCCTCCCTTCGCATTCCCCGGCGGCCAGCCGCCTCAACGCAAACTTCTAGGGTTTTTCATGACGCGCTACATCTTCGTCACGGGTGGTGTTGTTTCTTCATTGGGGAAAGGCATCGCCTCGGCTTCCTTGGCGGCAATCCTGGAGGCGCGGGGGCTGAAGGTCACCATGCTGAAACTCGACCCCTACATCAACGTCGATCCGGGGACCATGAGTCCGTTCCAGCATGGTGAAGTGTTCGTCACCCACGACGGTGCGGAAACCGACCTCGATCTGGGCCACTACGAGCGGTTCATCCGCACCACCATGACCCAGAACAACAACTTCACCAGCGGCCGCATCTACATGGACGTGCTGCGCAAGGAGCGCCGCGGCGACTACCTGGGCGCCACCGTACAGGTGATTCCGCACATCACCGACGAGATCAAGCGCCGGATCATCAAGGGCGCCGGCGATGCCGACGTGGCCCTGGTGGAGATCGGCGGCACCGTCGGCGACATCGAATCGCAGCCGTTCCTCGAAGCGATCCGCCAACTGCGCGTGGAAATCGGCGCCAAGCGCGCGATGCTGATGCACTTGACCCTGGTGCCCTACATCGCCACCGCCGGCGAGACCAAGACCAAGCCGACCCAGCATTCGGTCAAGGAGCTGCGTTCCATCGGCCTGCAGCCTGACGTTCTGATCTGCCGCTCCGACCACCCGGTCGACCTGTCGTCGCGGCGCAAGATCGCCCTGTTCACCAACGTCGAAGAACGTGCGGTGATCAGCCTGGAAGACGTGGATACCATCTACAAGATCCCCTCCGTGCTGCACGCCCAGGGCCTGGACGACATCGTCGTCGAGCGCTTCGGCCTGGAGTGCGGCCCGGCCGACCTGTCCGAATGGGACCGCGTGGTCGATGCCAAGCTCAACCCCGAGCACGAAGTGACCATCGCCATGGTCGGCAAGTACATGGAGCTGCTGGACGCCTACAAGTCGCTGATCGAGGCGATGGGCCATGCCGGCATCCAGAGCCGCACCAAGGTCAACCTGCGTTATATCGACTCCGAGGACATCGAGAACCAGGGCACCGGCCTGCTGGCCGGCGTCGACGCCATCCTGGTGCCCGGCGGCTTCGGTCTGCGCGGCGTGGAAGGCAAGATCCAGACCGTGCAGTACGCCCGCGAGAACAAGATTCCCTACCTGGGCATCTGCCTGGGCATGCAGGTCGCGGTGATCGAGTACGCCCGCAACGTGCTGGGCTGGAAGGACGCCAACTCCACCGAGTTCGATCACGCCAGCGGCCATCCGGTGGTCGGCCTGATCACCGAGTGGCAGGACGCCACCGGTGCCGTCGAACAGCGCAGCGAAGGCTCCGATCTGGGTGGCACCATGCGCCTGGGCGCCCAGGAGTGCCAGCTGGAGGCCGGTTCGCAGGTCCATGCCTGCTACGGCAAGGACGTGATCGTCGAGCGCCATCGGCACCGCTACGAGGTCAACAACAACCTGCTGCCGCAGCTGCAGGAAGCCGGTCTGCGGGTCAGCGGCCGCTCCGGCGACGGCGCGCTGGTCGAGGTGGTCGAGGCGCCGGAGCATCCGTGGTTCGTCGCCTGCCAGTTCCACCCGGAGTTCACCTCCACCCCGCGCGACGGCCATCCGCTGTTCAGCGGTTTCGTCAAGGCTGCCCTCCAGCAGCACGCACTGAACCAGAAGGGCTGAGCCATGGCGCAGAAGATCATCCGCGTCGGCGACATCCAGATCGGCAACGACCTGCCGTTCGTGCTGTTTGGCGGCATGAACGTGCTGGAGTCGCGCGATCTGGCGCTGAAGGTCTGCGAGGAATACGTGCGGGTCACCGAGAGGCTCGGCATTCCCTACGTGTTCAAGGCCAGCTTCGACAAGGCCAACCGCTCGTCGATCGCCTCGTTCCGCGGCCCGGGCCTGGACGAGGGGCTGAAGATCTTCGAGGAAGTGAAGAAGACCTTCGGCGTGCCGCTGATCACCGACGTCCACGAGCCCTATCAGGCGGCGCCGGTGGCCGAGGTCTGCGACATCATCCAGCTGCCGGCCTTCCTGTCGCGGCAGACCGACCTGGTGGTGGCGATGGCCAGGACCGGCGCGGCAATCAACATCAAGAAGGCCCAGTTCCTCGCCCCGCAGGAGATGAAGCACATCCTGCGTAAGTGCGAGGAGGCGGGCAACGACCGGCTGATCCTTTGCGAGCGCGGCTCCTCGTTCGGCTACAACAACCTGGTGGTCGACATGCTCGGCTTCGGCATCATGAAGCAGTTCGACTACCCGGTGTTCTTCGACGTGACCCATGCCCTGCAGATGCCGGGCGGTCGCGCCGATTCGGCCGGCGGGCGCCGTGCCCAGGTCACCGAGCTGGCACGAGCCGGACTGAGCCAGGGGCTGGCAGGGCTGTTCCTCGAAGCCCACCCGGACCCGGACAACGCCAAGTGCGACGGTCCCTGCGCCCTGCGCCTGGACAAGCTGGAGCCGTTCCTCGCCCAGCTCAAGGCGCTGGACGAGCTGGTCAAGAGCTTCCCGCCGCTCGAAACGGCCTGAGGGCCGTCCACCGCGGTAAAGTGTCGGGCGCCCGAGCGGGGCGCCCGATCCCGTTTTCTCCCCGGTCGTGCGGCACTGGCCAGGCCACTGCATCCGCGATCGTGTTCGTCAACTCTCTGGAGTGCTACCCGCAATGGCAAAAATCGTCGACATCAAGGGCCGTGAGGTTCTCGACTCCCGTGGCAACCCCACCGTAGAAGCCGATGTGATCCTCGACAACGGCATCATCGGCAGCGCCTGCGCGCCGTCCGGTGCTTCCACCGGCTCGCGCGAAGCGCTGGAGCTGCGTGATGGCGACAAGAGCCGCTACCTGGGCAAGGGCGTGCTGAAGGCCGTGGCCAACGTCAACGGCCCGATCCGCGAGCTGCTGCTGGGCAAGGACCCGGCGGACCAGAAGGCCCTGGACCGGGCGATGATCGAACTGGACGGCACCGAAAACAAGGCCGTGCTGGGCGCCAACGCCATCCTCGCCGTGTCCCTGGCCGCCGCCAAGGCTGCCGCCGCCGCCAAGGGCGTGCCGCTGTACGCGCACATCGCCGATCTGAACGGCACCCCGGGCGTCTACTCCATGCCGGTGCCGATGATGAACATCATCAACGGCGGCGAGCACGCCGACAACAACGTCGACATCCAGGAGTTCATGGTCCAGCCGGTCGGCGCCAAGACCTTCGCCGATGCCCTGCGCATGGGCGCCGAGATCTTCCATCACCTGAAAGCCGTGCTCAAGTCCCGTGGCCTGAACACCGCCGTCGGTGACGAGGGCGGCTTCGCGCCGAACCTG
>RRZU011073742.1_pt1 | contig 21919 bp, 14 predicted proteins | sample 2165561 | NCBI WGS metagenome assembly RRZU01 (sample SAMN10456909, study PRJNA506462) | wastewater metagenome | isolation source: wastewater sludge | place: USA: Moscow, Idaho | reverse complement strand
TTGTCGATCTTCATCCCAGAGTGCTGGAAGGGAATGGTCGAGAGGAATGAGTGCAAGGCAGCTCCCGAGGAGGGGCCCAGTGCCGCCCCTACGGCCCCTACGGCCTCAGCGGCTGCACCGACGCGGGCGGAGGTGGAGACGCTGGTGAGCTCCCTCGTGGCTCGTTTGGAGGTTCCGGTTCCCACGCCGTCGGTCGGCCCGGACCCGAGTGCGAATGAATGGAACATGGCGGTGGTTGGGTATCCGCTGTGGCTGTGGACTGACACCCCGGCTTCGATGGACTCGTCGGTGAGCGGGTACGGCATCACCATCACGATGAATGCTCGTCGGGTCGCGACGACGTTCGATATGGGCGACGGGAACAGGGTTACGTGCGCACGGATGACCGCCCACCCGGCGTCGGTGAAGCCCGGCACGCCCTCGCCCACCTGTGGGTACGCGTACTCGTGGCCGTCGCTACCGAACGGCACCTACACCGTCACGGCGACGAGCCGGTGGGAGGTGGACTGGTCGGCGGTGGGTTTCTCTGGGACGTTGCCTCTGATTGCGTCCGCGTCGCGTGAGTTGCCCGTCGGGGAACTCCACGCCGTCGTCGTTCGCTGACGCGTCTTCGGGAGGGTTGGCGTGAAGCGCATCCAGGTCGGAGTCGCCATGCTCAGCCTGGTACTCACCACCGGTTGTCGTTCCACCGCTGCTCCGTCGCCGACCTACCTGTGTTCCGGAAGTCGGCGGCGATGCTGTGCCGTGTGACGCGACCGAGTTTGAGACGGCTCAGCGACGCGACGCACTGTACGCGGAGACGGAGGCGGAGGCGGAGGCGGAGGCGGAGGCGGAGGGTTTCTCTCGGAGCTTCTGGGCTGAAACGGCGCGGATCGATGTGGATACTGCGCCTGAGATGACTCCGAAGCTGGGGTCGGCTACCCGGAAGGCCTCCCAGCTCGAACCTGGCCGCGGGGTCGGGCCCGAGGCGCCTGCTGGTCCGGGAGCGTCCACCCCACGGTTCGAACTCCCGGTGAACGTCCCGACGCTGGCTGACGTCGTGGGCTGCGCTCAAGTCGTGCGCCCGCGTTCGACATCCACGCTACGAGGCCGAGGCCGAGGCTCAGGCGGGGGCGAACACGGCGAGCCCGTACAGCGCGAACACGACCAGGTGGGCGGCGCCGTGCAATGCGGTGACGCGGGGACCGCTGAACGTGGTGAGACTCAGCAGCAGACTGACCGCCAGCAAAGCGAGGTGCGCAGGGGATTCGGCGAGCCCGACACTCTGCCCGGTGAGCAGCCCGATCACGAGGACGGCCGGCAGCGTCAGCCCGACGCAGGACACCAAAGCTCCGTGAGCGAGGTTGCTGACGCGCTGGGTTTCGCCTGCCCACGCCGCGCGGATCGTCGTGATTCCCTCGGGCAGGAACACGATCAGGGCGATCAGGACGCCGGACAGGGCCGCCGGGGCGCCGAGGCGTCCCAGGCCATCGTCGATCAGGCCCGCCATGTCGTGCGACACCACGACGATCGGGACGACGGTCGCCAACAGCACCCCGACCCGGGCCGCGATCTCGGGGCCGTGCTCGCGCAGCATTCCTCTCAGGGATGGCGCAGCGTGTCGGGAGGGCGGCTGGGGGGCTGGATCGGGTTGACGCGATGCGGCATCCAGGTCCTCGCGGAAGTCGTCTGCTTGTGCACCGGTTTGGCGGAACAAGAAGAACACGTAAAGCGCAACGATAAGCACCACCACGATGATGGCCTGGCTTGGGGTGTAGGTGCCGTCGACGCCGAGGGTGGCGGGCAGCGCGAAAGCGGCGGCCCCCAGTACCACCAGCAGCGACAGGGACGCCGACACCCCGGCCCGGTTCGGACGCAGGACGTTGTGGCGAAGCCCGCCGATCAGCAGCGCCAGCCCGGTCACCAAGGTGAGCACGATCATGGTGGCGGCCATCACGGAGTCGCGGGCGATGGTGGCATGGTCGCCTGGGCCGAGCATCACCGCCGAGATCAACACCACCTCGATGACGACGATGGACAGCGTCAGCACCAGCGTCCCGTACGGGTCGCCGAGCCGATGCGCGAGCTGCTCAGACTGCGTGACGACGCCGAACGCGCACACGATCACGACGGCCACGATCCCGGCCAGCACCGCGAACAGGACGGGCGTGGAAAGCGTCCCGGCGAAGGCGTCGTGCCCCACCGCCAGTGCGGCCACGGCCGCCCAGCCGAGCGCGAGCCGAGCCACAGCGGGCGCGGTGAGCACAGTGCGCATTGTGGAAGAAGGAGGAGGAACAGCCGACATGGGGAGAACCTGATTCTGCGGGGTCGTCCCTGCCCTGGCATGCCACGCCGGGTCGTCCCGGCGCTCTCGATGGGTGTGAGCTTACCTGCCCGCTCGTGCTCGAGTGGAACGTCCAGGACCCGCGGCGCATGGAAGCGTCGGCCATAGACCCGCTCGCCAAGGGGCGAGGAAGTCGTGGTTGAGGAGCGAGCCGTGGCGCCTCAGGAGATCGGTGGCCGCCGGTCGGCCCACGGGCGGGTGCGCTCCAGTTGCGCCGAGACCCGGATCAGGTCTGGTTCGGCGTTCGGGCCGCCCACCAGTTGCACGCTCAGCGGGAGGCCGTCGCGCGAGAACCCGGACGGGATCGCCGCGGCCGGATTGCCGAGCACGTTCCAGATCGCGGTGAAGCCGGACTCCTTCGTGGAGCGTTGGGACGCGGCGAGAGCGCCGAGGCCGTCCAACTGCCCGATCGCCACGGCGGGGGACGCAGTGGTCGGCATCAGGATCAGATCGAACTGGGAGAAGAACGCATCGGCGAAGCGGCGTCCGAGCGCGATGCTGTGCTGCTCTGCCCACGCGACCCTGCCGCGCAGCGGGGCCGTGAGCCGCAACAGCGTGCGCGTTCGGTGTTCGAGGAGTTCCGGGTGATCGGCGCGCGCGGCCTCGTCCGCGACACCTGCCGCCACCTGGACGGTGAAGGGCAGCGCAATGGTCGGGAAGGGCGGATCCGTCTCGGTGACGACGTGGCCCAGGGCGCGTAACGCATCTGCCGTCGCGTGGAGGGCGGTCAGCGTTTCATCGTCGGCGTTCAGCCCGCGGACGCCGCCGCGGTGCGTGACGGCGATCCGCAACGGGCGCACGTCGGAGTGGTAGGCCAGCGTCAACGTCTGCGGTAGCGGGTCGGCAACCCAGGCGTCCGTGGGCAGGGTTCCAGCAAGGACGTCATAGATCAGCGCGCTGTCCTCAACGGTGCGGGTCAGCGGGCCGATCACTCCCAGGGACCGCCACAAATGTGTCGCAGGGGACGCCGACGTGCGCCCGCGCTGACACTTCAGCCCGAACAACCCACACCAGGACGACGGCAGCCGGATCGACCCGCCACCGTCGCCGCCGATCCCCGCGGCGACCATCCCGGACGCGACCGCTGCCGCCGTGCCGCCGCTGGATCCGGCGGTCGAACGCAGGGGATTCCACGGGTTGCGGGTGTAGCCGTTCGCGCTGGTCTCGGTGTAAGGCCAGATGCCGAACTCGGGCATCCGCGTCGTGCCGATGATGACCGCGCCCGCCCCCCTCAGGCGTCGCACGATCTCGCCGTCACGCGCGGCCGGTGTGGTGAAGGCAGCCCCACCGTAGGCGGTTGGCAACCCGGCGACGTCGTTTTCGTTCTTGATCGCGATCGGGACGCCGTGCAGCGGGCCACGCGCCGAGGCGGGGGTCGCGTCCCGGTCGGCTGCCTCAGCCAACGCCGCCTCGTCGAGGACGTCGACGAAAGCGTTGAGGCGCGGATCCAGCCGGTGGATGCGGTCGAGCGCGTGCGCGGTGAGTTCCGCGCTGGAGACGGTGCCGGCGGCGACCAGCCGTGCCTGGTCTGCCGCGCTGGTGAAATCGAGTTCGGTCACCTTGTCAGAGTGACGTACCCATGTGACGGACGGATGTCGGCGTCCAGGCGGTGCGAGGCACTCCACATGTGTGACGCTTCAAACATCTGGATGTGTGTGGACACACCCGGGAGCCGTCGGAGAAGCTGAAGCAGAAGGGGGGTAGTTCCGTTCGAGCCGTCCGCCCTCTCGGGTGCCACGGGGGAGTGACTGCCCGGCCCCCGTCGGGCACGAACGCTGGCGTCGATATACCCCCGGGGGTATAGTCAGACGCATGGAGTCACCAAAGATCGTGATTGTGGGCGGCGTGGCGGGCGGCATGAGCTGCGCGGCACGCGCGCGACGCCTCGACGAAGCCGCCGAGATCGTCGTCCTCGAACGCGGCGAGCACGTCTCATTCGCCAACTGCGGGCTGCCCTACTACGTCGGCGGCGAGATCACCGACCCGAGCGCGCTGCTCGTCCAGACGCCCACCTCCCTGCGCGCCGCCCTCAACCTCGACGTCCGCACCCGCCACGACGTCACCGGCCTGGACGCCGACCGCAAGGTCGTCACCGTCCGCACCCCCGACGGGGAGGTCGAACTCACCTACGACGCCCTCGTGCTGGCCCCCGGGGCGCGCGCCGTCGTCCCGCCGATCCCCGGCATCGACTCCCCGCGCGTCCGGACGCTGCGCACCGTTGACGACGCCCTCGCCCTGCGTGGCGGCGTCGAGGGTGGGGCCCGCGACGCCGTCGTCCTGGGTGCCGGGTTCATCGGGCTGGAAGCCGCCGAGGCGCTCGCCCACCAGGGCCTCAACGTCACCATCGTCGAACTGGCCCCGCATGTGCTGCCGCCGCTGGAATCCGAACTGGCCACCCTGGTCACCGCGGAATTGGCTGCGCTCGGCATCGACGTGCGGGCAGGAGTCGCCGCCACCGCCATCGAGCCAGAAGGGGGACGCGACGCAGTCGTCCTGGCCGACGGCAGCCGGGTCCCGGCCGACCTCATCGTCTTGTCCGTCGGCGTGCGGCCCGACACGGCCGTCTTCGAGGCCGCCGGGGTGCGCACCGAGCGCGGCGCGATACTCATCGACGACCACGGGCGCACCTCGCTCCCCAGCGTGTGGGCCGTCGGCGACGCGACCGCCAGCGTGGACGCGGTGACGGGCGCCGTCCGCCCCGTCGCGCTGGCGGGGCCGGCGAACCGTGCCGGACGCCTCGTCGCCGACGCGATCCTGCGCCCCGACAGCGCCCGCCCGCTGCCGTCCCCCCTCGGCACGGCCATCGTCCGTGCGGGCTCGCTCACCGCCGCACTCACCGGAGCGAACCGGGCCGGTCTGGACGCCGCCGGGATCGACTACGTCACCCTTCACCTGCACCCCAACCAGCACGCCGGTTACTTCCCGGGCGCGGCGCAGATGCATCTCGTCGTGCACATCAGCCCTACCGATGGGCGCCTCCTCGGTGCGCAAGCCGTCGGCACCGACGGGGTCGATAAGCGCATCGACGTGCTAGCCACCGCGATGCGGGCCCACCTGTTCGTGACCGACCTGATCGACCTGGATCTGTCCTACTCGCCGCCCTACGGTCAGGCGAAGGATGCGGTCAACCTGGTCGGCATGGTGGGGGAGAACGTCCTCAACCAGACGCTTCGCCTGTGGTACGCCGACGACCTGGACGCGGTGCGGGCCGAGGCGCTCCTGCTCGATGTGCGCGGCCCGGCAGAGGTCGCCACGGGGGCCCTCCCTGGAGCGCTGGCCATCCCCCACACGCTGCTGCGTGAACGGCTGGACGAGGTGCGTGCGGCTGCTGCGGGCCGTCCCGTTCGCGTCCTGTGCGCGTCCGGCGTCCGTTCCGCCATCGCCCACCGCATCCTGGTGCAGGCAGGCTTCGACTCGGCTTCGCTCTCGGGTGGGATGCAGACGCTGCGCGCCCACCTGGGGGAACGTGCCGCCGACGTGATCGTCGTGGCAGCCTGAAGCCGCCGACCTGTTGCTCGCTCGTCACCCACCGAAAGGCACGCCGATGGCCACGAACGATCCCGAGAACGCCCGCCGCATCCTCAACCGGCTGCGCCGCGCCCGCGGCCAGTTGGACGCCGTCATCACCGCCGTCGAGCAGCACAAACCCTGCCGCGACGTGGTGACCCAGCTCGCCGCCGTGAGCAGCGCACTGGATCGGGCGGGGTTTGCGATCATCGCTACCGCGATGAAGGACTGCGTCGCTGACCCTGACTCCGCCCTCGCCGAGGACGGCATCACGACCGAGGAGCTCGAAAAGCTCTTCTTGACGCTGGCCTGAGGGCCCGCGTCCGCATCAACCGATCGACCTCAAAGGAGAATCACATGTGCCGAGCTGTCACCTGCAAGAAGTGCGGCAAGACGACCTGGGCTGGCTGCGGCCAGCACATCGAGGAGGCCCTGCGCGGCGTTCCCGCTAGCCAGCGGTGCGCTGGCCACGATGACGAGCCGTCGACGGGGTTCATGTCGAAGATCTTCGGGCGCTGATCCGGGCGCGTGTCAGGGCCTCCTTGCCCTGACATCCCTGCGGGCTACGGTGGCGCGTATGGGAAACATGGAGCCGGGCTCAGGCATGAACCACATGGCGCACCATGCCGCCCTGTTCCGGCGGCTCTTCTGGATCATGGTCGTGCTGGCCATCCCGACCGTGCTGCTGGACCCGATGTTCGCCCACCTGCTGGGCTACTCGCTCCCGGCGATCGCCTGGCTCAGTTGGGCGGCGCCCGCGCTGGGAACCGTCCTGTACGTGTGGGGAGGGCGTCCGTTCCTGACGGGGGCCGTCACCGAAATGGGCTCCCGTAAACCCGGGATGATGACGTTGGTCGCCCTGGCGATTACGACGGCGTTCCTGGCCTCGTGGGCGGCGCGTCTGGGAATCATCGCCGAGAGCCTCAGCTTCTGGTGGGAACTGGCCTTGCTGGTCGTCATCATGCTGCTGGGCCACTGGCTGGAGATGCGCTCCCTCGCTCAGACGACCTCTGCGCTGGATTCGCTGGCCGCACTGCTGCCCGACGAGGCCGAACGCGTCGTGGGGGACCGGATCGTCACGGTCACTCCGGCCGACCTTCACCCTGGCGACGTGGTCGTCGTGCGCCCCGGTGGCGCCGTCCCCGCCGACGGCGATGTGATCGACGGTACGGCAGCGTTCGACGAGTCGATGGTGACCGGCGAGTCCGTTCCGGCGTCCAGGACCGTCGGAGATCATGTCGTGGCAGGGACGATCGCCACCGACTCCGGCGTCCGAGTGCGCATCACGGCCGTGGGTGAGGACACCGCCCTGGCCGGGATCCGCAGATTGGTGGCCGACGCGCAGGCGTCCTCGTCCAGGACGCAACGGCTGGCCGACCGGGCCGCAGGATGGCTGTTTTGGTACGCCCTGGGCGCAGCGGTCATCACCCTCAGCGTGTGGCTAGCGCTCGGGCAGCCGGGCGGCGCCCTGGAACGGGCCATCACCGTCTTGGTGATCGCCTGCCCCCACGCGCTCGGCTTGGCGATCCCCCTCGTCGTGTCCTTGTCCACCGAGAAGGCAGCCCGCGCAGGGATCCTCATCAAAGACCGACTCGCCCTCGAAGCCATGCGTACCGTCGACGTCGTCCTGTTCGACAAGACCGGAACCCTCACCCAGGGACGCCCCACCGTGACGGCCGTCGACCCGGCCGAGGGGATCGCCCCCACCGACGTCCTGGCCTGGGCGGCCGCAGCCGAGGCCGACAGTGAGCACCCGCTCGCTCGCGCCATCGTGGCCGCCGCAGCCCAGTCGGGAGTGACGGTTCCTGCGGCCTCGGGCTTCACCTCTTCCCCGGCGGCCGGAGTGTCCGCGCAGGTGGAGGGCGTGACCGTGCGCGTCGGCGGTCCGCGCCTCCTGAGCGACCAAGGAGTCCCCGCGCGCGCCATCGCGCACGAGTGGTCGGCGCAAGGTTCGATCGTCCTGCACGTCCTGCGCGGGCATGAGGTGGTCGGGGCGCTGCGCCTGGCCGACGCGATTCGTCCCGAGTCCCGTGAGGCCGTCGCGGCCCTGCACCGCCTGGGCGTTGAGGTGGGAATGGTCACCGGCGACGCCCAGGCGGTCGCCGACGCGGTCGCCGCCGACCTGGGCATTGACCACGTCTTCGCGGGAGTCAAACCCGGCGACAAGGCGGGACGTGTCGCAGCCCTCCACGAGCACGGGCGACGTGTGGCGATGGTGGGCGACGGCGTCAACGACGCACCGGCGCTTGCCCAGGCCGACGTCGGCCTCGCGATTGGGGCGGGCACCGAGGTCGCCATCAGTTCGGCAGGGGTGATCCTGGCCGCCGACGATCCGCGCGCGGTGGTGTCGGTGATCCGCCTATCGCAGGCGAGTTACCGCATCATGCGACAGAACCTCTGGTGGGCGGCCGGATACAACCTGATCACCGTTCCGCTCGCGGCAGGCGTCCTCGCCCCGATCGGCTTCGTGCTCCCCATGAGCGTGGGGGCACTCCTGATGTCGGCATCCACGGTCGTGGTCGCGCTCAACGCTCAGCGACTACGCCGCCTCGTTCTCGACCCCGGGGCGGTCACCGCTGCGGTGCTTCGATCACACCTCGGGTAGTTGTTCGGTCAACGAGGTTGCGGGGAGAGATGCGCGCTGGGTAATCTCGACGTCGAGGGGAGTACTCCACAAGTCTCCGTCGGTCATTCCGAACGATTCCTATCGTTCTCGGCGAGAGCACCCGCAAGCGGGTGGAGGAGACCTCAGACCGTTCACGATCTGAGGAGCCCCCGTGCATCCGACCTTTTTGCCGCTCGAAGCCGGGCTGGACACCATCGGCACCCCCGCCCTGTGGGCGTGGACCATCGGCGGCGTCATCGCCTTGTTCGTCCTCGACTTCCTCATCACCCGGCGCCCCCACGAGGTCTCCATGAAGGAGGCCATCGGCTGGTCGATCGTCTACATCGCCCTTCCGGTCCTCTTCGGGGTGTACCTGCTGGCCCAGTTCGGCGGTCAGATCGGGCTGGAGTACTACACCGGCTATCTGGTGGAGAAGTCGCTCTCGGTCGACAACCTGTTCGTGTTCATGCTGATCCTGTCCGGCTTCGCCGTACCCAAGGAACTCCAGCAACGCGTGTTGCTGATCGGTGTGGCGGGCGCCCTGGTGCTGCGCGCGATCTTTATTGCGGTCGGCGCCACGCTGATCGCGCAGTTCGCCATCACCTTCTTGTTCTTCGGGCTGATCCTGCTGGCGACCGCCGTCAAGGTGTGGCGGGACGCCCAAGGCGAGAGCCATGACACCGACGTGTCCGAGTTGAAGATCGTCAAGGTCATTCGCCGGTTCTGGCCGGTCACCGACGACTATCAGGGCACCAAGATGGTTGTCCGTGAGGCCGGACGCCGCGCCCTGACCCCGCTGGCCGTCGTCACCATCGCGATCCTTGGCACCGACATCATGTTCGCCATCGACTCGGTGCCCGCCGTCTACGGCATCACCGGTGACCCCTACCTGGTGTTCGTGACCAACGCTTTCGCCCTGCTCGGCCTGCGCGCCCTCTACTTCGTCCTGCAAGGGGTGCTGGCGAAGCTGGTCCACCTCAGCTATGGCTTGGCGATCATTTTGGCCTTCATCGGCGTCAAGCTGGTTCTGCACTGGGCGCACGGGGTTTGGGCATGGGTGCCGACCGTCCCGACGCTGGCTTCGCTCGGGGTCATCGTGGGCATCTTGGCCCTCGTGACGATCACCAGTTTGATCGCCAATCGACGGGCGGAGCAGGCGGCTGATCAGGCCGACCGGAGCCCCGATTCTGCAGGCGTCTAACCGGCGTCGGAGTGTCGCGCTTGACGTGGGTGCGAGCGCGGCCACTTCGCCCCGTGTGGCCTTGCACCTATTCTTGGGGGTATGCGGTCGGGTCGCGGCCGCATGATCGCGTCCGCTCCTGGGTGCGATTTCCCTAGCCCAGCACCCTTGTCTGGGCGCCGACTCGTCGAGGACCAGCATGACTGATAGCAGCCAGGGGACACCCCCGAGCGCGTCGCGTTCCACCGGGCGCAAGCCCAGGACGCCGGGCCGCGTCGTGCTGTCCATCCTCAAGTGGATCGTCATCGTCGGCGTTGCTCTGGCCGTGATCGGCGCCGGTGTCTTCGGCGTCCTCTACGCCCGCCAGGGCATCCCGAACCCCAACACCGACTTCCAGACCAACCTGACCAGCGTGTACTACGCCGATGGTCAGGAGCAGATGAGCACGTTCGCCGTGCAGAATCGCGTCTCGATCCCGCTGTCGGAGATGCCGCAGACCGTGAAGCAGTCGGTGGTTGCCGGGGAGAACGAAACGTTTTGGGAAGACCCGGGCATTTCGATCGCTGGTCTGATGCGCGCCGCCGCGTCCCTCGTGGGCCCGAAGGATGCCGTCGGCGGGTCGACGATCACCCAGCAGTACGTCAAGGTCATGTACCTGACGCAGGAGAAGACGTTCACCCGGAAGCTCACCGAGATCCTCGTGGCACTCAAGATCGGCCAGGAACTCTCCAAGGAAGACATCCTGGAGCGCTACCTCAACGCCGTCTACTTCGGCCGGGGCGCGTACGGCATCCAGGCCGCCTCGCAGGCGTACTTCGGAGTGGACGCCAAAGACCTGAACCTGGCCCAGTCGGTTGCCCTGACTGCCATCATCAACTCGCCCAATAACCTCGATCCGGGGCGCGGCGAGGCCCAGCGGCGCGACCTGCTGGAGCGCTACCAGTACGTCCTGAACCAGATGGTGAAGCTGAAGTACATCACCGATGATCAGCGCGCCCAGATCTACACCGCGCTGCCCGACTTCCCCGCCCTGGATTCGGCGGAGTCACGGTGGGGTGGGCACAAGGGCCACCTCCTGAAGATGGTCCAAGACGAATTGAAGGGTGCGGGCTTCGACGACGCCCAGATCCAAGGTGGCGGTCTGCGCATCACGACGACCATCGACAAGACCATGCAGGACGCCGCTGTCTCCGCCGCACAGGACCAGGCGAACCGCATCGCCAAGGCGCAGAACCAGGATCCGAACTACTACCACCCGGCGATCGCTTCGATCGATACGGGCACCGGCGCGATCCTGGCGATGTACGGCGGCCCGAATTACACCGCTGACTACACCAACTACGCCACCACCCCTCGTGCGGCTGGGTCGACGTTCAAGCCCTGGGCCCTCGTGGCCGGGCTGCGGGACGGGGCCTCCCTCACGGACCGGTTCAACGGCAACACGTTCACGCTGAAGGGCGAGCCCAAGCCCATCACCAACGGTGGCCACAACTACGGCCCCGTGACGTTGGAGAAGGCCACCACTAGCTCCATCAACACCGCTTACGTGGACCTCGTCACCCAGATGAAGGACGGCCCGCAGAAGGTCATCCAGGCGGCGCTCGACGCTGGTTTGACCAACAACAAGTGGCAGGCGACGGCGAACATCCCGCTCGGTAGCGCCGAGGTGTCTCCCTTGGAGGCGGCGCGCGGCTTTGCCACCTTGGCGAACGAGGGGCGGCGGACGACGCCCCACATCATCGCCCAGGTCACCGACATGAAGGGCCAGGTGGTGTACAGCCCGACGATCAATCCCGAGCAGACCGTCGAGAACGATGTGTCCATCAATGCCGTCAATGCCCTCCTGGGTGTGACGCAGGACGGTACCGGTCAGGCCGCCGTGGCTGGCTTGAAGTACGAAGTGGCAGGCAAGACGGGTACCAACTTCTCCAACGGGGAGACCCTGGCCACCTGGTTCGTGGGCGCTACCCGGCAAATCTCGACCGCGTTCGTGCTGACCGCTGGTCCTGAGGCTCGCAGCAACCTGGGCCGCAACACCTATGGCTCGACCTATTCGGCCGTCGGGTGGAACGCCTACATGAAGGTCGCCATGGCCGGTAAGGACAAGATCGACTTCCCGGCCCCGGTCAAGCAGACGCGCAAGGGGAGCTTCACTGCGCCGCCTGCGCCGAGCCCGACCGCCACCGTGCCGACCGCAGCGCCGACGTCCGGGGCGCAGCCGACGACCCCCACGACCAAGCCGGAACCGGCGGACCCGGTCGATCCGGAGGATCCGACCGAGCCAACGGATGCCCCCACGTCGGCCCGACCCACGACGCGTCCGACCCACACGCCCCCCGGCAAGCCCACCACGACGCCCACGGCTCGCCCGTAGCGTCCCTGGGGCATGACCGCTTCCCCCGTCTCCTCGGTGCTGGGTGCGTGGCGGGGCCGCCGTGCGGCCCCCTCCGCCGCTCCGCGGCTGCCCCCTGCCGTTGTCGCGCTCGGCCTGGCGACGGTGACGTGGTCGATCCTCATGGCGCGGCAAGCGCCGTGCCTGGCCAACCCTGGACTGCAGTACTCAGCCGGCTGCTACTCCGACATCACCGCCTTGTGGGGGTGGCGGGGGATCGAACAGGCCCAGATCCCCTACCTCCAAGCCGACTTGGAGTACCCGGTCCTGACCGGCCTGTTCATCTATGTGACGCGCATCATCTCCGGGGTCTTCCCCGGGGATCGGATGCTCGCCTTCTTCGGCGTGAGCGCGGTGGCACTGTTCCTGTGCTTCCTGGGGCTCGTCATCGTCCATGTGGGGATGCCCCGCAGCGAGATCGGCCCAGTCCGCGACCGTGGCTGGGTGGGGTGGGCGTCGCTTGATCGAGCGGCACCAGAATCCCGCGACCTCCGCTGGGCGGCGCTGTTCCTGGCCGCCAGCCCTCTGGTCGCCTTGGCGGGCCTCATCAACTGGGATCTCCTGCCCATGCTGCTCACGTCGTCAGCCATCTGGGCGTGGGGGCGGCGGCGCCCCGGCTGGGCCGGGGTGTTCCTCGGGCTCGGAACGGCCGCGAAGCTGTACCCGGCTCTCCTCCTGGCCCCCTTGGCGTTCCTGTGCCTCCGCGAACGCCGCTGGCGCGACGGAGCGCTGGCCGCAGCGGGGGCCGCGGGGAGTTGGCTGCTGGTCAACCTGCCCATCATGGTGGCCACGCCGCAGGGCTGGGCTCACTTTTGGACGTTCAACGCGGATCGTGGCGCCGACCTGGGCTCCATCTGGCTAGTGCTGGACGGCCTCGGGTGGACCGTTCCGCACCTGTCGCTGGTGATGGCCTCTCTCCTCGTGCTCGCGACGGTCGCTCTCGCGATCGCCTACCTGCGCGCACCCGTCACACCGACCCTCGCCCAAGGGGCCTTCCTGATCGTGGTGGCCTTCTGCCTGGTCAACAAGGTTTACAGCCCGCAATACATGCTCTGGTTGCTGCCCTTGGCGGTGCTCGCCCGCCCCAAGGTCGTGGATTGGGTGGTGTTCTCTGCGGGGGAACTCATCTACTGGGGTGCGGTGTGGTCCTACCTGGCGGGGAACTTGTACGCCGGTGACGGCGAGCCGCGCGGCTATTGGGTCGCCATCATCGTCAGGATGGGAACCCAGATCTGGTTCGTGACCCGCGTGGTGCGCGACATCGTGACCGCGAAGGCGGTGGAGGGGCGCCGGTGGCTCGCGTAAAGCGGTTGGAGGACGACAACCTCCGCATCGTCCAAATCTGGTTGGTGAGCCGTTTGATGCTCGCCGTGATCGCGGTCAGCATCGCCATCATCAACACCCGCTCGCTGGAGTCGGTGGTGGCCCAATGGGACGTGGCACATTTCGTGGCCATCTCGGCGCAGGGCTACGCCGACCCCAAGGAAATGGCGTTCTTCCCCGGCTGGCCTCTCATCCTTCACGCCCTCGGCCTCACGGGCATCCCCAAGGTCCTCGGCGGAACCATCGTCGCGCTCGTGTGCTCCCTGGTGGCGGCCTTCGCACTCAAGCGGATCGCCGGGCCGTGGGGCGCCATCGCCTGGCTGCTCGCCCCCACTGCCGTGTTCACCGCAGTGCCGTACACCGAATCCCCCTTCTGCGCCGCAGCGTTTTGGGCGTGGGAGCGAGCGACCAAGGACAAGTGGGGGCAGGCCGCCGCGCTGGCCGCACTCGCCTCCACCTTGCGGGTGTCGGGCCTTTTCCTCATCGGGGCGCTCGTGATCTTGGCACTCACCCAGAAACGAGGACGCGGGCAGAGCCTCGCCGGACGACTCTCCTGGCTGGTGCTCCCCGCCGCCGTGATCGTCGTCTACGTGACCTATCTTTACGGGCTCACCGGATCCTGGACGGCGTGGTTCTCCGCCCAAGAGGCAGGCTGGCAGCGCGGTTTCCATTGGCCCTGGGAGGCGCTGGTCAACCACTGGAACACCCTATGGACGCCGAACCTCGACCACCCCGAGTGGCCGTGGGTGTTCCGAGCGGAGCTGATCTCGTGGATCGTGGGCCTCGTGGTCACGGTGGTGGCGCTCGCGAAACGTCGGGTTGCTGAGGCGTCCTGGGTGGGCGTCCAGGTCTTGGCCTTTTCCCTTTCCTACTGGCTGATGAGCGTGAACCGTGCGGTGCTGCTGTGGTTCCCGCTGTGGCGGCTCATCGACGACGTGGTCTCCTCGCGTCCCCGCACCCGCGGCTGGATGGTGGTCGGCGGGATCATCGCGGCCGCCGCGCTGGTCATCCAGGGCGTGTGGGCGTGGCTGTACTTCACTGGCCGCTGGGCCAGCTGACGCCGCCCTCGCTCAGGACAACTGCACGTCCGCGTCCAGGGCTGGGAGTTCGACGAACGTGCGGCCCGGCGCCATGGCCAGAGGCCGCCCGTCGGCCAACGTGAACGAGAACGGGGACTCCACCGAGCCCTTGGCCCACGTCCCCTGGACGCTGCTCCCGCCGTGCGCATAGAAGAACGTGCCCGAACCGTCGATGATGTCGTGGATCGGGTCCGGTGCCCCGCCCCCGGGCGCCAGCTTCGCGGTGCGCTGCCCGGCCCTGATCACCACGACGTTGTCCGTCGTGACCCGTTGCCCATCGGCGAGAACGTGCGGACCCCACGGCATGCTGCGCAGGTACACCCCGGCCGACGCGTCGTAGTCGTACCCCATGGTGTAGGCGCCTCCCGCCTTCCAGGGGACGCGGATGCGTGTGGTGGGCGCCCCGGTGAGCGTCGAGACGTCGGCGTCGGTCACCGCGAAGGGGAAGTAGGGCTGCGTCGGGCCCGCGGTGAAGGGCTCCCGGGCCAGCCCGGCGAGCACGCGCGGATGGCTGACGACGGCCCGGTCGTAGTAGGTGGTCCCGTTGAGTTTGCGGACGCGTGACCGATCGATCGAGTAGGCGCCCTGCTTGGCGGCCGCCTGATTGGTCAAGGAGACGTCGAGGAAGCCGCTGAACTGGGAGGCATAGTTCGTGACCCATTCGGAGCTTCCCGTGCTCGCCACCACGGCATGCGCGGGGGCGAACAGCGGCACGTCCACGGGCCGCACGGAGCGAACCGGCGCGACGGCGTCCGGGAGGACCGAGTGGAACAAGGGTGCGAGGCGCGTCGCGCTCTCCCCGTTGGCGTCCGCATAGCCCTCCAACTGGACAAAGACGATGTCGGCGTCGTTGATCCCGGCTTGGGGGTGCTCGTTGCGGTTGTCGGGCACTTTGACCGCGATCGCGGCGTGCTGCGCGGCCGAGGGATCCCCCAGGGGGCGTCCGGTGAGCGGCCAGCGCGGTCCTGCGGTCGGCGTCGGGGAGGAGGAGGCGCTGCTGGGAGGTGCCGCGGGCGTCGTGGGCGCGGGCGCTGCCGTGCAGCCAGCGATGCCGGTGCCGAGGCCACCGAGAAGGAGCAGGAGGGTCCTGCGGCGCATGGGGGAGCCTTTCCGAGATGACCGGGGCAGGCATGGCCCATCCTGCCGCTCGCGCATGAGGGTGGCAGGCGACGCGCCGGGACCACGGTGAGGTGGCCGAGCGTGGGCGCGGCGCAGGCGCTGTTAGGAGGAAGGGGTCAGCGGGTGGATGAGCGCCCGCACGACCTCCATGAGCAACGGGACGCGGACGTCGCCCTCGATGGTGTCCGAGCCGATCAGGGCGCCCAAAGCGCCATAGTCGTAGACGGCATGCAGGACGCTCACGGCGGTGGGACCATTCGTGCCGAGTTCGTAGCCCCACTCGCTGAGTGCTTGCTCCAGCATGTCCGCGACCGCTTGCGCGGTGCGAGCGTGGAACAACCGGTAGGCCTGGGCCATCTTCGGGGAGCGGGCCGCATGCAGGCGGAGTTCTTGCCCGGTCAGGACGCGGCGCGGATCGTCGGTGCGGGAGGCGTAGAACAGTTCGATCGCGGCCAGCAGGAGGGTGTCGAGGTCGGTGCCTGCGGCGATGCGGTCCACGCTCTCGACGGCGGCGTGCAGCGCAGCAACCTCATCGTCGTGGAGTCGTTGCAGAAGGGCGACGCACAGGTCGTCCTTGTCTGCGAAGTTGGAGTAGAACGCGCCGCGGGTGAACTCGGCAGCCTCGCAGATCTCCTCCACCGAGGCCCCCATGACGCCTTTGCTGGCGAACACGTCAATAGCAGCGTCGATGAGCCGCTCGCGTGTGGCGGCCCTGCGTGGCGTGACGTGCGTCATGGCTCCCTTGGCTTGGCGAGGCGAACCGCGTCCGGCGTTCGATGACGGGTTGGGTCCTTCAAATCCATACAGTACCGTATTGAATACATAGTTGTATCGAGAGGCGGAATCGCGTGTCCACTTGGATCTATCGGCTGGCTCGCGCGTCGTGGCACGCGCGGCGCCGTGTCGCTGCGCTGTGGCTGGCGATCCTGGTCGGCCTGGGGGCCGTGGCCGCCACCGTCGGAGGCTCGTTCGACGATCAGTTCCGCATCCCCGGGGCCTCCTCGCAGGTGGCACTGGACCAGTTGCGCATGACCTTCCCGCAGGCGGCCATGGCGTCCTCGACGATGGTCGTGATCGTGCCTGCGGGCCACCACATCACCGACGCCGACGTCAAGGACGCGATCGAGGCGGCGGGGCGTCACATCGACGAGATCCCGTGGGTGGATTCGGTGCAGACGCCGTACAACGAGTACGTGTCCGGCCTCATCAGCGACGACGGCGTCGCGGGCATGATCCGGGTCAACATCAAGGACCTCTCCGTCTCGGAGTTCACCGACGCCCAACGCCAAACCCTCCTGGACGCCGGGGCCGCCTTGCAGGCCGCCCTTCCCGGCAGCACCGTCCACGTGGGCGGGGAGGTGTTCTCGGTCGACATGCCGCACCTGAGCGTGGTGGAAGGCATCGGCGTCGTCGTCGCGATCATCGTGTTGATCCTCGTGCTCGGCTCGTTCCGTGCCGCGATCATGCCCATCGTCAACGCGCTCGTCGGCGCGGCGGCGTCCATGTTGGTCATCGTCGCCGCGGCGGGCATCATGCCGATCAACTCGACCACCACGATGCTCGCGCTGATGCTCGCCTTGGCCGTGGGGATCGACTACTCGCTGTTCATCGTCTCCCGGCATCGAGACCAGTTGGCGACAGGGATGGACGCCGAGGAGTCCGCCGCCAGGGCTACCGCTACGGCGGGGTTAGCCGTCGTGTTCGCCGGGCTGACGGTGGTGATCGCGCTGGTCGGGCTCAGCATCGCCGGGATCCCGTTCCTCACGACCATGGGCGTGTTCGCCGCTGTCGCCGTCGCCATCGAGGTGGCACTCGCGTTGACGCTGCTGCCCGCCATGCTCGGCTTCGCGGGGGCCCGGCTCACGCCCAAGCCGGTCAAGAACCCGGACAAGAAGCGCTTCGACGCGTCCCGCTGGTGGGTCGGCGTCATCACCAAGGTGCCCGCGGTCACGGTCGTCGCCGTCATCGCCTTGCTGGGCGCGCTGTCCATCCCCGCCGCCAACCTCCAGTTGGCGCTCCCCAACTCCGGCCGTAACCAACCCGGCGCCACCGACCGAGTCACCTTCGACGCCATCAGCGAGCACTTCGGGGTGGGCTACAACGGCCCGCTGGTCATCACCGGCAGCATCGTGGAATCCACCGACCCGATGGGCCTGCTCGACAACCTGAAGAAGGAAATCGAGGCGGTGCCCGGGGTCAAGACGGTCGCGATGGCGATCCCGAACCCGAACGTCGACACGGCGATGATCCAGGTCATCCCGACGACGGGGCCGGACGATCCCGCCACCCAGGCGCTGGTCCATCAGCTCCGTGCTCTCGAACCTCACTGGCACGACGAGTACGGCGTCGACCTGTCAGTCACGGGTTTCACCGCCATCGCCATCGATGTCTCGGCCCAGTTGGCTGCGGCCCTGCTCCCCTTCGGGATCTTCGTGGTGGGGCTCTCCCTGGTCCTGTTGGCCGTGGTGTTCCGCTCGATCCTCGTCCCGGTAAAGGCGGCCCTGGGCTACCTGCTCAGTGTCGGTGCCGCCTTCGGCCTCACCACGCTCGTGTTCAACGAAGGCGTGGGCATCCAGTTGGTCAACCTGCACGAGCCGCAGCCGATCATCTCGTTCCTCCCCATCATCTTGATGGGCATCCTGTTCGGCCTGGCCATGGACTACGAGGTGTTCCTGACCTCCCGAATGCGGGAAGAGTTCGTGCACGGCAACCACACCACCCCCACCGAGATGGGCTTTCGCCATTCGGCCAAGGTCGTCGTGGCGGCCGCGGTCATCATGATTTCGGTGTTCGCGTTCTTCATTCCGGAAGGGTCGGGCACCATCAAGCCGATCGCGTTCGGCCTGGCAGTCGGTGTCGCCATCGACGCCTTCCTGGTGCGCATGACGCTCGGCCCCGCCGTCATGAGCCTGCTCCACGGCAAGGCCTGGTGGCTTCCCAGGTGGTTGTCGCGCCGGATGCCCGTCTTGGACGCCGAAGGTGAAGCCATCACGCACCAGCTCGCGCTGGCCGAGTGGCCTTACCCGGGCGCAGATCACGCCGTCTACGGTGAGGGGCTGGGTGTCAGCGATGGCGACGCGGTCCTGTTCGAGGGCATCGATCTGGACGTCCCGCGCGGCGGGCACGTCGAAGTGGACGGTACCCCCGGCGCCCGCCGTGCCCTCCTGCTGGCCCTCACCGGACGCCTGGCGCTGACCTCGGGTGACCTCAAGGTGCTGGGTTGCGTCCTGCCGCAGCAGGCGGGCCTGATCCGACGCGAGGCCACGTTCGTGGACGGCACCGATCCGGACGCCGCGCGTGCGCTCGCGGATCCGGTGGGCTCCCTGGTCGCCGTCGACAACGCCGACCGTCTCGATCCCGATGGCCGGGCCGCTTTGGCCGCCTTGGCGCATCGCGATGACATCACCGTCGTGGCAGGGATTTCTGCCGCCGACGACACCGATCACACGCCCCCGCTGGGCGTGCACCGTTCCGTCCTCATTGGAGGTGCCGCATGAAGCACACTCGCTCGTGGCTCACAGCCCTGATCCTTCTCCTCGTCCCGCTGCTGGTGGCCGGGGGCCTGGTGTGGGGGACCTCACGCGCCGACGCCGGGCTGAAAGGCGTCCAGGCAGCCATCGTCAACAACGACGAGATGGTGACCGTCAACGGCCAGGTGATGCCGTTGGGGCGCCAGCTCGCCGCCGAACTGGTCGACAGCAAGCGAGACCAGAACTTCACCTGGGTGATGGCCTCGGCGGACAAGGCCGCTGAAGGGTTGAAGTCGGGCCGCTACGCGGCCGTCGTGACGATCCCCAAGGAGTTTTCCGCGGCGGCGTCCTCGTTCAGCAAGCCCGCCGACGAGGCCGTCAAGGCGACGATTCACGTGGAGACCTCCCCTGTGGCAGGCATCTCGGAGACGGCCCTAGGCCAGTCGATCGCTGATGCGGCCTCCAACGCCTTGAACCGGTTCTTGACCGGGGAGTACCTGAAGAACATCTACCTGGGCTTCAACGACATGGCGGCCCAGATGCTGTCGATGGTCGACGGCACCGCCAAGCTCGCCGACGGCGCCCGCCAGCTGGCCGACGGGGCCGGTCAGTCGGCCGACGGCGCGGGCAAGCTCGCTGACGGCCTCGGTCAGGCTGCGGCGGGTTCGCCGCAGTTGCGTCAGGGCGCGGCCCAGTCCGCTGATGGCGCCAAGAAGCTGGCCGACGGGCTCGGGCAGGCGTCCGCTGGTGGTGCGAAGCTGCGTGACGGCGTCGCCTCCGCCACGTCGGGAGCCGACCAACTCGCCAGCGGGGCGAGCTCGCTCGCTGACGGGACCCGGACGTGGGCGCAAGGCGCCGACCGCTACGCGACCGGTGTCGAGACCTACGCAGATGGCGTGACCCAATACACCCAGGGCGTCAGTCAGTACACCGGGACGGTCTCGGGGCTGGTTCGTCCCATCCGCGACCTGATCGCACAACTGCCCGAATGGGCGGGCTGGGTGTCGCAGATCAAGGAGTCGGTCTCCACCCTCACGCAGGACGCGATCGCTTTCGACGCCCAGGTGCAGAAGACCATCGACCAGATCCGCGCCTATGTGAAGCAGACGTTCGGCATTGCCGATGCCGCGTCCTCGCTGGCCGGGTCGGCTCAGGAGGTCGCATCCTCGGTGAAGCAGGCGCGCACGGCGGCGACGGCGAAGGTCGCCTGCCCGGCGGATCTGGCTGACGTTGAGGGTGGGTGTGCCGCGTTCCAGGCGGGTGTGGCTGCGGCCGAGAAGCAGGCCGCCGCGTCCGGGGCTGCGCTGGAGTCGTCCACGGCGACGCTGGCGTCGAATGCGTCCGATGTTGCGGCGCAGGCCACCAGCATGCAGCAGGCGGGCGAGCAGATTCTTCGTCTGCTGGATCAGCTCTCTGCCGCGTCGACGCGGCTGGTTGCGTGGGCGCCGACCGTGCAAGCGAAGCTGACCGAGCTGGAATCGCAGATCCCGGCCGGGACGCCGACCTCGAAGGCCGAGGTGCTGGAGCTCCTGGACAAGTTCCTCGCTGCCAGCACCCAGCTCGATGAGGGCGGTCGTGCGTTGTCGGCGGGCGGGCACCAGCTCGCCGGGGGAGCCACCCAGTTGGCCGACGGTGCGCGGGGCCTGGCTCAGGGCACCGACGCGATCGCGGGCGGAGTCACCGGGCTGGCCGGTGGCCTGAACCAGCTCAACACCGGGGTGCAGGCGTACACCGGTGGTGTGGATCAGGCGGCAGCGGGAGCGTCCGCGTTGGCGGGCGGTCTGGGGCAGCTGAGCGGCGGCGTCGATGCCTACACCAACGGTGTGGATCAGGCGGCAGCCGGTGCCGGAAAGCTCGCCGACGGCCTGGGGCAGTTGGCGGGGGGTGCTGACGGTCTCGCGACCGGCACCCGGACGCTCGCCGACGGTGTCGCCGAGGGCGCGGGCAAGATCCCCACTTACAGCGATGCCGATCGGGATCGTCTCGCTGATGTGGTCTCGGCGCCGGTGGACACCAGCGCCGTCGAGTTGCTGGCCCGACCGCACCTGGCCTGGGTGAGCCTGCTGCTGGTTGCCGCGTTGTGGGTGGGCGCGTTGGCCACCTTCGCCGCGTGGGGTCGCGCGGATCGCCGCTCCGCCCTGTCGACGGCCGGCAGCGGGCAGTTGCTGAGTCGCGCGTTCGTGCCGGGCTTGGCGATCATCACCGGCCAGGCGTTGCTGCTGGCACTGATGGGGGCCGTCGCGCTCGGGTTCACAGCGTCCGAAGGTGCGTTGCTCGCGTTGGTGCTGGTGGTCTCCGGGGGAGCGTTCGCCCTGGTGAACTTCGCGTTGGCCCGCCTGGCAGGCAACATCGGCCGGTTGATTTCGCTGGCGTTGGTCATGATCACGATCGTGACGGCGGCCACGTCCACGGCGCCGTCGATCTTCGGTGCCCTGCGCGGCCTGTCGCCGGCCTCCCCGGCCCTGGACGCCGTGCGTGAGGTATCCACCACGGGCAATGTGACGATCCCGTTGTTCATCCTTGTCGGCTGGGCCATCGTCGGGACGGTCGGGGCCGTGGCCGCGGTTGCCCGGACGCGGATGGTCCCGGTGGCGTCCCTCGCTCAGGCTCCGGCCTGAGAGGGGCGCCGGGCACGGGGGTTTGCGGGGAGTCGCCGCAGCGACTAGAGACAGTCCATGAACATCTGCGTACTGGGTGCGGGCACCATCGGGCTGTCGTGGCTGCGGCGGTTCGTCGCGCACGGCCATCAGGTGCTGGTCTGCGATCCTCGCCCTGACCTGACCGACATTGTTGCCGGGTTGCCTCTCGCCGAGGACGAGCGCGCGAGGGTGCGCGTCGTCCCTGACCGGGAGGCGGCCTTAGCGGAAGCGGATCTGATCCAGGAGTCGGGGCCCGAGCATGTGGCCTTTAAGCGTGAACTC
>RRZU010300178.1_pt1 | contig 21925 bp, 28 predicted proteins | sample 2165561 | NCBI WGS metagenome assembly RRZU01 (sample SAMN10456909, study PRJNA506462) | wastewater metagenome | isolation source: wastewater sludge | place: USA: Moscow, Idaho | reverse complement strand
CCATTAGTCCACATCTGTTTCATCTCCTGTCATGATGAAATGCACATAGTCATTCTTGTGGTCCTCAATGAAAATCACGAGTTCAAAGAAGTTTCGTTCGTGGGCAAGTCGCTGAACGTAATTGGTATCGAGCATATTGGTCAGCCCACTCTCTTGAATGGCGATGATTTGTTTCTTAATCCTTGGGTTCATTTTGACCATCCTTTCTGCCTTGTTCGTAGGCGGCGATTAACGCCTCCTCAAGGCTCCATACGGCAATGTCGAGGAAATCCTCACGGTCACTGTTATGTGCCTTCAAGTCGCCACGTTCAGGCAAGCCGTAGATGTGTTTCTTGGCAATGTTGTAAATCTTGCGTTTGCTTACCTTCATCCTAGAACCCCTTTCTGATGTGAACCATCTCGTAGGTCTTGTCGCTGGGATAAAAGTCAATCCAAACCAAGTCGTGGTTCAATACCGTCTCGGTAATCACCTGCCAAGCATCATTGTAGGTTTCGTAGGTTTCCTCGTTGCCGTTTTGGTAAACCAGTTTGAAGGTGGGCTTTGGTTCTTTTGCGATTCGTACCGTATCTTCCCCGTACAAGACGTTCAGACTTGAACCGTTGTCCCAGTGAACGAGTAGCGAACCAATGTCGTCTACCCCCGTCACTGTGCCTTGTGTGCCCGTTGGTGGGGTGTAAGTGTCGCTCATAGAAATGAGTTCAACACGAGTTCCTTCTGGGTAGCGTTCTTTCAAACGCTCAATTGTTTCACGATTTGGCATCATCTTGATGTCCTCCTTTTGCTTCTTTGTTCATTACATATATCACTCTAAAAGCCTTTTATAGCAAGTGATACAAGCACTTTGAGTGGTTTTATTTGATACAATTTTTAACCGCCCAAGAGATACCTGAAAGAACAAATACGACACAAGGAAGAGCGACCCCGTTACCCCAAAGCTTGTATTCGGCTGAGTCTGAGTGAGGACTTTGTAGCCATTTCAAGATTTGCTTATCCGTCTTTGATTTCACATTTGGTTTAACTGCCAATCGGTAGGTTTCAAACACCTCCCGCCAGAAAATGAAATCCGTTTCCGTTGGTTCAGGCGTTTCCAAATCGCTGCACCACCAAGAGGGGAAACCTTGAAGCCTGGCACACTCGGTTGGGGTTAACCTACGGACGACATATTGTTTGTCGTTGACGAGTGGTGGATCTTTATAATCAGTCGCAACCAACGTTCCAGCCAATTCCTTAGTCGCCTTCGTGAAGTGCGAATTCTTACTTGCCGAATAAGTAGGATAGGCAACGCCATGTCTATCCACCGTGTTCAAGGTAAAACTCACATCTTCATTCGTTCCGCTGCCTTGGGGTCCATTTTCATCGGAACGCCCTATCATTGAACCTTGAACCGATACAACTGCAATGCCACCTTGATTGCTGTCAGGCGCATTGCCTGACGTATCAATGGTTCGTGATGTTTCTGATTCGTAAACGTTGGCACGGGAGTTAATCGTGCCTTCCGATGTGAACCGCACATCATAGGTTTTCGCATCTTCCACCACGAATGGCTGATTATTTCCACCCGTTCCATATGTCGCAAGAACCGTTTGAGCCGTTTCGAGTGGCCCTTTGAATCTCGTATCTTGGCTATGATTTTCAAAGACAAGCGGTGGATGGTTTGATGTCGCTCGCAAGGTTGCAGTCATATCTTCCGTCACGTCCATACGTTCGCCACCTTGGTCGTTTAAGCAATAGATGCTTGATAGCGCATAGCTTGTTCTAGCACCTTCGGCAGACTCTTGCCACGAACGGAAGCTCTCCGCAGAATACCCAGACAGGCCTTCTGACTCAAATAATATTTTTGAGGCACTCCGGCCTCCAAAATCTGCGACAAGGTAGATGCGTTTTCGTCTTTGGGGGACTCCCCAAAACTGAGCATCAAGAACTCGCCACGCAAGTGAGAACTCTTCTCCCACGACTTCTCCTGCGTTTTCCCATTTCTTAGGTTTAGCGATAGAAAGTGTTTCATCTGAGATTTGACTGATTTCTTCGAGGACACTTCGGAAGTCTTCTCCTTTGTTGGAGGAGAAAGCTCCGCAGACATTTTCCCAGATAATAAATCTCGGTTTTGTTCCATTGGTCTGACACCTCATTTCTTTCACGATTCTGATTGCCTCATAAAACAGTGAGGACTTACTGCCTTCAAGTCCGGCACGTTTCCCTGCAATAGAGAGGTCGGTGCAAGGACTGCCGAAAGTGATAATATCCACGGGTTCGATTTCTGCACCATTGATTTTGGAAATGTCCCCAAGGTGCTTTACTTGTGGCAATCGCTTAGTGGTAACTCGTACTCCAAATGGCTCGATTTCACTTGCCCACCTTGGTTCTATCCCCGAAAGCAAACCACCGAGTGGAAAACCTCCTGAACCATCAAAAAGACTGCCCAAAGTTAAATTACTCATTGGCAGTCACCTCATCAAACAAACCAAGCATTGCATTGGTTCTGGCAAATTTCCCGTGCAACAAAATAGCCGCCTCATCATATGCGAGAGCGGCTTCTTCAGCAGTATCGTATACGCCAAGATTAATCTGGCGGTAATTTTGATTGATGTAACTTCGAAATCTGCCAGAGTGCGTTTTGTTTACGCCCTTGAATCCTATCGTATTGTTACTCCGGACTTTTTGATTATATGCATTTTGAGCATTGGTACAAATTCGAAGGTTACACTTCCGATTATCTAATGGACTGCCATTGATGTGATCCACGTACTGACCTTTTCTTGCCTTTGCAATAAAACGATGCAGACTGTTACCATACGGGGTCTTAGAATTAGTCATCACGTAATCTTGAGGTGCAACATGCCAATAATAGCTAGATACACGTTCATAGTCACCCACGTCAAAAATGAACTGACGTCCACAACAGTCCGTTGCGACAACAATGTCATCTTTCAGCTCATAATTTAAGCAACTCCTACACGAACTCGTATGTCCATTGCGTAGTCGATACCCGGCAACTACGGTTTCTTTACCACAAGTACATTCACAACGCCATAAGGCACTGCCGTCAATTCCACGCCCCACTACCTCAATTGCAGTAAGCCGTCCGAACTGTTGATTTGTAATATCAATCATCCCCATCATCACTCACCTTGTTCACCATTTCCGAGTATTTATAAACTTTGCCCTCACGTTCCACCGTAATATTTTCAGCACCGTAGTCTTTTGCATACCTGCGAATGGAGGCACTGGCAAACTTCTCATCTAGCTCCATGGCATAACAAATACGACCCAGCTGCTCGCAAGCAATCCCGGTCGAGAAGCTACCTGAAAAAGGTTCATATACAATTGCATTTGCTTGAGTAGAGTTTTTGATGGGGTAAGCCATCAAGGGGACGGGCTTTTGTGTACTGTGGTATTCCGACTTTTTAGGACGGTCAAAATTCCAGACAGTTGTTTGCTTACGGTCGCTAAACCACTCGTGCCGTTTCGTGTTCTTAAACAGGTATAAACAAGGCTCGTGCTGTTGTTGGTAATCCCCCCGACCAAGCACCAAACTATCCTTCACCCAAATACAGGTTGTTGAATAATGGAAACCTGAGTTCACGGCTGCGTTATAGAAATTAACCTTCTCGCTGTCCGAATGGAAACAATAGCAAGCACCACCGTCAGCAAGGTGTTCATAGATTTGTGTGAACGCCCCGAAGATGAATTCATAGAACTCTTCTCTCGACAAATTATCGTTTTTGATTTTTCCTTTACCACCATCGAAGTTGACGTTGTAGGGCATATCGGTCAGGCAGAGGTTGGCTTTCTTTCCGTCCATCAACCTATCCACGTCTTCAGCTTTGGTACTGTCGCCACTCAAAAGACGATGATTGCCCAAGTGCCAAAGGTCGCCCAATTTAACAAATGGTTCTTCCTCAAGAGCTTTATCTAAATCAAAATCATCATCCTCGGTTTCTTCATCCCCGTTCAAATACTTATCCAGATCAACCGCATCAAACCCAAGCAAGTCTAAGTCAAAATCCATTGCTTGCAAGTCGGTCAATTCAATACTCAAGAGTTCCGTATCCCACGGAGCGTTCTCCCCAATCTTGTTGTCGGTGATGATGAATGCCTTCTTCTGTGCTTCCGACAAGCCTTCGACTATCACACAGTTGATTTCTGTCAGCTGTTCTTGTCGTGCTGCCTCAAGTCTTCCGTGACCTGCCAGTAGGTTGTATTCTTCATCCACTAAGCAGGGGCTTAATACTCCGAACTCACGAAACGAAGCACGAATTTGAGCAATCTGTTCTTGAGGATGTTTTTTCGAATTCCTCGCATAAGGCACAATCTTCTCCAAGGGGACAAGTTCATATCGTTTTGCTATCTGCATTAGAACAACCCCCATTCTGCCAATTTCTCAAAACCTCCAAGCTGATTCACGAAGTCACGCGCTTCCTCTACAATTTCCGAGAATGGCAAGCCATCAACTTTGTCATCTCCAATGGCACACACAAGCTCGACTGGTTGTCCTGTTTGTTGCGCCTTTAGAAAAGCGTGGATGTTAATTGACACATCAGCCTTGGAGAGGTCCTTTCCGTGAAGTCCACCGCCCGTCACTGAGTCAGCCATATCTGAACCGAGCTTACGGTTGGTTGCTCCAGTATCCACATCAGTGCCACCCGTCCAATCACCTAGAGGGTTCACTTGAGCAATTGGATACAATTCCAAGAGGTCAGCGGTTTTCGCATGACTCTGACAAATAACCAAACGTGGCTCATCTTTATCAAGGATGTATTTTCCATCAGTTGGATATTTCTGATAAATCTCTCGAGCTGTCTTCGATAACCGGAGCTGTTCATCTGTCAGTGGTGCTCCCTTGAAGATGCCATTGTCCCCGCAACGAATCTCCTCTGCTTGATTTTCTGCAAGTTCCTCGTCTTGGGGGACGACCACAATGTCTTGTTTGACATCACCTGCGATACGTTTGATTGCTTTTCGCACTTCTTCAAAAGAAAGAGTAGCTGAAGTTTCGATAATCACATGGCACACACCATGCCCGATTAAAACCTCAACTGCTATCTTTGGATTTGTTTCTTCTTGATAAGCCAAGTCCACGATTGCCCCGGCTATACGATCGGCAACCTTGTCAGGATGGCTTGGATTTACTTTTTCTATCATAGGTTTAGTTTCCTTTCTTGGAACGAAGCAAACGTTCCATCATGTCATCGTTGGGACTGCCTTCAAAATCTGTCGTGCAGTTCTGTTTCACGATATCGAAAATCTCATACCAGAGGAGATTGGCTTGTTTGTGAAAACTTTGGCTCATTGTGACGAATGGACTCGTCACCACCCCACCCGTTGTTGGGTGTTTTCCGAGCAAACCATACTGGCTGACGGCTTGTTCGCACTGAATGTAACGAGCAAAAGCTTGCGCATAACTTTCAAGCACACGAGGACTGACGAGCTTCTCGCACCCTCGTTCTTTGAGCCACAACCACGTTTCACGGAATAATTCATCCGCACCCAAGGTTGTACCGTCTTTCTGTTTGGCAGAAAGGTATTCACTTGGGTCTGGCATATCCATTCCTTCAAGGTCAGCCCCTTCGCCAATATCTCCACCGACCAATAATGTCTCAGGTTCAAATTCATGAATTTCGATTCGTTTGCCGGACTTCCCGGCTGCTAATTTATCAGCTAGAGGCGTTGGTTTAGAACCTGCCTTCGCACGTCTACCGCCTCTGTTTGTACCGTCTCTTGCGATGATTCTCGCCTCCTTTTTTGCTTTGGGGGTTAATAGGGCCTTTGAATTGAACTTTTTGCGCGTGAGAGCCTAGCGCGCTGTTCAATTCGATAGGTCGTAGAGATTCAGACCGCCCTTCCCCATCACTAACTTTTACAAGCTAGTTTTATCTTTCGTATTCATTCGTGTCATATGAATTCGTGAGTGGCAGGATTTACACACACTCATCAAATTAGAAAAGTCATGTGTTCCACCATCACTTAGTTCTTTGATGTGATGGACAATCTCGGTTGGCGTGAGCCTCCCTTCTGCCTGACACATCTCGCACAAAGGATGAGCTGCCACATATCTTGCCCGTATCTTTTTCCAAGCTCTGCCGTAACGTTTGTTGGTCTCCGGATCACGTTCGTACTTCTCGTAACGTTTCCTCGCAAGTGTTCTATGCTCTTCGCAGTAGGTGTCGTGCGTCAGGTGCGGACAACCAGGATACTTACAGGGTTTAGCTGGTTTCATTGGCATTTGGTAGCTCTCCTTTCTGTGCAAAGTAAAAGCCCTCGCAGATTTCTCCACGAAGGCTTGGTTGTTTATATTATTTTGATACTACCATTTTACCACCCTGAATTAATTACACAATGTGTCATTGACTCTCATGAACTCTCACGGTGTGTCAACTTTCAATTCGGGGTTGGAAAGTGTTTCAATGCATTGGCATGGATGCGGTGAACTGTGCTTTGGGAATAACACATTTGCTTAGCAATCACACTCCAACTTTTTCCATTCACGTATCTTGCTCGAAGAACAGCACGCTCATCAACATCGTCAAGGACATCAATCAGTCCGCTGATAGTCAACTTGAGGTTCAACAGTCTTTGCTTCGCTTGTTCCAACTTGGTTTCCATTTCAGCAATACGTTCTAAACTACGGATGAAGGGCGCTTCAGTATTTTTTGTCCCACTATTGATACGTTCCTCACCATAGCGTACAGCTGAAACACTGCAAGATAAAGCACGCATTTCTTCCAGATCAACCTCAAGGGAGTTGATGTGCTTTTTCACAGCATCAGTCTGCTTAAGATATTCTTTTGGTGTCATTGGCAGCCCTCCTACTTGAACCATTCGAGATGCATCAGGGCTTGCTCAGTCGAGGTGATAATGCTCTCAACTTCTTCAACCGAAATCCCGAGACCGTCAGCAATCTCCTCGAGTTCAAATCCCATGTTGTAGCGAAGGTGAAACACTCGAAGTTTTAATGGCTCTTGAACTTCCAAGGTTAGCTTTTGAAACCATGTTGTTAAATCAGCATAGAATTGAATCTTATTTGAGATGCTTTCTTGAATATCCTCATAAATCCGATACTCAGGATTCTTTTTGATCTGCTCCAAATAGAAATCCAAATCAGCCTTCAGTTCTTTACGTAATGCGTAACGTTTTTCCAATACACTAATCATTTTGTTTCCTCCAATCCCGCCTTGACGGCATCTATCAAACTCGCTTGAGTCTTATCTTTTAGTTTCAAAGCCAGCATCACATCCTCATCAATCGTATCCTTGGCGATGATGTGATGAATGACTACGGTTTCGTTTTGGCCTTGTCGCCACAACCTTGCGTTGGTTTGTTGGTAAAGTTCCAAACTCCACGTTAAGCCGAACCAGACAAGCGTTGAGCCACCTGCTTGAAGGTTGAGACCGTGACCCGCACTAGCGGGATGAATCACGGCAATTGGGATATTTCCCTTGTTCCATTCTTCAATATCGGTCGCTGTCTTAATTTGGCGAACCTTGAATCGTTCCTTGATTCGCTCAAGGTCATGTTGAAACCAATAAGCAATCAAGATTGGCTTGCCGTTTGCCCCTTCAATCAAATCTTCCAAAGCATCTAGCTTTTGGTCGTGAATATGATGGCTGATGTTGAGCTCGTCATAAATTGCACCATTCGCCATCTGCAGTAGCTTGTTGGAAAGGACGGCTGCATTAGCGGCATCAATGTCCGCATCCTTAAGTTGAAGAATCAAGTCAGCCTTGAACTTGTCGTACTTATGTTTCTCAGCCTCACCAAGGGAGACAGGCACTTCATTTATCACCAGTTCTGGCATATCGAGGAAATCCACCGACTTCATGGAAATCGTGATGTCTGAAATCTTGTCGTAGATTTCTTGTTCGGCATTCTCTCGTGGTTTCCACGAATAAATCTGAAGTCCATTCCGCTTATCAGGTAGGAAGTATTTATCTCGATACCTCGAAATGTAATACTCCAACCGTTCGCCCATATCTAAAACCTTGAACTCCGCAAATAAATCCATCAAACCGTTACTTGAAGGCGTTCCAGTCAAGCCAACAATACGGTCGACCTTATGACGGACTTGCATCAAACTTGTGAATCGCTTTGCCTTGTAATTTTTAAACGAAGACAGTTCATCGATCACTACCATGTCAAAGTCGAAATCAAAGCCAGACTTCGTAATCAGCCAATCCAAGTTCTCACGATTAATCAGATACAGGTCGGCTTTCTTCCAAAGTGCCTCTTTTCGTTGCTTGGGTGTACCAAGAACTATGGAATAGGTCAAATCTTTCAAGTGATCCCACTTTTCGATTTCGTTTGGCCATGTTGACTGGGTGACTCTCAAAGGAGCCACAATCAGGACTTTCTTGACCGAAAAGTCATCGTGCATTAAATCCTTAATGGCGGTCAGGGTAGTTACCGTCTTGCCTAATCCCATTTCCAATAGAAGGGCTGCAATCTTATGATCCTTGATAAAATCAATTGAATATTGTTGGTACTCGTGAGGAATAAACTTCATGCATCGTCACCTCCTATTCTCTGAATCAATGCGGGGATTTGTTCAATTTCATCCAAGACAAAACACTTGAAACCTAAGTCCGTCAGTTGCTTCATCCGATAAATCTGTAAGGCTCTTGGCTTTTTATTCGGAGCCTTCACTTCAACAAAGCCAATCTGCCCATTTGGCATAAGAACCAATCTGTCAGGCACACCCGACAGCCCAGGGGATACGAACTTCGGACAAATCCCACCACTCGCTTTTACTGCCTTAACCAAAGCCTGTTCCACTTGTTTTTCTCTCATAGCCACACCGTCATGTATGCGAAGTACGCATCACGCAAAACTTCAAGGTAGCTCACATCAACATTCTGGTTCATCAGATATGCGAGCTGTTTTTCATAAGACTTTTTCCAAGGATAGGTCACGTCCTTTGAGGCAAAATCGTAGAATGCATCAAAGTTGTCATTCCGTTTGCCGATGCCAATTTTCAACCATTGCTTAAATTTCATTTTTCATATGCTCCAATCTTTTAATCAGTGTCACCCATGTAATCCCTTTACATAGACTTTCTTTAGGTTTAATTTTTTTATCCTATAGAAAACTCTATGTAGACTGGTGACATGGGTGTCACCTTTTTACTCATCAAGGAATTCCGATTTCACTCGCAGCCCTTTAATGAACCGTCCTTTATTACTTCTAATCCGTGAAAATCCAGCATTGTCGATAGCTGAATAAAAATCTGCACTGCTCCGAGTGTATTCGCCAGTACGCATACAGAAAGCACGATACTCCGAATACACCTCGCCACTTTTTTCAGTGTGTTCTTGGCCAGTTTCACAGCACTCTTCTAGGAAATGCCCGAGCCAATCGTTGGCTGCCTTATATTCCTCAATGGCATCATTCACGACTCGTGGCACAGGCAACTTGTAATCTGATGCAATGACTTTCTTGGCTCCCTCAATGACCCACTGCAAAATCGCACCACCCGCATTTTCAAACAGGTAGTCCGCATAGTTCTTGATGTCCTTATTGCCCTCAATCGTGGCAAGGAATGGAATCACAATCAGCCGTCTCCACGTCCCCTTGTCAATCGCACCAACCTTTGGCAGGTGATTGGTATAAAGCACCAAGGTATGCGTTGGAACATACTTGAACGGATCCTTGTATTTCTTTTCGGCTGCGATTTCATCAGTCGAGCAGAGTTGCTTGATGTTGGAGGTGTTAAGTCGCATCCCTTCTTCAAGTTCGGCTGCGATGAGTAGTCGCTTGCCTTTTGCCTCAGCCAATTCAGGCTTGACGTTTCTTCGGATTTGGCTAGTCAAAATATCCGCCGAGATACTGCCCGAATAATTACCAAGCACACGACTAATGATGTTCCAGAAGGTCGACTTCCCGTTTCTACCCTCACCGTAGGAAATAATAAGTGCTTCCACGTAAACTTTCCCTATGGCAGCCAAACCAACAATCATTTGAACGTAATCAATCAGTTCTTGGTCATTCACGAAAATGGTATTGAGGGCATCAAGCCAAAGTTGTCCATTATCTGAACAAGGGTCACACTCCGTCTGCTTGGTGATATAGTCCTCAGCGTTGTGGTCTTGGGTTGCACCTGTCCGTAAATCATAGGTGGCGGATGGTGTGTTCAAGAGAAACTCGTTCACATCAAGAATACGTTGCTCGATTTCAAGCATTGGACGTGCCACCTTGAGAGCTGACGATAAATACTTATCATCACGTCTTTTTACTGCGTATTTCTTGTAAGCCTGTGCTGACTCAAATAATTCATAGGAGTGGGCTTGGGCTTTATTGAACATTCCCACTGCTTTCTTTGGACCAACAGAGGCGAGAATGGCAAATGCCCCATTCTTCACCATTTCTTGGGTTTGCTTGGCAATGGCCGTTTCCGCTTCCTCCAACTGTCGCTCGGTTAAGGCTTGAGCTACAGCTTGCGATTTTGGTGCCGACTCCTCCCAGTAGGAGCCGTTGTAGACGATATAATCGGTGGATGGAGAATAGCGGAGTTTGCATTCGTACTCACGCGCCAAGACGGTTGCTTGTCCGACATCCGAGTAATCGGTTGGTTCAAGCTCCGTGTCCTTGTTGTACTGCTCAGGCGGGATGTAGCCTTCTTGTTGTTTGACCTTCTTCCCAAAGTTCACAGCCGAGTTCCAAATCGTCTTAAGCTCTTCATCAGGTAGAGGTGGATTACATTTCTCCGACTGCTCGAGAAAGAGGTCATAAGTCTCCTTCTTTGCCCCGTAACGCTTTATGAGCTTTCCAGCGATGTGGCTCATGGTCGAATTTCGAGAACCCTCGCCAATCTCTGACAAGCTGTTCTCCCAATCTGCAAACAAGTCCTCTGAAAGCATGTCAGTAATGCGTTTCGAGCCTTCGTAGATTTCAACATCTGTGTTGCTTGTTCCGAAAAGCAACCTCGCTGCATCCATTGCATTATCATCAAAGTAAGGAAACGCCTCGTTGATTTGTTGCTTGAGGCGAACATACTCGTCCTTATCAGTGACTGACTCAATAGGGAAATAAACGTGAAACCGAGGACGTGCTGCCTTATCCCCTTTAACCCTGTTGTGGTTTCGTGAATAGGTCACTGCAAAAGCAACATCTGGGAACTGCATCGCCACATCAAGGGAAGCTATCCAATCAGACGGATTGTCAGAGTGGTCGTTGTCACAGTCGAGTGGAATTACGTCAGACTGGATAAAGTTGTCGCTCTTACGGTAGTTGTTCTTATATTCGGCTGTGACGTGGTCAAACTGAACGGCTTGTAGCAAACTTGCCTTGTCGGTGACCACAGCCTTAGTTGGGAACAAGCTGTTCTTCTCATTCCCAACAGCGTTAGCCGTGTAAAGCGTAAAACTAATCATGGAATACCTCCTTCATCTCCTCGTCAAAATAGCGGATATGCTTGCCCCACCATTGGGCCTGTTCCAGTTCAATGGCCATACCTTTTGACAGACGGTCACCAATCACCCAAACCTCCTCACATTTGCCAAGGAGAACCAAATCCATGTGGATAGCCAATTCACGCTCGGTGACTTCATCCATAAACTGTGGGTACATCAAATGCGGAGCGACTGGCATACAGTCGTGGTCAACGGCATAACGGCAGTAACGTTTGGTCTTTTCAATGTTGTCTAACTCATCACCGGAAAAGGCAGAGCAGATATAAACCATTGGTCGGTAGTCGGATCGTTTAGGCATAGAGCTCTCCCTCCTGAATCTTTCTGCTACAGTCAGCACAGCATACTGCCGTACTAAACAAATCAGAATCTCCGTCTTTCAAAACTTCTGCTAAGTCCACTGAGACCTCTACCCCACATTTTGGACAAGTGCAGTAGACGTTTTCATCCGTAACTTCGATGGTCATTTCGGCCACATCACTCATTTTTTCTTTCACATAAAACATAGATTTAGTCCTCCTTAAATTTCTTCATGTAGTACCATTCCAACTTCTGCTTGCGTTCGTGATAATCAGGAACTGAAAGCAATAAGCCAGTATCGATGCGTTGCAAGACATCAAGTTGTTCACGTTCTTCATCTGTCAGAAACGGTCGGATACTTGACTCCTCTTTTGGAATGCCATGCTTCAGCTTGTATTCCTTTGCCGTCATCCCAGTCACGATTTTGTTGAGCATATTAGCTTCATTGCTGTAATGATGTGGTTTTGGAATCTCGTGGAGCAATGTGATGTTTTCGGTAAGCAGCGGATATTCCATTCGCAACGTCACGAGGTGCTTGATAGTTGCTTCCATTTCGTTGAAGCGTTGAATATAGAATTCCTTGAATTTCATTGCCTTCTTACCGGTATAGCCCATTACTAGCATCGTGAAACCGTCTCGAGTCATAAAGAAACATGGTTGTTTCTTGTTTTGTTGGTTCACGTAAGAGGACTGCGCAAAATTGCGCTGTGCAAATTCTCGACTGAGACCAGACTCTGGAGAAATAATCTTACGGATATCACGCAAGACCTCTTTGTGGTTCTTTTCAAAGAACTCAGCTACGAATAAACTGTCGACACGAGCTGTGTCAGAAGAGTCAGCAAAGATGCCAAACTCGTTTTTAGGGATTAATTCTTTCATTACTAATCCGCCTCCTATTGGGTTATTAGGAAGGGCTTCTCTTACCCTCCTAAGTTACAGGCGAACCAAAACGTCAAAAATAAACCCCCTTGATGAAATAAATTTCAAAATAATTCGTGAAGCCATTTCTGACTCCACAAATTCAACTAATCTTTCTTGTAAAACATACACTCATAGCCATCTGCATTGAGTAACAGTCCATCAGCCCATGAAGGAGCTTGAGCCATGGTCTTATTAATCTCCTCTACCGTTGTTGCAGGATCAACTTCAATAATCACCTCGTCATGAACGGATCCAACGATGTCAAATTGACGTAGGTTATCCATCGCAAAGCAAAGAATGTCACGCGCCATAGCTTGCACAATATTTTCGACAAACTTCGGTCCGTAGCTTTCTAGTCGTTCCCACTTCTTTGTTGCTCCTACTCCCTCATAAGTGACAGATTCTCCACCAAATCGGTTCTCACCAATCTGCGGTTTCACGTAGGCAAGCTTTCTACCAGACAGTAAATGGACAAAGAGAAAGCCCGATTTATATTCAAATTTGATGCCGTGAGATTCCGTCTTTCCGCGCAACTTGATGCAATCCTTCACAGCTCGGTCCACATCCCACCAAAGTTTCGTAATAGCTGGATTGGAATCACGCCACGAAGTCACAAGGGGTTGAAGTTCCTCTTCGGTTAATCCCATATTCAATGCCCCCATTGCTTTGAGTGCTCCAACAGCCCCGCCATAACCAAGAGCCAATTCTGAGATTTTCCCTTTCTGACGTAAATGTCCATTCACGCCATGTTTCTCAACTGGCACACCGAACATCTGACTTGCCGAAGCACAATAAATATCCTCACCATTCTTGAATACCTCTTGTCGCCACTTCTCCCCTGCAAGCCAAGCAATCACACGTGCCTCGATAGCTGAGAAATCGGATACGATAAACTTCATCCCCTCTCTTGGTACAAAAGCAGTCCGTATTAACTCAGAGAGGACGTTAGGCACGCTGTCATATAGTAGGGAGAGCGAGGCGTAGCTTCCTTGACGTACAAGACCACGCGCTTCTTCTAAATCCTCCATGTGATTCTGAGGAAGGTTCTGTAACTGAATACCCCGTCCCGCAAAGCGACCTGTTCGGTTGGCTCCATAAAACTGGAACAGACCACGAGCTCGATTATCCGAACAAGCAAAATTCTGCATTGCCTGGTACTTCCTCACTGATGACTTGGCAAGCTGCTGGCGGAGCACAAGCACTTCTTTCAGTAACTCATCATTGGTTGAAGCGAGCAATTCAGCTACTGCAGCCTTTCCAAGAGATTCCGCTTCAATACCGTGGTCATTCAACCAACCACGCATTTGGAGGACACTATTGGGATTTTCAAGCCCTGTTAACTCCTTCAGCTTCTCGTTGATTTCGTTTTTCGATAACTCGTCCAAATGGACAGCAGCATTCGCCAAGGTCATATCAATTTCGATTCCTCGGTCATTGATTTCTTGGTCTAGACAATATTCCTCCCACGTTTCTTGAGGGACTGGGAATTTGGATAGCTTTTCCTGTATCGCCAACTCAACCTCAACGTCTCGAATGTTGTAATCCTTAAAGGCTGTCCACTTATCTAGTGCATTGTGAGGGCGGTTACGAATTCGACCACCGTTTGTTTTGGTAGGGCTACAAGGAACGCAGAAATATCTGATTAAATCCTTGCCCTCAGATAACTTCTGCTTATCTAGCCCAAGGACTGCACCAACACCTGTAAGTGACAAAGGCAGTCCTAGCGTTGCTGCCCAAATCATCGTGCAATGCCAACTTTGTGGACTCAAGAATCCATCAATACCCAGAAAACGTGATAAACACACACGCTCAAAATTCGCATTGAAGGCGTGTTTAATCACGGTTTCATCGGATATGGCTTCAAGGACTTCTCGAGGTATCTGCTCCCCTTGACTAAGGTCAACGACCTCTACAGGATTGCCGTCCACACTGTAGGCAATGAGCATAATTTCAAAATCGGGACTTTCCGAATATTTATAGACTCCGCATTTCGAGATGTTGACACTTGAGTACGTCTCCAAATCTAAAGACAAATGTTTCAAAATAAACCACTCCAATCTAAAACAGGCGACAGGAGATAGCTCCCATCGCCCTGAGTTCGTTCTTATGCTAAGAAGTCATCATCTGACAAAGTTTCAAATTCATCTGATGCAGATACTTGTCCTCCGAGTGGCTCTCCATCACGGACGAATTGGATGTTTCCGAGACCTGCTGCTACGCCTTTGTTACCATTCGAGTTGAAAGCGTAGAAATTAATAGATACACGAGCATAGCAACCGCTATAAACTTGTGAGCGGTCAAGGATAGGTTGCACACGTTGATCCACAATTTGCGGTGGTGTGGTTGAATTTGCATTGATGAAGTAATGCCCTTTGTAGGCTTCATCATCACGTTCATTATCCCCATCACGAAGAGGGAGCTTGATGGCGGCTTTGTTTGGTTTCTTGCCTCCGAATTTAGCAATACCTTCTTCGATAGCTGCTTCAATAGCTTTTTCGATTGCGTCAATCGTTTTCTTGTCAGATTTTGGAATGAGTACTGCTGTTGAATATTTTTCAGGTCCCCCATTGATGGATACAGGTTCCCAACCATGAAAATAAGATAGACGTGTATTTTTAGAAGTTACCACTTTCGTTTTATTGATATTAGACATTTATTTTTCCTCCGTAATTTTGTGAAATTCGTTTTCTGCTTGTTCTACCTCGACCGATTGACGCTTATCATCATTCGAAACGAGGATTAATTTACCTGCTGGCTTGTCAATCAAATTACCTAGGATTTCTTCAAATTTTTTCTTACCTAGTGCTTTGGTCATTGCCGTTATGCCCAGTAGCTTTTTCTCGTATGGATCAAATCCCGCATCCGTTACAACTGTCGCAACTTGTTCTTCATCGATATATTTGCGAACTGAGCGACCATTGACTAATTTAAAACTTGACCATTTCTTGCCACTAAGTGCTTGTTTTAAGGCATATTCTTTGACATCGTTACTCCATGAAATCAAATCATCCAATTTCGATAAGACTTCCTCAATCTCAGAATCGCTCAGCACCTTTGGCAATTTGAACTCATGTTGTGCAATGGAAATGTTATGCTCAGCTCTCGCTCGACAAGTATTCTTGGCAAGACACCAGCGACACCAAGAACCACAAGCAAACTCACCTTCCCCTTTGAACGCCAATTCTGCTTTCGGTTCCAAAACTGTTTCCGCCCAGCTAATGAGTTCTTCCTTGGTTCGCTCATAGGTTGAGATATTTTCTCGCCTTGGTTGGAAAATGGTCATTTTAACTTTTTGTATGTCGTAAATCCCATCGAAGATTTCCAATGCACCTAGGGCATAGCACATCATCTGCGGATTTTCATAAGCGTCTACTAACACGCCTGAGCCGTATTTCAAATCAATCACATGAAGTATGCCGTCAGAGATAATCAAACAATCACCTGTCCCAAATCCTTCTGGTACATATCTCGAATAATCAAGCCGTTGTTCAATGATGACAATCGGGTCTGATGTGGTTTTTTTTGCCTTAGCAAGTTCTTCCATTACAAAAGTGGCATAAGCAGTGGTGCATTCCTCCATTTCTTCATCGTAAAAGGTAAGATTTTTGATTGGATTTTCTACATTTTCCCCGAGACTCTGTCTTAATTTGTACTCTGCAAGTTCATGGGAGTCTGTTCCTTGAACTGCATACTCGCTGGACTTGTTTTCAAATTTCTCACCTAATCTTGCGGAAAGCGGGCAATGAAGCCACCGATTGGCACTCGATGCACCAAGTAGCGCATGTTTTATAGGTGGCATTATAGTCCCTCCGCATCTTTCAACAATTCAGCAAAACGTTCCTCTTTGATGTCCGATAGACGCTCAGCACCATACTTGCCAATTAAAACTTTGACTTCAGAGGATTTACCCTCTTGAGATTTACGGGCTAAAACTGTGCGAACATCAACAAGGGTGGGCTTTTTCACTTCAACTTTTGGCTCTTCTAGTTTTACTTCTTTTTGTTGGTATTCACCAGACTTCATGACCTCACATAACTCTTTCAAGCTATCTGCTAGGGCTTGTACATCTTCGGTAACCTGCAACAATAATTTGATACGTGACATTTTTACGTTCCTTTCTTGATTTCGTGAACTTCTACATCTTCAACTGACTGACCGGGTGCTAAAACCAATACTTCAAGCTTTTCACCGATAAACCATTTCAGTAGTTTCTTTGGCAACCTAAGTGTTGCACCTTTTAGCACTTGTTGCTTGTCACCTTTGTCGTCCGTGACATTGATTAGAACTTTGTGTTTTAACTTCATGCTCGTTTCCCCCTTTCGGATAATTTGAGGAAATTCATCTCTTCCTCTACCCATAAGCGATGAATTCGTGAAATTCGAACCCCCTTATTTACAAAAATCTTTTTTTATTTTTTTGACGATTTTATTCAGGCGATTCCGAATGGCAGCTTCCGTCACATTTTCTTCCTTAGCTATCGCCACTCTCGTCATCCTTTTAAAATAAATCTTACAGATGAGTTCTTGTTGTTGTGGGAGAAGTTTAGAAATCGATACTTCTAATTTTTTTAGCATTTCTTGATGTTCAAGCTCGTCCACTTCATTGATTAATTGTTCTAATGGATTGGGGCTTGAATCCATCAGATATGGGTTGTGATCACCCATCTCATCATCAGCTAAAGCACTATAACTTTCATATCTGACTGGCGCCTTATACTCTTCCCTGCGATTCGCATCCACTTCCTCATCATCCATTTGATGGAGATACTCAATTAACATCTCGCTCTCCTTATTAGTTGGCACAATTTCATCAATCACGTTCCCTTTTTCATCCATGTACTTGTAAGTTGTTCGATTGTTTTTTCCTGTTTTCCAATTTCTAGTCATCAATATGACTCCTTTCGAATTTGTGTTGGTTCACACAAGAACGAAAGAAACAGATAGATAGAAAGACTGACATAATGGCTTTAAGAGCACAAAAATAAGCGCACTGAAACCACGGATAGAGCCAGAATTTTTCAAAATTAAAGTAATTAGGCAATGTTCTGCCATTCCACTATTTGAAATTTTCTATTGGTTCTTCCGTTCGTTTCGGTGCGCACCGTGTATGAACGTTAGTTTTACAAAGAAATATCTGTGATTGCGTAATACTTTTTCACAAAAACGGATATAATCTTCTTCGATTTCGTGATATAATATATTCGTTGGTTATTTTTACGTCTAAATTGACAAACCAAGTTAGCTATTAACCACAAGATAAATTTTACAGAGATAAACCTTAGAAATCTTTGCCATCATTTTGCAGTGTTTTTGCACTATTTTTTCTCGTGATAGAAGGGAGCGTTGTTTTTTGCTTGAATTCAATATTTCTTCGTACATAAAAATCCTCTTGCCATGTATTACCCAATATCGCCAAGGACCTCTTGGTATTTTGTTATTGGGCTTTTTAGGTAACCGCGATGATGTGAATGTCAATGTTGATAACAAGAAGGTTTCCCGACTTGTAAACAGAAAAGATGATGTCGATGACGCATTAAAAATGGCATCAGCTAGACACGAAGTCATAGTTGATACCATTGATTGTTTTGAGGCTGAAGTTATTCCGGTTCTAAATCCACACACGCAAGACGATTCTTTCGATGCAATATTGAAATGTCTTAATGCAGATGCAACTGTCCCAGCAGTAAAATTCACGGAATTTTCAAAGCTATTTGATGACAATCAAGTAAACAAGTTTTTAGCAATGACCTTCCTATATGCGCTGAATCGCCCTAATAAGTTAATGGAATCAAAACCTGTAACAGATGATTTTCCGTTGCTTGATGAAGTAGGAAACGAGTGTCCTATTTGCCATAAAAAGCTCACAAAAAAAGTAAAAAGCATTACCACGCGCCAATACGGAATAGTGGAAATATTCCCAAGCTCCCTTGATTCAGATAGTGCCACTGACTTCAAAAACGCACTACTACCAACTGTTAAGATTGATTCTTTAGACAATCGAATTGCGCTCTGCAAAAATCACGCAGATGCTTACTTAGCTGCTCCAGAAGTTAATGAGTACTTGGAACTTTCAAAATTGAAAAAGCACTATGCGACCAATTATGCTTTGCAACAAGCGTTAGCAAATCTTGATTTAGAAGATGAAATAAAAGATATAATAGACTCTCTGGCAAGTTTGCAATCACTTGGCAACCTAGAACCCTTAAGTATGACAGCTTTGAAAATTGAGCAGAAAATCTTACCCGAAAATTGTTTATTGAAAAACGTCATTCAAAATAATGTATTGACCTATTACAAATACATCAGTGCTCTCTTTGAAGAAATTGAGGATTTGAATATTATCCAATCGGAAATAAAAAAAGCGTTCAAGCGCTTAAACACTGGAGACTGGAGCCAACAAGAAATTGTCGAGAAGCTTGCACAATGGATTTTGGAGCAAACAAAAAGACCTGCACAACATATAGAGGCGTGCAGGATTGTCGTTGCTTTCTTTGTACAGAGCTGTGAGGTGTTCAATGAAATTTCCAAATAAAGTTGTTTCGTATAATAAAAGTATCCTTGCTAAGTTACCCATCATTTTGGTTGAGCTTAAAAATGGGACTCAAAGTCCTGCAACACTTTATAAGAAACTCAATAAAAAATTTACGTCCGTTGCTGAGTTTTCAAGCGCACTTGATTGCCTTTATGGAATGGGAGCAATCGAATTATTAGATGAGGGGGTAATTCAATATGTTGATTAAACTTTGCTGCGACAAATTTATCGAAAAAGGTATAATGCGTAACCCAATAGTTTTTAATTCAGGCTTGAATTCAATTATTGGTTCAAATGACGGTGCCAATTCAATAGGTAAATCTACATTCCTTTTGGTGATTGATTTCATTTTTGGTGGTTCTGACTACATCGAGGAGGCTACAGACGTTATCGACAACGTCGGGAATCATACAATTAATTTTGAATTTGAATTTTTAGGAAAACATTTCTTTTTTTCACGTTCTACCAATAATTCTGCTTTCGTGAATATTTGCGACAAAAACTATAACGTCATTAACCAATTAAGCAAAGATGACTATTGTAATTTTCTGGCTAAATCTTACAATTTCAATTCTTCAAACTTGTTGTTTAGACAAGTAATTAGCCCGTTTATTCGCATTTGGGGACGTGATACTTACGACAAAGCTAAACCTCTTAAGGCTGCTAAAAATTCACCCGATAAACAAGGAATTGAATCTTTATTAATGTTGTTTGATAAATATGACGGTATAAAAGAACAAAAGGATATTTTAAAAGAAGCAGAAAGTAAAAAAACTGCATTCAACTCCGCTCAAAAATATGAGTATATTTCTGCAGTTACTACTGATTCGGCATATAAGAAAAATGAACTGCAAATAGCAAAACTCAATGAAGAATTACATGAATTATCAGATGAAAGCACTAAAGGGCTAGGCGATTTAAGTTCGATACAAACTCAGCAATTAGCTGAGTTGCGTCGTCAGCTATCAAATGCTAGAAGACAACGAACAAAACTACTTGCTCAACGAAAAAACTTCGAGGCTGAGAGAGACCCCTCTCGCCAACAATTTGAAAAGGATTTTGAAAATCTTCAACAGTTCTTCCCAACAGTAGATATTCGTAAACTTTCAGAAATAGAGCAATTTAACAAACAATTGGCATCCGTCTTGAGAAAAGAATTTAACGAGAGCTCTAGAAACTTACAATCAATGGTTGATCTGATTTCAACTAACATAGCTGATATCGAAAATAAAATATCGGAAATCAGTGACATCCCTAACGTATCTCAAGCTATTCTTGATAAGTATGCTGAGGTCCGAAAAGAAATCACAGTGCTACAAGATTCAAATAAAAATTACCATACTAAGAAAAAATTACAAGCATCATATAATAGTCTAAAAACTGCGTATGATGCTTTGATTCAAGAAATATTTGCGACATTGCAACAAGATATTGATAGTCGAATGAAGCATATCAATGACGCAATTTATTTGACCAAAAAAACTACCCCTTTCCTTAGAATTGTCACAGCAAAGAATTATGATTTTTATACTCCCAAGGACCGTGGTACTGGCTCTGAATACAAAGGTCTCATTGTTTTCGATTTAGCAATGTTACACGAAACGCCACTTCCTATACTAGTCCACGATTCAATTTTGCTAAAACAGATTCAAGATGAGGCTTTGGAAGGAATCCTAAAATTATACTCAAATCAACAAAAGCAAGTGTTCATCGCACTAGATAAAGAAGCATCATATACTCCTACAACACAAGCAATGCTTACCGCTTCTACTGTTCTTCGTCTGTATCCTGGTGGTGGCGAATTATTTGGCAAAGCTTGGAACGAAGAAAGCGAGGAAGAATAATTGACAAGAAAAATCAGCTATAACAAGTTATGGAAGTTATTAATTGATAGAGGATGGAAAAAACAGGAACTATGTGAAAAGGCTAATATCAGCCCTGCATCAGTTGCAAAACTTGGCAAGGGTAAAAATATTACCACAGATGTTTTGCTCAGAGTCTGTGAGGCACTGGACTGTGAGTTTGAAGATATTATGGAAACAGTAAAAAACTGAATAACAGTGAGTTATTCTATTAGAGAAAATATTGGAGGAAACAATGAACTATAAAAACAACATTCAAAATTCATTACTGAACATCTACGATTACATTGATCCGTTAAATGAAGAATTATATATTCCAACAAATGAGTTAACAAATTTATTAACCAAACATATGATTGGAAAATCATTAGCCAGATTGGCGCTAAGAACTAGATCAAAAGTAGTTAAAGCTTTAGTTTGTGAAGCTATTGGCTATCCCATTCCTAAAAGTTTTAGGAAGACTCAACCCAGGTTTCCTGGCCAAAATTTTGATGTCTATACGCAAAAAAGTCTAAATGTACAAATATGGAATGAGGAAATTGATGCTAATAGAAGATATGTATTCTTTCAAGTTGATACTAGTGATATAATTTCCTCTGTCAAAATAATTACAGGTGACGAACTAGTTATATATGATCGTACTGGTACTCTTACTCAAAAATATCAAGCTACCATGTCTCATTTAAAACATAACTATTGTTCTCCTTCTGACTCAAACAATATAAACAATTGGGTTATAGACAATGAGAAACAAATTATTTCAGATAACCCCAATTCCATACCAACACCAAATTCTTTATTAAGCATTTCTGAAATATATAATAGACTCCTTCAACTTGTTGGAACATCAATACAATATATTAATGCAACACAAGAAAGAAACCGTGGTGCTGGTTTACACGAAATGATTT
>RRZU010681703.1_pt1 | contig 21937 bp, 19 predicted proteins | sample 2165561 | NCBI WGS metagenome assembly RRZU01 (sample SAMN10456909, study PRJNA506462) | wastewater metagenome | isolation source: wastewater sludge | place: USA: Moscow, Idaho | reverse complement strand
TGAAAAACCGTGCCAGGCTGGCTACCGACTGGCCGGATTTGTTCATGAAGGTCTGGGGCTCCAGCAGCCAGATGGTCTGGCCCTGCACCGTGGTGCGGGCCATCAGCCCGAAATAGCCGCGCTCCAGTTGCAGGCGCACACCCAGCTGACGTGCCAGCCCATCTATCCACCAGAAACCGGCGTTGTGGCGTGTGTCTTCGTAATCCGGGCCAGGATTGCCCAGGCCCACCAGCAGTTTGATCATGCTTTTCTCCAACAAAAAAGCCCGCTGTGGGCGGGCTTTTTTGCGAGGTGTTGAACACCGGCGAGGGAAGAATTACTTCTTGCCCTTGCCTTTTTTCTTGTCGTCAACCTTGGCCACGGGTGCGGCCACCACTTCTGGCTCGGGCTCGACCATGCTGGCCACGGTCTGGTTGGGACGGCCATGGGTCACGGCCTTGATGCCGACGGGCAGCACCAGATCCTTGATGTGCAGTGAGGTGCCCTTGGTCATCTTGCCCAGGTCCACGGTGATGAATTCGGGCAGGGCGGTGGCCAGGCACTCGATTTCAACCACGGTCATGGGGGTGTTGACCAGGCATTTGTCGGCTTTGACAGCGGGAGACTGGTCAGCGTTGATGAAGTGCAGAGGCACTTTCTTGTGCAGGCGGGTGCGCTCGTCCACGCGTTGCAGGTCAACGTGCAGCACGAGTTGCTTGAAAGGGTGGTATTGCACGTTGCGCAGAACCACTTGCTGGGTTTGGCCAGCCAATTCCATTTCGAGGATGGAAGCGTGGAAGGCTTCCTTCTTCAGGGCGTGCCACAGAGCGTTGTGATCGAGTTCGATCTGAACGGGGTCGGTGGAACCGCCAAAAACGATGCCGGGTGTACGGCCTGTGTTGCGGAGACGGCGGCTCGCACCCGTGCCCTGCTTAGCGCGCTCGAAAGCGACAAATTTCATCATTTGGATACTCCTGACGGGGTAGGCTCCGCGACCAGAGCGCCCCAGTTAAAAAAACAACCGCAGCATCGGGAGCTTGATCAGCCCCATCGGAGTGCGCGGTTGTTGCGGTGTTGTCGGCTGATCAGACCAGATGTTCTTGGTCAGCAAACAAACTCATGACCGACTCGCCCGAAGCAATGCGCGCAATGGTTTCGGCCATCAGCGGTGCCACGGAGAGTTGGCGGATTTTCTTGCATGCCTGGGCTGCCTGGCTCAGGGGGATGGTGTTGGTCACGACCACTTCGTCCAGGGCAGAACCTTTGGAGATGCGCTCGATGGCCGGGCCGGAGAAGATGGCGTGGGTGCAGTAGGCATACACATGCTTGGCACCGCGTTCTTTCAGCACTTCGGCGGCTTTCACCAGGGTGCCGGCGGTGTCGATCATGTCGTCCATGATGACGCAGTTGCGGCCTTCGATGTCACCGATCACGTGCATCACTTCGGACACGTTGGCGCGGGGGCGGCGCTTGTCGATGATGGCCATGTCGCAATCGAGCTGTTTGGCCAGCGCACGGGCACGCACCACACCACCCACGTCAGGGGAGACCACCAACAGGTCGGGGTAGCTTTTCTGGCGCAGATCACCCAGCAGCACGGGCGAGGCGTAGATGTTGTCCACGGGGATGTCGAAGAAACCCTGGATTTGGTCGGCGTGCAGATCCATGGTCAGCACGCGGGACACGCCCACAGCTTGCAGCATGTTGGCAACCACTTTGGCTGTGATGGGCACGCGGCTGGAGCGGGGGCGACGATCCTGGCGTGCATAGCCGAAGTAGGGGATGACAGCAGAAATGCGCTCTGCCGATGCACGCTTGAGGGCATCCACCATGATGATGAGTTCCATCAGGTTCTCGTTGGTGGGGGCGCAGGTGGACTGGATCACGAATACATCGCGGGCGCGCACGTTCTGCGTGATTTCAACAGTGACTTCGCCATCGGAGAAGCGGCCCACATTGGCAGAGCCCAACGTGGTGCCCGTGTGACGGGCAATTTCAGAGGCCAGTACCGGATTGGCATTGCCGGTAAAAATCATGAAATCAGGGGGTTGGGGTTGCATGAGCGTTCCAGCAGAAGCGACAAACCGAGTCAGCGGTGTGCTGACTGGCCGCGATGCGAATGTGCAAAAGAATGTTGGTGGCAGGGGAGGAAGGACTCGAACCCTCGCATGCCGGAATCAAAATCCGGTGCCTTTACCAACTTGGCGACTCCCCTACGCTGATGGCTGGTGACCCAGTCATCCAAAAAAACACCGCGAAGCATACTCTGAAAATTGACCTGAATTTAATCAGCCCAATGTTTCAGCGGATGATTTTTTAAACTCATGCATCGAAGGTGATACCAATTGCTTGGAATTGCCTGCAAATCATGGTTCAAAAACCAAGGTGCGAACACCGTACTTCCCGATCCCGTCATTCTAGCTGAAGGCTGGTAGGCTTTCAGCAGATCAACACAGTGCCTGATGTCAGGGCAATGGGTTTCTGCGACGGGTTGGAGATCGTTACGTCCAAACAGATGTTTGTGTTCGTTCTCGATTTCCGCGAAGCCTGCGATTGTAGCAGGCTTTGTGTCGCGTTTCAAATTTGGATCTTTGAAAATCTGAATGGTGGACAAACCGACAGGTGGTTTGAGCAGCATGAAGGGTGTGGGATGGTAGTCAATGGCGGTCAGTTGTTCGCCAATGCCTTCGACCCAGGCGTTGTCTCCCAGCAGAAAAAAGGGCACATCCGCACCGAGTTGGAGGCCGATGGCGGTCAGTTCTTGTCTGCTCAGACGGGTGCGCCAAAGTTTGTTCAAGGCGAGCAGGGTGCTGGCTGCATCGGACGACCCGCCACCCAGTCCGGCCTGGGTGGGTATGCGTTTTTCCAGTTGGATGTGCGCACCCTGTGTGCAGCCGGTGGTGGCTTGCAGCAGGCGGGCAGCGCGCACGCACAAATCGTTGTCGGGCAGAGGGTCGCTGCCCTGGGTTGAACTCCCAATGTCGGCACGCGAAATGCGGCCATCGGCCCTGGTTTCGATGTGCAAGGTGTCGCACAAGTCCAGCAGCACAAACACCGATTGCATCAGGTGGTAGCCATCGGCCCTGCGCCCGGTGATGTGCAAAAACAGGTTGATTTTGGCGGGGGCGGGGATGTCGAGCAGGCTTCTCATGGTGTCAATCGTCAATCTGGCTTGTCCAGGATGATGCGGATGTCTGTGGCTGGCTCAGGTGTTGTGCGCGTGGCCTGAATGCGCCCGGTGCTGGCTTGGTCGAGTTGGACGCTCCAGCCATCGGCGGCCAAGGGCTGGCCTTGCAGCCAGCTGAACATGGCCGTCACGGGTAAAGGGCTGCCATGCAGGGCGGTGGTCAATGCATTCATGTTGCTGAACGTTTGATGTGAATTGCCCTGCTCCAGCTCTGCACCAGCAGGTGTCCAGCGAGCTTGTGCCAGCGTGGTTCCGATGGGGCTGATGAGTGTGAGTTGGCCTGTTTCTGCGTTGCCTCGCAGTTCAAACGAGGCGGAAAACTGTTGTGGCGGGTCGGTCAGTGTGCGAATGCTGATGCGCCCGAACCAAGCCGAAGATCCATGCCCAGCACCACTGTGCTGCCCCCTTGGTGTTGCACAGCCAAACAACAGTACGGTTGAACTGGTCAGGGCCGCCATGATTTGGCGGCGCGTGGGGGGGCGCAGTGTCATGTGTGCAGTGAAGTGAGGATGTGGGGCCGACCGATATCTGACCAGGATACGGTGGCCGCCCAGTGCTTGTTTACAGTCTGATTCCAAGGCGCTGGAGTGTGGATTGCAGGGTTTCGCTGTCGGGTTGAAGAGTATGTGCCTGGCGCAGGATGCGCAAAGCTTCTTCGCGTTCGCCCATGAACCAGAGAACCTCACCCAGGTGGGCAGCGATTTCGGCATCTGCACGCAACTGCATTGCATTGCGCAAAAGGCGCACAGCCTCTGCTGTGTTTCCGAGGCGAAACTCCACCCATCCCAAGCTGTCAAGAATGAACGGATCGTTTGGCAAAAGACCGAGGGCTTTTTCGATCAATTCCTTGGCCTGGGGCAAACGTTCATTGCGGTCTGCCAGTGAGTAACCCAGGGCATTGTGGGCATGGGCGTTGTTGGGTTCGATCTCGATGACGCGGCGCAGGCTGCGCTCCATGTCTGCAAACCGGCCCAGTTTCTCGGCCAGCATGGCCTGCTCGTACAGCACATCAGCATCATCCGGTGCTTGTTCGATGGCTTGGTTGAGCAGTTTGAATGCGGCTGCTGTCTGCTTGGCATCTTTCAGCAACTGGGCTTCCGCCAGCAGTTTGGCCCGTGCATCGGTGGCTTTTTGTTCTGGGGTGGCCCGAATCAATTCAATCGCCTCTTGCAGTTTGCCTTCGCGGTTGAGCAACGAGGCGCGCCGCAGCTGGATGCGCAGCAGATCTTCGGTGACACCGATGCGATCCAGCCATTGTCTGGCTTCCTCAAACTGCTTTTGTTGTTCGGCTATTTGGGCCAGTGACAGGTAGGCCTGTGTGTCTCCGCGTTCGCGTTGTTCGGGCTCCAGTGAAGATGACAGATCGAGGTAACGCTTCAAGCTGGCTTGTGCATCGGCCAGTCGCTGACTTTGCAGCTGCAGTGCGCCCAGCATCAGCCAGGACTCGGCGAGTTGCGGTTGATGGGTGCTCAGGGTGAGCAGTTGCTTTTCGCTCTCAGCCCACTGGCTGGCACCCAGCAGATGTCGGGCATAGGCCAATCGGACTGTATGGAGGTTGGGGTGCGCATCCAAATACCGTTGAAGCCGTTCGTGTGCAATGGGTTCGACCGCTGTGTTCAGCCACTCCACTGCAAGCAGGCCGGGGGCGGGTGTCGATGGTGTCGCGTTCAGGCTGTTGTCCAGAGACTCCCTGGCTTGTTTCGTGAGGCCAGCTGCCAGCTGAATGCGCGACAAGGCCGCCCATGCACTGCCAGCGGTGGAGGGGGGGTGTTGCCACTTGAGCAGGCTTTGCGTGGCCACCCGCAATGCAGCGCTGTGGTCGGAGGTGCGGGCGTAGGTCTGACCGATCGCATCGAGTAAAGAGCTGCGCTCGGCCTCCGGCGTGATGTCCAGCAGCTGATCAAGCTGGTGCTGGCTGCCTTCAATCTGATTCAGATTCAGCATGATTTGCAGGGCAATGCGCAGCGGCTCAGGTGAGCGTTTGTGAGCACTGGCCCAGGCTTTGGTGGCAGCCAGAGCGGCATCGCCGGAGCGCGATTGCACGGCAATGTTGACAGCGCGTCGGTACAGTTCGGGATGATCGGACTTGCGGGCTGCCTCCAGAATGAGTGAGTATCCAGCCCCAGGATGGCCTGCCTGAATCTGCATTTCACCCAGCAGCACCATGTACACCAGTTCGGCTTCCAGAGCGCTGTTGTCTGCTGCGGTGTTGCTGGTGGTTGCGGATTGTGTGGTTTTTGTTTGGGGGGCTGCGGTGGCTTGATTCCCCAGAGTACACAAGGTCAGCGCAAGCGGGACGATCCATGCCCAGCGTGAACAACGAAGATGTGCGTGATCTGTGGCCATCTGAGGTGCATGCCATGACTGATTCGCCCGCAGGGATCTCGCCGCAGACCGAGTCCAAGGCCAAAAATGCACAAAGGCTTTTTGTGCGGTTGCCAGAGGGCGAAAAATGGGCAGAAGAATCATCGGGCCATGATAATTGAATGCCGCCAGCGTATTTGTTGGCGCGATTCTTCACCATGATCCACCCCTGCCCATGCCTGAGCTGCCAGAAGTCGAAGTCACTCGTTTGAGTTTTTCAGACCGGATTGCAGGTGGACAGATTCAATCTGTTTTTTTAGGCAAACCATTGCGCTGGCCTTTGGGTGTGGAACCCGATTCGTTGTGTGGTTTGCGGGTGACGGATGTCGGGCGACGTGGCAAGTATTTGCTGCTGCACCTTCATCGTGAACCGGCGGAGGGTGTGCCCGTGCAGTCCACTGGAGGGGTTTTGTTGATCCATCTGGGCATGTCTGGCAGCCTTTTGTTTGCATCCGATTTGCCGCCAGCGGGCGCGCATGACCATTTTTCCATGCGGACTTCGGCGGGGACGTTGCGCTTGAACGACCCCCGGCGTTTTGGTGCCGTTGTGTATGCCCCGGATCTACAGCAACCCATCGTGACCAAACTGCTGGGGCGGCTGGGCGTGGAGCCGTTGTCGGACGACTTTGATGCAGAGGTGTTTGTTCAACAGATGGCCAAGCGGCGCTCGGCCATCAAGCAGGTGCTTCTGGCTGGTGATGTTGTGGTTGGCGTTGGCAACATCTATGCGTGTGAAGTTTTGTTTCAAGCGGGCATTGCCCCTACTCGCCGTGCTGATGAGGTGGACATGGTGCGATTGCGTAGGTTGCATGCGGCCATTCGCTCCACGTTGGCCCGTGCTGTGGCACAAGGTGGGAGCACGTTGCGTGATTTTTCCAGCGCCGATGGTCAGGCTGGGCACTTTCAAACACAAGCCGCAGTCTATGGTCGAGAGGGGTTGCCTTGTCCGGTGTGTGCGAATGCCGTAGGCCGCATCCAGCAAGGGCAACGTTCTACTTTCTTTTGTGCAGTTTGCCAGCAATGCTGATGTCGGCGTGCGCTCAGTGCGTGAGGCTGCGATGTATATTGCGCGCACTATGTCTGTCCATTCATCCATGAATTTCAATCAGAACTTTGACGAGCACAGCCGTTGGCGCTCGCGCTTTTCTTCCGAGTTGCACCGATTGACTGAGTGGTTGCGGCAGCATGATTTGCTGGATGCTGCTGTGGCGGAGCAAGTGGAGTTTTTGCAGCAGCGTGTCAAGGGCGACAAGGTGATGGTCGCCTTTGTGGCAGAGTTCTCACGCGGGAAATCCGAGCTGATCAATGCATTGTTTTTTGCTGGCTACGGTCGGCGCATCATGCCGGCAAGTGCAGGGCGCACCACCATGTGCCCCACTGAATTGGGGTATGACCCAGAGCTTCCGGCCTGTTTGCGTTTGCTACCCATTGCCACCCGTTTGCAGTCGCGCTCCCTTTCTGAGTGGCGTGACCGCTCAGAAGAGTGGGAAACTGTTCATCTGAATGTGGCCGATGCGCAGGGCTTGGCAGACTCCATGGCCAAGGTGGCTGAAGTGATCCGTGTGAAACCCGAGGAGGCCGAGCAGCTTGGCTTCTGGCAGGCCGAAGGCGGCGTGGACAAAAGCATGTTGGGCGAGGACGGGTGCCTCGAAATCCCCAAATGGCGACATGCCCTGATCAACATTGCCCATCCCATCCTGAAGCAGGGGCTGGTCATTTTGGATACCCCAGGTCTCAATGCCATTGGTGCTGAGCCAGAGCTGACACTCAGCTTGTTGCCTCAGGCCCACTCGATCGTGTTTATTCTGGGTGCCGACACTGGTGTGACACAGTCGGATCTGCGTATCTGGCGTGAACACTTGAATGCATCCGGTTCCAATCCGGGTGGTCGCCTTGTCGTTCTGAACAAAATTGACACGCTCTGGGATGAACTCAGCACTTCAGGGCAGGTTGCGCAGCAGATTCAGCGCCAGCGTGAAAATTCGGCGGCCATTCTGGGAGTCGAACCCGCACGTGTGCTGGCCGTATCAGCCCAAAAAGGGCTGGTGGCCAAAATTCAACGCGATGCACCGTTGCTCGATGCCAGTCAGCTACCCAAGTTGGAGCAGGTGCTGGTGGATGGCATCATCGGTCAGCGCAGGCAGTTGCTGATGGGGGCTGTGGGTGCGGGTGTGGCCAAGCTGGTCAAACGGGCAGAAAAGATCATCCAGTCCCGCAACCGGGATTTGACCGAGCAGTTGCAGGAGCTGGAAGGTCTGCGTGGGAAAAATACCTCGGTCATCAAACACATGCGAATGCGCATTGAGCAGGAGCAGCATGAGTTTGAGCAAAGCGGAGGGCGCATTCAGGCAGTGCGAACCATCCACCTGAAAATGTTGACCAGACTCTACGATGCACTCGGGCATGCGCAGGTCGGCAACGAAGTGGCGAGTCTCACCAGTCGTCTCAAAGAGCCAGGTTTGAAGTTGGGAGTGCGCAAAACATACGCACAGACCTTCGAAGGTTTGCGAGCGTTGCTCACCCAGGCCGGACAGATTGCCCAAGAGATCAATTTGATGCTGTCCAGTAGCTTCAACCAGCTGAATGCGGAGTTTGGTATGTCATTGCAAATGACTCCTCCACCCGACTTGATGCATTTCAGCCAACTACTCAATGACATTGAGAAAGACCATGTGCAGTATCTGAGTGTGGGTTATGCGTTGAAGTTGGCTAAACCGGAATTCTCCGATCGCCTTGGTCGGGCATTGCTGGCCAGGCTGCGCGAGGTATTTGAGCTGGCCGCATCCGAGTTGGAAGGGTGGAACAAGTCGGCAGCCACGCAACTTGATGGGCAGTTGCGTGACCGCAGGCGCAATTTTTCCAGGCGAATGGAAGCAGTCACACGCATTCAGGAAGCCGCCGGTGGACTGGATGAACGGATGCAGGAAATCACCGAGCTGATGAACCAGAACAACCAGTACCAAGTGCAACTGTCCGCTCACGCTCAAAACTTGCTTTTGCCCGTGGTGGCAGATCCGCTGACAGAGCAGCCCAATGCTGTGTTGGCATAGCCAGTGATGCTTGAAAAGCAGTCGGAGCCGGATTTCTTTCAGACCATCGTTGCTTGGCAGGCTGTCAAAGGACGGCACAGTTTGCCGTGGCAGAACACCCGGGATCCATACCGGGTGTGGCTGTCTGAGATCATGTTGCAGCAGACACAGGTGTCGGCCGTATTGGGCTATTACGAAAAATTCATTGCCCGTTTTCCCAATGTGTTTGTTTTGGCTCAGGCACAGCAGGACGATGTGTTGGCCGCCTGGAGTGGCTTGGGCTATTACAGCCGCGCCCGCAACTTGCACTTGTGCGCCCAAAAGGTGGTTGCTGACTGGGGCGGGCAGTTTCCCTCCCATTCCGAGACGTTGGCCCAATTGCCGGGTATTGGCCCATCCACAGCGGCCGCCATTGCTGCTTTTTGCTTTGGTGAGCGCGTGTCAATTTTTGATGGCAACGTGAAGCGTGTACTGGCCAGGTATCACGGCTTTGATGAGGACTTGTCCCAAAAATCGGCTGAAAAAAAATTGATGGTGCTGGCGCAATGCAAAGTCACCATGCCAAGTGATGCTGACATTGCCACCGCTGTGAATACATCAAGGCCAAACGGTGAGACTGGCTGTGATGCGATGTCAGACATGGCGCGCTACACGCAGGGGTTGATGGATCTGGGGGCCACAGTCTGCACACGTCATCAACCCGCTTGTGCGGACTGCCCGCTGGCTGGTCGTTGTGAGGCATTGCGCTCTGGAAACCAATTGACGTTGCCATTCAAAAGCCGAAGAACCCAACGCTCAACTGTCAGATGGTGGCTGTTGGTACTGAGGTTGCCAGGTGGCAGAGTCTGGCTTGCTCAACGGCCAGCCACTGGAATTTGGGCGCGTATGTATTGTTTTCCTGTCTTTAATGACAGATCAGAACTGGACGCTGTGGTGAGCCGGTTCAATCCGGCAGCCATTGAAGTACCCGTCCCAGTGACCCACGCACTGACTCACCGCGATCTCATATTGCAGCCCGTGGTGGCGAGCTTGCCCGATGAGGGTGCGAAATGGGACGCAGACCTGTTGAACGCCGTTTTTGGTGCAGCAGGTCAATGGGTACAGCCTGGTTGTGCGGTTGCGGGGGGGGTGCCCGCTCCCGTTTCACGTTGGCTTACCCAATGGGGTGAATCAACAGGCTGAGATGATTGTGCAGATTGCACCAGCTGTTGGGCTATTTCGGCATCAGACCTGAAATTCCCGGTGTCTGCACTTGGCTTGCCAAGGCTGTGCAAAGGCCTTGGCCAGTGCTTCTGCAATGTAAACAGATCGGTGCTGACCACCAGTGCAGCCTATGGCCACGGTCACGTAACTTCGGTGGTCTTTTTGCAGCTCGGGCAACCAATGGGTCAGAAATGCAGAGATGTGTTCGATCATCAAGCCGACTTGAGGTTGATCCTGTAAAAAATCAGCCACGGGTTTGTCCCGGCCTGTCAGTTCGCGCAGACCCGGTTCGTAGTGCGGGTTGGGGAGCATGCGTACATCGAACACATAGTCGGCCCCCATCGGAATTCCCCGCTTGAACGCAAACGATTCAAACTGCAATGTCAACTCATGGCGTGCATTGTTGACTATCTCCTTGATCTGACTCAGCAGTTTGGCGGGGCGAAGCAAGCTGGTGTCAAGGACCATGGCTTGCTCCCGGAGTTCGCTCAGCATGTCCCGTTCATGGTGGATGGCTTCCAGCAGTCCATGCTCGTCATTGGATGCTTGCTTGGTTGACAGCGGATGTCCCCGGCGTGTCTCCGAAAAACGCCTGACCAGTGCGTCATCTCTCGCATCCAGAAAGATGCTGGTCATCTCCACACCCGTGTGACCCAGGCTTTTCAGCCGTGCTGGCAATCCGGGCAGGGAGTGTGCGCTGCGCACATCAATGGCCACGGCGACCTTGCTGTTGTGTTTGCCATGCTGGAGTGCCACAAAAACCTCCAGCAGCTCAGGCGGCAGGTTGTCAACGCAGTAAAAACCAGCGTCTTCCAAAGCTGCCAGTGCCAGCGACTTCCCGGAGCCTGACATGCCGGTGATCAAAACGAGTTGCAGTGATTTCATAAGGCCAGCATTTCCCTTGCATGGTTGAGAGCCGCATGGCTCAGTTGTGAGCCTCCCAGCATTCTGGCAATTTCCAGCTCCCTGGCAGTTGTGTCCAATGTACTGACGCGACTGATGACTTGGCCCCCGATGTCGGATTTGGAAACATGCAAATGGTGATTGGCACAGGCGGCCACCTGTGGCAGGTGTGTGACGGCCAATACCTGCCGATGCTGCCCCAATGCAGCCATGAGTTTGCCCACGGTATGGGCCACGGCCCCGCCCACACCGGAATCCACCTCATCAAAAATCAGTGTTGGGCATGTTCCCAGTTGGCTGGTTGTCACTGCGATGGCCACGGCAATGCGCGACAACTCACCCCCTGATGCCACTTTGGCGATGGGTTTGGCTTCGGCACCCGTGTGTCCTGAAACCAAAAACTCCACAGACTCCAGTCCGAATGCTTGGGCGACAGGCAAGGCAGACAGGCGCACTTCAAACCGGCCACCAACCATTCCAAGGCGCTGCATCACAGCTGAGATATCAAAAGCCAGTTGTGCCTGACAAGCATGTCTGAGTTTCGATATTTCTTTCGCACTGCTCATGTAAACCGCTTCACACTCCCGGCAGTTTGCTTCCAGTGTGGCGGTGTCGATGGAAGCTGACAAAGCGGCCAACTGTTGCTTTTTCTCCAGATAGAGCTGGGGCAACTGTTCTGGGGTGCATCGGTTGCGCTTGGACAAGCTCATCCAAGTTCCCATTTTCTGGTCGATTTCTGCCAATCGGGTTGGATCGGCTTCTGTGTGCCTGAGGTAGGCATTCAGCTCCCTGGCCACTTCATCTGTCAACAGCGCAGCCTGTTCCAGGCTCTGTAGCAGCGGCAGAAAGCGGGGTTCCATGTGCTGCCGTTGGCGCAGTTGCTGTGTGGCCCTTGACAGCAGGCTGATCGCGTTGTCGTCTGCCTCCGAGAGCATGCCTGTGGCAGCCTGGGCTCCTTCCAGCAAGGCATGCACATTGGCCAGACGATCATGCTCCTCTTGCAGCTGATCCCAGCCCGTTGGTGTGGGTTCCAGCTTGTCCAGTTCAGCGATTTGCCACAGCAGCCGATCTTGTTCAGCCAGCGCAGCGGTCTGATGGGATCGTGCGTGATCCAGTGCTTCTCGGGCGGATTTCCATGCTTGCCACAGCGGCAAGAGGGCTGCGCTGTCAATACGTCCATAACCATCGAGAAGTGCTCGGGTTGTTTCTGGTTGCATCAGGCCCTGCCACGCATGCTGCCCATGAATTTCGACCAGCAATCCGCCCACCTCACGCAACTGGGCCGCTGTGGTTGCCGTGCTGTTGATCCAGCCCTTGCTTCGCCCTTGTGTGTCCACGGTTCTGCGCAGGAGCAGCGTGGGCTCTGTGTCGTCCAGCTCCATTTTGCGCAGCCATTCCCTGGCCTCGGGTGTGAGTTTGAACTCTGCGCTCACTTCTGCCTTGGCTTGCTTGTCCCGGATGGTGCCGGGGTCAGCCCGTCCGCCCAGTACCAGTTGCAAGGCATCGATCAGAATGGATTTTCCCGCCCCGGTTTCTCCGGTCAGAACCGTAAAACCCGATGACAAATCCAGTTCCAGCTGGCTGACAATGACAAAGTCTTTCAGGGTAAGGCGCAAAAGGCTCATGGCGCGGTTTCAGTGTTGAGATCCGATGGCACCTTCATTCCAGTGCAGCTTGTTGCGCAAGGTGTCAAAGTGACTCCATCCCGTGGGATGCAGCAGGCGCAATTGGTGCTGAGAACGGGTGACTTTGATTTGATCACCGTGGATGAGGCTGGTGAAGGTTTGCATGTCAAAGTTGGCACTGATCTCTCGGCCCCCCATGATCTCAATCACAATTTCCTGGGCACATGGAAGGACGATGGGGCGGTTGGACAGGGTGTGTGGTGCAATGGGTGCCATGACCCAACCATCGATGGCCGGATGAAGCAGTGGCCCTCCAGCCGAGAGGGCATATGCGGTCGATCCAGTCGGCGTGGCAATGATCAGGCCATCTGCTCTCTGAATGGCCACAAAGCGGCCACCCACATCGATCCTGAGTTCAATCATGCCAGCCGAGGCGCGATTGACGACCACGTCATTCATGGCCAACGTATCAAAAATTGAACCTCCATCGCGCCAGACGCTGGCTTGCATCAACGTGCGTGGATCTTCTTCGTATTTGCCTCTCAGCATGCCCGCCAAGGTGGACGGGAAGTCTTCAAACCGAACATCGGTCATGAACCCCAGCCGACCCTGATTGATGCCAATGACGGGCACCCGAAACTTGGCCAGTTGTCGTGCCACACCCAGCATGGTGCCATCACCCCCGACCACGAGTGCGAGGTCACACTGCTTGCCAATCTGTTCAATACTCAGTGGCTGATACTGGCTCAGGCCTGTGTTGAGGGCCGTTTCTTTTTCCAAGGCGACATCGCAGCCCTGATCATGAAGGAAGTGGGCTATTTCATCCAGGGCGGAACGCGATCCAATGGCCTGATATTTGCCAACAATGGCCACATGGGCAAAACGGACAGCGTCGTTTGCAGGACGGTGATGCGAATGGACATTGGGCAAATTCATGATCAAATTACAACACAGCTACTCAATCACCACACATGTTAGACAGTCGCGCAAAGTTACTTCTCCGGGCATTGGTTGAGCGTTACATTGCCGATGGTCAACCCGTTGGTTCCCGAACCCTGTCCAAGGCCGCCGGGCTTGATTTGTCGCCCGCCACCATCCGCAATGTGATGAGTGACCTTGAGGATCTCGGCCTCATTGCCAGTCCGCATACATCTGCGGGTCGCATACCCACTCCGAAAGGGTATCGGCTGTTTGTGGACACCATGCTCACTGTTCGACGGGATTCTCTGGATCTGTCAGCCGGTGAGCTGTCGAGTCCCGCCATTGCCCCCGATCAGCCTCAAAAGGTGATTGCCAATGCTGCTCAACTTCTGTCCAGTCTTTCGCATTTTGTGGGGGTTGTCATGGCTCCCAAGCGAACATCGGTATTCAAGCACATTGAGTTTCTCGGTTTGTCCGAGCGCAGGGTGCTGATCATCATTGTTGCGCCTGATGGGGATGTGCAGAACAGGGTGGTTCATACCAATGTGTCGCACAGCCAGAGTCAACTCATTGAAGCCTCTAATTTCCTCAATGCCCACTATGCCGGCCTGGCTCTGGAGGTGGTGCGCGAGCGTTTGCGCAGTGAGGTGGACAGTCTGCGTGGGGAAATCACCACCCTCATGCGTGCTGCAGTCGATGCGGGTGTGCAAGCGATGACAACTCAGGAAGAAGTCGTCATTTCGGGTGAACGCAACTTGCTGTCTGTCACCGAGTTTTCCAATGACTTGGGAAATTTGCGCAAGATGTTCGATTTGTTTGAACAAAAAGCAAAGCTCATGCAGCTGCTTGAGAGTTCCAGTGAGGCCGAGGGCGTACGTATATACATCGGTGGTGAAGGTCAGCTGATACCCAGTCACGACCTGTCTATTGTTTCCGCTCCTTACGAAGTGGATGGGGCCGTTGTCGGCACGTTGGGTGTCATTGGGCCCCAGCGCATGCCTTATGAAAAAATGATTCAGATTGTGGACATTACAGCCAAGCTCGTCAGCAATGCCCTCAGTCAGAGTCGGTAACGGTGTGCGCCGATTACAATCGGCGGCTCTTGGGGGGCGTTAGCTCAGTTGGTTAGAGCAGAGGACTCATAATCCTTTGGTCGTCGGTTCAAGTCCGCCACGCCCTACCAAAAAGCGTGTTACAATAATTGCATAGCGGCTGTAGCTCAGCTGGATAGAGTACTTGGCTACGAACCAAGGGGTCGTGGGTTCGATTCCTGCCAGCCGCACCAATTAGAAGCCTGCAAGTAAATTTACTTGCAGGCTTTTTTATTGCTTGAACTCAACATTGGAAATGCGTTCGTTCAACTTTGAGTCTGATGCAGACGATGAAAATAACGCCCCTCTTTCGGTCGGTTCGGGTGCGAAAAATTACATCACCCGTCAAGGCTATGAGAGGCTGAGGGCTGAGTGGCTTGATTTAATTGACAACGAGCGTCCCAAAGTGGTCGAGGTTGTTCATTGGGCGGCCAGCAACGGTGATCGTTCAGAAAACGGGGACTACCTCTACGGCAAAAAGCGACTCCGTGAAATTGACCGTCGCATTCGATTTCTGACTCATCGACTGGAAATCGCTGAAATCGTCGATCCAAGCATCCACGCTGGCTCAGACCAGATATTTTTTGGTGCAGATGTGACATACGCCCGTGAGTCTGGTGACTTGGTGCGGGTTCGCATCCTGGGGGTGGATGAGGCCAACAGTTCTCTGTCTGAAATCACCTGGGTATCTCCTGTGGCGCGAGCGCTGCTTGGCAAGCGCCTGGGCGACGAGGTGCTTATTCGCACACCATCTGGATCAGAATTTGTCGAGGTGGTGGCAATCCAATATCTTGGATATTGACGTGTGCAGCTGACAGGTCAAGTCTGGGGTTTTGTTTTCACCCCGTTCCCTGTGCGTTGAGCCTTTAACACCGAGGACGTTCGCTTCAGTGCTTTCATGATGTTGGTCAGGTGTTCACGGTCTCTCACGGCCACAGTGAATTTCAGGTCGGTTGCCTGTTCAGCTCGTTCATCCCGCATGTCCACATGGGTAATGTCGGCTTCGGCCGCCGTCAGTGTGGAAGCAACGCGAGCCAAGACCCCTTTGCCGTTTTCTACTGTTACCAGCAACCCGACCTCAAACGACCGGGTCGGTTCATCAGACCACTCCACTTCCAGAAAACGCTCCCGATCACGGGTCAGCAATTTTTTTCCGACATGGCAATCTTCTGTGTGGATAACCAATCCTTCACCCCGTCCGAGATAGACAATGATCGGTGCACCCCGAATTGCATGGTAACAGGATGCAAACTGATTTTAGCCCGCCGCACTGCCGTCAAGCGCAAGCCCGCCCTGGCTGCTGGTTTCGTGCTGTGGCGAATAGCGCTCCTGACTGATGAGTACCACGTCAGGTTTGATGCCATCTTCTGCCAGCAGCGTAGCCAGTTTCTTGCTGACCATGCTTGCAATGCGCTGCCCCATGCCGATGTCTGCCAGGAGTTCTTCTTTGGTGCGGTTGGATGTGGATCGCAGCAATTTGTCCCATACTTGTTGATAGGGACCATCGTATTCTGGTAGGTTGGCAATGCCTTCTACTCTCAAGGCTTGCAACAGCATTTTTTCACCCAAAGCCAGTGACTCATCCAGAGCCATGGTTTTCAGGAAATGCCGAATCTTGGAGCGGGCTCGCCCAGTGCGCACAAAGCTCAACCAAGCTGGGTTCGGTTTTTGAATGTTGGCGGTGATGATTTCGATCACATCACCGTTTTTCAATTCGGTACGCAGTGGCACGCGTTCACCATTGATATTGGCCGAGACTGTGCGGTGACCAATGTCACTGTGAATGGCGTATGCAAAGTCAATGACCGTTGCGCCCCTGGGCATGGACATGATCTTGCTTTTGGGTGTGAACACATACACCGCATCTGGAAACAGGTCAATTTTGACGTGATCCCAGAATTCCGTTGCGTCCTTGGTTTCGTGCTGAATATCGAGCAGGGATTGCAGCCATTGCGTGCCCAGGCGTGTTGCAGCCTCGCTCTCGGGCGCATTCACCTTGTACAGCCAATGTGCCGCCACCCCGGACTCGGCCACCACGTCCATTGCGGTTGTGCGCAGCTGAAACTCCACATTTGTTCCACCCGGTCCAACCAGTGTGGTGTGCAATGACTGGTAACCGTTGACTTTGGGTATCGCAATGTAGTCTTTGAATTTTCCCGGCAGCGGTTTGTAAAGCTGGTGCAGAACACCCAAAGCAGAGTAGCACTCCATCAGGGAGTTGAAAATCAGCCTGAATCCGTACATGTCTGTGACTTGTGCGAAGGTCAGGTGCTTCTCCACCATTTTTGAATAAATGGAGAAAAGTGTTTTCTCTCGACCGAATACGGTGGCTTGCAGGCCTTGGTCTTTCAAGGCGTGTTTCACCTCTTCCTGTACTTTTTTAATCAGATCCTTTCGTCTCGCCCTGGCCTTGTTGGTCGCCTTGGACAAAACGGTGTACCGCCACGGGTGCATGTGTTTGAAACACAAGTCCTGTAGCTCCCTGAATGTGACATTCAGCCCCAGGCGGTGGGCAATGGGGGCATAGATTTCCAGCGTTTCGCGCGAAATGCGACCCCACTTGCTGCGGGGCATGTCACCCATTGTGCGCATGTTGTGGGTTCGATCTGCCAGTTTGATCAAGATGACCCGCACATCCCGCGACATGGCCAGAAGCATTTTGCGGAATGACTCGGCTTGGTTCTGCTCCCGCGTATCGAATTCCAGTTTGTCGAGCTTGGTCAAGCCATCTACCAACTCGGCCACGGGAGCCCCAAATCGCTGTATCAAATCTTGCTTGGTGACCCCGCAATCTTCCATGGCATCGTGCATGAGCGCGGCCATAAGTGCATGGGCATCCAGTTGCCATTCTGCGCACTGAAGCGCAACTGCGATGGGGTGGGTGATGTATGGATCACCGTTTTTACGCATCTGTCCCAGATGGGACTCGTCTGCAAACCGGTATGCCTGGCGAACCTGTTCGAGATCATGTTCAGACAGGTAGCGCACTTGTTCGATCAACTGCGCAAAACTGGCTACAGCCACATTGGAAGTTGCTGGACGGTTCGGATCAGGTGGTGGTGGCAGGTGGCTCATGCCACTACTTTAACGGCAACCGATCCAACATCAATGGCTCAACACCACTGGTTTCAAAAACAAAAAGCACCTCGAAAGGTGCTTTTTTCTATCTACATCTGGCCGAGGGTCAGATAGGTACTTTTTTCAGCATCTCGATGCCAACTTTGCCGGATGCAATCTCACGCAGTGCGGTCACGCCAGGCTTGTTCTTGCTTTCGATTCGGGCGGTGTGGCCTTGGCTCAGCATGCGGGCGCGGTAGGTGGCTGCCAACACAAGTTCGAAACGATTAGGAATTTTTTCCAGGCAATCTTCAACGGTAATGCGTGCCATTTTTGACCAGTCTGTGGGTTGTTCAGGAGATTTGCAGCGCGGAAAACACGTCAGTCCGGGTGCGACGCTGTGCTGCGTATTTGAGTCTTTGGGCATGCACAATCGACTTTAAATCGAACAGTGCCCGTTCAAATCGTTCGTTAATTATAACGAAGTCGAATTCTTGGACTTGTCCCACCTCACGGGCAGCATTTTGAAGCCGCATTTCAATCACGTCATCGGCATCTTCACCGCGCCGCTCAAGGCGAGATTTCAGCTCTTCCCAGCTGGGAGGGAGAATGAAAATCAGAATGGCATTGTGAAAAAGCTGCTTGACTTGGATGGCTCCCTGATAGTCGATTTCGAGAATGATGTCTCCCCCTTGGGAGATGCGTTCTTCAATCGCTTGCTTGGATGTGCCGTAGCGGTTGCCATGCACATGTGCCCACTCCAGAAAGGCACCTTGCTGCACCATCTGATCAAACTGGGCATGGGATACAAAATAGTACTCACGCCCATGCACTTCCTGACCTCTGGGAGGGCGGGTGGTGTGGGAGACGGAGTGGGCCAGCCGTGAGTCCACCTCCATGAGGGCATTCACCAGACTGGACTTTCCAGCCCCGCTGGGTGCGGCCACCACAAACAAATTTCCTGCGTATTCCATGCTTGAACCGTTTCTGCTTTCGTTGGTATGGTTTCTCACTCGATGTTTTGAACCTGCTCGCGCAATTGCTCAATGAGCACCTTCATGTCCACAGAAACTCTGGTCAGCTCCAGACTGGATGATTTGGAACCCAGTGTGTTGGCTTCACGGTGGAGTTCCTGAATCAGGAAATCAAGCCGTTTGCCCAGTTCCCCGCCTTTGCGCAGAAGGCGATCAATTTCATCCAGGTGCGAGGTCAACCGTGTCAGCTCCTCCGCCACATCAATGCGGATGGCGAATGCAGTGGCCTCCGACAGAGCCCGATCCAGCGCGGCTTCTTTGGCCGATGTTGTGGCATCGGTCGAGCCCAATGCTTCATTCCAGCGCTCCAAAAAACGCAGACGTTGTTGCTCGACCAGTTTGGGCAACATCGGGCTGGCCAGACTGGCGAGATCACGCAGTTGGGCCACGTGTCCCAGCAGCATGTCTGTGAGTCGGGCACCTTCGCGGGCTCGGGCTTCTTTCAAAGCGTCCACGGCTTGTGCCGCCAATGTGAGAAAGGCCCCCTGCAAACCCACAGGTGTTGCCGCCGCCTGGCGGCTGGTCAATCCCAAAACCTCGGCCACAGACAAAGGCTCGGCTGTGGGCAGCCATGCCCGGATGCCGTCTTGAATGGAAACCAGTTTTTGAAGTTCGGCCGTTGTGGGCTGCCTGGCAACACCATCACCCCGACCTTCTGTCCATCCGCGCACTTCCACTTTGCCTCGGCTCAGTTCTTTGCCAAGCAATTCGCGAAGTGCGGGTTCCGCTCCGCGCATTTCATCGGACAGTTTGAATGTAAGGTCAAGAAAACGGCTGTTGACAGAGCGAATTTCAATGCCGACGGTGGGCGAAGGGGGGGCATCTGCGTTTGCCGGTTTGCTCTGCAAGGTGGCGTATCCGGTCATGCTGTAAACTGGCATTGGCTTTGTCCCTAGGGTGGTATCAGGCCCAGTCAAACACATCTTGGGCATCATGCAGGATTATGTCAAAGGTCAAACCAGCCTCACTTCCCCCAGATACCGTGATCGGAGACTACCGCGTTGTGCGCAAGCTGGCAGCGGGTGGCTTTGGCGTGGTTTATCTCGCCATTGATCAGCAAGGCCAGCAGGTGGCCATTAAAGAGTACCTGCCTGCGTCGCTTGCCACCCGTGCTGCCGGTGAGCTGCTGCCTCAGGTTCAACCTGACAAGCTGTCGCTGTATCGGCTTGGCTTGAAAAGCTTCTTCGAAGAAGGCCGGGCTTTGGCCCAGATTTCACACGCATCGGTGGTCAGCGTGTTGAATTTTTTCCGAGAAAACGACACGGTGTACATGGTGATGAATTATTTGGAGGGTGCGTCTCTCCAGGATTTCATCATCACTGCGCGTGAACTCAAAAAACAAAAAGTATTCCGCGAGTCCACCATTCGCTCCTTGTTTGATGAGGTTTTGCGTGGATTGCGCATCGTGCATCAGCACAAAATGCTGCACTTGGACATCAAGCCCGCCAACATATTCATCACCGACGACAACCGCGCCGTGCTGATTGATTTTGGTGCCGCGCGCGAGGTGTTGAACAAAGAAGGCAGCTTCATTCGCCCCATGTACACGCCAGGCTTTGCCGCGCCCGAGATGTACCGGCGCGATTCAACCATGGGGCCGTGGACCGATATTTACGCCATCGGAGCTTGCATATACGCATCCATGCAGGGATATCCGCCCAACGATGCACCCCAGCGCCAGGACAAAGACCGCCTCTCACTGGCTCTTTCCAGGCTGCGGGGGGTGTACTCAGACAACCTGATTGAGGTTGTGGAGTGGTGCATGAACCTGGATCCGCTCTCCCGTCCTCAGTCCGTGTTCGCCTTGCAAAAAGAATTGAGCCGCGAGACCGAGCGCCGCTACACCAAGCTCACCATGGCCGAGAAAATGCGCATCCAGTTTGATAATTTGCTTGGCAATGAGGCCGGGGTGCCAAAAAGCAAGCCAAAGCCCGCTGAAGGAAAATCGAGCTGATCATGAAATTTTCTGTTTTCCAAGTGAGTCGGCGCGGTGGGCGCGAAAAAAATGAAGACCGCATGGGTTACTGCTACACCCGCGAGTCGGCTTTTTTTCTGCTGGCCGATGGCATGGGTGGTCACCCTGAAGGCGAAGTGGCTGCCCAGTTGGCGTTGCAGACCATGTCGGCCTACTTCCAGAAGGTGTCCAAGCCCAAAGTAGGCTCTGTACCCGAATTTTTGGCTGGCGCATTGCTTGCAGCGCACCACCAAATTCTGCGTTATGCCTCTGACAAAGCCATGCTCGACAGCCCCCGAACCACACTGGTGGCGGCAGTCATTGAGAGTGGACACATTCAGTGGATACATTCCGGTGACTCTCGTCTGTACCTCATTCGCAATGGTGAACTGGTCACGCGAACCCGTGATCACTCATTCAGTGAGCAGCAGTCGCAGTTATCGACATCCCACGCCCCCGTCAACCGCAATGTGCTCTTCACTTGCCTGGGCTCTCCGCAGCGCCCGATGTTTGACATGTCCACCAATGTGCCATTGCACCAAGGTGACCGGGTTTTGCTGTGCTCGGATGGGCTGTGGAGTGCGGTGCCCGATAACGAATTGGTCAGTGTGATGGCCACCATGCCCGTTTCGGAGGCCGTGCCCGAGTTGGCTGAACGTGCGCTGCGCAAGGCCGGCCCCACCAGCGACAACGTGACCATTCTGGCGCTGGAATGGGAAACGCCGGATGCGGTGGATTCCGGGAGCGGCATCAGCACCGACTCGATTGGGGCCGGTTCGTTTCAGTCCACCATCCAGACTGATTTTGCCGAGCTGGGGCTGGATGACGATTTGGACGATGCCGCCATTGAACGCTCTATTGCCGAAATCAATGAAGCCATCCGGCGTTCGGCCGCACGCAAAGGCTGATCTTTCTAACTCGCAGACAGGCTGAGAGCGCGAACACTCTGCTTCGCCCTCCCAGCTGTTCTGACTTCTTTCCCCGATTTTTTGAGGTTGTCTTCTCATGACTGACTTTGTCCGCTCGGCAGGTCGTGCCGCAGATCAGCTGCGGCCTGTGCGCATCACCCGCCACTACACCATGCACGCAGAAGGATCGGTGCTCATCGAGTTCGGCCACACCAAGGTGTTGTGTACGGCATCGGTGCAAGAAAAGGTGCCTCCGCACAAGCGGGGTTCTGGCGAAGGCTGGGTGACCGCTGAATACGGCATGCTGCCGCGTGCCACCCACACCCGCAGCGACCGCGAGGCGGCCAAGGGCAAACAGAGTGGCCGTACCCAGGAAATCCAGCGGCTGATTGGCCGTTCGTTGCGGGCCGTGTTTGACCTGAAGCTGCTGGGTGAGCGCACCATTGCCCTTGATTGCGATGTGATCCAGGCCGATGGCGGTACGCGCACTGCGGCCATCACCGGGGCATTTGTCGCCGCCCACGATGCCGTCGGCACCCTGCTGGCCAGTGGCAAGCTGACGCAAAGCCCCATCGTGGGTCAGGTGGCCGCCATCTCGGTGGGTGTGGTGCAGGGCACGCCTTTGCTCGATCTGGAGTACACCGAAGACTCGGCCTGTGACACCGACATGAACGTGGTCATG
>RRZU012116947.1_pt1 | contig 21942 bp, 15 predicted proteins | sample 2165561 | NCBI WGS metagenome assembly RRZU01 (sample SAMN10456909, study PRJNA506462) | wastewater metagenome | isolation source: wastewater sludge | place: USA: Moscow, Idaho | reverse complement strand
GGAGGTCGAGCTCACCGATCCCTACGAGAACCTCGGCGCCCAGCTCGCCAAGGAGGTGGCGACGAAGACCAACGACGTCGCCGGTGACGGCACGACGACCGCGACGGTCCTCGCCCAGGCGATGGTCAAGGAGGGCCTGCGCAATGTCGCGGCCGGGGCCGGCCCCGCCGACCTCAAGCACGGCATGGACGCCGCCGTCACCGCGATGAGCGACAAGCTGCTGCAGACCGCCCGCGAGATCGAGGGCAAGGAGGAGATCGCCCAGGTCGCCTCCCTCTCCGCGCAGGACACGACGATCGGCTCCATCATCGCCGAGGCCTTCGACAAGGTCGGCAAGGACGGTGTCATCACCGTCGAGGAGTCCCAGACCTCGAGCACCGAGCTCGAGTTCACCGAGGGCATGCAGTTCGACAAGGGCTACCTCTCGCCCTACTTCGTCACCGACCCCGAGCGCATGGAGGCCGTCCTGGAGGACGCCTACGTGCTCATCAACAGCGGCAAGATCTCGACGGTCGCCGACATCCTCCCGCTGCTGGAGAAGGTCGCCCAGGCCAAGAAGCCGCTGCTCATCATCGCCGAGGACGTGGACGGCGAGGCCCTCTCGACGCTCGTCGTCAACCGCATGCGCGAGATCCTCAAGGTCGTCGCCGTCAAGGCGCCGGGCTTCGGTGACCGCCGCAAGGCGATGCTGCAGGACATCGCGATCCTCACGGGCGCGACGGTCATCTCCGAGGAGGTCGGCCTCAAGCTCGACGGCGCGACCCTGGAGGAGCTCGGCCAGGCCCGCCGCGTCGTCGTGACCAAGGACACGACGACGGTCGTCGACGGTGCCGGTGAGCACAGTGAGGTCGAGGGCCGGGTCAACCAGATCAAGGCCGAGATCGAGCGCACCGACTCCGACTGGGACCGCGAGAAGCTCCAGGAGCGCCTCGCCAAGCTCGCCGGTGGCGTCTGCGTCATCCAGGTCGGCGCGCACACCGAGGTGGAGCTCAAGGAGAAGAAGCACCGCATCGAGGACGCGATCTCGGCGACCCGCGCCGCGATCGAGGAGGGCATCGTCGCCGGTGGCGGCTCCGCGCTCATCCACGCCTCGTCGGCGCTCGACGGGCTCGACCTCGTCGGCGACCAGGCGACGGGCGCGAACATCGTGCGCAAGGCCGCGGCCGAGCCGCTGCGCTGGATCGCCGAGAACGCCGGGCTCGAGGGCTACGTCGCCGTCGCCAAGGTGCGCGACCTGCCCGCCGGCCAGGGCCTCGACGCCGCGACCGGTGAGTACGGCGCCCTGATCGCCAAGGGCATCATCGACCCGGTCAAGGTGACGCGCTCCGCGCTGCGCAACGCCGCCTCGATCGCCTCGATGGTCCTCACCACCGACACGCTCGTCGTGGAGAAGAAGGAGCCGGTCGAGCCGGCCCAGGGTCACGGCCACGGCCACTGATCCACCCCGCACATAGAGAGGGCCTCCACCGCGATCGCGGTGGAGGCCCTCTCGTGTGAGGCCGGTGGAGGCGGGGTCGGTGCGTGCCTGTCAGTGCGTGCCTGTTAGTGCGTGCCTGTCGTGCGCACCGCTCAGCTCGCGGCGGCGATCCCATTGGGGCGGGTCGCGAGGTAGGCGGTGCGCTCGTCCTCGGTCATCGCACCCCACACCCCGTAGGGCTCCCGGACCCGCAGCGCGTGCTCGCGGCAGCGTTGGAGCACGGGGCAGGTGAGGCAGACCGCCCGGGCGGCCTCGTCGCGCTCGCGCCGGGTCGGGCCGCGCTCGCCCTCGGGGTGGAAGAAGGTCTCTGGGCCGGCGGTGCGGCAGGCCCCTTGGAGCTGCCAGTTCCATCGGTCGGCAACGGGCCCCGGGAGTCGGGAGATCTCGGCCACGGGGATCCTCCTGTTCGCTGGTGCGGTCGTCGGCTGGATCGACTTGTGCGCCGTCTTGGGCAACGCCCGATGTCGGCTTGCCCCAGCCGTCACCATGGGGCACTCTCGTAGGCGAGGTGTCTCACCTGCTGCAGTCGCCCCTTGGATTGCCCACCGGTCAGCCGATGAGCAGACGGATGGCTGCACGATTCAGATACCCGCGCCTCGTGGGCGCAAACCCACGCCGACGCAGATTCGCTCTTCGGGCGGGTCGGCGACACCTGACCTTGGGGGAATGGATGGACTCGCAGTGGGTGGCGTGACCACGGCGCCCCCGCTCGGCGAGCCCGAGGACGGGGACGAGGGCCGCCGCACCGACCGGATCGAGGGTCGCGAGGGCGTAACGCCGGAGGCCTCTGCGCCGATGGAGTCTGTAGGCACCGGATCGCCGATGGCCGCGCTCGCCACGGCAGCGATGGCCGGGGACTCGGTGGCGCTCGAAGAACTCATGATGGCGGTCCGCGAACGTGCGTTCCGCTACGCGAGGGCTCGCTTGGGTCGGTTCCCACGCGCCGCGCACGCGGCCGAAGACGCAGCGCAGGAGGTGTGCATCGCCGTGTTGACCTCGTTGTCGCGCTACAACGACCGCGGCGTGCCCTTCGAGGCGTACGTCTACTCGATCTGCGCCCGCAAGGTCGCCGACGTGCAGCGCGCGTCGATGCGCACTCCGGTGCCGACCGACGAGCTGCCGGAGGACGTCGACCTGTCGGCGGGCCCGGAGGACCTCGCGGTTGCCGGCTCGGAGGCGGAGCAGGTCTGGGCGTTGATGCACGAGCTTCCGGCCCATCAGCGTGAACTGCTCACGCTGCGGGTCGCGGTAGGATTGTCTGCTGAGGAAACGGCGCAGGCACTGGGTATGACCGCGGGGGCGGTCCGGGTTGCGCAGCACAGGGCTCTGGCCCGTTTGCGTGCGCTTTATCAGAGGCGGGACAAGGGGGAGTCGTGAGACGGGACGAGTCATTCGGGCTCGGTGCCATTCACGCGGACGACGAGCTGCTCGATCGGCTGGGACGGCGGGACGACGTCGATTCGTTCGAATCGATGGGTGGACTGGAGTCGCTGCTCGCGCAGTGGACCGCGCAGATCGACACCGACGCGGAGTCGGTCGCCGATCGCTCCGGCCCGTGGGGCCTGCGGGGTCGCGGCGCCGATTCCGGTGCAGAGGTCACGCCGATCGTGCCGCGCACGGTCCGCATCCCGATGTCGCGGGCCGCGGCGGTCGCCGGCGCGCTCGTCATCACGATGTCCGGTGGTGGTGTCGCTGCGGCGATGACGGGCCAAGACGTGCCACTCATGTCGAAGTTCGTCGCCAGCGCTCGTCCGGCGGCTCCGGAGGCCACCCCGACCAGCGGTCAGCAGCTCGACGACGCGGTCGTCGCGGCGATCGGCTCGCGACTGCGCGCCGGGCAGCCCCAGGAGGCCCGCAAGATCGTCTCGGCGCTCGAGCAGATCGTCGGCGCGAACCCCGACCCCGCGCTCGCGGCGAAGGTCGACCAGCTGAGCCAGCAGGTCGAGCAGGCCGAGATCCTCGCGGCCGGTGTCCCGACGTCGACCTCGTCGCCGACGGACCTCCCGAGCGTCCTGGCTGCCATCGGCCCGACGACGACCGTGCTCGGCCTGCCGTCGTCTCCGGTCTCGGCGCTGACCACCGTGACGAGCGGCCCGCTCGCGCCGACGACGCCGACCTCCACCGAGCAGCCGCCGGTCGTCGTGCCGACCACGCCGTCGATCAGCCCGGACGAGCCGCGCGAGGGTGCCCCGACGACCACGCCGAGCACTCCCTCGACCGGCACGTCGTCACCCTCGACCATCCCGGGCGTGCCCACGAGCCCGTCCGGCTCGGGCACCTCGACGTCGGATCCCTCGACGCCCTCGACGCCCTCGACGGGTTCGCCCACGAGCGGCTCGACGAGCTCGCCGACGCACGGCACCTCGCCGACCCCGTCGGACACGGCGACCTCCAGCGGCGTCCGGCCGACCCTGCCGACGCCGAGCGCGCCGGTCACGGGCGTCTCGCCGTCGGTACCGCCCACCTCCGCCGAACCGGAGGAACCGGCCACGACGCCGAGCCCGACGCCCACGCCGACGGCGCAGCCGCCGTCCTCCTCCGCCCCGGGCGGCTCCACCTCGGTGAGCCCGACCACCGGCACTTCGGACGCGACGAGCGAGCCGACCTCGCGCACCGGCTCGACCTCGGTCTCGACGACGAGCGTCGGGACGAGCAAGGTCACGGCGACGAAGAAGGCCCGCAAGAAGGTCCTGAGCCGCGGGGGCACGAGCTCGCAGCGGGTGCGCAGCGCAGCCGCGCGGCCCGCGACGAGCGTCCCGAACCGCGCCGTCGTGCCGTCGACCAGCACGGCGACCAGCCTGCCCACGAGCTGAGCGGCGCGTCGGCCGGCGCCGGTCGGCTCCGTGCGGCTTCCCTCGGGCTCCGGCGTGCCTCGGCCCGGGCCGAGGGCGACTAGCCGGGGTCTTAGACTCGGGTCTATGGATTCGGTGTCGTTCGCACAAGATCAGCTGGCCTCGGACGTGCGCGCGGACGAGGCGCCGGACCCCTTCGCCCGCACCGGGCTCACCTACGACGACGTCCTCCTCCTGCCCGGAGAGACCGACGTCATCCCCTCCGAGGCCGACACCTCCACCCGCCTGACCCGGCGGATCACGCTGCGGATCCCGCTGCTGTCGGCGGCGATGGACACGGTGACCGAGTCCCGCATGGCCGTCGCGATGGCCCGCCAGGGCGGCATCGGGGTGCTCCACCGCAACCTCTCGATCGAGGACCAGGCCCGCCAGGTCGACCAGGTGAAGCGCTCGGAGATGGGCATGATCACCGATCCGGTGACGGTGAGCCCCGAGGCGACGCTGCGGCAGGTCGACGAGCTGTGTGCGCAGTTCCGCATCTCCGGCCTGCCGGTCGTCGACACCGACGACCGTCTCCTCGGCATCATCACGAACCGCGACCTGCGCTTCGAGAGCGATCCGAACCGTCGGGTCGACGAGGTGATGACGCGGATGCCGCTGGTCACCGCCCCCGTCGGGGTCGGCAAGGAGGACGCCCTCGCGCTCCTGGCGAAGAACAAGATCGAGAAGCTGCCGCTGGTCGACGACGCAGGCCGACTGCGCGGGCTCTTCACCGTCAAGGACTTCACGAAGTCCGAGCAGTACCCCCAGGCGACGAAGGACGACGCCGGCCGGCTGCGGGTCGGCGCGGCGATCGGCTTCTGGGGCGACTCGTGGGATCGCGGGATGGCCCTCGTCGAGGCCGGGGTCGACGTCCTCGTCGTCGACACCGCCAACGGTCACGCGCGCGGCGTCACCGACATGATCCGGCGCATCAAGGCCGACCCGGCGGCCCGCGACGTCGACGTCATCGGCGGCAACGTCGCGACGCGCGCCGGGGCCCAGGCCCTCGTCGACGCCGGCGCCGACGGCATCAAGGTCGGGGTCGGCCCGGGCTCGATCTGCACGACGCGGGTCGTCGCCGGGGTGGGCGTCCCGCAGGTCACGGCGATCTACGAGGCCTCGCGGGCGGCGCGCCCGGCCGGGGTCCCGGTCATCGGCGACGGCGGCCTGCAGTTCTCCGGCGACATCGCCAAGGCGCTCGTCGCGGGCGCCGACAGCGTGATGCTCGGCTCGCTGCTCGCCGGCTGCGAGGAGAGCCCCGGCGAGCTCGTCTTCATCAACGGCAAGCAGTACAAGTCCTACCGAGGCATGGGGTCGCTCGGCGCGATGGCCTCGCGCGGGCGGGTCTCCTACTCCAAGGACCGCTACTTCCAGGGCGATGTGACCGACGACGACAAGGTCGTCCCCGAGGGCATCGAGGGCCAGGTCGCCTACCGCGGGCCGCTGTCGGCGGTCGCCTACCAGCTCATCGGCGGGCTGCGGCAGTCGATGTTCTACGTCGGCGCGCAGACGATCCCGGCGCTGCAGCGCAAGGGGCAGTTCGTGCGGATCACGTCGGCGGGGCTCAAGGAATCGCACCCGCACGACATCCAGATGACCGTCGAGGCGCCGAACTACTCGACCCGCGGCTGAGGCATCGGGCCCGGCCCCTGCGCCGGGCTCGTCACGCCGCTCGTGCCGGCCACGAGCCGCACGTGTCGTTCGTGACGCTCCAGGCGCCGTCGGGCGATCGGACGGGCGATCTGCCGAGGCAGGAGGGCCAGCGCGCCGAGCCGCAGCAGGGCCGGGTCGCGGCGCCGCCGCAGGGCACGCGTGAGGATCCGTCGGGCCGTCTCGTCGGCATGTCCGACGTGACGGTCCTGCGCTCGGATGTCGCCGCCGGCCGGTCCCGGCCCCGGGTCCTCGCGCAGGAGGAGTCGTGCCGCGCGCAGCGCTGCCTCCTGGGCCTCGTCGAGGAGCACGCGGCGGTCGGCGTGGTCGCGTGCCTCCAGGGCTCGCTCGGTCGCGCGCAGGCTCCCCAGGGACTGCCGGGTCAGCGCCAGGACCGAGTCGGAGCGCGCGTGGAGCCGGTAGGAGGCGAGCGTTCGGTCGACGTACCAGGCCGCGGCCCCGTGCCGCGCGCTCTGCAGGGCGATGTGCCGGTCGTAGGCGGTCGCGACGTCCTCGGGCATGTCGGCGAAGTCGACGGTGTCGCGGCGCACGAGAGCGCACACCATGCCGACGGCCCCGGAGACGACGAGCCGGTCGAAGGGCTCGTAGCGGCCGGCCGTGAGCTGCGCACGCCCGCTGTGGATCTCGTTCGCACTCGTGCGCTCCGCCAGGAGCTGCCCGTGCTCGTCGACGAGGTCGAACGAGGCGAAGGTGAGCGCGAGGTCGGGCTGCCGGCGGAAGGGGGCCACGAGCTCGGCGAGCGCGTCGGGGTGCAGGAGGTCGTCGTCGTCGAACTTGAGCACGTAGTCGCCGCGGGCCTGCGTGAAACCGTCGACGGCATTGCGCATCATCCCCAGGTCGTGGGGGCGCCGCACGTGCACGATCCGGGCGTCGCCGGTCGAGGTGACGAGGTCGGCGGTCTCCTGCGACCCGGCGTTGTCGCAGACGAGGACCTCGAGGTCGACGTCGTCCGGCAGGCGCTGAGCGAGGATCGACGCGAGGGCCTGAGCGAGGTAGCGGGGACGGCGAAATGTCGGGATCACCACGCTGATGCTCGGCATGTGTACATCACTCCCGCCCCGGCCGGGCCCCTGACCGCGCCGGTCGCGAGCTGGTCCGCCCATGTCGATGTCGTTGTGTGGCAACGGCACCCCGACGCCGGATCGCACATCCCCTGCGGCTGACAATACGACGAAGTCGCCGCCGTGGCACGGTGTCGCGCGTCACGCCGATGTGACCTTCAAGTCGGACGCTTGTATAGTTCTGCGAGAGGCGGTTCGACCGCTCGAACGGTTGGGGCCCCGGGGGATCGGGTCCACAGACCGGCACCGACATCGGCTTCGCGCCGACACGGAGCACGGGGTCGTTCGAGAGGTGCCCGCCCGCTCTCGTCGCAGGTTCGACGTCCGCCGCGCGCGGTCGTCGCGGAATCCGACGGGAGTACCGGGGGAGGCCGCCGTGCAGACGGTGGCGCAAGGGACGACATATGGGGGATTCACACGTCATGTCTGTGGCATCCGGGCCGACGCGCGGCCTGTTCATTCGCTACGCCATCAGTTGCTCGGGAGGCACACGATGAAGGCAGTCATTCTGGCCGGGGGTCTGGGGACCCGACTCAGCGAGGAGACCGCTCTTCGCCCGAAGCCGATGGTCGAGGTCGGGGGCTTCCCGATCATGTGGCACATCATGAAGACCTACTCGGCGCACGGCATCAACGACTTCGTCGTGTGCTGCGGCTACAAGGGTGAGGTCATCAAGGACTACTTCGCGAACTACGCGATGCGTCGCGCCGACGTCACCTTCGATCTCGGCAAGGACGAGATGACGGTGCACAGCCGGCAGGCCGAGGACTGGCGGGTCACGCTCGTCGACACCGGCGCCGACTCGATGACCGGCGGCCGCCTCAAGCGGGTCCGCGAGCACGTCGGTGACGAGACCTTCTGCTTCACCTACGGCGACGGCGTGACCGACGCGGACATCTCCGCCGAGATCGCCTTCCACAAGAGCCAGGGCCTGGAGGCGACGATGATGGCCGTCCAGCCGGCGGGTCGCTTCGGCGCCCTCGTGCTCGGGGCCAACGAGACCAAGATCGAGTCCTTCCAGGAGAAGCCGCAGGGTGACGGCGCCTGGATCAACGCCGGCTACTTCGTCCTCGAGCCGAGCGTCATCGACTACATCGACGGTGACGACACCGTCTTCGAGCAGGACCCGCTGCGCAACCTCGCGCACGCCGGTCAGCTCAACGCGTACAAGCACAGCGGGTTCTGGCAGCCGATGGACACGCTGCGCGACCGCAACCTGCTGGAAACCCTGTGGAGTGAGGGCAAGGCGCCCTGGAAGGTGTGGAACTGACCATGAAGATTCTCGTCACCGGTACCGAGGGCTACCTCGGCTGTCTGCTGGCCCCGCTGCTCATCGCCGACGGCCACGAGGTCGTCGCGGTCGACACCGGCTTCTACAAGAACGGCTGGCTCTACAACGGTCTGGAGTCGACGCCCTACACGCTCGACAAGGACATGCGTGACCTCACGGTCGAGGACTTCGATGGGGTCGACGCCGTCGTCGCGATGGCCGAGCTCTCGAACGACCCGGTCGGCGACCTCGTCGGCCCGATCACCTTCGACATCAACCACCGCGGCTCGGTGCACGTCGCCGAGACGGCCAAGAAGGCGGGCGTCAAGCGCTTCGTCTACATGTCCTCCTGCTCGGTCTACGGCGTCGCCGAGGGCGACGTCGACGAGACGAGCGAGGTCAACCCGCAGACGGCCTACGGCGAGTGCAAGTACCTCACCGAGCAGGACCTGTGGAAGATGAAGGACGAGAACTTCCACCCGACGGCGATGCGCAACGCGACCGCCTTCGGTGCGAGCCCGCGTCAGCGCTTCGACATCGTGCTCAACAACCTCTCGGGCCTGGCCTGGGTCGAGAAGAAGATCGCGATGACCTCCGACGGCACCCCGTGGCGCCCGATGGTCCACGCGCTCGACATCTGCAAGTCGATCCGCATGGTCCTCGACGCGCCCGTCGAGAAGGTCTCCGGTGAGGTCTTCAACGTCGGCAGCTACGACAACAACTACACGGTGCGCCAGATCGCCGAGACGGTCGCCGCCGAGTTCCCCGGCTGCGAGCTCTCCTTCGGTGAGCCCGGTCAGGACAACCGCTCGTACAAGGTGAAGTTCGACAAGATCGAGGAGACGCTGGGCTTCTCGTGCGACTGGGACCTCGCCAAGGGCGCCAAGCAGCTCCACGAGGTCTTCGAGGCGATCCAGCTCGACGCCGAGACGTTCTACGGCCGCGGCCACACGCGCCTCAAGCAGATCGAGTGGCTTGTCAACACCGGCCAGGTCGACAAGCAGCTGTTCTGGAAGAAGGTGTCCGCATGAAGTTCACCGAAACCGCCGTCGACGGCTGCTGGATCATCGACCTGACGCCCTTCGGGGACGAGCGCGGGGGCTTCGCCCGCACGTTCTGCGAGGACGAGATGGCCGCGCACGGCATCGAGACGCACGTCGCCCAGGCGAACATGAGCTGGAACGCCAAGAAGGGCACGATGCGCGGCATGCACCGCCAGATCGCGCCGGCGGCCGAGGGCAAGCTCGTGCGCTGCACCCGCGGCACGATCATCGACTGCTGCCTCGATCTGCGCGAGGACTCCCCGACTTTCGGTGAGCACGTCATGGTCGAACTGTCCGCCGACAACCGTCGCGCGTTGTGGATCCCGCCGTACTGCGGCCACGGCTACCTCACGATGACCGATGACACCGAGATCACCTACCAGGTGTCCGGTAAGTACACGCCCGAGGCGGAGCGCGGCCAGCGCTACGACGACCCGGCGTTCGGCCTGGAGTGGCCCGGCGAGGTCGTCGTCATCTCCGACAAGGACAAGGCGTGGCCGGACTGGGACGGGAAGAAGATCCGATGATCGTGACCGACACGGCGCTCGCGCAGCGTCACGCCGACGGCCGCCCGATCCAGGTCGGCATCGCCGGCCCGGGCTTCATGGCCAAGGGGCTCATCAACCACATCACGAACACCGTGGACGGGCAGCGGGTCGCGGTCGTCTTCGCGCGCAGCACCGACAAGGGTGTCTTCGCGCTGGAGAATGCCGGGATCCCGTCGGAGGACATCGTCGTCGTCGAGACGGCGGCCGATGTCGACCGCGCCTGCCGCGAGGGCAAGCACGCGGTGACCTCGAACCACGAGGCGATGACCGGGGCTCGCTCGGTCGATGTCATCGTCGACTGCACCGGCTCGGTGGAGTTCGGTGCGCGCCTCGCGCTCGACACCCTGGCCGGCCGCAAGCACCTCGTGCTCATGAACGCCGAGGTCGACGCGACGATCGGCCCGATCCTCAACGCCAAGTTCGAGGACGCGGGCCTGGTCTACACCGGCTGCGACGGCGACCAGCCGGGCGTGCAGATGAACCTCATCCGGTTCGTCCGCGGCCTGGGTCTCACGCCGCTCGTCGCGGGCAACGTCAAGGGTCTGCAGGACCCGTACCGCAACCCGACGACGCAGGAGGGGTTCGCCAAGCAGTGGGGCCAGGACCCGCACATGGTGACGAGCTTCGCCGACGGCACGAAGGTGTCGGTCGAGCAGGCCCTCGTCGCCAACGCGGCCGGTCTCTCGGTCCACCAGCGCGGCTGCCTGCAGCGTGACCACCGCGGTCACGTCGACGAGCTGACCGGCATGTACGACATCGACGAGCTCAAGGAGCTCGGCGGCGCGGTCGACTACGTCGTGGGCTCCCAGCCGGGGCCGGGCGTCTACGTCCTCGCGACGCACGAGGACCCCAAGCAGCGTCACTACCTCAACCTCTACAAGCTGGGGGAGGGGCCGCTGTACAGCTTCTACACGCCCTACCACCTCTGCCACTTCGAGGTGCCGAACACGATCGCCCGCGCCGCCCTGCTGGGTGACGCGACGATCAAGCCGCTGCGCCAGGCGCCGAAGGTCGAGGTCATCACGGTCGCCAAGCGTGACCTCAAGGCCGGCGAGACCCTCGACGCACTCGGTGGGTACACGTACTACGGCGAGTGCGAGAAGGCGCCGATCGTGGCCGCCGAGAACCTCGTGCCCGTCGGCCTCGCCGAGGGCTGCGTGCTGACCCGCGACATCGCCAAGGACGAGGCGATCTCCTACGCCGACGTCACGGTGCCGGCCGGTCGGCTCGCCGACGCGCTGCGCGCCGAGCAGGACGCGGCCTTCCCGCAGCCGGCGGTGGAGAGCGTCTGATGTCCGACTCCACGGTCTACGACTACGCGGTCATCGGCGGCGGCATCGTCGGCCTCGCGACCGCGATGTCGCTGCTGCGTGAACGCCCCGGCTCGAGCCTCATCGTGCTCGAGAAGGAGGACGGCGTGGCCCGTCACCAGACGGGGCACAACAGCGGCGTCATCCACGCGGGCATCTACTACAAGCCCGGGTCGCACAAGGCGAAGCTGTGCAAGGAGGGGGCTGTCCGCACGCGGCAGTTCTGCGACGAGCACGGCATCCCCTACCGCAACACCGGCAAGCTCATCGTCGCGACGAACGACGCCGAGCTCGAGCGCATGAACGCCCTCTACGAGCGGGCGCTCATCAACGAGCTCGACGTGGAGAAGATCGACGCGGCGGAGTTGAAGCGGCGCGAGCCGAACATCACCGGCGTCGGGGCGATCTGGCTCACCTCGACCGGCATCGTCGACTACACACAGGTCTGTGTGAAGATGGCCGAGGTCATCGAGCAGGCCGGGGGGACGATCCGACTCGGGACGCGCGTCACCGACATCACCGAGTCGCTGTCCGAGGTGCGGGTCGACGTCGCGTCGGCCTCGACCTCGGGTCGCCACGCTGCCGGTCAGGCCGAGCGGATCTACGCCAAGCAGCTCGTCGTGTGCGGTGGCATCCAGGCCGATCGGCTCGCGACGATGGCGGGGCTCGACATCGACTTCCAGATGGTGCCCTTCCGCGGGGAGTACTACCGGCTGCCGGCGAGCCGTAACGACATCGTCGACACGCTCATCTACCCGGTGCCGGATCCGTCGCTGCCCTTCCTCGGTGTGCACCTGACGCTGATGATGGACGGCGGGGTGACTGTCGGGCCGAACGCCGTCATGGGGTTCGCGCGCGAGGGCTACCCGAAGTGGTCGATGAACCGGGCTGACATCGCCTCGTTCGTGCGCTTCCCGGGTTTCTGGAAGGTCGCGAAGAAGCAGCTCAAGACGGGTGCCGTCGAGCAGTGGAACTCGGTGTACAAGCCGGGCTACCTCGAGCTCGTCCGCAAGTACTGCCCGCAGCTGACGACCGCGGACCTCACGCCCGAGGAGGCCGGCATCCGCGCGCAGGCGGTCCGCAAGGACGGCTCGATGGTCGAGGACTTCCTCTTCTACGAGACCGACCGCATGACCCACGTGTGCAACGCCCCGTCGCCCGCCGCGACGAGCGCGATGCCGATCGGTGATCTCATCGCCGACAAGGTGCTCTCCCGCGCCTGAGTTCGTCTCTGCGAAGCGCCCGATCCCCACAGGGGGTCGGGCGCTTCGTCGCGTGCGGAGCCGGCTGTGGATATCCGCCGAGCGATGTCCGTGGCGGCGGCTAGCGTTTCGAGAGAGGCCTTCCCCCTGGTGTGACGGCCCGCGACACTGGAGAGAGGAGGGAGCCTGATGACCATGACCGTGCGTGACTCGGCGCTTGCTTCGGCCAACGGTGGTTCGGCGCAGCAGCCCGTGCCGGTGCCCGTCGAGCCGATGACGTGGGACGAGTGGCTGGCGTTCGATCCCGGCGACGACACCCGCTACGAGCTGGTCGAGGGCGTACCCGTCGTGACACCACCCGAATCGGTCCTGAATCGCTGGGCCGCCCACCGCCTGCAAGAGCTCATGACGCCGGCGCGAGGGTCGTTGGTGTGGCTGACGAACGCGGGGATCGAGATCAAGCGAGACCCGAAGCCGACGGGACGCGAGGCGGACCTGGTGGTGGTACGCAAGGAGAGCCTGCGCGAGACCTCCTACTTCCGTGGTGACGAGGTCGTGCTGGCGGTCGAGTGCGTCTCCGCCGGGAGTTCGGACGAGCAGGACTGGGTGACCAAGCGCGGGGAGTACGCCCGAGTAGGTGTCCGGGCATACCTCGTCATCGATCGAGCACGGGGTCAGCTCGTGCTCTTCGACGAGATCGTCGACGGCGCCTATTCGCGGCGTCAGGACGCCGACCCGGAGGTCACGATCGAGCTAGGCGACCACCGCATCCCGGTGCGACTGGAGCAGCTTCTCGAGCGATGACTCCGGGGCGAGCGATTACCCCCGAGTAACTGTCAATATTGTGGTGCTTGACCGACACCGCATTGACCGTGTCTCGGCGCAGGTGCCGCCGGATGGGCTCACGGTTCGCGCATCTGCCGGGATCGGTGAAAGACTTCGAGCAGCGCGTGAATCCGCGCTCCACGAGCGCCCCGTCGCCGCGACCCCCTCCGGTCGAGGCGGCGGGGCTTCGTCGCGTGCGGAGCGCCGGAGGCCCTGGGGAGGCGCGGCGGGTAGCCTGGCCTGCGTGAGTGAGATCGAGATCGGCCGAGGCAAGCGAGGGCGCCGCGCCTACACGTTCGACGACATTGCGATCGTCCCGTCGCGGCGGACCCGGGACCCCGAGGAGGTCTCGATCTCCTGGCAGATCGACGCCTACCACTTCGAGTTGCCGTTCCTCGCGGCGCCGATGGACTCGGTGATGTCACCCGAGACCGCGATCGCCTTCGGCAAGCTCGGCGGGCTGGGCGTGCTCGACCTCGAGGGCCTGTGGACCCGCTACGAGGACCCGACGCCGCTGCTCGCCGAGATCTCGGCGCTCGACCCGTCGGACGCCCCGGGCGTCACCGCGCGGATGCAGGAGATCTACGCCGAGCCGATCAAGCCCGAGCTGATCACCGCGCGCCTGCGCCAGATCCGCGAGTCCGGGGTGACCGTCGCCGGCGCGCTCTCGCCGCAGCGGACCCAGGAGCATTGGAAGACCGTCGTCGACGCCGGTGTCGACCTCTTCGTCATCCGCGGCACGACCGTCTCGGCCGAGCACGTGAGCAGCCGCGCCGAACCGCTCAACCTCAAGCGGTTCATCTACGAGCTCGACGTGCCGGTCATCGTCGGTGGGGCTGCCACCTACACGGCCGCGCTGCACCTCATGCGGACCGGGGCGGCCGGTGTGCTCGTCGGATTCGGTGGCGGCGCCGCCCAGACGACCCGCACGACCCTGGGGATCCAGGCGCCGATGGCGACGGCGATCGCCGACGTCGCCGCGGCCCGGCGCGATTACCTCGATGAGTCCGGCGGCCGCTACGTCTACGTCATCGCCGACGGCGGCATGGGCCGCTCCGGCGACGTCGTCAAGGCGATCGCCTGCGGCTCCGACGCCGTGATGATCGGCGCCGCGCTCGCGCGGGCCACCGACGCCCCCGGCGGCGGCTACCACTGGGGCTCCGAGGCCCACCACGCCCAGCTGCCGCGCGGCGAGCGGGTCCACGTCGGGGCGCTCGCGCCGCTGTCGGAGATCCTCCTCGGCCCCGGGCGGGCCGCGGACGGTACGACGAACTTCGTCGGCGCGCTGCGCCGATCGATGGCGACGACCGGCTACTCCGAGGTCAAGGAGTTCCAGCGCGTCGAGGTCGTCGTCTCGCCCTACCCCGGCGGCTGAGCCCGGGCGGCCCAGGCAGGCCCTGAGCTGCGGCGACGCTCCTCCTCGTCCCGAGTCGCGGAGGCTTGTCAGTGGCCCCACGTAGGCTGATTCGCATGAGCATCGAGACCGGGAAGTCGACCGGGGAGTCCCAGTCCGCGGCGGCCGGGGGGCACACCGGCGCCGCGGCGCCGAGCACGTTCGCGCTCGATCCGGACTGGATCGAGCACCTGCGTGGGTATGTCGTGTGCTCCCCGCGGTCCGAGATGATGACGACGACCACCCCGCTCACCGGTCGGCCGCTCGCGTCGCTGCCGGTGTCCGGCGTCGAGGACGTCGAGCTCGCCTACGCGGGTGCGCGCGCCGTGCAGCCGTCGTGGGCGGCGCTGCCGGCTCGCCTGCGCGGGCAAATCCTCCTGCGCTTCCACGACCTGCTCCTCGACGAGCAGGTCGCGATGCTCGACCTCATCCAGCTCGAGTCCGGCAAGGCGCGCAGCCACGCCTTCGAAGAGATCGTCGACGTCGCCCAGGTCTCGCGCTACTACGCGCGTCGCGCCCCCGGCCTGCTGCGTCCGCGCCGGCGCGCGGGGCTCATCCCGGGGTTGACGCAGGTCACCGAGCTGCGGCACCCCCACGGGGTCGTCGGGATCGTCGCGCCGTGGAACTACCCGCTGTCCATGGGGATCACCGACGCCCTGCCGGCGCTGCTCGTCGGCAACGCCGTCGTCCTGCGACCCGACCCGCAGACGTCCCTGACGACGCTCTTCACCCTCGACCTGCTGCGCCGGGCCGGGCTGCCGCCGCGTGTGCTCCAGGTCGTCCTCGGTCCGGGCCCGACGACGGGGGCGGCGGTGCTCGAGCGGGCCGACTACGTGTGCTTCACCGGGTCGACCGCGACGGGGCGCACCGTCGCCGCGGCCGCGGGGGAGCGACTCGTCGGCGCGAGCCTCGAGCTCGGCGGCAAGAACCCGATGTACGTCGCCGCCGACGCCGACCTCGACCGGGCCGTCGAGGGGGCCGTGCGCGCCTGCTTCTCCTCCGCCGGGCAGCTGTGCATCTCGATCGAGCGCCTCTACGTCCACGAGGCGATTGCGCAGCAGTTCACCGAGCGCTTCGTCGCCGCGACCCGTGCCCTGCGCATCGGCCCGAACCTCACCTACGACGCCGACCTGGGCAGTCTCATCGGGGCGGCCCAGCTCGCCCGCGTCGAATCGCACGTCGATCAGGCGGTCGCGCTCGGTGCCACCGTGCTCACCGGCGGGCGCGCGCGGCCCGACATCGGCCCCTACTTCTACGAGCCGACCGTGCTCACCGGCGTGACCGAGTCGATGGAGGTGTGCCGGCAGGAGACCTTCGGCCCGGTCGTGTCGATCACCTGTGTCGACAGCGACGCCGAGGCGATCCGGGCGGCCAACGACACCGACTACGGGCTCAACGCCTCGGTGTGGACCCGGGACCTCGACCGCGGCCGGCGCATCGCCGCCGCGATCCGCGCCGGGACCGTCAACGTCAACGAGGGCTACGGCGCCGCCTACGCGAGCACCGACGCCCCGATGGGCGGCATGAAGGCCTCCGGCCTCGGTCGACGCCACGGGGCCGACGGTCTGCTCAAGTTCACCGAGGTCCAGACCGTCGCCGTGCAGCGCGGCGTGGGCCTGGGCGTGCCTCCCGGACTCGACGCCCGACAGCTCGCGGACGGTATGACGTTGGGTCTACGCGCGATGAAGGCCCTCGGCCGCCGCTGACCCAAGCCGACGCCGAGGCGTCACCGTGAACTGGTCGGTCAATGAGGGGGATCAACGACGACATCAACGGGCAATGGCTCGTCCAGCGGTGCCCCGGCCGTGTCGAGTTCGTCGTGGAACGCGAGGTACAGATTCGCGATGACGGCGGGGGAGGACATGGGCGCCGCGAGGATGACCTCGCCGCGCGGGCGTCGGAAGCGGAAGGTATTGGGATGCAGGAAGAGTGAGCTGGCTGTCGCTGCGACGTCGAGGTGATGGGCCAGATAGGCCACCACAGCCTCCACGAGGTCGGACCTCTCGAGCAGATGCTCGAGTTGCTGCTCGACCTTGGCTCGCATCGACGCAGTGTTCCGACCGGAGATCAGCCAGGTAGCCAGGTCCACGTCTTCGAAGCGGACGATCGATCCGCCCGTCTCCCCGGCGCGCGTCGAGGAGCGACGCCCGATCGAGAGTTGGAGCGATCGGCGTCTCAGCCCGACATGCACCGCGCGGCGGGCTTCCCGCATGCGCGCACGCGTCTGGGTGAGGGGCTCGTACGACTCACTCACCCCGACGTGATGGGTCGTTGCCAGGGCCGTCAGCCACTCGTCCAACGTGCCGCCGTCACCGACGATCCCCATGAACGAGCCCGCCGGCAGGTCGTTGACGGACTCGATCTCCTCGCGCATGAGGAGTGCCAACCCGTGGAGCTCGGCCTCGTCGTGTAGGTCGAGGAGCCGCCCACCTCCTGAGCCGGGATCGACCCGCAGATGCGCAGCGGTGTCGGCCGGGTCGGGCAGGGGCACCGCCACGAGCGCGTGCACTGCGCCTCCCGGGACGAATCGGAAGGCACGCAGCCGCTCCGCGATTCGATGCGCGGCCTCTGGGGTCACCCCTTCGGCGAGCGTGCGCAGGAGGTGATCCGCCTCTGCTCGCGCCTGGGTCGCGCCGAGGGCACGGGCTCCGCCGATGGCCGACAGCAGTCGCCCGGTGGAATCCAGGAGCGCATCACCGAGGTCGACGAGGATGTCCTCACGGCGGCTGGCGAGCGCGATCGTATGCACGACGCCGCGCACCGCGACGCTGCGGGCCGTGACGTGCCACCGCCCGACGGTGAAGAGCCGGCGCCCGGTGCCCTGCGATCGCACCTCCGACCACATGAGGCGGATCGGCGCCGAGCCCGTCGAGGCCACGATCCGTCCGGACTTCTCGTAGAGCACCGCGGTCCCGGTGACCAGCGAGGCCAGCGTCGCGACGAGGGCCGCCACGGGTCTGTCCTCACCCAGGGCACGCAGGAGTTCGTTCTGCACCCACAGCGTGCGCTGCAGTCGGTACGCATCCGAGGACAGCAGCGCGCGCCCGACGACGTCCTCGACGAGGAGGAAGGGAATGTCTGCGGGTACGAGGAGAACCGTCAGGCCGGCCTTGCGGGCTGCCTCGAGCAGCGGCCGCGGCGGTGCCTTGAGGTGGATGCCGATCCCGAAGGCGAGGGCGGCAGCCCCGTGGTCGACGAGATCGTTGACGAGCGCGACCTGCGCGCGCGCCGAAGATGCTGCCGTGAACCGCAGTCCCGTGGTGAGGACGAGAACTCCGGGCCGTAGCCAGGGGCCGGGATTCTCGATCTCGATCGTGTGCGCGCCCAGGACGCGTCGCTCGAGATCGCCCTCGACGGCCACGGTCAGACCCAGCTCGCGCTCCTGCAGCAGGTCGACGAGACGCAGCTGCCGACCGGTGCTCGGTCCGGCCGCGTCCTCCGCCGGACTGGACGGGTCGGCTCGGTCGGGCGTCATGCGGGACAGTGTGGCGCAGAGATTTGGAGTACGGCACAGAAATCTGTCCGGCAGATTGGAATTCTCCCAATGACAGCTCTCCCGGGCTGCGCCAAGGTAGAGCCATTCCTCACCGGTGACTCCGCCGAGGCCACCGCCCGGTCGGCCCGAGCATCGCCTCGATTCGGGTCATCCGAGCACTCACGTCCACCCACCTATGCCTGCACCTCACCCTGGAAGGGGTTGACCTGCCATGCCCTCATTGCGCGTCGCCGTCGACGTCGGCGGCACCTTCACCGACGTCTGCATCGTCGACGAAGACACCCGGGACGTCCGCGTCACCAAGGTGCCGTCCACTCCCGACGACCCGATGCGGGCCGTCGTCGACGGTGTGAAGCGCGGCGAGATCGATCTGTCGACCGTCGCCCTCTTCTCCCACGGCACGACCGTCGCCACGAACGCCCTCATCACCCGGCGTTTCCCCAAGGCCGCGATGGTGACGACGAGCGGATTCCGCGACGTCCTGGAGATCCGTGACGGCACGAAGGACGACCTGTGGGACGCCTACAAGGACGTCGGCGGCCCCTACATCCGCCGCCGCGACCGCTTCGAGGTCACCGAGCGGATCGACTATTCGGGCCAGGTCGTCGAGCCGCTCGACGAGGTCCAGGCCCGCGAGATCGCCCGGCTCCTCAAGAAGCGCCAGGTCGAGACCGTCGCCGTGTGCTTCGTCAACTCCTACGCCAACCCGGCTCACGAGACTCGGATGCGCGAGATCCTCGCCGAGGAGCTGCCGGGGGTGAACCTGTGCACGTCGGCCGAGATCCTGCCCGAGATCTTCGAGTACGAACGCTTCAACACGACCGCTGCCAACGCCGTGCTCGCGCCGCTGGTCACCGGATACGTCGACCGGCTGAGCAACGAACTCGCCACCGACGGCTACGACGGTGACCTGCTCCTCCTGCACTCCGGTGGCGGATCGATGACGCCGCGGATGGTCGACCGCTTCCCGGTCCGGCTCGCGGCCTCGGGCATCGCCGCCGGTGCCATCGCGGCGCGACACCTCGCCGTCCAGTCCGGCTACCCCAACGCCATCGGGCTCGACATGGGCGGGACGAGCACCGACATCTGTCTCGTCCACAACGGCGAGCTGCGCGTCACCAAGGAGTGGTCGGTCGAGTACGGCTACCCGATCATCTTCCCGAGCATTGAGGTCCTGACGATCGGCGCCGGCGGCGGCTCGCTCGCCTGGCTCGACGAGGCGGGGTCGCTGCGCAACGGTCCCCAGTCCGCGGGCGCCGCCCCCGGGCCGGCCTGCTACGACACCGGCGGCACGCAGCCGACGAACAGCGACGCCAACGTCACCCTCGGCCGACTGGGCACCTCGCTGGCCGGCGGTGCCAAGGAGCTGCGCCCCGACCTGGCCCGCGAGGCGATCTCCGGCGCGATCGCCCAACCCCTCGGGCTAGGCCTGGAGGAGGCGGCGGGCGCCATCGTCAAGGTGGCGAATGCGAACATGTCCGACGCGGTGCGGCTCGTCTCGATCCGCCGTGGCCTCGACCCGCGCGACTTCGCGCTCATCGCGTTCGGCGGCGCGGGTGCCCTGCACGGCGCGGAGGTCGCGCGTGAGCTGGGCATCCCGACCGTCCTCGTGCCGCCGAACCCCGGCGTCACCTCCGCCCTGGGCTGTCTGCTCGTCGACATCCGCCACGACCTCTCACTCATGTACAACGAGGCGGTCTCCGAGGCCGACCGCGAAGAGCTGGAGGCGAAGTTCACCGAACTGGAGGACGAGGCCGTGCAGCGCCTGCGTCACGAGGGCGTCGGCGCGGACGAGACCGTGCTCCAGCGTCAGATCTCGATGCGCTACCTCGGTCAGTGGCGCTCGCTCGCGGTCGAGATCGGGCGCGGGCCGGGCTCCCTCGACGAGGCAGTCCAGCGCTTCCACGAGCAGCACGAACAGGAGTTCGCCTACCGACGTGACGACGCGCCGGTCGAGATCTACCAGATCGCCCTCGAGGCGATCGGCACGACGCCCAAGCCTGCTTTCGTCGCTCAGCCCCGGACGTCCGGTGTCATGCCGGAGCCCAAGGAGCGGCGCCGCGTGTGGTTCGAGAGCACCGGTTGGGTCGACACGCCGGTCTACGACCGCGACGAACTCGCCCCGGGCTCGACCTTCCCCGGACCGGCGGTCATCGACCAGCTCGACTCCACCACCGTCGTGCCGCCCGGCTGCAGGGCGGAGATCGACGAGTGGCTCATGATCCTCATCCACCTGACGGAGGCCTGACATGACGACCATCGACACCACCGACACCACCGACACCATCGACACGACCGAATCGACCGACGCGACCGAAGCCGTCGATGGTGTCGCCGCGAGCGCGATGGCCATCGCGCACGGCCGGACGCTGGACCCGGTGACGTTCGAGGTGCTCAAGAACGCTTTCGTCACCTCCGTCGACCTCATGAGCGAGCAGATCCTGCGCACCTGCTACTCGTTCGTCATCTACAGCCGCGATTTCTCCTCCGCGCTCTGCGACGCCCAGGGCAACACGGTGATGCAGGGGAGCCAGGACATCGCGGTCCACGTCGGCACGCTGCACTTCCAGTGCAAGGCCGTCCTCGACCAGTTCGGCGACGACATCCACCCCGGCGACGTCTTCGCGATCAACGACCCCTACCGGGGCGGCACCCACTTCAACGACGTGAGTTTCATCCGGCCGATCTTCGTCGACGACGAGATCATCGCCTTCGCCCAGAACAAGGGCCACTGGGCCGACATCGGCGGTTCGGTGCCCGGCTCCTTCGACGTCAACGCCAAGGATCACTTCGGTGAGGGTCTGCGCATCCCTGCGGTGCGGATCTTCGACAAGGGCGTCTTCCGCTACGACGTCGCCGCCCTCCTCGTGGAGAACACCAGATCGCCGGCCATCGGCCTCGGCGACCTGCACGCCCAGTCCGAGGCGACGACGATGTGCGAGCGCGAGATCCTGCGTCTCGTCGACCGCTACGGCAAGGACACGATCGTCGCCGCCATGGCCGAGGTGCAGGACTACGTCGAGAGCATCGTGCGCCACCGCGTCGCCGAGCTGCCCGACGGCACGTGGGAGACCACCGACTACCTCGACGCCGACCCCGGCCGCGGGGAGGGGCTCGTCCCGATCCACGTGAAGATGACGATCTCCGGCGACCAGGTCCACTACGACCTGTCGGGCTCCGCGCCCGCCGTCGCGTCGTTCCTCAACAGCGGCTACGGCACGACTCACTCGGCGCTCTACGCGGGGACGAAGACGTTCTTCCCGGACGTGCCGCTCAACTCGGGCTTCTACCGGGCCGTGCAGGCGCAGCTCGGGCCGGAGGGCACCGTCGTCAACGCCGGGTGGCCGCACGCGGTGACGGGATTCTGCTCCGGACCGTACGAGAAGCTCATGAACGCCGTCTTCGAGATCTGGAGTCGGATCGTGCCGGAACGGGCCCTGGCGTGCTGCTTCAACCTCGAGTATCTGCTCGTCGGCGGGCGGGACGCGCGGACCGAGGAGCGGCCGTACTTCATGTGGTACGACTGGATGGCCGGTGGCTGGGGAGGTCGCGCGAGCAAGGACGGCTCGGGTGCGACGGCGCCGGCGTTCGGGGTTGGGCTCGCGGTGCAGCCGCTCGAAGGACAGGAGCGACTCTCGCCGGTCCTCACCACGACACACAACCTCGCGCTCGATTCCGGTGGTCCGGGTCGCTTCCGTGGTGGTGTCGGCGTCGAGAAGGGCGGGATCCTCACCGACGGTTCCTCGACCGTCATGTCGTACTGCTGCGACCGAGCGCGCTCGATCACCTGGGGCATCGAAGGCGGCCTTCCG
>RRZU011955158.1_pt1 | contig 21960 bp, 21 predicted proteins | sample 2165561 | NCBI WGS metagenome assembly RRZU01 (sample SAMN10456909, study PRJNA506462) | wastewater metagenome | isolation source: wastewater sludge | place: USA: Moscow, Idaho | reverse complement strand
TTGTAATGCCATATCTTTAAAAGCACGTGTAGGACCATGATATTGTTCATGTACAAATAAATCTTTTTTAACTTTTATAACAGGACATGGATTTGCTGGATTATCAAAATTATCATATAAGGCTAATGCTTTATTGATTTCAGATTCATCAATATCTATTTCAAAAGCTTTTAAAATATCATAAGCTAACTCTTTATATGAAGAGTTAATATGATTTTCTAAAAAATTGTTTTCTAATTTTGGTAAATATGCAGGTACATATAATCCACCAAATGAAGTACTTGGATTTAGTATTGCTTCACTAAATGGTACTTCAACTGGTTTAATACCATCATTTCCTCTTGTTTCTATAAAATTCATTTTATTTCCCTTTTTAGTCGTTTAATAATTTGTTCATATCTATATCATTATTTGGATTATCACGTCTCACAAATTGTGTACCAATTCCATCGCTTGTGAATAACTCAAGTAAGATTGAATGCTCAACACGTCCATCAATAATATGTGCTTTATTAACACCATTATAAATTGCATCAATACATGAATCTACTTTTGGAATCATTCCGCCTGCAATTGTTCCATCATTTTTATATGCTTCAACACTTTCTTTATCTAAAGAAGTAATAAGCTTTCCATTTTTGTCCAACACTCCAATAGTATCTGTTAAAAATAAAACTTTTTGTGCTCCAATAGCAGCAGCTATTTCACAAGCTGCAACGTCTGCATTTATATTAAATCCTGGATGATTTGGTTCAGCACTATCAGCAATTGGTGCAATTACAGGAATAAATCCTTCTTTGATTAAGTTTTTTATCATTTCACCTTTTACTTTTGTGATTTCACCTGTGTATCCAAATCTTCCACCATCTTTAGGAATAGCATTTATAATAGCAGAGTCTTTTCCTGAAATACCAATAGCTTTTGCTCCATGGTGATTTAGTAAAGAAGTAATATTCTTATTAATTTCACCACTTAATACCATTTCAACAACTCTCATACTTTCTTCACAAGTAACTCTGTGTCCATCTACAAAACTTGATGGAATTTCAAGTTTTGTTAGAAGTTCAGTGATTCTTGAACCACCACCATGAACAATTACAGGTTTAATTCCAAGAAGTGAAAGAAAAACGATATCTTGTGCAAATTTTTCTTTTAAATCAGGGCTTGTTTGAGCTGATCCTCCATATTTGATCACAATTATTTTTCCGAAAAACTTTTTAATATATGGAATTGCGTCAAGTAAGGTTTGAACTTTTTGATGTTTTGTTTGCATATAAACTATCCTAAGTGTTTTTTGAGTCATGATTATATCTAAAAGAATCTTATTAATTTAATAAAAAATAATTAATCTAAAGAAATATAGTAAGTTATAATTGTTACTTTAGTATCATTAGTTTATGAAAAAATACTTAGCCCTAAAAGCCAGTGCAGGAAGTGGAAAAACTTTTGCACTAACAGTTCGATACATATCTTTGTTGTTACTTGGTGCAAAACCAAATGAGATTTTAACTCTTACATTTACAAATAAAGCCGCAAATGAAATGAGTGAAAGAATCTATAAAACTCTTCTTACTTTAGGAGATGATGAAGCATATCTAAATGCAATAGTAGAACAATCAGGTTTATCAAAAAAAGAGATTCTTGGAAGAAAAGCATTTTTAGTAAAATCTTTTTCAAATGCAAGCTTATCTATTTTTACCATTGATAAATTTATAAATAAAATTCTTAGAGAGTTTTGTGGATATATTGGTGTTTCAGATGATTTTGAAATTAAAGAAGATGATATTGAAACTTTGAGTATGAAGTTTTTACAATCTTTGGATTCAAAACAATTTGAAGCATTAATTGATTTTTCCCATTATGAAAAAAAGAAGTTCAACTCTATCTTTGATTTATTTAAAAACCTACTTGAGAAAAATGAAACAATTGATATTTTAAATATAGATGCAAAATTAATTGATTTACAAAAAGATATGGTCTTACAAAATGCTTTTAAAATCAAAGAGGCTATTTTGAATTGTAGTGTTGCTAGTAATAGTGCAATAAAAGCAGTTGATTTTGAGAAGTTTGACGATTTATTTGGCCGAACATGGCTTGAAAAAGATAGTTTATCTGATTATTCATATTTTAAAAAATGTGCTAATGAAACAATAGAGTCTTATTTTTCTATTTTGAAAGAGCAAATTGCAATTTATTATAAATTAAGAGCTGGTTACAGTTTAAGTAAGTTATTTGAGCTATATTTGATGTTTAAAGATTTTAAATTCTCATTTAATAAAAATAAAAACTATTTAGAGTTTAATGATATTTCAAATTTAGTTTACGAATTATTATCAACAAAAATTGATAAAGAGTTTTTATATTTTAGATTAGATTCTCAGTTTTCACATATTTTAATGGATGAGTTTCAAGATACTTCACTTTTACAATATAAGATTTTAGAGCCTCTAATAAAAGAGATACTTTCAGGTGATGAGACCAAATTTAAAACATTTTTTTATGTGGGTGATACTAAGCAATCAATTTATAGATTTAGAGGTGGGAAAAGAGAACTTTTTGATTATGTTGCAAATACAAATAAACTTCTTGAAGTTGAAGTATTAAATACAAATTATCGTTCTTGTGAAAATATTATCTCTTATGTAAATTCACTTTTTCTAAAACTATCAAATTATGAATATTTTGAACAAGAATCAATAGCAAAAGATGGATATATAGAAGTAATAGAAGATAGTGCTTTTGATGAAGATGAGAAGTTTGTAAATGTTGCTTCTAAAATTGCAGCACTTTTGCAAGAGGGTGTAAATTCAAATGATATTGCAATATTAACCTATACTAATGCTGATGTTTTAAATTTATATTACTATTTAAAACAAAAATTTCCATCTTTGAAAATCACAACAGAGATGACATCAAAACTAATAAATCAACAAAATGTAAAAGCAATAATAAATGCTATTAAATATATCTATTTTAAAGAAGATATTTATAAAGAAAATTTAAATGCACTTATTGGAAAACCTATTTTAAATGAGTTGGATTTATTGTTTTCTTTAGAAGAAAAATCTATTCAAGAATTAATTCGTGAAATAGCAAGTAATCTAAAAATAATCGATGAAAATATAATTAAACTTATTGAGGTTAGTTCAGGTTTTAATAATATCGTTGATTTCGTTTATGAAATAGATAAATTAGATGCAAATATGGTAAATAGTGAATCTATTGGTCTTCAAATACTTACTATTTTTAAATCAAAGGGATTGGAGTTTAATACTGTAATTTTACTTGATAGAATAAAAAGAAAAAATGTAGATAAATCATCACTTTTATTTGAATATGATAGTGTAGAATTAAAAAATATTTTTTACAAAATTAAAGGTTATGAAAACTATAACAAAGATTATGAAAAAGCCCTAGCAAAAGAAAAAGCTCTAAGTATAGAAGATGAAATAAATATTTTATATGTGGCACTAACAAGGGCTAAAAATAATATGATTATATTTAAAAAAATCAAATCTTCGGTTTTTGATATTTTAAATATGAGCCCTTGTAAAATTGGAAATATAATACAAAGTATTAATATTTCAAAAAACTATGACAAGATTGAAAAGATTGTTTATACACCTTTAAATCTAGGAACACAAGATAAACAACTTGCAAATGAAAAAGAATTAGATGAAAATCATCTTCATGCTAAATATTTTGGAATTACTACTCACTATTGTTTAGAAATGATGGATGAGTTTACCATTGATTGTTTGGAATATACTTTAAAATTAGCAATTAGTAGATATTCAAATTATTTAAATGAAGTTGATTTTATTGATATTAAAAATAGAATTTCAATGTTGATTAAAAATAATGATTTTATTTCTATTATAAATGATTCAGAATTTATTACAGAACAATCTTTAATATATAAAGAAGAGATAAAGATTATTGATTTACTTTTATTTAAAAATGATACATATTATATTATAGATTATAAAACAACAAAAGATAGATTACCCGAGCATATAGCTCAAGTTTCTTTTTATAAAAAAGCTATAAAAGATATTTTTAGCACAAATGAAGTAAAAGCTTATTTAGTTTATTTACATTCAAATGAGAGTTTTATTCAAGAAATTTAAATAAAATATCGGATAGAAGCAAAAGCATATGCTTTTGTTTTTTCTATTTGTTTTATTTGCTCATCATTTATAATTCCACCAAGTGCAATAATATTAACATCTTTATATGTATCTATTGCTTCTTGTAATTTTAAAATTCCTTTTGGTTCACCTTTATTTGGTGTTTGAAATATGGGAGAAAATGTAAGGGTATCACACTTTAAGCTTTTTGCTTTTTCTATATCTTCAAAACTATGACATGAGATAATTACATTTAGGTTTAAATCTTTTGCAATTTTGATTTTATCAAATTGTGTTGAGTTTAAATGAACACCTGTAGCTTTTAATTTAGAAGCTAGTTTATAATCTGTATTTAATAAAATTTCTTTTATATCAAATTCTTTACAAGTCTTTATAAATATCTTTGCTAAGTCTTCATAATTATCAGATGTTTTATCTCTAAAACATGCTATATCTACTTTTTTATTTTCTAAAATATTTCTTAGATTCTTTTCAAACAATCCTATGTCATTTGTATAATATTTGGGATCAGTGATTAAATAGTGTTTTAATTTGTAATTCATGTGATTTCATTTTCCTATGTAATAGACAATAAAAAAGGGAAATAAGTAAAACTTATTTCCCTTTTTATTTTTGTAAGAATTCTTTAGAGTTCTTAGTGCTCTTCGTGTTCCATCATAACCGATCCAGCGATATAAACATAAGTTAATATACTGAAAATAAACGCTTGTAAGAAACCAAACGCAGTTAATAAGAAAAATCCAGGAAGAGGTAATAACCAAGGTACTAACATTAAAAGTACCATAAGGAACATATCATCCCCTCTAATTGAACCAAAAAGTCTGAATGATAATGAAATAATTCTTGATATATGAGAAATTATTTCAATTGGGAACATTAAAGGAGCAAGAATTGGCATTGGTCCCATAAAGTGTTTGAAATAGTTTACAAAACCATTTTTTTGAATACCAACATAATTATAATAAACAAATACAATTAATGCTAATGATAAAGTAAAGTTGATATTACTAGTTGGAGCTTCAAAACCAGGAATAACTCCAATCATATTACTAACAAAAATAACTATAGCTAATGACGCGATTAACGGCATATAAACTCTAGCATTTTTTTCACCCATTGTATCAGCACCCATTGTAATGATACCGCCAACAAATGTTTCCATTACATTTTGAGCCCCAGTTGGAACTAATTGTAATTTTCTAGTTGCTGCTCTTGCTATTAAGAAAATAATTCCAATAACTAAAACATAGTGTGATAGGATTATCCACTCTTGTCCGTGACCACCGATAGTTCCTAAGAATGTAAACAGTCTTCCTTCCATTTTCTTCCTTTATTTTTGTTTCTACATACTAAATTATTCATGCATTATAATATTTGTTTTCTAAAAACTTTCTAAAGATAATAAATTAACTTAGATTTGTTTGAATCTATATCCACTTTGTTTCAAATTTTCTCTTATTAGTTTTTGGTGTTCTTCACCTTTTGTTTCAAGGGCTATTGTAACGTGAGCTTCACCAAACTCCAGCTTTACAGAGTTTCTGTCATAATCTATTTGAACTATGTTTGCAGAACTTTGAGTGAAAACATCAGTTAAATGCATCAATGCACCTGGTTTATCCATAAGTGTTACGATTAGATTCATTTTTCTAAAAGATTTTACTAAACCTTTATCAATAATTAATGATAACATTGTAACGTCAATATTCCCACCACTTACAATTGCACAAACTTTTTCATTTTCAATTTCAACTTTTTTATGCATAATGGCAGCAGTTGCAACTGCACCTGCACCTTCAACTACAAGTTTGTGTTTTTCTAGTAAAAATAAAATTGCATTTGCAGTTTCATTATCTGTTACTTCAACTATTTGATCAACATATTCTAAAATAATATCAAGAAGTTTAGGAGTTACATCACGAACAGCAATTCCATCTGCTATTGTTTTAACTGATGCTGAATCAATTGGCATTCTAGCTTCAAAAGAGTCTTTCATTCCTCTTGCACCACTTGCTACAACTCCAGTAATTTTAATATTTGGATTAATAGCTTTTGCTGCAATGGCAATTCCTGAGATTAATCCACCTCCACCAATTGGAACAATAATATGTTCTATATCTTCAATTTTTTCTAAAATTTCTAAGGCAATTGTTCCTTGCCCTGCAATTACAGCATCATCAGCAAAAGGATGAATAAACTCTTTATCATTATCAAGTGCAGATTTTGTAGCTGTTGCATAGGCTTCATCAAAATTTTCTCCAACTAAAACAACATTTGCTCCATATGATTTAACACCACTCACTTTTGTTAGAGGTGTTGCTTCTGGCATAAAAATAGTTGCTTCACATCCAAAATGTTGTGCAGCATATGCTAAACCTTGTGCATGATTTCCAGCACTTGCAGCTACTACACCATTTTTTCTTCTTTTGTCATCCATCATTGCTAATTTATTAAAAGCACCTCTGATTTTAAAACTTCCTGTTAATTGTAAGTTATCCTCTTTTAAATATATTTCAGAATTTAAATCTTTACTTAAAATAGGGGCTTTTACTAAAGGAGTATTTAGTACAGTTCCTGCTAATCTTTTTTTTGCTTCTTTTATATCGTTTAATGTAATCATCTTATCTTTTCTTATTTTTGTTTTTTGAATCTTATCTAAAATATGTTTTATCGTAATTAAATACTAATAAAATACTTATAAAAAACTATTTTTATACTAGAGCAATATGCTCTAGTGTTTTTCTGCTTTTTTTATAATATTTACAGCTTCAACCATATTTATTAAACTTTGTTTTACTTCTGGCCATTTTCTAGTTTTTAATCCACAATCTGGATTTATCCATAATTGCTCTTTTGGTAAAACTTCCAATAATGCTTTTATTTGATTTACCATTTCTTCTATACTTGGAATTCTTGGACTATGAATATCATAAATTCCAGGACCAACTTCTTGTTTATATGCAACTTCTTTAAAAATTCTAAGAAGTCTATTTCCACTTCGTGCTGTTTCTATTGAGATAACATCAGCATCCATTTCTTCAATTGTTTTAATAATATCATTAAACTCACTATAACACATATGTGTATGAATTTGTGTATCAATTGCTGCTAAACTAACACTTAATTTGAAATTATCTACTGCCCATCTTTCATACTCTTTAATATTTTCAATTCTTAATGGATATCCTTCTTTAAATGCTGCTTCATCAACTTGAATCATTTTAATTCCGTGCTTTTGTAAATCATCAACTTCTTTTGCAATTGCAAGTGCTATTTGCTTTGCTACTTCACTTCTTTTTATATCATCTCTTACAAATGACCAGTTTAAAATAGTAATAGGTCCTGTCAACATCCCTTTTACAACTTTTGATGTTTTACCTTGTGCATATTTTATCCAATCAACTGTCATAGGATTTGCTCTATTTATATCTCCATATATTAAAGGTGGTTTTACACATCTACTTCCATATGATTGAACCCAAGCATTTTGTGTAAAGGCAAATCCATCTAACATTTCACCAAAATATTCAACCATGTCATTTCTTTCAGGTTCACCATGAACTAATACATCAAGTCCTATTTCTTCTTGAAATAAAATACAATCATCTATATAATTTTTTATTTCTTTTTCATATTCCTCTTTTGAGATACTATTTTCCTTAAATTTTTTTCTATTTTCTCTAATCTCAGGTGTTTGAGGAAATGATCCAATTGTTGTAGTTGTTAAATAATCATAGTTAAAAAACTCTCTTTGAATTTTAATTCTATCGTTAAACTTATCTGCCCTTTCAAAAAGTTTCAGATTTTTTATTTCATTTTGAATTTCTAAATTATGGATTTTAGAAGATGTCTTTCTTTGAATATTATCCTCTAAATTTCTTTTAATAATTGAAATTTCATCTAAATTTAATTGGATATCAAAGAAATCTTTACTTACAAGTGAAAGTTCATTTAATTTTTCACAAGCAAAAGCTAACCAAGATTTTATTTCTTTACTCAAGTGATCTTCATATTTTAAAGAAAAAGGTACATGTAAAAGAGAACAAGTTGTAGAGATAATTAATTTATCTTTATTTATATGTTTTGATATTTTTTCAAGCAAATCTATTTTCTTTTTAAAGTCACTTTTCCAAATATTTCTACCATCAATTACACCTGCAATTAAAGTTTTATTTGAGTTTTTTATAAAATCTAATGACTCAATATTTTTTTCACCATAAATAAAATCCAATGCCAAAGCCCAAATTGGAGTATTTACTAATATTTTACTAGCTTCATTTGAATGCTCAAAATAAGATGCAACAACTATTTTAATATTTGTTACTGCATTTGAAAGTTCATCATATACAGGTTTAATTAATGATAATATTTTAGTGTCAATATCTCTTACAAATAATGGTTCATCAAATTGAACAATTATTTCATCATCAAATTTTGATATTTCTTCTAATAACTCTTTATAAACTTTTACTACATTATTAATATGAAAAAAAACATCACTATTATCTATACTTTTTGAAAGACCTAAATATGTAATTGGTCCAAGTAAATTTATTTTTGTTTTTATTCCAAGCTCTTTTGCTTCCTCATATTCTTCAATAATTTTTTTGCTATTGAGTTTAAATGTAGTTTCTTTTGAAATTTCAGGAACTATATAATGATAATTTGTATTAAACCACTTAGTCATTTCCATTGCAACACAAGTGTCATTCCCTCTTGCCATTGCAAAATATAATTCTTCATCTTTTAAATGTTCAAATCTTTTTGGAATTGCTCCTAAAAGAATTGTTGTATCAAGTACATTATCATAAAGTGAAAAATCATTTGATGAAATAAAACTTATATTTGATTGTTTTTGGTAATTCCAATGTCTTCTTTTTAATTGACGTGCAACATATTTAACTTCATTAAAATCACTTTGTTTCGACCAGTATTTTTCTAGAACTTTTTTAAGCTCTCTTTTTTCTCCAATTCTTGGAAATCCTATCACATAACTTTTTTGCATAATTAATCCTTATTAATGCTTTCTGTATTAGAGGAAGCAGAATATATTTTCAACTTTTTAAAAGTAGAAAAAACTAAAAGACTTTAAAATAAAGCCTTGAATTTACGATTTTGACTTTTGAAAGTAAGATTAATTAAATAAAGGAGGGTGAACACCTGTTCTTCTAAAAGCGAAGAAGGTATCATAATAAGGACATCTAGGTATAAATTTAAATAGAGTTATTGCTAATGCAGTTTTTCTTCTAAATACACAGTCACAATGACAAGGTTTAGTTCTTTGAATAAGATAAGATATTAAATTTTCTTGTAAAATAGGGACAGATTCATCTTCTTCGTTTTCATCTTTTGAAGAAATTGATAATTTTTTATTTAAATGATTTTTATATGATGTAATTACACTATGTAATTTTGGAGCAACAGAATGTGCTTGTATTGCTGATAATGTGAAATATTTTTTTCCAAAACCCTTAAGTAATTTCAAATAAAACCTTTTTTATAAATAAGTTCGAAGTGTAAATGATTAATGCTTAATTGTAAATCAAAATAAATATGGTATGATTCTAAGAAAAAAGGAGAGCATACTTTATTATATAAGGTATGTGAATTTTAGTTTGAAATTTACTTTTGTAACACTTTTCCCAAATTTGATTGAGCCATATTTTCATGACTCTATATTAAAAAGAGCAATTGAATCAAATTTTATATCTTATGAGTTTTATAATCCAAGGGATTTTACAACTAACAAACATAAAAAAGTTGATGACCAAATGGTAGGTGGAGGAGCAGGAATGCTTCTTTCTTGTCAGCCATTATTTGATTGTTTAGATGAAATAAAGAGTAAAAACAAAGATGCGTATATTGTTTTTCCATTAGCTGCTGCTAAACCATTTAGACAAAATGATGCAAAGCGATTAGCTAAGAAAGAAAACATAGTTTTTGTTAGTGGAAGATATGAAGGAATTGACGAAAGAGTTATAGAAAAATATGCAAATGAAGTATTTTCTATAGGAGAATTTATTTTAACAGGGGGTGAATTACCCTCTCTTGTGATGGCAGATGCTATTTCAAGAAATGTTGAAAAAGTTCTAGGAAATGCCGATTCTTTGGATGTTGAAAGCTATGAAAACAACCTTTTAGAAGCACCATCTTTTACAAAACCTGAGATTTTCCAAAAATTAAGTGTTGTTAAAGAATTCTTAAAGGGAAATCATAGTAAAATTTCCGACTTAAAAATCCAGATGTCCAAATGTAAGACAAAATATTATAGACCTAATAAGGAAAAACGATGAAAAATAGATATATAGCTAGTTTTGAAGCAGCTCAAATAGAGTCAAAAGAGATCCCTCAATTTAGAGCAGGAGATACTGTAAGACTTGGTGTAGAGATTAAAGAAGGTGAGAAAAAAAGAGTTCAAACTTTCGAAGGTATTGTTATTGGTAGAAGTGGAAACGGTGTAGATTCAACTTTTACAGTTAGAAAAATTGGTGCAAATTCAATCGGTGTAGAAAGAATTTTCCCATTATATTCTGAGTCTTTAAAATCTTTTGAAGTAATCAGAAAAGGTAGAGTAAGAAGAGCTAAATTAAACTTCTTAAGAGGATTAAAAGGTAAAGCTGCAAGAATTAAAGAACTAAAAAGAAAGTAAAACTTGGGCTTAGGCCTTAGTTTTGATTTAATGTCAAAGATCTTAATTCACACAACTTCAATAATCGAAGCAAATCCGATTATTAAATTTTTTAATTTGAAAGAATTAGAAAACTCTTGCGAAAACAAAATATATTCCAATGATGATATCTTACTTATAATATCTGGAGTAAGTAAAGATTTAATAGTTAAGTCTTTGGATTATATTTTTAAAAACTATTCAATTTCAAAAGCATTTGATTTAAGTATTGCATCGTGTAGTGATGGTTCAATTGCTCTTGGGACACTTTTTTGTACCAATAGATTTATTGGTGGATTAAATTTTGCTAATATTACTACTATTGAAAAACCACTTGAAACAGATGAAAACTTAGAAACCTTACTTGTTGATAAACAAGCACAATTCTTCTCACAAATTTGTAAAGAAAATATTAAAGACTTTTATGTTTTAAAAATAGTTTCTGATTATTTTGATGAAGTTGAACCAACAAATGATATAATATTTGAACTTATTAATAATTCAATATCAAAATGGAAAAAATTAATCTAAAGGATCCCCTTGCTTACTAGTATTGTTAATTTTATAGTTGAAACTGTAGGTAGTTTAGGCTATTTAGGTATTTTTCTTATGATGTTTTTGGAAAGTTCATTTTTTCCATTTCCCTCTGAAGTTGTTATGATTCCTGCAGGTTATTTAGCCTATAAAGGTGAAATGAATATGTTTATAGCAATTGCTGTAGGTATTCTTGGTTCTTTAGCAGGTGCATTATTTAACTACTATCTTGCAGTTAAATTTGGTAGAAAGTTTTTAATTAAATATGGAAAATATTTCTTTATAAAAGAACCAACTATTGTAAAAATGGAAGAGTTCTTTAAATCGCATGGCCATATTTCAACATTCTCAGGAAGATTAATTCCTGCTGTTAGACAATATATTTCTTTTCCTGCCGGTCTTGCTAGAATGAATCTATTTGTATTTTGTATATATACAAGTCTAGGTGCTGGAATCTGGGTTATTATTCTTACTTTATTAGGATATTTCTTAGGTGGAAATGAGGCTTTAATTAAAGAGTATTTACATACTATCATTATTGTTATCTTAGTATTATTGGCTATTTTAGGAATTTGGTACTATAGAAAAACAAAAAAAGCAAAGGTTTTATAAACCATGTATAAAAAAATACTAAATATATTTTTAATTGTTTTAGTATTTATTTATATAATATTTGAAGAATTAGTTTGGGAAAAACTTGCCAAACCCATATTAAGCTTTATTACAAATCTATCTTTATTTAAAGATTTTATTCCTAAAATCTTATCTTTAAACTCATATTTTATTTTAATATTTTTTCTTAGTATATTTATTGTTGTAGAACTAATTGGTGTTTATGCAGGAGTTTTATTTGTTTCTGGACATGTTATTAGTGCAGTTTTTATTTATATACTAAAAATTCCACTTGCTGCTTTTATTTTCTGGTTTTTTAATATAACAAAACCTAAATTATTAGAATTTAAGTGGTTTACTTATGTTTATAATAAATTAATTTTAATGATTGAAAAGATTAAAAATTCAGAAACATATATTATGATAAAAGAAAAAGCATCAAATTTAAAAAACTCTATAAAAGAAAAAATTTTTTCAACAAGAAGTAAATTTAAGAAAAAAACTGCTCATATATATAAACTATTAAAACAAAAGATTAAATTTTAATTAAACTTTATTTACTACAATTAGATAAATTTTTTAAGGCTTAATTATCGAAAATCAAAAACAAGCATATAAATATGCATTAATCGCAATATTTTTTTGGTCTACAGTTGCCACTGCATTTAAGATTTCATTACAATATTTAACACCATCTGAATTAGTATTATATGCTTCAATTTTTTCTACCATAGTTTTATATATAGTAATTTCTTATCAAAAAAAATTTAATCAAGTAAAAATTCATATAATAAATAACTATAAATTAGTTTTTACCTTAGGTTTAATAAATCCATTTTTATACTATTTAGTTTTGTTTAAAGCTTATGATTTACTTCCTGCTCAAGAAGCGCAAGCTATAAATTATACATGGGCTTTGATGTTGGCTTTTTTATCTGTCATATTTTTAAAACAAAAATTAACTGTTAAAGATATTTTTGCAGGTATCATTTGCTACTTTGGTGTTTTAATTATTTCCACAAAAGGTGAGCCTTTTTCTTTAAACTTTTCTAATATTGATGGAGTTTTATTAGCTTTGTTATCAACGGTTTTATGGTCTATGTATTGGATTATAAACACAAAACAAAAAGCTGATCCAATAGTTGGATTATTTTCAAGTTTTCTAATTTCGCTTCCTATTATTATAATTTATTTTCTTCTAACTCAACCTTTAGTTATGCCTGATATAAAAGGAATACTAGCAGCTTCATATGTTGGTTTTTTTGAAATGGGTATTACTTTTCTTTTTTGGTTAAAAGCAATGCAAAGTACTAGTTCAACTGCAAAGATTGCAAATCTAATTTTTATATCACCTTTTCTCTCTTTAATCTTTATATACTTCATTGTTGGTGAACAAATTTTTATCTCTACCCTAATTGGCTTAACAGTTATAATTTTAGGATTAATTTTACAGCAATCTAAAAGCTCAAAATAAAATTTTTAAAATTATATGAAAATCGTAAAAAACTGAGATAAATAGCATTAGAATAGCATTTTGATACTATTTATCAAAAAACACTAAAATTGTCTATTTTATAGACATATATTATGAAAAATATAAGACTAGATTAAGTTTTCCTATGCAAAAATGACTTAAGAAAAAAAGGTAGTACTTTTTGTACTACCTTTAAATCTTTACTAATTTGGATTAATATGGCAAAGTTAAAAAATAAAAGAACAATAATAAAAAAAGTTATAAACAAACATATCAATGGTAGTAAAAAAGAGATTTCTCAACTTACTATTAAAATAGATAGTAGGTTGGATAACGCCTTAGCAATATTAAGTCAAAGTTTAAATATTTCAAAAAATAAACTTATTGAAGATATTTTATTTGAAAGTGGAATTTTACAAGAAGTTGATGAAAATTATATGGAGCAAGAGTAATGAGTGTTTTTCCTATAAAAAATGATGTTATAAATGCAGTTATTGCAGGTATTGAAAATGCCAAAAGAAATTATACTTTTTGGACTTCAGACGAGTTATATTTATCATATGCTCCACCAAAGTTTTTAACTATTCATGTTGCACAAGAAATTGGTAAATTAGCCAATGCACCTGAAATCTTTATAGATGCAACAATCTCTGATATTTTAAGATGTTCATTGCCAAATAGGACTGACTTTAGAGATTTTATGAAAAAAAACTACATAATGGATAGATTATTATGTTTAACATTGGATGAAAGATTTACACATAAAAGTGATAATGATTCTGTTTCAAGAGTAATTATGTCTTTAAAAAATGGTGTAAGAAATGTACAAGAAGAGTATAAAAATGATGTTGAGCTTATGTGCAAAATGTTACAAAGAGATAAAAAAGAAGATTCAACATTAGATTATGGAATTTTTGCATTTTATTTAGATATTTCATCAAGTGCTAGAAAAAATGCTCAAGAAAGATTAGACAATATTATTGAATCATTTGATTCAATAGTAGCTTCACATAAAAATTTAAAATCAAGTTTCAAAGGGGGAAGTATTAAAAAGATAGAAAAAGTTGGTGAGTGGTGTATAGGTTGTTATGTTATAGAGCATACTTTATAGAAATTTAATAAATTTAAGGAGAGATAAATGATTTTAAAAAATATTACAAAAACAATAGCAGTAAGTGCTATTTTAGCTAGTTCGTTAATGGCAGCTGATGTTGTGAAAATAGGTGTTCAAGCACCAATTACAGGTGAATATGCAAATGAAGGTCAAAGTATTGAAAACTTTGTAAAACTGATTGTAGAAGAAAAAAATGCAGCTGGTGGACTTTTAGGTAAACAAATTGAAGTTGTAACTTGTGATGATGAAGGTAAAGCTCAAAAAGCAGCTATTTGTGCTAAAAAATTAGTAAATGAAGGTGTTTTTGCAGTTATTGGTTCATATACTTCAGGTGCAACTGAAGCTGCTCAAACTACATACTTTAGAAGCAAAGTTTTACAAACATCAGATGGAACAAGTGATTCTTTAATTTCAAACAAATATTGGACTTTCTTTAGAAATTCATTCCCTAATTCATCACAAAGTGATTTTACAGCTGAATATATGGTTAATTCTAAAAAATACAAAAACATAGTAGTTTTATCTGATTACTCTTCTTACTCAGAAGGTTTAGGAGATGCAACAGCTGCATCTATTAAAGCTCTAGGTGGAAATGTAATTTATAGAGGTAAAATTAAATCTGGAACACAAAACTTTACAGCAATGCTTACAAAAGTTAAATCAATGAATCCAGATGTGATTTATTATTCAGGTTATTATACTGATGGTGGATTATTAAGAGCTCAACAAGCACAATTACAAATTGATGCAGATTTTGTTGGTGGTGATTCAAATGATAATCCAGATTTCTACAAATTAGCAGGTGCATCAGCTGAAGGTAGTGTTTTAATAAACTTCCCAACACCTGAGATTTTACCATATCCAGAAGCTAAAAAATATCTTGCTGCTTATAAAACTAAATTCCAAATGGATCCCCCATCAATTTGGTCAGTTACAAATGCAGATGGTTTAAGAGCAGTTATTGAAGGTGTTGAAAAAACAAACTCTTTTGATACTAAAAAAATCTCTGATTACATCAGAACTATGAAAGATTTCCCAGGAATTACAGGACCATTTAATATTAGAGAAGATGGTGAAAGAGTTGGTGCTAAATTTGTTGTTTATAAAATGAAAAATGATGGTACTAAAGACGTAGTTAGCGAATAAAAGGCAAATAAAATGGATATCTTTTTTCAACAGTTAATAAATGGATTAACTATAGGAAGTTTATATGCATTAGTAGCCTTAGGTTATACGATGGTTTACGGTGTGATGAAGTTAATTAACTTCGCACACGGTGACCTTGTTGCCTTTTCTGCTTATGTGGGCTTGACTATTTTTACTCAGTTTTATGGTTCAAATGCATTATCTTTAGTAAATATTGTAATTGTATTTTGTTTAACAGCTATAGTTGTGGCTTTTGTGGGTGTTCTTCTTGAGCGTCTTGCATACAGACCTTTAAGAACGGCACCAAGATTAAGTGCTGTTGTTTCAGCCCTTGGAGCTTCACTTGTAATTCAAAATGGAATTATGTTAATTTGGGGACCAAATATGGAAATTTTTCCATCAGATGTATTTCCAAGTACATCATGGGATTTTGGTGGAGTGATTATTTCATTTACACAAATTATAATTTTGGCTCTATCAGCTGTTGTAATGGTTTCACTATATATTTTTATTAATAAAACAAAAATGGGTACAGCAATAAGGGCAACTGCTATTGATCAAGATGCTGCAAAATTAATGGGAATTAATGTTAATAGAATTATTATGACTATTTTTATAATCGGTTCTATGCTTGGAGCTATTGGTGGATTGTTTATTGGAATTTACTATAGAGGTTTAACTTTTGATATGGGTTGGCTTTATGGATTAAATGCATTTATTGCAGCAATTATTGGTGGAATTGGTTCAATTCCAGGAGCTATGTTAGGTGGACTTTTACTTGGATTATTTAATGCAATGATTTCAGGTTATATATCTACAACTTGGGCTGAAACATTTACATTTATTCTTTTGATTGTTATTCTAATTGTAAAACCAACTGGAATTCTTGGTGAAAAAACGGCGGAGAAAGTATAATGAATAAAACTACAATTATTGCCATAATATTTTTATTAACAATGGCGGTTTTCCCATTTTTAGTTGACTCTGCATGGTTGGGTATTGGAATTACTTTTTTAGTATTTGCAGTTGTAGCTTTTTCTCAAGATATTATTCTTGGACGAGCTGGAATTTTCAATATGGGACATGCAATATTTTTTGGAATAGGAGCATATACAACTGCTATTTTAAATGTTCACTTTGGATTTGAAATAATTGCTACTGTACCTTTTGCAATTATTCTTCCTATAATTATTTCTATTTTATTAGCAGGTCCAATTATTCACCTTCGTGGGGATTATTTATTAGTTGCTACTATTGGATTTAATATTATTTTTGAACAAGTATTAAAAAATAATGTATTTGATGTTACAGGTGGTCCAAGTGGAATATTTGGAATTGATGTTGTTAGAATTTTTGGATATGAGTTATATTCTGATACTGCCATTTATTATATTGCATTTGGATTATTACTTATTACTTTATTTATAATTAGAAATCTAGATAATTCAAAATATGGAAGAGCATTATATTATATAAATAAAAATGAAATAGCAGCTAAATCTATGGGAATTAATATCTCATATTATAAACTATTTGCATTTGCTTTAGGTGCTGCAATCGCTGGAGCTGCTGGAAGTGTATTTGCTATTCAGTATTCAGCTGTAAGTCCTGAGTCATTTAACTTTATGCAATCTGTTATGTTCTTTGCAATTGTTTTAGTTGGTGGATCTGCTTCACTTCCAGGAATTATTATAGGAACATTTGTAATGTTTGTATTACCTGAGTTATTTACAGAGTTTAAAGAATCAAGATATTTAATCTTTGGTGCAGCAATGGTATTAACTATGATTTTACGACCAAATGGTGTATGGCCAGCGACTTTTGGAAATATCCCAAAATTCTTAAAAAAGAAAGTAGCTAAAACGGAGGAATCAAAATAATGAAATATGTATTAGAAATAGAAAATGTTTCAAAATTCTTCCATGGTTTAGTTGCTATTGATGATTTAACAATCAAAGTAAAACCAGGTCAGATATATGGAATTATAGGTCCAAATGGTGCTGGGAAAACTACACTTTTTAACTGTGTAACAGGTATTTATACTCCTGAAAAGGGAACTATAAAATACAAAGGTGAAAATATTACAGGAATGGAACCTCATAAAATTGCCCAAAGGGGAGTTTTAAGAACATTTCAAAATATTAGATTATTTAAAGAGATGAGTGTTGCTGAAAATATAATTGCAGGAACTCATACAAAATCAAAACAAAAATGGTACCACTCGATTATTCATACACCTTTTTATAAAAAAGATGAATTAAAACAGTGGAAAAAAGTTGAAGAATTAATGGAGTTTTTTGGTTTAAGTAAATATGCAGATACTCCAGCTGGTGATTTATCTTATGGAAATCAAAGAAAAATCGAAATGGCAAGAGCCTTAGCAGCTGAGCCTGAACTTTTAATTTTAGATGAACCAGCTGCAGGACTTAATGAAAATGAAACAATAGAACTTACAAATATCATCTTAAAAATCAAAGAGATGGGACTTGGAATTATGATGATTGAACATGATATGGAAATGGTTATGAAATTAACTGATTATATTACGGTAATCAACTTTGGAAAAGAGATTTCTCAAGGTGAGCCTGATTTTGTTCAAAATGACCCAAGAGTAATTGAAGCTTATATTGGAACTGATGATGAGGAGGATGAAGAAAATGGTAAATAATGAAATATTATTAGATATACGTGATCTTCATGTATCTTATGGCGCAGTAACAGCAATTAAAGGAATTTCACTTCATGTTAAAAAAGGTGAAGTAGTTACTATTTTAGGTGCTAATGGAGCTGGTAAAACTACAACTTTACAAACTATATCTGGACTTTTAAAAGCAAAATCAGGAAATATTATTTTTGATAAAAATGATATTACTAAATGTGAAGCACACGATATTGTAAGTTTAGGGATGTCTCATTCACCTGAGGGAAGAAGAGTTTTTGGAACTTTAAGCGTTGAAGAAAATCTTATGATGGGAGCTTATACTCTAAAAAACCATGATAAAGAAACACTAGCTTGGATATATGATATTTTACCAAGATTAAAAGAAAGACGTAAACAGCTTTCAGGAACTTTAAGTGGTGGTGAGCAACAAATGCTTGCAATTGGAAGAGCTATTATGTCTAAACCAAAATTATTGATTTTGGATGAACCATCTTTAGGTTTAGCACCAATTTTAATTAAAGCAATTTTTAAAGCAGTAAAAGAGATAGCTCAAAGTGGGGTTACTGTTTTATTAGTAGAACAAAATGCAAAAGCAGCTTTAAAATTGGCTGATCGTGCTTATGTATTAGAAGTTGGAAAAATCACACATGAAGGAACAGCGGAAGAATTATTAAACTCAAAAACTATTCAAGAAGCATATTTAGGTAAAAAACATTAGTAGGTAAAAAGAAAAAAGCGTAAAGTAGCAAGAGGGGCATAACTTGGCGGTTTCCCCTCTATTGACACATTTAAAGCGTGCGTCTTAAGCTACTTAAAATTTGATTAAGATTCAATTAATTTTAAGGATTGTAAATGAAAAATGAAAAAGAAATTATAGATTCAGCAATAAGTTTAGCTGAAAAATGGCAAAACAGAGCTACACAGCTTGTTAGTAAATGGGACAAAGAATTTTATGTAAAAATGAATAAAATGCTTGAACATCCAAAAGATAAAGCACTATTAATTGAGTTAATGGACCAAGCATTTAGATGTGATTCAAATGCTAGAATAGCTGACCAAATATGTTTTTTATTAGAAAAACATGGAATGGCACATTTCTTTACAACTAAAGATAAAACACTTTTATGGCTATTTCAAAACTTTGGAAAATTTCTTCCTAATTTAGCAGTTCCAATGTTTGTAAATCAAATAAGAGAAGATACAAAAACAGTAGTTATTAAAGGAGAAGAAGAGCCTTTTAATAAACACTTAAAAATGAGGAAAGAAGAAGGAACTAGAGTAAATATTAATTTAATTGGTGAAGTTGTTTTGGGTGAAGTTGAAGCAGCAGAGCGAATGGAAAAGTATTTAAAAGCTTTAGCTAATCCAAATATTGATTATATTTCAATCAAAATTTCTACTATTTTTTCTCAAATTATTGCTTTAGATTTTGAACATACAGTTGAAGTATTAGTAGAAAAATTAAGTGAAATTTACGCTCAAGCAAAAAAATATCCATATATTTCACCAAATGGAACAAAATCAAATAAATTTATAAATCTTGATATGGAAGAATATAGAGATTTAGCAATTACTGTTGAGGTATTTAAAAGAACGCTAGAAAAACCAGAATTCAAAGATTTCTACGCAGGAATTGTTTTACAAGCTTATTTACCAGATTCATTTAACTGGCAAAAAGATTTATGTGACTGGGCAAGAAATAGAGTTAAAAATGGTGGCTCACCTATTAAGTTCAGACTTGTAAAAGGTGCTAACATGGAAATGGAAGAAACGGAAGCTAGTCAAAAACATTGGGAAATGGTAACTTATACTGAAAAAAGTGATACTGACTCAAACTATAAAAGAATGGCTAGGTATGCACTTGAAGCAGACAATGCTCCATATATGCATATAGGAACAGCTTCTCATAATTTATTTGAACTAGCATACGCAACAACTTTAGCACAAGCTAATGGAACAAGTGATTACCATACTTTAGAGATGCTAGAGGGTATGAGTGAAGCAGCACGTTTAGCTATTAGAGAAATTTCAAAATCAGTAATTTTATATGCGCCAACAGCTTCAAAAGAGCAGTTTACAAATGCTATTGCATATTTAGTTAGAAGACTTGATGAAAATACAGGTCCAAATAACTTTATTAGATATTCATTTGGATTAACTGTTGGCTCAAGTGATTGGAAAATGCAAAAAGAGTTATTTATTAAATCTTTTGAAAATGAAAAAACATCATTTGTAGGTGCAAAACGAACTCAAAATAGATTAGAAGAATCTTATGAAAATAGTGGTGCTTTTTCTCATAGTGAATATCATGCAGAAGCTGATACAGATTTTGTATTACCAAAAAATCAAGAATGGGCTAGAAATATTGTAAAAAAATGGAAATTTACAAAAGATACTGTTCATGCAATCACTCCAATAGTAATTGGTGGAATGGATATCAATGAAGAAAGAATGGTTGTAGATGCTATTGATAAATCTCAATTAAAAGATGGTGTTTTAGCTGGAAAATTTGCAAATGCAAGTGCTGAAGACTTAAAAAAAGCAGTTGAAGTTGCACGTGCTGATGTTGATGGTTGGAGATCATTATCTCACGCTCAAAGACATGATGCTTTAAAAAAAGTTGCTATAAAAGTGCGAGAGAGAAGAGATGATTTAATTGGAGTTGCTGCTGCTGAAGTTGGTAAAGTATTTACTGAAACTGACGTTGAAGTTTCTGAAGCTGTAGATTTCTTAGAATTCTATCCATATAGTGCAGATTATTTTGCTAAGTATGAAAACTTAGAATTTACAGGTAAGGGTGTTGGAGTTGTAATTCCACCTTGGAATTTCCCTGTTGCTATTCCTTTAGGAGGAATTGCAGCTACTTTAGCTGCTGGAAATACAGTTATTATTAAACCAGCTTCGGTTGCTGCATTAACTGCTTATGAAATGTGCAAATGTTTTTGGGATGCTGGTATTTCAAAAAATGTATTACAATTTGCACCTTGTCCTGGGGCACTTGCAGGTGAACATTTAATTGCAAATAAAGATGTAGATTTTGTAATTTTAACAGGAGGAGAAGATACAGCTGCTTCTATGTTAAAAACAAGACCAGATTTATTCTTAACTGCTGAAACAGGTGGAAAAGATGCAACAATTGTAACTAATATGGCAGATAGGGAACAAGCTGTTAAAAATGTTTGTAATAGTGCATTTGGAAATTCAGGTCAAAAATGTTCTGCAACTTCATTATTAGTTTTAGAAGAAGAAGTTTATAATGATGAAAATTTCAAAAAAGCTCTAATTGATACAGCATCTTCTATGAGTGTTGGATCTATTTGGGATTTCAAAAATAGAATTGGAACTTTAGCAAATAAAGTTTCTGGCAATCTAAAAAAAGCTCTTGAATCATTGGAAAAAAATGAATCATGGTTATTAGAGCCTTCATATGTAGATGGTAATGAATATATGCTAAAACCATCGATTAAATGGGGAGTTAGTGAAGGTAACTTTATTCATATGAATGAGTTGTTTGGACCAGTTTTAGCAGTTATTAAAGCAAATGATTTAGCTCATGCTGTAAAAATTGTAAATGATACAGGATATGGATTAACTTCAGGAATT
>RRZU012519764.1_pt1 | contig 21983 bp, 19 predicted proteins | sample 2165561 | NCBI WGS metagenome assembly RRZU01 (sample SAMN10456909, study PRJNA506462) | wastewater metagenome | isolation source: wastewater sludge | place: USA: Moscow, Idaho | reverse complement strand
TGCCGCAATGGTTTGACGATGGGGCGCGTTTTACTTTTGCAGTAGAGCAAGCCACGCTAAACGGCGAGCCTGTGGTGCTGCCGCACAAGCTGGCTTTGGGTTGGTATGTGCCGCGCCAGTGGCGTAAAACAGCGGCTGATGCTGCTGATGCGTCTGCCGATGATTCAGCAAACAAAGCTGCCCTTGGCAATGCCCAAGGCACGCCTGCAACATGCCGCATCTGCCCCACCCCAGGGCAACGCTGGCGCATGACGGTGCGCCTGAAGCAACCGCACGGCAACCGCAACCCGTTTGGTTTTGACTATGAGTTGTGGCTGTGGGGGCAAGGCATTGGCGCTACAGGCTATGTGCGCAATGGCCGCAACGATGCGCCGCCACAGCCACTGCAAGCAGCACCTTGGTATAGCTCATTGGCGTGGTTGCACCGCCTGCGCTTGCAGGTGCGCGAGAGCATTTACCAGCATCTGGCTTTGCCTGCATCTGCTGCTGCAATCAGTTCAAACGATATAAACGATGGCAACGCAAACGATAGCAACGACACCAGCGACACAGACAGCGCAAGCACTGCCAGCATTGCCAACAGTACGGCAGCACCCACCCCCGCATCACTCTCTGCGCTTGCCCAGCGCCGTGCGGGCGTAATTGCCGCGCTGGTTATGGGCGACCAGTCTGCCATCGAACGCCAAGACTGGGACGTGTTTCGCATCACTGGCGTGGCGCATTTGATGAGCATTTCTGGACTACACATCACCCTGTTTGCGCTGCTTGCCAGCGGTGTGCTGGGCTGGCTGTGGCGGCAAGGCACGCGCTGGGGCGCACGTTGGGGCATGCCGCTGTGCCTGTGGTGCCCTGCGCCGCTTGTGGCGCTGTGGGGCGGCGTGTTTTTGGCGGGCGCGTATGCGCTTTTTAGCGGCTGGGGCGTGCCCGCACAGCGCACAGTCTGCATGCTCGCTGCCGTGGCTTGGCTACGCAGTGGCGGCAGGCATTGGCCTTGGCACGCGGTGCTGGCTGTGGCCGCTGCCGTGGTGCTGGCGCTTGAGCCTTGGGCGCTGCTGCAAGCGGGTTTTTGGCTGAGTTTTGTGGCTGTAGCTGTGCTGTTTGCCACCAGCGGCGCACGGCAAGCGCCTGCTGGCAGCTTGTGGCAAAGCCTGCACCAAGGCACGGCGGGCTTTATCAGGCAGCAGCGCGTTGTATTTCTGGCTTTGTCGCCCCTGTCTTTGCTGCTGTTTGGGCAGATTTCGCTCATTGGGCTGCTAGCCAACATGCTGGCTGTGCCGCTGGTCACATTTGGCATTACGCCACTGGCCATGCTAGGCGTGTCGCACCCTGCCTTGTGGCACGGTGCAGACTGGCTGCTGCTGTGGCTAATGGCTGGCCTGCAATGGTTTGCAGCCCTGCCGCTGGCGCACTACCAAGCAGCCATAGCGCCGTGGTGGGCGGGCTTGGCTGGCATTGCTGGCGGGCTGCTGCTGTGTCTGCGGCTGCCTTGGGGCTTGCGGCTGCAAGGCGCATTGTGGCTGCTGCCGCTGCTGCTGTGGCAGGCTCCACGCCCTGCGGCGGGGCAGTTTGATTTGCTCGCCGCAGACATTGGCCAAGGCAGCGCCATACTGGTGCGCACCCAGCGCCACAGCCTGCTGTTTGACACAGGCCCGCAATACAGCGCCAACAGCGATGCAGGCCAGCGCGTGCTGCTCCCCCTGCTAGCCGCGCTTGATGAGCGCCCCAACCACATCATCTTGAGCCACAGCGATACCGACCACATCGGCGGCGCAACCTCTGTAGCAAGCCAGCACCCGCAAGCGCGTTTGATAGGCGCAATTGCCAGCACGCACCCCTTGCACCAGCAGCACACCATCACGCCATGCCTGGCAGGGCAAAGCTGGCAGTGGGATGGCGTTGAATTCAGCTTCTTGCACCCGCTTGATGATGCCTACAACGGGCGCACCAAAACCAACAGCATGAGCTGCGTACTGCGCATCAGCAACGGCCAGCGCACCGCCCTGCTGCCAGGCGACATCCCCGCGCCGCAAGAACGCGCCATCATCGCCCGCCAAACTGCGCTCAACCATAGCCTGCAAGCCGACGTGCTTTTGGTAGCCCACCACGGCAGCAAAAGCTCAAGCAGCCACGACTGGCTGCAAGCAGTGCAGCCACAATGGGCGCTGATACAGCAAGGCTACCGCAACCGCTACCAGCACCCGCACCCCACCGTGCTGCAACGGCTGGCGCACCACGGCAGCACCACTTTGCAAAGCGACCAATGCGGTGCTATCTGGTGGCACTCCAGCACCAACACCGCCCACTGCGAGCGCCACACGCATCGCCGCTACTGGCAGCATCAAACGCAAGCCGCTAACTAATTGGCTCACAGACAAGCCCGCGTTTTCAGTTTTTAGGAAAACGCTGATTTATCCCGTCTGTACAAAAGAAACAATCGCCCGCCATACCGCGCAAGCGGCAATCCACGGCTACTCTTCTTGTTGCAATGGATTCCTACCTGCGCAGGATTGACAACTTTCTGAGCTTGCTCTTATATAACGCGCAAATCAGCGCTTCCTTGGCTTGCGCATCAACGCAGAGCCTGCCCGCTGGCATCAACCAGCCGCAACTTGATGCGCTGCACCGCAAAACCCTGCTGCTGCAAATACCCTAAAAACAAAGGCAACAACTGCCGCAACTTGGCCGCTGCCGCATTGCTGCGCACCAAAATACACCACTCGCCATCTACCAGCGCCCCATACGACAACTGCGAGCGCATCGGCGCAGGCACAAGCCGCGCAATACTCTTGGCACAAGCCTGCGAAAGCTGCGCTTGCTGCATAAGCTGCCCAAGCACGGGCGCTTCGCGTGCCGCCTGCTCTAGCGGTATCGCCTGATTGCGGCGTTGAATCTGTTGCATATTCAGTGACATATGAAACATTATCGGCTGCTCTTGAGGCAAAAGCCGCCAGCAAATGCAATATGCGGTGCCAGAGTGCCACACGGGCAGAGTAGAATGTGCCGTTATTCTGGTTACATTAAAAGCGCGGCATGCTGCACTTTGTCTGCTTATGCGGACTTGATTTGCCTGCCAGCGCCCTAAAATAGCCACAATTCTTTCTTTCCTCTTACAGGACATACCCCCGCCCCGGCGTTTTGGCAGCTCAACCCTGCGCCCAAACACTGGCAAGCGGGCATGATTTGCACGCATGGCCTCTTTGCTGACAAAAATTTTCGGTAGCCGCAACGAACGACTGCTTTCCAAATACCGTAAAACCGTCGCCCGCATCAACGCGATGGAAAAAGACTTCGAACAACTCGCCGACGCTGACTTTCCAGCGCGCACCGAAGCATTCCGCCAACGCCTGGCCAAAGGCGAAACGCTCGACAGCCTACTGCCCGAAGCCTTTGCGCTGGTACGCGAAGCCAGCCGCCGCCACATGAAAATGCGCCATTTCGATGTGCAGATGATAGGCGCACAAGCCCTGCACGAAGGCAAAATCGCCGAAATGCGCACTGGCGAAGGCAAAACGCTCACCGCCACACTGGCCGTATACCTCAACGCCCTGCCCGGCCAAGGCGTGCACGTCGTTACCGTAAACGATTACTTGGCCAGCCGCGACGCGCAATGGATGGGGCAGCTCTACAACTTTTTAGGGCTAACCGTAGGCATCAACCTGCCCAACATGGAGCGCCAGGAAAAACAAGCCGCCTACAACGCCGACATCACCTACGGCACCAACAACGAGTTCGGCTTCGACTACCTGCGCGACAACATGGTCTACGACAGCCGCGAACGCGTGCAGCGCCCGCTCAACTACGCCATTGTGGACGAGGTGGACTCCATCCTCATTGACGAAGCCCGCACCCCACTCATCATCAGCGGCCAGTCTGAAGACCAGACCGACCTGTACGAAGCCATGAACCGCGTAGCCCCCATGCTCACACGGCAAGAAGGCGAAGAAGACCCCATCACAGGCAAAGGCGTAACCAAACCAGGCGACTTCACCGTTGATGAAAAAGCGCATCAGGTGTACCTGACCGAGCAAGGCCACATCCACGCCGAGCAAATCCTCAACAAACTGGGCATCCTGCCCGAAGGCGCATCGCTTTACGACCCCGCCAACATCGCGCTCATGCACCACCTGTATGCGGCGCTACGTGCTTACAACCTGTACCACCGCGACCAGCACTATGTAGTGCAACAAGGCGAAAAAGGCATGGAAATCGTCATTGTGGACGAGTTCACTGGCCGCCTCATGGCTGGCAGACGCTGGAGCGATGGCCTGCACCAAGCCGTTGAAGCCAAAGAAGGCGTACCCATTCAGGCTGAAAACCTGACCATGGCAACCATCACCTTCCAGAACTACTTCCGCCTGTATAAAAAACTCTCGGGCATGACTGGCACGGCTGATACCGAAGCGTTTGAGTTTCAGGAAATCTACGCGCTCGAAACCGTTGTCATCCCGCCCAACCGCCCCAGCCGCCGCACCGACCAGCTCGACCGCGTCTACAAAACCACGCCCGAAAAATACAAAGCCGCTATTGAAGACATTCGTGAATGCCACGAACGCGGTCAGCCCGTGCTGGTAGGCACCACCTCTATCGAAAACTCGGAAATCATCTCCGAGCTTCTGCAAAAAGCCAACCTGCCGCATCAGGTGCTCAACGCCAAACAGCACGCCCGCGAAGCCGACATCATCGTGCAAGCTGGCCGCCCAGGCATGATTACCATTGCCACCAACATGGCAGGGCGCGGTACCGACATCATGCTCGGCGGCAACCTTGAAAAAATGGTTGCTTCCGTGCAAGCCGACGAAACCCTTGACGAAGCCGAAAAAGCCCAGCGCATCCAAAACATGCGCGATAACTGGAAGGCCGACCACGACAAAGTCTCCGAACTTGGCGGGCTGCGCATCATCGCTACCGAGCGCCACGAAAGCCGCCGCATTGACAACCAGCTCCGCGGCCGTTCTGGCCGCCAAGGCGACCCAGGCTCATCGCGCTTTTACCTGAGTCTGGACGACCAGCTCATGCGCATTTTCGCAGGCGACCGCGTGCGCGCCATCATGGATCGCCTGAAAATGCCCGAAGGCGAAGCCATTGAAGCAGGCATGGTCAGCCGCAGCATTGAAAGCGCCCAGCGTAAAGTTGAAGCGCGCAACTTCGACATCCGCAAACAACTGCTTGAGTTTGACAACGTAGCCAACGAGCAACGCAAGGTCATCTACCACCAGCGCAACGAAGTGCTGGAGTCTGTCGGTCTGCAAGAGCAGATTGACGGCATGCGCGAAAGCTGCTTTACCGATTTGGTGCATGCCTATGTGCCAGAGCAAAGCATGGAAGAGCAGTGGGACTTGCCCGCTCTGGAAAAAATACTTGCCCAAGACTGGGGCGTGCATGTTGATTTGCTTGCCGCCGTGCAAGCCTCTGACAGCATCACCGCCGAAGACATTCTTGATGCAGTCATCAAGCAAGCGCATGCCACCTTCCAGGCCAAACTCGATTTGGTAGACCAAGAGCAATTCCTCAACTTTGAGCGAGCCGTGCTGCTGCAAAGCATGGACACCCACTGGCGCGAGCATTTAAGCGCACTCGACTACCTGCGCCAAGGCATTCACCTGCGCAGCTACGCCCAGCGCCAGCCCAAAGAAGAGTACAAGCGCGAAGCGTTTGAGCTATTCGGGCAAATGCTCGATGCCATTAAAAACGACGTTACCCGCATTCTGATGAGCGTGCGCGTTGAGTCACCCGAGCAACTTCACGAAGCCGCCAACGAGCTAGAAGAAAAAGCCAGCGAAGGTTACGTCAATATCACCTACACCGCCCCCAACGAATCTGGCGATGCTGAACAAACCTTGGCACACACTGAAACCACAGAAGACTTGCCCGAAGAGGCCTTTTACGGCGTCGGCCGCAACGACCCCTGCCCCTGCGGCAGCGGCCAACGCTACAAGCATTGCCACGGCCAGCTCTCCTGATACATTCACAACAACTAGCCCCCACCTGCTTTAACCACACTTTGTCTGGAGAAAACAACCATGCCCGTCAACCTGCAAGCGCCACGAGCTGAAGATTTACTGGCCATAGATGGTGTGCGCATTGGCGTTGTTGAAGCAGGCGTGCGCAAAGCCAACCGCAAAGACCTCACTGTGTTTCTGCTTGATGCAGGCAGTAGCGTGGGCGGCGTTTTCACCCAAAACCGCTACTGCGCCGCACCCGTGCAGCTTTGCCGCCAGCACCTGTCTGCCAGCAAGCCAGAGATACGCGCGCTGGTCATCAACACGGGCATAGCCAACGCAGGCACTGGCGCTGTAGGGCTGCAAGCCGCACAGCAAACCTGTAATGCGCTCGCTGCCCAACTGGGCGTGCAAGCCGCACAAGTGCTGCCATTTTCAACGGGCGTAATTATGGAAAACCTGCCCGTTGAAAAAATCACTGCCGCCCTGCCCGCCGCCATTGCCAGCGCACAAGCCAACAACTGGGCGCAAGCTGCCGAAGGCATCATGACCACCGACACACTGCCCAAAGCATTCAGCGCCAAGGCAGAGGTTGAAGGCGAGACTATTCACATCACAGGCATCAGCAAAGGTGCAGGCATGATTCGCCCCAATATGGCGACCATGCTGGGCTTTGTAGCCACCAATGCCAACATCAGCCAAGCCGTGATGGGGCAACTGGTGCAAGAACTGGCCGAAGGCTCTTTCAACCGCATCAGCATTGATGGCGACACCTCTACCAACGATTCATTCATTGTTGTTGCCACCAACCAAGCCAAACACACCCCCATTACCGACCTGCAAAGCCCTGCTGGGCAAGCCGTCAAAGCCGCATTGCTTGATGTGGCGCGGCTCTTGGCACAAGCCATCGTGCGCGATGGCGAAGGTGCAACCAAATTCATCACTGTGCAGGTTGATGGCGGCAAAACCGCACAAGAATGCCGCCAAGCAGCCTACGCCATAGCGCATTCGCCCTTGGTGAAAACCGCATTTTTCGCCAGCGACCCCAATCTGGGGCGCATTTTGGCAGCGGTCGGCTACGCGGGCATTGCTGATTTGGATCAAAACAAAATCGAACTGTTTTTGGACGACGTACACGTCGTTACCCAAGGCGGACGCAACCCAGCCTACCGCGAGGAGCAAGGCCAGCGCGTGATGAAGCAAAGCGAAATCACCATCCGCGTTGATTTGGGGCGAGGCCAAGCCAGCGACACCGTTTGGACCTGCGATTTAAGTTACGACTACGTCAAAATCAACGCTGATTACCGTTCTTGAACGCTTGCACATGCTGCCCATGCAAAACTGTTTCGGCAAAGCCGTCTAAGGCAAATGTGGCTGGCTGGCATACTCGCTGCATTACCCTGTGCGCTTGCAAGATCTTTTCACAAAATAGCTTGTGCAGCACCAACAAGCCAAATGCCTTGCTGTAACGCCATACCGAAGCGCAGCAATGCTCCGCAGCCCTACTTGCATTGCGCGACAAGGCAAAAACCAGAGGCATCTGCAAAATACACGTTTGCCACAATGGTTTTTGTGCTGCAATCCCCAAAATACACAACACCATAAAACCACACCTCCCAACCATGACCCAAGACGAACTCAAAACCCTGGTAGGCCAAGCAGCCCTGCATTACGTTACCGCTGGCAGCATTGTGGGCGTTGGCACTGGCTCGACCGTAAATAAATTCATTGATGCATTGGCTGGCATCAAGGCGCAAATCAAAGGCGCAGTCAGCAGCTCCAATGCCTCTACCGCTCGCTTGCAGGAATTGGGCATTACCGTATTTGACGCGGCTGATGTGCCAGAGCTGGATGTATACATTGATGGCGCTGACGAAATTGACGGCCAAGGCTACATGATTAAAGGCGGGGGCGCAGCCCTTACCCGTGAAAAAATCGTGGCAGCCCAAAGCAAGCGCTTTATCTGTATTGCTGATGCCAGCAAGCGCGTAGACGTGCTGGGCGCGTTTCCCCTGCCAGTTGAAGTCATCCCTATGGCAGCAGCACGCATCATGCGCCAGTTTGCCGCTATGGGTGGGCAAGCCAGCCTGCGCCTGAAAGACGGCGCGCCACTGCTTACCGACAACGGCCAGCACATCATCGACGTGCGCGGCTTGCGCATTAGCAACCCACTGGCATTTGAGAGCACCGTTAGCCAGTGGCCTGGCGTAGTTACCGTAGGCGTATTTGCCCACCAAAAAGCCCACGTTTGCCTGCTGGGCACAGAGCAAGGCGTGCAAACGCTCACGTTCTAACGCGGCACACTTACGCACCACACCTTATTTTTGTCATGCTCCTCTACCCTGAATTTGACCCCGTCGCTATACGCATTGGCCCGCTGGCCGTGCATTGGTACGGGCTAACCTATCTGGCAGCTTTTGCCGCGTTTATGCTGCTAGGGCGGCTGCGGCTACGCCATCCGCCTTACGCGCAACTGGCTGCCGAAGGGCAATGGCGCACAAGCGATGTCGATGATATTTTGTTTACTGGCGTGCTGGGCGTAATTCTTGGCGGGCGGCTAGGCTACTGCCTTTTTTACAAACCCTCTTTTTATCTCGCGCAGCCTCTTGAAATTTTCAAAATCTGGCAAGGCGGCATGAGCTTTCACGGCGGCATGTTGGGCGTAATAGCCGCCATGCTGTGGTTTGCATGGTCGCGCAAACGCGCTCTGCTGCAAGTAACAGACTTTGTTGTGCCATGTGTGCCTGCTGGCCTGGCCTTTGGGCGCATAGGCAACTTTATCAATGGCGAGCTATGGGGGCGCATTGCTGATGCCTCTCTGCCTTGGGGCATGGTATTTCCCCAAAGCGGCAGCTTTGAGCCGCGCCACCCTTCACAAATCTACCAGGCATTGCTTGAAGGCCTGTTGCTCTTTATCGTGCTTTGGCTATACGCACGCAAACAGCGCAGCACAGGCAAGGTGTCGGCACTGTTTTTGCTGGGCTATGGCAGCTTGCGCTTTGCGGCTGAATACTTCCGCGAACCAGACAGCTTCTTGGGCACGCTGGGCTTGGGTTTAAGTATGGGGCAATGGCTGTGCCTGCCCATGATTGCTGGTGGCATTGCACTGTGGGGGTGGGCGCATCTTCAGCATTCGCGCAGTGCTGCGCTGTAGCCGCGCACCTGTAGCGGCGGCTATTGCCCGTAAGCCTTGCAGACGACAGAACGCACACAGCAAGGCACGCCGCGTACAAAACACACAAAAATGCCTTCTTGCATGATTGCCCTTGGGCATTTATGTGAATCGGGCTTTATATAGACTAGTTCACTGCAGCCGCTGCGTTATACGCTCTCGCACAACACAGCGCCAACACCAATCTATCTAAAGAGCAAGCGCTTTATGCCCAGCATCCAACTCTCAAGCCACAGCGTTGCAAACGCCCGCTACGCCACAGTTACCATCAAGCAGCCAGGCAAGTTCAACGCCATGTCGCGCAGCATGTGGCGCAGCCTCAAGCAAGTATTTCTCGAATTGCAGCAACAAACAACTGCTGCCAACCCCTTGCGCTGTGTTGTTTTGCAAGGTGCAGACGGGCACTTTTGCTCTGGGGGCGACATTGCAGAATACCCAGACTTTCGCTTCATCCCCGAGCAGCTACAAGCCTTTCATGAAGAAGATGTCTGGGGCGCACTAAACGCCATCTTGCAATGCGACTGCCCCATTGTTGCAGCCATTGCAGGCAACTGCATGGGAGGCGGGCTAGAAATAGCCGCTTGTTGCGACATACGCATTGCCACACAAGACAGCCGCTACGGCGCGCCCATTGCCAAACTGGGCTTTCCAATGGCGCCACGCGAAGCCGCGCTGCTGGCAAGTAAACTGGGCGACACCTGCACCCGCTCCATGCTGCTTGAAGCCGCCATCTACAGCGCCCCACACCTACACCAGCAAGGCTTTTTAACCCGTTTGGTAGCTAATGACACGCAACTGCACAACGAAACAGAGCAATCCATACACCGCATACTGCACCTAGCGCCTGCCAGCGCCCGCCTCAACAAGCAGCAACTGCGCCAACTGCCAGCACTTACCTGCAACCCAGACAACACCCACCAGCCCATCAACACTAACGTTGCCACCCCTACAGCCTGCGCCTACAGCTACGCCACAAGCCAAGAGCACCGCGAAGGCATTACCGCCTTTCTGGAAAAACGCCCGGCGCAGTTTTAATAAGCGCTGATTTATTCTTCAAGCACAAAAGAGTTCAGAAAGCCGTCATTCCCGCGCAGGCGGGAATCCACAGCTACGCCCCTTATGCGAGTAGATTCCCGCCTGCGCGGGAATGACGAGCCAAGGCGTTTTTGATACAAAACCAGAATAAATCAGCACTTCCTTAATTCGGCAAGGAATGATGCATAGCCAAAGTTGCACTGACAAAGCTGTAACAAAAAACTTACAGGCAAAAAAACAGTACGCCTGCCTGCCTTACATCAGCACACTATTGCGAATCAAGCCCACAGCCAGCCCCTCTATGGCAAACGGCTCGCCAGGCTGCACTACTATAGTGGGGTAATCGGGGTTTTCGGGGTGCAGCTCTATGTGCGAAGGCAGCCGCTGATAACGCTTAACGGTAACCTCATCGCCCAGCCGAGCCACCACAATCTGGCCGTTGTGCACGTCTTGCGTGGCTTGTACGGCCAGCAGGTCGCCATCGAGAATGCCTACATCGCGCATCGACATGCCGCGCACTTTGAGCAAATAGTCAGGCTTGCGGGCAAACAGGCTGGGGGCTACGCTGTAAGTGGTATCTATATGCTCTTGCGCCAATATGGGCGAGCCCGCGGCTACCCGCCCAATTAGCGGCAGGGTAAGTTGGGCAAATTCAGCAATGCTGGTTTGCAGCATGGTGGGCGCAGCAGGTGCTGCCTGCTTGAGGCGTATGCCCCGCGATGTGCTGCTTACCAGCTCAATTACGCCCTTGCGTGCGAGCGCCTGCAAGTGCTCTTCGGCAGCGTTGGCCGAGCGAAAACCCAGCTCTGCTGCAATTTCGGCGCGTGTGGGTGGTGCGCCTGTGGTGATAATAGCGCGTTGTACCAGCTCAAGTATTTGCTGCTGGCGGGCTGTTAGTTTGACTGTGTTTTGCATATCTACACTTTCATCACTGAGGCATGGAGTTATTTGTGTTCCTTAACTGGGCTAGTTAGCTGTGCATTTATCCAGCTATGCTGTATTTTTAACCAGCCTGTGATTTTTTGCAAGAGGAATTTTTAAAAATGGCAAAAATTGTGGTTTTAGCAACTGGCGGCACCATTGCAGGCAGTGCCGATGACGCTGCCGACGGCGTGAGCTACCGCGCGGCACAGTTGGGTGTTGATGCGCTGATGCAGTCTGTGCCCGGGCTTGTGGATTTACTTCAGGGCGATATGCTGCAAGCCGCCCAAGTCGCACAGATTGACAGCAAAGACATGGACTTTGCCGTGTGGCAGCAACTGGCCGCGCAGTGCGCCCAGCATTTGGCGCAGCCCGATGTGCGCGGCATAGTTATCACCCACGGCACCGATACGCTGGAAGAAACCGCCTTTTTCTTGCAACTGGCGCTGCACAGCGCCCCCAATGCCGCTTGCTGGCAGCACAAGCCCGTTGTACTGACTTGCGCCATGCGCCCCGCCACCGCCCGCTTGAGCGATGGCCCGCAAAATCTGGCCGATGCCGTTACTCTGGCACGCCAGCCGCAGGCCTGCGGCGTGCTGGCTGTGTGTGCTGGCCGCATCCATGCCGCAGACACGGTGCAAAAAATTCACCCCTACCGCCTTGATGCGTTTGGCAGCGGCGATGCAGGCGCGTTGGGCTATGTGGAAGAAGGCCAAGTGCGCTGGCTGCGCCCCTGCGCTGGCTGGCAAGCGCCTGAAAGCAGCACAAACAGCCCCACAATTGCAGCCACCCCATGCAGCGCCCTGTGGCAAGCCATTGCCCATACCGCCCCAGCCCAATGGCCGTGGGTAGAAGTGCTGCACAGCCATGCAGGCGCTACACCCCGCGCCCTGCTTACACTGGCAGATGCAGGCGTGCGTGGCATGGTGCTGGCTGGCACGGGCAACGCCACCTTGCACCATGCGCTGCTTGAGGCTCTGCCCACAATCACAGCGCGCGGCGTAGCCATGTTGCTATCTACCCGCAGCACCGCCAGCCAAGTAGTACGCCAGGCAAATGCATACAATCAAACCCCCGCTACCGAGCCCATCGCCTTGGCACGCTACGGGCAAACCGTGCTTTCGCCCGCCAAGGCGCGGGTGCAGTTGCTTTTGCAGCTATTGGCGCAAACTGCGCAGCTTTAGCCTTGTCACGCCTCAAACCACAGCAGCACCCTTAGCCCTTAGCTATTTCCCATTTCGCCGTTTATACTCCCATCTGAATCGCGCTGCTAATCTCTTTGCTACTTCTATTGCGCACCTGTTAAAAATATGTTTTCTTTCGACCTTCCCCGCCTCTTTGGTGTTGGGCTGCACATACTGGCAGCCATTTTCTTTGCCATACACGCCGTGCGCCGTGGGCGCGAGTTGTATTGGCTGCTTATTTTGTTCATGTTTCCCCTGTTCGGCAGTGTGGTTTACTTCTTTGCCATCTACCTGCCCGAGAGCAATATCCAGCGCAAAGCAGGCAAGGCTGGCACAGCCGTGCTCAACACGCTTGACCCCGGCAAAGCCCTGCGCGAAGCACAAAAAGCCTATGACCTAACGCCTACCGCCCAAAACCGCATGCAGCTAGCCAAATGCCTGCTTGCCGCCAACCAGCCCACGCAAGCAGCCGCGCACTACGAAGCCTGCTTGCAAGGCCCTTTCGCCAACGACCCCGAAATACGCCTGGGCGCAGCCCGCGCCCGTTTGGCTAGCGGACAAATGCAGGCGGCTCTTGACTTGCTGCAACACATCCGCAGCCATGCCCCGCAGTTTCAAAGCGAAGCAGTTACCCTGCTGCTGGCGCAAACCCACGCAGCACTAGCGCAACACGAGCAAGCACAAACTCTCTTTGCCGAAGCGGTGCAGCGTTTTGGCTCGTTTGAGGCGCATGCCGAATACGCTATTTGGGCAGCACAAAGCGGCAACACCGCCATTGCCCAAGCGCAGGCCAGCGAGCTGCAAGCCATTCAGCGGCATTGGGGCAACAACCAGCATGCCAAGCAGCTCAACAAAGCCCTGCTCAAGCGGCTGGATGCGGCCTTGGCTAAAGCGGACATCAAGGCGTAAGACTGCGCCAATAGCGCCTCAAAAATCCAGCAAGCAGTATTCATGCGCCCTACAAGGCATTTTCTTGCCACAAGGCGCATAAATACTGCTTGGCCGCTTTCAGGCATTTTTACTTCAACACTGCGCTATCTATTAAAAGCAAACCATCAGCCACTCAGCCATTGCCGCCCTCTGGCGCAGGGTAGCTCACATCCAGCACCTCCAGCTCTTGCTCTCCCGCAGGCGTTTGCAGCACCACCACATCACCCACACGGCTGCGCAGCAAGGCGCGGCTCACAGGCGCGACCCAGCTTACTTGCCCCTGCAAATTGTCTACCTCATCAACCCCCAAAATAGTGATGGTGTGCGTGGCACCTTCATCATTGGCATACGTCACCGTTGCGCCGAAAAAAACCTGGTCGCTGCCGTGGTGCACGCTAGGGTCTGCCACCTCGGCGCACTCCAGCCTGCGCGTTAAAAAGCGGATGCGTCGGTCAATCTCGCGCAGGCGCTTTTTGCCGTACAGATAATCCCCGTTTTCTGAACGGTCGCCATTGCTGGCAGCCCAATGCACTATATCAACCACCTTGGGGCGCTCCTCATCAATCAACCCCATCAACTCTGCACGCAAACGGGCATAGCCCTGCGGCGTGATGTAGTTTTTGCCACCTGTGGCTATGGGCAGTGCATCGCTGCCGTCATCATCGTCATCAAAATCGGTTTCTTTGGTAAATGCTTTACTCATAGGGCGAATACAAAAAATGGGTGGTGGCTACAGTCTGCACACAGACAAGAATACCCCGCCAAGCGCACACGCGGGCTTACGAGCATACTTGCTGCTCAATATGTAAACATCGAATATGTAAACAGGCATGTTATAGCTTAAGATGAAACGCAAATATCGGCAACACCATTGCGCCTCACCAATACACATCACAGTAGAATGCAGCCCATGTCATATCTGGTTCTAGCCCGCAAATACCGTCCTAAAAACTTCTCCGAAATGGTGGGGCAAGAGCACGTGGTGCAGGCGCTTTCCAACGCGCTTACTACGCAGCGACTACACCACGCCTATCTGTTTACAGGTACACGCGGCGTAGGCAAAACCACCGTTTCGCGCATTCTCGCCAAATCACTCAACTGCACTGGAGCAGACGGGCAAGGCGGCATTACCGCTACGCCGTGTGGCGTGTGCCAAGCCTGCACCGAAATTGATGCAGGCCGCTTTATCGACTATACCGAGCTTGACGCAGCCAGCAACCGTGGCGTAGATGAGGTGCAAAGCCTGCTTGAGCAAGCCGTTTACAAGCCAGTGCAAGGGCGCTTTAAAGTCTTCATGATTGACGAAGTGCACATGCTCACCAACACGGCCTTTAATGCCATGCTCAAAACGCTGGAAGAGCCGCCCGAATACCTGAAATTTGTACTGGCCACCACCGACCCGCAAAAAGTACCCGTTACGGTACTGAGCCGCTGCCTGCAATTCAATCTGCGCCCCATCGTGCCAGAAACCATTTTTGCCCACTTGCAACACGTTTTGCAGGCTGAAAATATCGCTGCCGAGCCTGCCGCCCTGCACCTGCTCGCACGCGCCGCGCGCGGCTCCATGCGCGATGCCTTGTCGCTATCAGACCAAGCCATTGCCTACAGCGCAGGTTTAAGCCATGACGACAGCGCCAGCAACACCGTGCGCGAGCAAGCCGTGCGCAGCATGCTCGGCAGCGTTGATAGCAGCCACGTCTTTCGCCTGATTGAAGCCTTGGCAAGCAACGACCCCGCCACCTTGCTAGGCGTAGTGCAAGCACTGCAAGAGCACGGCCTATCGGCCTCGCACACGCTTGAAGAAATGGCGCGTGTGCTGCAACGCATGGCCGTATGGCAATGCCTGCCCGCCGCCAGCCGCCCCACCCACACCGCAGCAGACGACCCCGACGAAGCCGAAACCAGCCGTCTGGCAGAGCTCATGCCTGCCGACGAAACCCAGTTGCTCTACAGCATTTGCCTGCATGGGCGCAACGAACTCGGGCTAGCACCTGATGAATATGCGGGCTTAACCATGGTGTTGCTGCGGCTGCTGGCATTCAAGCCCACGGCTGAAAAAAAAACGCTGAAAACCAGCAACCCCAGCCCTGAATCTGCCGCATCAACTACGCCTGTAGTTGAAGCAAACCAGCCCCAAGCAGAGCCGCAACCCACACGCGCAGCACAACAACAAACAGCACCCGCAGCCACTACAACTGCGCCAGCAGCCGAGCCACGCCCTGCCATACAAACAGCAGCGCCAGCGCCCCAGCCCGAGCAAGCGCCACCCGCAGTCGTGCCGCCGCCACCCCCCGCTGCCAGCCTGCCTGCCACAGCCGCATCAGCAACGCCAGCAGCACCAGAGCCTGAGCCAATCAGCACCGCAAGCGACCTGCCACCTTGGGAAAATGCGCCTTGGGAAGATGCTCCCGCCCAACAAACCGCGCCTGCAAAGCCCGCCCTTGCCACAAACAACATAAGCAGCCACACACCTGCCACAACCCACGCAGCCACGCACGCCGCTACGCCCGCCACTGCACAGCCCGTTGCGCACACACGCCCACCAACAAGCGCCAGCACCAACGGCTCTGCCCCCGAAGCTCCAGCCCCTGCCACTACAGAGGCAGCCGCACCAACCAACCCCGAGCTTGTACTGCCCGTGCGCCCCCAGCCCGAGCCTGGGCAAGCATTCAAGCCCCAAGCCGCTGCCGCGCCAGCCAGCACACAACGGCTGGTGCCTACCGAACTGGGCGAATACTGGCACGATTTGGCACAACAAGTCTGCGCCGCTGCGGGGCTTGCTGGTATGCCGCGCGAGCTGCTACTGCAATCACAACTCATGCAGCCGCCCCCTGAAGCACAAACCGAACAAACCGCATCAGCCGCCATCTGGCACATCCGCGTCGAGACAGAAACCATCAACCACGAGCCCAGCCGCCACAAGCTGGAACAGGCTTTATCAGCCCACCTCGGGCACCCCATGCGCTTGCAGGTTGAATACGGCCGCGTAGTCGATAGCCCTGCCATGCGCCAAAACGCCGCCCGCCAAGCTGCGCGCGAGCAAGCCGAAGCCGCACTGCACCAGCACCCCTTTGTGCAAAGCATGATGCGCGAGTTTGGCGCGAAAATACTGCCTGGCAGCATCAGCTTGGCAGCCAGCACCAACACCCTGCCCACTGCCAAAACCACAGCGACAAAACCGTAAAAGCCTTGCAATCAACACCTTTGCCCCTAGCTACAAGCTGCACCAGCGCCACAGACGCAAACACGCGTGCCAGCCAATAACCTCTGGCAAACTCTGGCACAGCCAAGAAAATTGCACTTTTTATTTCACCTTTCAACTCCAACCTTGCAAGAAAGAGAACCCAACCATGTTTAACAAAGCACAACTATCTGGCCTGATGAAGCAAGCCCAAGCCATGCAAGACCAGATGAAAAAAGCACAAGACGAGCTTGCCAATATCGAAGTCACCGCCGAGTCTGGCGCAGGCTTGGTTAAAGTCACCATGACTTGCAAGCACGACGTCAAGCGCGTCGAAATAGACCCCAGCTTGCTGGCTGATGACAAAGACATGCTTGAAGACCTGGTTGCCGCTGCCTTTAACGCTGCCGTGCGCAAAGTTGAAGAAACCAGCGAAAGCCGCATGGCCAAGCTCATGCCTGCTGGCATGAAAATGCCGTTCTAATCCGCTAGCCCACCACGCAGCGCTGTGCCCCAAACCCACGCCCTTGACAACCTGATTGATGCCCTGCGCCGCTTGCCCGGCGTAGGCATCAAGTCGGCTTCGCGCATGGCCTACCACCTGCTGCAGCACGACCCCCAAGCCGCAAGCCAACTCGCGCAAGCGCTCACCCACGCCGTGCAATCGGTACGCCATTGCAGCCTGTGCCACACCTTTACCGAGCAAGAAGTCTGCGCCACCTGCCAAGACGCCAGCCGCGACCGCAGCAAGCTCTGCATCGTTGAAACACCCGCAGACCAATCTGCCGTAGAACGCACACTGGCATACAAAGGGCTGTACTTTGTGCTGATGGGCAAACTCAACCCGCTCGATGGCATAGGCGTGCGCGACATCGGCATAGGCCGCCTGCTGCAACGCGTGGGCGATGGCTCGGTGCAAGAAGTCATTCTGGCCACCAACTTTACTGCCGATGGCGAAATGACAGCACACGTCATAGGCGAGCAGCTCAAGGCGCGTGGCCTGACTGTTACCCGCTTGGCGCGTGGCGTGCCCATAGGCAGCGAGCTTGAATACGTTGATTTGGGCACCATAGCGCACGCTCTGCACGACAGGCGCTAGCAGCCGCGTCAACACCCACACCAGTAGCCAAGCAGTAGCAAAAACACATCAATTGCGCCACGTTTTACTGCCTGTGCGCTTTCTCTGCTACCAACATCTTCCCTATAAGTCCGCCAGCGGCAATATAATCATGCGTTTGCTTGGCTGGCGTAAGTGCGCTTTTTCTGTGCCTTTTCTGCTTTGCCGTGTCTGCTTTACCAATTCCTGCTTGAGTCTCTTTATGCCTATCTACGCTTACTGCTGCTCATCCTGTGGCCATACCAAGGATGTTTTGCAAAAAATCAGCGATGCCCCTTTAACCCAATGCCCAGCCTGCCAAGAGCAAACATTCAGCAAGCAGGTAACGGCTGCCGATTTCCAACTCAAAGGCTCAGGCTGGTATGCCACCGATTTCAAAGGCGGCGACTCCAGCATCTGCAACACTGCCAGCAACAGCAAAGCAGCCACCAAAGCGCCTGCTTCTGCCTGCGCTGCCTGCCCCAACGCGCCAACCACCTAACGCCCCCTCTTCAAGCAAAGCAGCCAACCCGCACCACACACCATGCCCACAAAAAAACGCATCCAAAAACTCTTTGTTGCCGGCCTGCTGGTATGGCTGCCCATGGTCATCACCGTGTGGATGCTGCTGTGGATGCTGCGCTTGGTCGATAGCATTTTCATCGCTCTGGTTGCAGCTTTGGAGCGTTTTGTCTCTCCACTCAACGGCTTTAGCCAATGGGTACACTCCTTCCCAGGCTTTGGCGTTGCCGTGCTCGGCTTGATGATTTTGCTTACTGGCTTGCTGGTGAGCAACATCGTTGGCGCATGGTGGCTGCGCCAGTGGGACAAAATGCTGGTGCATATCCCTGTATTTCGCAGCATTTACAGCAGCGTCAAGCAAGTATCCGATACGCTTTTCTCTGGCGGCGGCAAGGCATTTTCCAAAGCCTTGCTGGTGCAATACCCGCGCCCAGGCTCTTGGACTGTGGCATTTCTCACAGGCTCGCCCGCCGAAGAAATTAACCACCTCCTGCCAAGCGAGCATGTCAGCATTTATGTGCCAACCACGCCCAACCCTACTTCTGGCTACTTTTTAATCGTGCCGCGCAGTGATGTCATCGAGCTTAATATGAGCGTAGATGATGCGTTGAAATACGTCATCTCCATGGGCGTAGTCACACCACGCGAAGCTGCTGCTCTATTGCAAGAAGCGCATCTGCCCCCACCTGAAAAATAATTGGCGCTTTTGGCGCACCAGTCATCTTTATTTCCATTTAAACCACTATCCAAAAAACATGCGCCTTCGCGCAGAAAGAAGCAACTCTCAAATGTCGATGCGTTCTATTTATTGCGGTCAAGTTACTGAAGCCCTGATGGGGCAAACCGTTACCCTGTGCGGCTGGGTCAATCGCAGACGCGACCACGGCGGCGTTATCTTTGTCGATTTGCGCGACCGCGAAGGCTTCGTGCAAGTCGTGTGCGACCCCGACCGCCCCGAAATGTTCAAACTGGCCGAAGACCTGCGTAACGAGTTCTGCATCCAAATCAAAGGCTTGGTACGCGCCCGCCCTGAAGGCACCACCAACGATGCCATTGCCACGGGCAAAATCGAGGTTCTTTGCCACGAGCTGGTAGTGCTTAACCCATCGGTTACGCCCCCCTTCCAGCTTGATGACGAGCATTTGAGCGAAACCACCCGCCTCACCCACCGCGTGCTTGACCTGCGCCGCCCTTATATGCAGCGCAACCTCATGCTGCGCTACAAAGTGGCGATGGAAATTCGCAAATTCCTCGATGCCAATGGCTTTATCGACATTGAAACGCCCATGCTGGGCAAATCCACCCCCGAAGGTGCGCGCGACTACCTCGTGCCCAGCCGCGTACACGACGGGCATTTCTTCGCCCTGCCCCAGTCGCCCCAAATCTACAAGCAAATGCTGATGGTTGCTGGCTACGACCGCTACTACCAAATCACCAAATGCTTCCGCGACGAAGATTTGCGTGCCGACCGCCAGCCAGAATTTACCCAGATTGATATTGAAACTTCCTTCCTTGGCGAAGAAGAAATCCGCAGCCTGTTCCAAGGCATGATTAGCACCGTCTTTAAAAACACCATGGATGTGGATTTGGGCGAGTTCCCCGTCATGCCCTACGCCCAAGCCATGCACCTGTACGGCTCGGACAAACCCGATTTGCGCGTCAAACTCACCCTCACCGAGCTGACTGACGCCATGGCCGATGTCGATTTCAAAGTGTTTTCTACCCCTGCCACCACGGGCGGGCGCGTGGTAGCACTGCGCGTGCCAGGCGGTGCAGCCATTAGCCGTGGCGAAATCGACAGCTACACCGAGTTTGTCAAAATCTACGGTGCCAAAGGGTTGGCGTGGATTAAGGTCAATGAAAAAGACAAAGGCCGCGACGGTCTGCAAAGCCCCATCGTCAAAAACCTGCACGACGCTGCACTTGCCACCATTCTTGAGCGCACTGGCGCACAAGATGGCGACCTGATTTTCTTCGGCGCAGACAAGGCAAAAATCGTTAATGACTCCATCGGTGCATTGCGCCTGAAAGTTGGCCATAGCGAGTTTGGCAAAAAAACCGGCCTGTTTGAAGACCGCTGGGCTCCGCTGTGGGTGGTTGATTTCCCCATGTTTGAGTTTGACGAAGACGAGCAACGCTGGACTGCCGTACACCACCCCTTCACCGCCCCCAAAGACGGTGACGAAAACTACATGGACACCAACCCTGGCCGCTGCACATCCAAAGCCTACGACATGGTGCTTAATGGCTGGGAGCTGGGTGGCGGCTCGGTGCGTATTCACCGCGCCGACGTGCAAAGCAAGGTTTTTGCAGCCCTCAAAATCAGCCCCGAAGACGCGCAAGCCAAATTCGGCTACCTGCTCGATGCCCTGCAATACGGCGCACCGCCCCACGGAGGCTTGGCCTTTGGCTTAGACCGCCTCATCACCTTGATGACCCGCGCCGAATCCATCCGCGACGTGATTGCTTTCCCCAAAACCCAACGCGCCCAATGCCTGCTCACGCAAGCACCCAGCCCAGTGGACGAGAAGCAATTACGCGAGCTGCACATTCGCCTGCGCAACACGGCTGCACCTGCTTCTGTCTAAGGCGCTGTCAAAAGCAGTCCTTTAAGCAGCATTAAAGCCGTATCAAAGCAGCCGCTATGCCATCCACGCCTGTTGTACCTGCCGAACCTGACACAGCTGCAATGCCGCTTATCCAAACAGAGCCGTTGCAGCACTTGCGGGTAGTCACTTACAACATCCACAAAGGGGTGCAGGGCATGTGGCCGCTGCGGCGGCTTGAGATACACAACCTGCAACAAGCCATTGCCGATTTGCAGGCCGATGTCATTTGCCTGCAAGAAGTGCGCAAGCTCAATCGGCAAGCCGAGCGCATTTTTGCCAACTGGCCACGCCAGCCGCAAGCTGACTACCTTGCACCCAATGGCTACCATTCGGTCTACATCAGCAACGCCATTACCGCGCACGGCGAACATGGCAATGCCCTGCTCTCTCGCTGGCCCGTGGTGCAGCACCAGCACCAAGACATTTCTGACCACCGCTTTGAGCAACGCGGCCTGCTGCATTCCATCATCAACGTGCAAGGCGTGCTGGTACACGTCATTGTGGTGCATCTGGGCTTGATGGGCACGAGCCGCCTGCGCCAAGCCTTGCAACTGCGCCACTTTATAGAACGCGAAGTGCCCGCCCACGCACCGCTGCTGGTAGCGGGCGACTTTAACGACTGGAGCCAGAAGCTGCACAGCGTGTTTGCCGATAGCGGCCTGCACAGCGAAACGGCGGCAAGCTTCTCGACTTTTCCTGCGCGCCTGCCCTTAACCCAGCTTGACCACATCTACGCCCGTGGCCTGCACCGCGTGCGGCAATTCGTACCTGGGCAAATACATTTGCCAGAGCGCCCAGACATATACAACTGGGCTAGCCTATCTGACCACCTGCCGCTGGTGGCAGAGTTTGCACTGGATTGAGCAGCAGCCAATCTGCCAAAGCGATACGCCAAAACCAGCCGTTTTTATCGTAGGCAATCCAGATAAATCTTGCAGCCGCTTTGCTGCTTGCCCAAGTCTTGCCTACTGCACGCATGACGCATGCCGATACACCTGCTGCCGCATCAAGAATCAAGCTATTTGTAAAAATATGCGTCACAATGTGAGCTATAGATAGAGCGTTTCGCTTGCTTTATTACATTGCTGATTGAGAGGCTTCTTATGCAAACTCCGCAGAACCCGTTTCACGCACATGCAGAGCATTCCTCAAACAAACCGTCCCATAAAAAGCAGCCCCATAAACATCGCCCTGTGCGCTGGCTGCTTTTGCTTGCAGGCTTGGGCATGGCAGGTACAGCGGCGCTGGCGCTCAAACCCGTTGCGGTTAGCCCTCAGGGCGAAGTGGCACGCGTGCGGCAGTTTTTGGTCAAGTTTGACAAAGAGGCAGTTACAGCAGGCAACGCCACGGCACCTGCCCCAGTTGCCCTGAAATGCACCAGTGGCAGCGGGCAG
>RRZU010330973.1_pt1 | contig 21993 bp, 24 predicted proteins | sample 2165561 | NCBI WGS metagenome assembly RRZU01 (sample SAMN10456909, study PRJNA506462) | wastewater metagenome | isolation source: wastewater sludge | place: USA: Moscow, Idaho | reverse complement strand
GTGGTCGATGCCTCGTTCAAGACGCTGGGCGCAGAAGAAGCGTGGAATCCGGGGGGGCTGGTGCCAAGGGTGGTGAGTGCCTTAAAAAGAGAGTTTCCCGAACTCGGCGTGATTACTGACGTGGCGCTTGATCCTTATACCAGTCACGGACAGGACGGACTCATTGAGGCTGACGATCCGCGCGGCTATGTGCTCAACGACGAAACCTTGGAGGCGCTGGCCAAGCAGGCACTTACTCATGCGCAGGCCGGTGCCGATGTGGTCGCTCCGTCCGACATGATGGATGGTCGCGTGGCGCGCATTCGCGCCGAGCTGGATGCAGCAAAGTGCACTCACACGAGGATTCTGGCTTATTCGGCCAAGTATGCTTCGAGTTTCTATGGGCCGTTCCGCGAAGCCGTCGGTTCTGCCGGCAATTTGGGTAAAGGCAACAAAGCCACCTATCAGATGGACCCGGCCAATAGCGATGAGGCCTTGCGCGAAGTGGCGCTCGATCTGGCAGAAGGAGCGGACATGGTAATGGTCAAGCCGGGAATGCCTTACCTCGACGTATTGCGGCGGGTTAAGGACCAGTTCAAGGTGCCGACTTTCGCCTATCAGGTCAGTGGTGAGTATGCGATGCTCAAGGCCGCCGCGCAAAACGGCTGGCTCGACGAGAAGGCTTGTGTTCTTGAGAGTCTGTTGGCCTTCAAACGCGCCGGGGCCGATGGTGTGTTGAGCTATTTTGCACTCGAAGCGGCTGCCTGGTTAAGGAAATGACCCGGGGTTTGATTGTTTGATGATACGTTGCCCAGTTTGTGGCTTTGCCGAGACCGTATTATGATGACGGGATTGTCCGGCGATCGCTCGTGGGGTTAAACAGAGGGGCGCAGGACTCTTTCCATTTTCGATCCGGAGTTTTTCCTATGCGCTTTGTCAAACTGGTTCTGTTTTGGGTGTTTTCTGTTTCCTTGTGCTGGGCGGCCGTGCCGACCAAAGATCTTCCTAAGGCGAAGGATCCGGCAGGGTTGCCGCGTTATGCCGATTCCGTGATTTTTGGTTATCAGTTTGCCGATTTCGATGAGTCGACCCTGCCGCTGGGCAAGGCTTTCATCAAGGACGGTCAGCGTGGCTTCGACAAGACTTTGCGCGTCGAGGGCAAGCGCACCCGGGTTCTCTATCTTGCACCGGAGGGCCGTTCCTCGTTGGAGGTGATGCGCAACTATACCGAAGCGCTTGCTCAGGCGGGTTACAAGCCCTTGTTTGAATGCGCTCGGGAGGCCTGTGGCGGAGACGTGGAATCTGTTCTCTATTCGAGTAATAAACAAAACAAGTTGCAGGGCAAGCAGATTGTCGAATATGCCTTCACGATGGGGGTCAGCGATCAACGTCTTTTCGTGGCGGAGCTCAAGCAGGGCGGCGCATCGAGTTATGTGACCGTGTTTGCTGCCGTTTCCGGCAACGCGGCGGAAAACGACATCAAGAACCGTGTGACGGTTTATGTCGAGCAGATCCAGGCGGGCAAGATGGAAAGCCGCATGGCGACGGTGAAGTCGAGCGAGATCCAGCAAGCCATGAATCGTGACGGCAGGGTGGCGATTTACGGCGTGCTGTTCGATACGGATAAATCAGAGATCAAGCCGGAATCGGCACCGCAACTCGAAGAAATGGGGCGCTATCTGCAGCAGAATCCGTCGGTATCGGTCTATGTGGTCGGTCATACCGATAACCAGGGCAAGCTCGATTACAACCTTGGCCTTTCGCAGCGCCGTGCCGACGCGGTTGTTACTGCGCTAACGACGACTTACAAGGTCGCACGGACCCGTCTGGTTGGCAAAGGCGTCGCTGGCCTGGCTCCGGTGTCCAGCAATCAGAGCGAAGAAGGCCGTGCCAAGAATCGCCGGGTTGAGCTGGTTTTGCAGTAGTTTTTTTGCAGCAAAAAGCCGCTTGCAGGGGATGCAAGCGGCTGAGGTTGAATCCGGCTGGATTGTTGCGGTCAGCTATGCGCGTAGTTCTCGTTGAACCGTTGCATGTATTCTTCAATGCTGAAGGTGTGCTCAGTGGCACCGGCGTGTTCAATGGCGTATACAGCGGAGATGTTGCCGAATTTCCCCATTTGCTCAAGCGAGACACCTTCAAAGTAGCCCTTGAGCACGCCTGCGCGGAAGGCGTCGCCGACACCTGTGGGATTGACCACACGGGTTTCCTGCGCGGCGGGGACATAGACGCGCTCGGTCTTGGTCCGGATCATCACGCCTTTGGCGCCCAGCGTTTCGACGACGATCTTGACGTTTTCCAGCATGTCGCCTTCAGATAGCCCGGTTCTTTGCAGCATTAGGGTGTACTCGTACTCATTGAAAATGGCGATTTCGGAACCCATGATTCCTTTGATCAGTTCTTCGCCGGTGAATCTCGGGATTTGCATGCCAGGGTCGAACATGTAGGGAATGTTCAGTTCCTTGCACTCTTGCGTCCATCGGATCATCGCTGAAGGCTCGGTCGGCGCGATGATGACCATGGCCACGTCGGTCAGATCGGTATCTTTAAGGCTGAGGTCCTTATCCATTGACATGGCGCCGGGGTAGAAGCCGGTCAGCTGGTTGTTGGCCAGATCGGTGGTGATAAAGCAGGAGGCGGTATAGAGATCCTCGATGATCTTGATTTTTGAGGTGTCGACGTTGTTTTCGTCGAGCCACTCCTGGTACTCCGCGAAATCAATGCCGGCGCTACCGAAGATGACCGGCTTTTCGCCAAGGAGCGCGAGGTTGTAGGAGATGTTCGGAGCCGTTCCGCCGCGAACTTTTTTCAGGGTGTTAACGAGGAAGCTGATATTGATCGTGTGCAGTTTGTCGGGAACGATCTGGTCCTGGAAATGCCCGGGGAAGTCCATGACGTTATCAAAAGCGATTGATCCGCAAACCAGAATTTTTCTCACAGTAGTGCCTCGTTGAATTTGAATAGGTGACGCTTTAGTAGATAAACAATGTTTGCATTATGCGCAGCTTTTTGGCGCGAGCAGCCGTTGCGCCCGGCATTCTACTTGGTAATAGAATAAAGCGCCGCCAGCGGTGCTGGCCAGCCAGGCGATGATGATGCCGAAAAACTGGATGGCCGGGATGTGCGGCGCGTATTTGTCGAAGAGCCCGTTGATTACCATGCAGATCGGGAAGTGCACGAGAAACACGGCATAGGAAACTTGCCCGAGCCAGCCGAGGAGCTTAGATTTTGGACAGCTTTCGATGAAACCGGTGCAGCGCCCGATGCACAGCGTGATGGCAACGAAGAGCGCAACGCCAATGCGCGAGCGGAAGTCGATAAAGAGTGCGATAGCGGCCAGTACGAAGACAAGACCCAACCAGGCAGATATCTGTTTGCGGCTGGTGCCCCAGCTGACCAGCGCGCCTAAGCCGTAGGCGCCGAAGAAGTAGACGGCCCAGTTGTCCCAGCTATCGTCGCGATTGAAGTAAAACAGTGAGGCGAGAACCAGCGCGATAAGCAGCGTGCGCGCTGTTGTGAGGAAATTGTTCGGCATGGCGCGGTTGGCGAGCCAGAGTGCGAGTAACAGGAGTGCGTAGAGCTGGAAGTCGATGGCGATATACCAGACGCCAGCCGAAAGCCCGTCGAAACCGAGAACGCTTTGCAGCAGAAAAACGTGAGCGATGAATTGCGCCAAAGTGGGGAACTCGGGTATGGATTCGTGAGTTGTCAGGTGTCCTGCAATAGGTGCGGCTGCGATTGCGAACAGTAAGGCGCAAATGTAGGGTGGCGCCAGTTTCAGGTAGCGCTTCGAAAGCAGGGCAGGAACCGGTTTTGGGATGAAATGACCGCCCGGTGCGAGGGATTGCACAGCGAGAAATCCACCAATGACCAGGAACGCCTGCACTGCAACCCGGGCGTATTGCGAAAGCCAGGAAAATAGCTCTGGAGCAAGCGGGTGCGCGTAGTTGGACATCGGGCCGTAGAAGGCCAGATGGTGTAGTACGATCAGTTGCGAGGCGATCGCTTTTGTCGCGTCGATGAACGCGAGCCGTGAAGTCGCTGTGCTCATGCCTTACGTTGGCTCAGGCAGGTGACGCAGAGCATGGGCCATTGCTGCGCCCAATTGGCGGTCGGCTCACGGGTAAAGCCGCTCTTGGCGTATTGCAGCCAGCGCCCGACAACATAGCAGAGCAGAATGTTGGCAAGCGCGCTGAAGTCCGCCTCGTTGCTGATTTGCTCCTGTGTAGCGGCGACGCGCAAGGCCTGTTTGATGGCTGCTTCGAGCTTTTCGTGCAGCTGGTTGATGCGTAGTTGCAGGCGTTCGTTTTCATTGACCAATGCGTCGCCGATCAGCACTTTGGTCATGCCGCGGTTGCGCCGGGCGAAGTTGAGCAGCATGGCGAGGATCTGTTCGACCTGCTGCAAACCTTGTGCTTCTTCGCTGGAGATCTGGTTGATCAGGCCGAATAGGCTGCTTTCGATGAATTCGATCAGCCCTTCGTACATTTGCGCCTTGCTGGCGAAGTGGCGATAAAGCGCAGCCTCTGAGCACCCCAGGTGAGCGGCAAGTGCCGCAGTTGTGATCTTTTCCCCCTTCGGGTCTTCAAGCATGGCCGCAAGCGCTTGCAGGATTTGCAGTTGTTTCTCGCCTGGTTTGCTCACACGCTTGCTCCCTGATTTGATCTTGTTGTCAGTACGGATTGTAGTCGTGCAAGCCGCTCGGGTAAGGCCAGAACTGATGGTACGCGCACGTCCACATAGGGCGGCCGGCGTGTGTTGGCGCTCACCCACACGGTTTTCATGCCGAGGCGCTTGGCAGTCTTGAGGTTGGGTAATGTGTCTTCAACCATGATGCAGGATTTCGGGTTTAGCTCTTCGTTGCGCAGCAAGCGGATAAAGCCGCCAATTGCGGGCTTGGGTTCAAAGCGTAAGCGCTCGATTGAATAGATGGTGTCAAAGCAGCGCGCAATTCCGGCAACCGCCATGACTGCTTCGATGTATTGTGAAGGGGCATTGGAGAAGATGATTTTCTTTCCCGGCAGCCGTTGCAGCATGGCTTCAAGGCCGCGTTCGGCGATTACTTTGTGTTCCAGGTCGGGAATCTGATGCGTGTGGTGCAGGAAGTGGTGGGGATCCGTACCGTGGTGGCGCATCATGCCGGTCAGCGTCGTGCCGTAATGCGCCCAGTAGCGTTGGCGAAGGGCGGTGGCGGTGTCGTCGTCGACCTGCAGGTGCTTGCACAAGTACTCTGTCATCAGGCGGTGGATGTGCGGAAAGATGTGCGGGTCGGCGTCGTGCAGCGTGTTGTCGAGATCGAATAGCCAGACGTGCGGCGTTGCACTCATCGTCGCGACCTCGTCGCGAAGCCGTGAAGCTCGCGAGAGGGGCGCGAAACTACGATTCGTCCCTGCTGCGGTGTTTTTGCCACTGGGCTTTCTGGCTGCTGTTAAGGGGGGGGGCTCTTAAGCTGACTTAATCATCGTGCCAAAACCGTGGCTGGTGAGGATCTCGAGCAGCAGGGCGTGTTCGACACGACCATCGATGATGTGCACGCCCTGAACGCCGGCACGCGCTGCATCGAGTGCCGAACTGATTTTCGGCAGCATGCCGCCGTACAGCGTGCCATCGGCCACCATTTCATCGATTCGTGCCGGGGTGACATCGGTGACCAGCTTGCCTTCTTTGTCGAGCACGCCGGGGGTGTTGGTGAGCAGCACCAGTTTTTCCGCTTTGAGTATCTCGGCGATCTTTCCGGCTACCACGTCGGCGTCGATGTCGTAGGTCTCGCCGTTTTCGCCGACGCCGATCGGGGCGATAACCGGAATGAAGGCGCCGGCTTCAAGGTGGCTGATCAGCGACGGGTCGATCTCCGTGATGTCGCCAACCATGCCGATGTCGATCAGGTCTTCGTAGTTATCCCTGTTGTGCAGCAAAAGCTTTTTAGCGTGGATCATGTTGCCATCCTTGCCGGTTAGGCCGACGGCTTTTCCTCCAGCCTGATTGATCAAGTTGACCACGTCTTTATTGACCTGTCCGCCAAGCACCATTTCGACGATTTCCATCGTTTCGGCGTCGGTGACGCGCATGCCCTGGATGAATTCGCCCTTTTTGCCGACACGGGTCAGCAGGTTTTCGATTTGCGGGCCGCCACCATGGACGACGACCACGTTCATGCCGACCAGCTTGAGCAGAACGACGTCACGCGCGAAGCACTGCTTTAGGTTCTCATCAACCATCGCATTGCCGCCAAACTTGACGACGATGGTCTTCTTGTGAAAACGCTTGATGTAAGGCAGCGCTTCGGCAAGAATGGCGGCTTCCTGGGCCGGCGAGAATTGTGGATTGGTCATGGCTTGTTCTCGTAAAGATGATTGGCAGATTCTGCCCCGACGCGGCGCCAATTACAAGGACAACAAGGACAGCTGGTCTCTTTGTCGATCGCGTACGAGAGAAATCCGGCTTGTTCGCTTGCTGTTGGCTGGAGAGGGCGGGTGCGAGGGGCGTGTCAGGGGAGTTCAGGCCAGTTCGTGGAGCAGGACGCCGTCCCTGAGTACGCGCACGACGCGACCGTCGGCAGTCAGTTCTTGCAGATGTGCCATGACGCTTTGCAGAGACAAAAAGTTGGCCTCGGATATCTCGAGAGCACACATGCCGCGTTTGGTGAACTTCATGAGGGCGAGTATCTCGCTGCGTTCTTCATCGTTCGGATGCGGGTTGGTAAAACCACGGACGGAGCGGGCTATCTTCTTTGTTTGAGCCTCGGTAATCATTGCTGAATTCTTTGCAAAAGCGGTTATCTGTCTGCGCTCGAAAATAAGCGTACTAGGCGCAACATTCAAGCTGCTTTTCGCAACAGTGCGTATCTGTTTGTAATGGAGGTTGCAATGCCAAAGGGGGACGGCGTTTGCCTACTTGCGTTTAGCGACAGGTTTTTTCAGGCAGCATGAGGATGGCGTCGCGGTTGCTCCATGAAAAGCATTTTTCTGCGGCCTCGTGCAAGGGGAGCCACTGGTAGTTCCGGTGTTCCTTCGGGGTAATGGCGACAGGTTGCGAGGCAGGGACCTCAAGCGAAAAAACATGCTCGGTATTGTGGGTGACGCCGGGCGCGTAGCGGTGCCGCCATTCGGTAAAGATTTCGAACTCGTTGATTAGCTGCCAATCGATCAGCGAATCCTTGCTTGCGCTAATGCCGGTTTCTTCTTTGACTTCGCGCGTGGCGGTCTCAATCGGACTCTCTTCTCCCTCTTGACTGCCGGTAACCGATTGCCAGTAGCCCGGATGTGCTGCGCGTTCAAGAAGCAACACCTGCCGGTCGGGGGTGTGAATGACGACTAGAACCGAAACGGGGCGCTTGAATTGGCTCATGAAGCGTCAGCGCGCGAATTCTGCCCGGACGGCGGGGTAGTTTCGTCCTCAAGGTAGAAGATCTTGAACGGGATACTGCGCGCTAGCCACTCTTCGGCGGCGCTGGACAGAACGGCGTTGAATGCGGCAAAGCTGGTGGCGTTTGCCTGTAAGCTTTCGCTGCCATCGAGCGTAATGACGTAGCCTGGAGCCGGCAGCCAGGAGAGATCGGTCAGGCAGTCATGAAGGGCGTCCAGGTTGCCGCCAAACCACTCGGGAAAGGCCAGGTCGCGACTCAGCGCCTTGATGAAGCCTGGGACATTGCGCGCCTGATGAAGGTCTACGTTAAGGAATGCCTGCTTCAGTTCGCTTGCAGCCTCCCGCAGGGCAGGCAGGTCTTTGCGCGCCAGTCGATAGATACCGATGGTGTCGTTCGTTGTGCTGCGATCAGGCAGGGTGTTCGGGGTCGCGCTCATGGTTCTCGAATGCGGTAAAAACTGCGGTAGTGGTCGCCGGTGTAGTAATACTCACCGGAGGTGCGCACGTCTTCGTTGCGGCCGCTTCCGGCAACGATGCGGCGTGGCCCGCGATTATTGCTGCCCGGTGTAGGTACGGTGTATTCGCGATAGTAGCCGCGCGCTTGCTCGGGCAGGCGCTTCTCGAAATTGCCGAAGGTGCTGCCGTCCTTGTGCGGATAAGGGAAGGGCCCGCCACGCCGGATCAGCAGTAGCGTTTCGCTGGCCTCCGGGGGCAGTTCGCTGAGTCGGGCTGTGGCGGTGATTTCACCGGGGTAGGCGTTGCGCGCCAGGGCCGCGGGGTGCCCCCCAAAAACTCCGGCCAGCGCCAGGAACAGCGCCAGCCGGACGATTGCAGCGAAGCGCTGCATGAACTTACGCCTTGTCTACCTGGACTTGCGTCTCGGCTTTCTGGCGTAGGCGAATGTGCAATTCGCGCAGTTGCTTTTCGTCGACGTTGTTTGGCGCGTCGGTCAACAAGCACTGGGCGCGCTGGGTCTTCGGAAAGGCGATGACGTCACGAATCGACTCGGCTCCGGTCATCATGGTGACGATCCGGTCAAGGCCAAAGGCGAGCCCGCCGTGGGGAGGCGCGCCGTACTTGAGTGCGTCGAGGAGGAAGCCGAATTTGAGCTGCGCCTCTTCTTCACCAATGCCAAGCGCCTTGAATACCTGCTCCTGCACATCGGCACGGTGGATACGGACCGATCCACCACCGAGTTCCCAGCCGTTGAGCGCCAGATCGTAGGCTTTGGCCAGGCACTTGCCGGGGTCGGTAGAAAGGAGCGGCAGGTGTTCGTCTTTCGGGCTGGTGAATGGGTGATGGCAGGCGACCCAGCGCTTGCTCTCTTCGTCGTAGTCGAACATCGGAAAATCGACAACCCATAGCGGTTCCCAGGCCTTGCCGTTGACGAAGCCTTTTTCATGGCCGATCTTGACGCGCAAAGCGCCGAGCGAATCATTGACCACTTTGGCTTTGTCGGCACAGAAGAAGATCAGGTCGCCCGATTGGGCTGCCGTGCGCTCGATGATCGCTTTGAGGGCGGTTTCATGCAGGTTTTTGACGATGGGCGACTGCAGGCCGGTCTCGTTGATTTGGCTGACGTCATTGACCTTGATGTAGGCCAGACCCTTGGCTCCGTAGATGGCCACAAAGGTTGAGTAAGCGTCGATTTCGCCACGCGTGAGGCTGGCGCCGCCGGGAATGCGCATGGCAGCCACGCGGCCTTCCGGGGTGTTTGCTACGCCGGAAAAAACCTTGAATGAAACGTCCTTGACGGCGTCGGTGACTTCGGTTAATTCCAGCGTAACGCGAAGATCCGGTTTGTCCGAACCGTAGCGGTGCATGGCTTCGGCGTAGCTCAGGCGCGGGAAGGGTTTTGGCAGATCGGCATCGATCGCTTCCTTGAAGACGGTGCGCAGGAGATCTTCCATGATCCCGGTGATTTCCGTTTCGTTGAGGAAGGAGGTTTCAATATCAACCTGGGTGAATTCGGGTTGACGATCGGCGCGCAAATCCTCATCGCGGAAGCACTTGGTGATCTGGTAGTAACGGTCGAAGCCGGCAACCATCAGCAATTGCTTGAAAAGTTGCGGTGATTGCGGCAAAGCGAAGAACTGGCCGGGGTGAACGCGTGAGGGAACCAGATAGTCACGAGCGCCTTCCGGTGTGCTCTTGGTGAGCATTGGCGTTTCAATGTCAATGAACCCGGCGTCGTCGAGGAAGCGACGGAATGCGCGCGCAGTCTTGTAGCGCAGCTGCATGTTCTTCTGCATTTGCGGACGGCGTAAATCGATTACGCGGTGCAGTAAACGGACGTTTTCGGACAGGTTGTCTTCGTCTAACTGGAACGGCGGGGTAACCGAAGGATTGAGCACTTCAATCGAATGGCAGAGAATTTCAATCTCGCCGCTCGGCATGTTGGCGTTGATTGTGCCCGCTGGGCGCGCACGAACTTTGCCAGAGATCTTGAGGCAATACTCGTTGCGAATCGATTCGGCAATGGCAAACATCTCGGGGCGATCTGGGTCGCAGACGACTTGGGCGAGGCCTTCGCGGTCGCGCAAGTCAATGAATATGACCCCGCCGTGATCACGCCGACGGTGTGCCCAGCCGCAGAGCGTGACGTCTTGGCCAATTGTTTGGGAGTTAACTTGTCCGCAGTAATGAGTTCGCATGCTTGTTTTCCGGAGTTACGTGTTCGGGTTGGTGGAAGAGGTGTTTCGGCGTTTTTTCTGTCGGGTGGGCGGAGCAACAACACCCATCGAGATGATGTACTTCAGCGCTTCGTCGACGGCCATGTCGAGTTCAATGACATCGCTCTTGGCGAGTATCAGGAAGAAGCCCGAGGTCGGGTTTGGCGTTGTCGGAACATAGACGCTGACAAAATCCCCTTTGAGATGATTGCTGACGTCACCCCCCGGTTTGCCGGTCAGGAAGGCGATCGTCCATGAGCCTTCACGCGGGTACTGGATTAGTAGCGCTTTGCGGAAGGCGTTGCCGGACGAAGAAAAAAGAGTGTCGGAAACTTGCTTGACGCTGTTATAGATCGAGCTGACGACCGGAATGCGCGCCAGCAGCTTTTCCCACCAGACGACGAGTCGTTGGCCGATGAAGTTGGCGGCAAGCAAGCCGGTGGTCAGGATGATCAGCAGGGTCAGCGCAATGCCTGCCCCGGGGACGTTGACGCCGAGCAAGGCGTGTGGCCGGATCGATTCCGGCAGCAGGCGCAAAGACTGATCGGCAGCACCGGCGATCAACGACAGCACCCAAGCGGTAATCGCTAAGGGCACCCAGATTAGCAGCCCGGTAATGAACCAGCGTTTGATCAATTGCCGGCGCACGCTTCGGCTCCCGGGCAAGCCTTACAGGCCGGGGAGTTGGTGGTCGCCGGATTGCTGTTTCCGCCGTTCTTGAAATCCGTGGCATACCAGCCGCTGCCTTTGAGTTGGAAACCGGCTGCCGTGAGCTGTTTGGCATAGCTCTCCGCATGGCATTCCGGGCAGGTGGTTAATACCGGATCATTCAGTTTCTGGAGATGATCTTTTTCAAAGCCGCAGGAGTTACAGCGATAAGCATAGATCGGCATAGCAAACCTTCAATTGACGACAAAACGTCGGATTATACCCGAATGGGAGTGGTTTTTGCCGGCCCCGCGCGTAACTAGGCGGAGATAAAACGCTAATGTTTCAACCTATTACATCAGGCGTAGATAGGTCTGTGTGAGTTCCTTGCCCCAGAATAGAGCAAGCAAACCGGCGGAGGCCAGGTAGGGGCCAAAGGGGATCGGTACGTTGCGCCCGTGTTTAGCCAGAACGATGAGTGCGATTCCGACCACCGCGCCAACAAACGAAGAAAGCAGGATGGTCAGCGGCAGAATCTGCCAGCCTAACCAAGCGCCAATGGCGGCAAGCAGTTTGAAATCGCCGTAACCCATGCCCTCTTTGCCTGTGGCGAGCTTAAAGCCCCAATAGACCATCCATAACGAGAGATAGCCGGCGACAGCCCCAATAACAGCGGATTGAATGTCCGTAAAGGTATTGAGCAGATTGAATAACAGCCCAAGCCAGAGTAACGGCAAGGTGATTGAGTCGGGCAGAAGTTGCGTGTCAAAGTCGATGCAGGTTAATGCAATGAGGCCCCAGGTTAGCAGGATGGCACCGATTGCCGCCCAGCTTGGGCCGAAATACGCTGCGGAAAAAGCGGTTAGCAGGCCAGTCGTCGCTTCAATCATCGGGTAGCGAATAGAAATGGGCGCTTTGCAGGCAGAGCATTTTCCACGTAAAACTAACCAACTGATAAGCGGAATATTTTCCAGTGCGGTGATCGGGTGGCTGCACTCAGGGCAGCGTGAGCGCGGCCTGGCGAGTGAAAGCTGTTCGCTCTGAGGTGGCTCTTCCCCGCGCAATTCCGCACACTGGCTCCGCCAGTCGCGCTCCATCATTTTCGGCAAACGATGGATCACGACGTTAAGGAAACTACCAACCAGCAGGCCGACAAAGCCACTAACAATGCTAAAAGTAATTGGATCCTGAAGCCAATTTGGCAAGATCGCAGCCATTAAACCACTGCGCCCAGCTTAAAGATCGGCAGGTACATGGCAATAACCATTCCCCCAATCAGAGTGCCTAATACGACCATGATGATCGGCTCCATGAGGCTGGATAGGGCATCCACAGCGTCGTCAACTTCGGCTTCAAAGAAATCGGCGACTTTCCCCAGCATGGAGTCTAAAGCGCCTGACTCTTCGCCGATAGCGACCATCTGAGTCACCATGTTGGGGAAAATCTGGCTGTTCTGCATGGCTGAGGTCAGACTAGTGCCGGTGCTGACTTCGCTTTGAATTTGTTTCGTCGCGACTTTGTATACGTAATTGCCTGCTGCGCCCGCAACGGAGTCCAGCGATTCTACCAAGGGAACGCCAGCAGCGAACATGGTTGATAGCGTGCGTGTCCAACGTGCAATGACGGATTTCTTTACCAACGGACCAAATAGCGGAACGCGCAGGAGTATCCGGTCCATGGTGAACTGCATGGCTTCTGAGCGTTTCCAAGTGTAAAAAAAAGCATAAAGTCCGCCACCAATCGATCCAAAAATGAGCCACCAGTATTCTACGAAAAAGTCCGATATCGCCATCACAATGAGCGTTGGCGCAGGTAGATCAGCACCAAAACTTGTGAAAACCTGCTTAAACGCCGGGATGACAAAAATCATGATCACGCAGGTGATGATGAAGGCGACGATTAGGATCGCGACCGGGTAGAACAATGCGGCTTTGATTTTCGATTTGATGGCGATCATCTTTTCTTGATAAGTCGCCAAACGATCAAGAAGTGCTTCAAGAATACCCGCTTGTTCGCCAGCGCCTATCAGGTTGCAATACAGTTGGTCAAAGTGGAGCGGGAACTTTCGGAATGCCTGTGAAAGGGAGCTGCCGGTTTCAACGTCTGACTTGATTTCCAGCAGAAGCTTGCTCACGGCGGGGTTTTCATGGCCACGGCCGACGATCTCGAATGTTTGCAATAGCGGAACCCCCGCTTTCATCATGGTGGCCAGTTGGCGGGTGAAGAGTGCAACGTCTTTTTCGGTGACTTTGCCCCCACCCGCAAGGCGTTGTTTTGAAACTTTGGTAACCAGTATTCCTTGGCGACGCAAGGTCGCACTGACAACTGCTTCCGTTGTGGCGCGCTGTTCGCCGCGAACGATTTTCCCAGCTTTGTTCTTGCCGACCCAAGTGAATGTAACTTCTTTTACTTCTTGGGTGCGTTTTGCTGGTTTCGTAGCTGTCGCCATTTTGGCTCCTTCGTTATTCTTTAAACGTTAGTGCTTCCGAAAACTTCTTCAAGCGATGTAAGTCCCTGTTTTACCTTGAGTAGGCCGGAGCGGCGTAGGTCGTTGACGCCTTCTCTTTTTGCCTGATTGGCAATGTCCAGCGAAGTTGCGTTGGCCATGATCATGCGTTGAATCTCTTCGGTTACCGGCATGACCTGGTAGATGCCGACTCGCCCTTTATAGCCGCTGCCTTTGCAGCGAGCGCACTCTCCTGGGCCATATAGTGTCCAGGTGCCGTCGATGTCACTTTCGGTAAAACCAGCGTTCAGTAGTGCTTCAATTGGTGTGTCAAGGGGTTTCTTGCATGAGCAAAGACGACGAACGAGTCGCTGAGCAGTTATTAGCAGGATGCTTGAAGCGATGTTGAAGGTCGGGATGCCCATATTCATCAGGCGCGTCAGCGTCGAAGGTGCGTCGTTGGTATGCAGGGTTGAAAGTACCATGTGCCCCGTTTGCGCAGCTTTGATGGCGATTTCGGCAGTTTCCAGGTCGCGGATTTCACCGACCATGATGATGTCTGGATCCTGACGAAGGAAGGCTTTTAGCGCTACTGGAAAAGTCAGACCCTGCCGGTCATCAATATTGACTTGATTAATTCCTGGCAAGGGGATTTCAGCCGGGTCTTCGGCTGTCGAGATATTGATACCGGGCTTGTTGAGAATGTTGATGCAGGTATATAGAGAAACCGTTTTGCCTGACCCTGTGGGTCCGGTCACCAGAACCATGCCGTAGGGGCGCTCAATCGCGTCAAGTAAAAGCGCTTTCTGGTCGGGGTCGTAACCGAGTGCATCAATACCCAATGTTGCGCTGCTTGGGTCAAGAATACGCAAGACGATCTTCTCGCCGTACATGGTTGGCAGGGTGCTCACCCGGAAGTCTATGGCCCGGCTCTTGGACAAGACAAGCCGCATGCGACCGTCTTGCGGGACGCGCTTTTCAGCGATGTTGAGTCGGGAGATGACCTTAATGCGCGATGCAATCTTTTCCTTGATGACCAAGGGCGGAGCAGCCACTTCACGTAATACGCCATCGGTCCGGAAACGGATTCGATAGCTTTTTTCGTAGGGCTCGAAATGAATGTCTGACGCACTTTCGTTGATGGCGTCGAGAAGCATTTTTTGAATGAATTTGACGACCGGAGCATCGTCAACCTCAAGCGCAGCAGCATCGTCGCTTGCTTCGACTGCTTCGTCGTCGCCAAAATCGAGGTTAATCTCCTCGCTGGTGAGGCTTTTTAGGGTTTTTTCTGCGGAAGTTGATAGCTTCGCCACTAGCGGAGACAATTGGCTTTCGTCGACGACGACCGGGTCGACGGCCATGCCCGTCTGGAAACGAATTTCGTCTAGCGCACGCGAGTTGGTAGGGTCGGCAATAGCAATCGACAGGCGGCTTCCGCGCTTGTGCAGGGGAACGACGCGGTGGGTGGCAATCAGCTTGCGGTCAATTGTGGTTTGCTGGATATGTACGTCGTCAAAAGCGCTCAGGTCTAGTAATGGATAGCCAAACGTATCGGCGGCAAAACGTGCGATATCAGCTGAAGTGGCCTTTCTGCTATTGACCAGTTGCTCTATGAGCGAGGTTTTTGTCGCAGCTGCTTGACTTAGTAGTGCCTCTGCCTCGGCCTCTTTGATTCTGCCGGCTTGAACGAGCGCACGTGCGAGGCCGCTAAGCGATGATTGTTGTGGGCTGGCTGCCATGACTGTTAGTGGACACCAAATCGCATCAAAAAAGTACTATTGTAACGGCGGAAATAAGCATGTCGCCTTGATCATGCATTGAGTTGGTGTGTTTGTAAACAAGGTGATGATGGGGCGTTGTAAATTCACAATAGTAATGAGATGTTTTGGTCGATGCTTAGATGCGGTTAAGCAAGAATTCGGTGATAAAACGGCTGCCGATGTAAGCGAGGAACAGAAGTAGAAAACCGGTCAAGGTCCAGCGCAAAGCAATCCGGCCACGCCAGCCGTAGATATGGCGTCCGATCAGCAGTGCAGCAAAGATGCCCCAGGCAGCGAAGGCAAACAGGGTTTTGTGGTCAAGTGCGACGGCTTTCCCGAAGATTGCTTCGGAAAACAGCATGCCACTTCCTAACGCAAGAGTGAGCAAAGAAAACGCGATGACGATCATGCGGAAGAGCACGGCTTCCAGCGTCAGGATGGGTGGAAGGCTGGCAAGTTGTTTGCTGAATGTTTTCTGGTGCAGCCTGCGCTCAACAAATCCCATAAATATGGCATGAAGCGCAGATAGCGTAAAAAGACTATAGGCCAGCATGGCCGCCAAAAAATGCAACTTGAATTCCCAGGCGTTAGCGTGTTCGATTACACGCACTTGTGGAAATAGGAGTGGTAGCACTGCACAGAGCGCGGCGAGTGGCAGTACCATCGGTTGAAGACCGTCCAGGCGAGAGCGGTAGCTTTCCAGCCAATAAATGAGTACGGCCAGCCAGAGCATCAGTGATAACGCATAACTAAAAGAGAAGCGCATGCCGCCAGCGCTGAATAATCCATCGTATAAACCGATTCCCTGGAGAATCAGCGCGACGAGTATCGCCATACGCTCCCATGGCTGCATGCTTAGTTGACCCGCCGTTGTACTGGTTTCATGCCAGCGCGTGTGCCAGAAATGGAAGCCCAAAGCCGCATAAAGCAGGCATGAGGCGATGTGTGGCAGAAGGTGCAGTAGAATACCCGACATTTTTCAAGTCTACACCAAGCGAGAAGCCAAATGCTCGATAACCTGACTCAACGCCTTGCCCGCGTCATGAAGACGCTGCGCGGTGAAGCGCGACTTACCGAAGACAATATTGCCGATGCTTTGCGTGAGGTTCGGCTTGCACTGCTGGAGGCGGACGTTGCTTTGCCTGCGATTAAAGCATTAATTGCTGCGGTCAAAGAAAAAGCTGTTGGCGAGGAGGTGATTGGATCGCTGAATCCCGGACAGGCATTAGTGGGTGTTGTCCATCGCGAATTGACGCAGCTTATGGGGGAGGCGCACAACGGCCTCAATCTGGCGACGCAACCTCCGGCAATCGTCCTTATGGCTGGTTTGCAGGGGGCGGGCAAAACAACGACGGTCGGTAAGCTGGCCAAAATGCTGCGGGAAATCCAAAAAAAGAAGGTGTTAGTCGTTTCTTGCGACGTCTATCGTCCGGCGGCCATCGAGCAGCTAAAGACGGTGGCGGAACAGGCTGGGGTTGATTTTTTTCCGTCGCTGACGACTGATAAGCCTGTTGATATTGCGCGTAAGGCAGTCGATTGGGCCAAACGGCACTATCACGATGTGTTGTTTGTTGATACGGCCGGGCGTTTGGCAATTGACGAGGCGATGATGAAAGAGATCGCCGAGCTTCATGCGGCGGTTGATCCAATCGAAACTTTGTTTGTCGTTGACGCCATGCTCGGTCAAGACGCGATCAATACGGCTAAGGCGTTTAGTGATGCCTTGCCGCTGACCGGAATTATTCTTACAAAGCTGGATGGCGACGCGCGGGGTGGTGCCGCGCTATCGGTGCGCCATGTAACCGGAAAGCCGATCAAATATGCCGGCGTTGGCGAGAAGCTGACCGGAATTGAGGCCTTCCACCCTGAGCGCATGGCGTCGCGAATCCTCGGTATGGGCGATGTTCTATCGCTGATCGAGGATGCCAAGAAGGGGATTGACGAGCAGCAGGCTGTTGAATTTGCCAAGAAGCTTAAGTCGGGTAAGAGCTTTGATCTGAACGATTTCAAGAACCAGATGAGTCAGATGCGCAAGATGGGCGGCATTACCTCGATGCTGGATAAACTGCCGGCGCAGTTTGCCCAAGCGGCCAGCCAAATGCAGGGTGGGGCAGAGGATAAGGCCGTTCGCCGTATCGAGGGGATCATTAACTCGATGACGCCACTTGAGCGCAGCAAGCCGGAATTGTTGAAGGCTTCGCGTAAGCGGCGTATCGCGACGGGAGCCGGTGTTCAGGTGCAGGAAGTGAATCGTTTACTCAAGCAGTTCGAACAAACCCAGAAGATGATGAAGCAGTTCTCCAAGGGCGGAATAACCAAGCTGATGCGCGGCATGAAAGGGATGTTGCCGGGGATGCGCTAGTTTTTGGCGACTTCTTGTTTGGGCGTGTTTTTCCCGTTCGTGTACAGCCATTGGTTGTGCCAAGCGCTGCGCACAAGGTTCGGGTATTCAGGCCTTCCCAGGCTGCCGTTGTAGCGACCGAGCGCACGGTAAAGGTCGCCCTGCTCGATGTCGAGGTAGTGGCGCAGGATGGTACAGCCGTAGCGCAGGTTGGTTCTCAGGTGAAACAGGTTGTCGTCACTGCGGCCGATGACTTTGATCCAGAAGGGCATGACCTGCATGAGCCCCCTTGCTCCGGCTGATGAAACAGCGTATTTCTTGAAGCCGCTTTCAACTTGAATCAGGCCCAGAACGAGTTGCGGATCAAGCCCGGCGCGGGTCGCTTCGTAGTGTATGGCGCGAAGATACTCCAGTCGGTTTTCACGATCCGGAATGCGTTTTTCCAACCGCCGCGACATCTCGGACAGCCAATCGACGGCTTCCATCGAACTGGCGAACGAAGTCTTCGGAGGCGCCTGGTCAGATATCGAGCGGGATAAGGCGGCCTGTACGCTGGCTGATAGCGGCTCGTATTTTTGTGCGCCGCAGAAGGCTGTGGCGGGGAGCCACAGCGCCAGCAGAAATACTATTCTCCGCACAGGCGGGCTTTCAGGAAGGCGTCAATCTCGCCGATCGGTATCATTTGTGCCTCGGCATCGGTACGGCCTTTGTATTCGAATCTGCTTTCCGCGAGGCCGCGTTCGCCAATGACGACGCGGTGCGGGATGCCAATCAGCTCCATTTCGGCAAACATAACGCCGGGGCGCTCGTTTCTGTCGTCAAGCAATACATCGACGCCGGCCTTCTTCAGCTCGGCATAGAGCTTGTCGGCGGCCTCTTTGACCGCTGTGCTCTTGGCGTAGCCCATCGGTACGATACACACCTCGAAAGGGGCAATCGAGGTGGGGAAAACGATTCCGCGGTCGTCGTGGCACTGTTCTATAGCTGCGCCGACGATGCGCGAAACACCAATCCCGTAGCAGCCCATCTCCATAACCTGGCTTTGGCCGCTTTCGTCAAGGAAGCTGCACTTCAGCGCTTCTGCATACTTCGTGCGCAACTGAAAAATGTGACCGACCTCTATGCCACGACACAGTTCGAGTTTGCCTTTGTTGTCGGGAGAAGGGTCGCCGGCTACAACGTTGCGCAGATCGGCAACCGCTGCGGGCTCTGCCACATCGCGCCCGAAATTGACGCCGGTCAGGTGGCAGTCGAACTCGTTGGCACCGCAAACAAAGTCATGCATGACGACGACGCTACGATCAGCGAAAACAGGGATATCCCCAATATTGACCGGGCCGATGTAGCCGGGCTTGCAGCCGAGTGACGCGACGATTTCCTCGTCGCGGGCAAAGCGGAATTCGCCGACGACTTTTTCCGCCTTGATCTCGTTAAGGTCATGGTCGCCACGCAAGAGGATCAGGGCGAATTGATTGGTATCGCTTTCGGCTAGGCGAATAATGGCAATGGCTTTGACCATTTTTGTAACATCGACGCCAACGAAGGCTGCCACATCGGCGCATTTAATTCTCCCCGGTGTGGCGACTTTTGCCATCGGAGCAGAGGCTGGGCCGCGTTGATAGATGGGCGGTAGCGCTTCAGCCAGTTCAACGTTAGCCGCATAGCCGGAGTTCGGGCAGTAAGCCAGTGCGTCTTCGCCAGAGTCGGCAAGGACGTGGAACTCGTGCGATCCCGTACCGCCGATTGAACCGGTGTCGGCAGAAACTGCACGGAACTTCAAGCCCAGACGATTAAAAATGCTCGTGTAGGTATTGAACATGTTGAGGTATTCACGCTTCAAGTCTTCAAAGCTGGCGTGAAATGAGTAGCCGTCTTTCATCAGGAATTCCCTGCCCCGCATGACCCCGAAGCGTGGCCGAATCTCGTCGCGGAACTTCATCTGAATCTGGTAAAAATGCAAGGGTAACTGGCGGTAGCTCTTTACCTCTTTGCGTACCACGTCGGTAATGACTTCTTCGTGTGTTGGTCCGATCACGAAATCCCGCTGGTGACGGTCTTTAAGGCGCAACAACTCCGGCCCGTACTTTTCCCAGCGCCCTGACTCCTGCCACAGCTCGGCGGGTTGCACAGCGGGCATTAAAAGTTCGATTCCCCCGGCGCGATCCATCTCCTGGCGAACGATGTTTTCAACTTTACGCAGAATCCGTAGGCCAATAGGCATCCAAGTATAGATGCCACCGGCTAGCCGTTTGACAAGGCCAGCGCGCAACATCAATTTGTGACTGACGATCTCTGCGTCGGAGGGGGCTTCCTTAAGGGTGGAGATGAAAAATTGCGAGGTGCGCATGGGGTCCGAGTTTCGTTGTGTAAAAAGGCGATTTTACAAGACTGGTTCATATCATGCGACGTCAATTACATCACGCTTAAGAAACGGTGTAATTGGTATGGTGCGCTTTCCAAGCCTTTTGAAATGTGAAAGAATGTTCTCAACTAACAATTTTGCAGGTATAAAAAATGCTCGATCGTGAAGGCTACCGCCCGAACGTCGGCATCATCCTATGTAACGCGAAGAACGAGGTTTTTTGGGGTAAGCGAATTCGAGAACATTCTTGGCAGTTTCCACAAGGTGGCATCAAGCGGGGAGAAACTCCCGAGCAGGCGATGTACCGGGAACTCTATGAAGAAGTCGGCTTGGGCCCCGAGCATGTCAGTATTCTTGGCAGAACTAAGGACTGGTTGCGTTACGATGTGCCGATTCACTGGGTAAAACGCGAATGGCGTGGCAGTTACAGAGGGCAGAAACAAATCTGGTTTTTGCTCCGTCTTACTGGGCGTGACAGTGATGTGTCTTTGCGGGCCTGTAATCATCCGGAGTTTGATGCGTGGCGGTGGAATCACTATTGGGTTTCACTCGATGCGGTGATTGAGTTCAAGCGTCACGTTTACGAGCAGGCGCTCAATGAGCTCGCACGTTACCTTGACGCGGATCATAGGCGTCCCCGGCACGGAGATGAACGAGGGCCTTTTGGTGCTGTGCGTGGAGAGTAGCGTTTGTTCAATCCTGCGATGCATTTAGTCGCAATGGGGAGAGGAATGCCGTGGGCGTTTTAAACGGGGTGCGGTCGGTTTTCTTTGTCTTTTTGTTGCTGTTGTCAGCCCAGTCTGTTGCAGCAGGCAGGATGGATCGGCCTGTCAGTAGTTTTGACAACGAGGATGAAGAAAAACCCTGGGCCGAGAGTGAAGTGCAGCTTCCAGCCTTTCCGGAAAACGAAAACCTGATTGCGTTCAAAGTTGGCGCAGTTGATGACATTCAATACGCTGTTGATCGCCAATCGGTGTCAGTAGGGGCTGATGACGTAATTCGTTTTGCCTTGGTGATAACTAGTTCAATGGGTGCAAAAAGCATCAGCTACGAGGGCATTCGCTGTGTTACGGGCGAGCGTCGGTTTTATGCCTCTGGTCGATCAGACAAGACATGGTCGAAAGCGCGAAGCAATCAGTGGGTAAAAATAGCCGTTGCTTCAAACAGTGCACATTTTGAGTTGTACTCAAATTACTTTTGTACATATGGGACGGCGCCTGTTGCGAGCGTTGAGGATGCTCTCAGGGTGCTACGCAGAGGCGGCAATTCCGGAACGCGCAGATAGTGGTGTGCGTGTCAGTCCCTTTCGACGGCTACTGTGGTGCTGCTTGATTCTTTGATCCTTGAGTTGGATAAGGCGCTCCGAACTGTTTTTGCGTCGACGTCGGCATCTCGTGGTGTGCCTGGCGCGCAGTGTCAAGCGCCGTCTTTGTCCGAGGGCGAAAGAGCGCATGCGGGTGCATTGATGCGCGTTAATCATGTTGGCGAAGTGTGTGCGCAGGCTCTGTATCAGGGTCAGTCGCTTTCATGTCAGGATCAAAACGTGCGAGAGGCTTTGCGAGAGGCGGCTTGTGAGGAAGCAGATCATCTGGTTTGGACCGAACAGCGCATTCGTGAATTGGGCGGACGCAAAAGCGTATTGAACCCCTTTTGGTATGTGGGGGCGTTGTCGTTAGGCTTTGTTGCCGGAAAATTTGGTGATCAATGGAGCCTTGGCTTTCTTGCGGAAACCGAGCGTCAGGTTTGTGCTCATCTTGCTCGTCATCTGTCCGAATTCCCGATACAGGACAAGCAATCACGAGCGATCATTCTGCAAATGAAGATCGACGAAGCGGGGCACGCCAAAACAGCCGCTGGCTTGGGGGCAAGGGATTTACCGCAAGGGGTGAGGGTGGCGATGCGCTTGGCGGGAAAAGCGATGACGCGTACGGCTTATCTTCTTTGAGGACGCTTTCTCATGGCCGGTCTTTAACCCAGATTTTCCATTAGCCCGAATCGAGAGTGGATTGAAGAGAGTTTAGCGGGCAAGTCGAATGAATTTGCGGTATCCCATAGGCCCTGCCTCCGTGTACGGCGTTGCATGGTCATGGCCAGATTTAATCGATTTCTGCTCTCGGTGGTGATATGCGCCGCTTTAATGATTTGCGCAGCATACGGCGCAATCTTGGTCTCGTGATGCTGATGCTGATAGTTCGGCTCGGTAGCTTCAGGTCGTTTCAGCCAGTGCTTGATGGTATTCCGAGGGTAACCGGTCTTGCGTGAAATCTCGGACAGCGATTTGCTATCCCGATAAAACATAGTTCGTCGCGTCTCTATTCACAACGCATGCTGCAACAAGGACGATTGATCTTGTGCCGCCTTGCGGCCGGCTACCTTGTTCAAGCGTCGGGTTTCTTACTGTTCAGCATAAAGACGATTGCCGC
>RRZU010936306.1_pt1 | contig 21994 bp, 18 predicted proteins | sample 2165561 | NCBI WGS metagenome assembly RRZU01 (sample SAMN10456909, study PRJNA506462) | wastewater metagenome | isolation source: wastewater sludge | place: USA: Moscow, Idaho | reverse complement strand
GCTTCAGGTATTAGGCTGCACAACAGGAAGCGACCCCAGCAAACGCCTAGTCAGCGTTTCCGAGAGCTTCTGAGCCTCGAATTTTGGAACGTATTCGTCAACGCCGACCGACTTGCCAAGTTGCTGATTCGACATCCCTGACAACGAAGAATGCATAATCACCTGAACACCAGCAAAGCGCGGGTCTGTTTTTATCTTCTTGGTCAGGATATAGCCGTCCATTTCCGGCATCTCGACGTCGGTAAGCACTAGGCTAACCAGATCGGTTATTTTTTGCCCAGAGGTCTCAGCGTAAGCAGCAACTTTTTGAAGCTCACTCCAAGCCTCTTGCCCGTTCATCGCCGCGACATACTTGACGTTCATCGCCTCGAGAGTACGCGTGATCTGGTTGCGCGCCACAACCGAATCGTCCGCAAAATAGACCGTCAACGTCGGGTCATTCAGTGGCTTGATATTCCGGTAAACAATTTCTTCGTCATAGTTAGTCGTTTCGGAAAGCACCTTTTCGACGTCCATCATCATAACGAGACGGCCATCGGGCAATTCTGTCACTGCAGTAACCAAGCCGCCCATTTCGGCCAACAGCATCTCAGGGGGAACCTTCATCTGGCTCCAGTCCAGCCGCAGAATCGTATCCACATTCTCGACCAGAAAACCCTGGGTGTGCCGGGCATACTCGGTGACAATCATAATTGAGCGCGGCGAGTCAGTATCAATCCCCGCGTACTTGGCCAAATCAACGACAGGCACCAAGACACCACGCAAGCTGACCATACCCTCAACCGATGCTGGCATATCCGGTGCCGAGGTAATCGGCGGAGTACGCATGACTTCGCGCACCTTGAACACATTGATGCCAAACGACTCCCGACGCCCTGTTTTTGAATTCAAACCGAGCGAAAAAAGCAAAATCTCCAGCTTATTGGTGCCGGCGAGCTTAGTACGGGCATCAATACTCTTCAGCAGATCTGACATACCTAAACTCCCTGTTGGGAAAATAACCCTACTGCCATGTTACGCACATCTTAATCGAAGGCAGTTCATTTCACCATAACATCTGCAGAAACACAAAGACAGAATACCTCATATTTCCCGCCTCACAATGCAAATTCGAAACAAAATCTGCAAGGGATGACGACTACTGATTATGCCGCCAAAGATACGGGTCCCGGAGCCTCTCTTGCCTGTATCATGACCCTACTTTGCAAAACAGCGCAAGCACTCGATGAGGCAACTCAGTCAAACTCGCAACATCTTCAACAGCTCCAAGCAATGCCGCTTCACGGGGCATACCATAAACAACACAGCTTGCCTCATCCTGCCCGAAGGTACGTGCCCCGGCATTGCGCATATGCAACAGTCCGCTCGCACCGTCCTTACCCATCCCCGTCAGAATCACCCCAACCGCATTGCGTCCGACCACCTTGGCTGCGGATTCAAAAAGCACATCGACCGACGGACGATGCCGATTGAAGGGTGGCGACTTTTCCAACTCGGTAACAAAACCCACCCCCCCGCGCCTGATCTTTAAATGGGAATGCCCTGGCGCAATATAGACTGTGCCGAACTCTACCACCTCGCCCCCTTGCGCCTCTATCACGCGCGGTTTGCAAAGACTGTTCAAGCGAGAAGCAAATGAAGCTGTAAACGATTCTGGCATGTGCTGCACGACAAGAATTGGCGGACAATCTGCGGGGATGCTCAGCAAGAATTTCTTGACCGCCTCTGTCCCCCCCGTTGAAGCGCCGACAAAGATGACCCTACCGTTGCTCGCTACAGGGCGCGAGGACTTAAGGCCTCCATCGTTTGCATTTTCCATATTAGCGAGGCTTGCGGACAAGTTCGTAGACCGTCTTCCCCTGAGAAGTAAACAGGTCTGCCGCATGCAAAAAACTTTCCGAATGACCGGCAACCAACAAGCCATCCTCACTCATCAACGGAGCGAATCGCGCCAATATTTTGTACTGCGTTGGCTTATCGAAGTAGATCATCACGTTCCGACAGAACAACACATCGACAGGGCCCCGAATCGTCCAATTAGCCTCTAGGAGGTTCAAGCGCTGAAAGGTCACCATCCGGCGCAATTCAGGCTTCACGGTATAGGTATCGCCCTGAGCACCGCTGCATTTAGTGAAAAACCGACTCAATCGTTCCGGTGAAATCTTGTCAACGCGATCGGCCGGGTAGACGCCCTTGGATGCGGTTGACAAAACGTTAGTATCCAGATCCGAGGCCACGATAGACACCGGCGTATTAAAACTGCCGAAGGTCTCAACCACCGTCATTGCAATACTGTAAGGCTCTTCGCCCGTGGAGGATGCAGAACACCAGACCTTGATCGGCGATTTCGTGCGCAGTTTCTTCAGGTGATCAGCGAGAATCGGAAAATGATGGGGCTCACGAAAAAACGACGTGAGATTAGTAGTCAGGGAGTTGACGAATTTCTCCCATTCAACCTTGTCTCCGCGCTCGAGCAAATTAAGGTACTCAGCAAATGTCTTCATCCGCGTTTCCCGAAGACGTCGCGCAAGCCGGCTATACACCATATCCTGCTTGGCTGGAGAAAGAGAAATTCCGGCATGCTGATAGATCAACTTACACACACGATCAAAATCCGCTGCAGAAAACGCAAATTCGCGCCCCCCTGTTGCGCGTGATTCCGGCGCTTTACTCAAAAATGAATTCTGTCCAAGCACGCATTAGCTCCTGTTTAGTTGCATCGACAACAGACCTGCTTTCCATGCCGTGCCGCGCACAGGTAAACAATATCAGTTACCGACACTGGGATTCGCTGGCGAAGTCAATGTCTCTGAACCCGTATCACTATCAATATCGATCGTCGCATTCCCGTCTTCCTGCAACATCGCATCTTCCGTTCGCTTATTCAACACCACGATATTGATTCGCCGGTTGGCCGAGCCCAAGGGATCATTTTTGTCAAACAGCATAGTTGAAGATAGCCCAACCACGCGCAAAACCTTGTTTTCATCCATTCCGCCGGAAATCATCTCGCGCCTTGCCGCGTTCGCCCGACTACTCGAAAGCTCCCAATTGGAAAACCCCTTATCGCCGCCGCTGAACTGTGCTGCATCGGTATGCCCGGAAAAGCTGACCTTGTTCGGCACAACATTAAGCGCCCGACCAATCTCGCGCAAAATCACTTTCGAGTACGGCTTGAGCTCAGCGCTACTGGTGTCGAACATCGGCCGGTTCTTCTCGTCGATAATCTGGATGCGCAAGCCCTCAGAAGTCACATCAATCAGCATCTGATTCTTGAACTGCCTGAGGACCGAATTGCTGTCGATCAACTTCTCGATGTCCTTCTTCAGCTCATTCAACTTGACCTTCTCTTGCCGCTCAAACTCCTTGCGCAACTCGGCCTTTGCTTCACGCAGCGTCACACCCTTGTTCTTTGACTCGACATCACCTCGTTTAACCTGCCCGGAACTGCTCGTCAAATCCTTGCCGCCGCCTTTCAGGATGCTCGTGGCGTCGCCCATACCGGTACCGCCCATCATACTAACCTTGACCGGATTGGTGAAATACTCAGCGATTCCCTTTAAATCTCCCGCCGCCGTCGAACCCAACAGCCACATCAAAAGAAAGAACGCCATCATCGCCGTCACAAAGTCGGCATAGGCAATCTTCCAGGCACCACCATGATGACCACCCGCCACCTTCTTGATGCGCTTGATGACTATGGGGCGAACATCATCACTCATTCATTCCCCTCTCCAGACTCAAAAACATCGCCTACTTACCCTTGCGCGCCTTGAGCTCCTGCTCAAGCTCACTGAAGGTCGGGCGCACTCCGGCAACGAGAACCTTGCGCCCAAACTCGACCGCTACCTGCGGCGCATAGCCGGACATCGAAGCCAGCAGCACGACCTTGATCACCTGATAGATCTTGGAGCCTTCCTCCGCCTTTTGCTCGAGCAAAGAGGCCACCGGAGAAACAAAGCCGTAAGAAATCAGAATACCGAGGAAAGTTCCAACCAGTGCGCCACCGATCATTTTGCCAAGCACGGCCGGCGGCTCGCCGACCGAGCCCATGACGTTCACCACGCCCATCACGGCAACCACAATACCGAAAGCCGGCGTTGCATCGCCCACCTTGGCCACCGTATGACCCGGCACCATCACCTCATGGTGATGCGTTTCAATTTCGATATCCATCAGGTTCTCGATTTCGAGGGCATTGAGGTTGCCACCGACCATCATGCGCAGATAGTCGGTAATGAATTCCATCACGTGATGATCGCTGGAAAGCGCCGGATATTTTCCGAAAATGGGGCTTTCATGCGGATTCTCGACGTCGTTTTCGATTGACATCAAGCCTTCCTTGCGCACCTTGGCCAAGACCTCAAAGAGCATGGCGAGCAGGTCAACATAAAGCGTCTTGGTGTACTTCGAGCCCTTGAACAGCCCCGGCAAAGCACCAATCGTCAGCTTGATCACTTTGGTGTCATTACTGGCGACAAAACCGCCGATGGTCAAACCGACAATCGCAATGTACTCCAGAGGAACCCACAGAGCGGCCAGACTCCCGTGAACCGAGTAGGTACCCACTGAAGCCGCCAGAATGATGATGTAGCCAACAATTAGAAACATGCACCCTCTCCCTGACACGCCGCGCCAACCTTGCGCCTAGTACAAACTCCGCTTACTGCGTCACATTGTAACGAGATGACGCCACGCGGGAAATATACCCCATCGCTAAAATATTTCCGAGTTAAACGTTCGGCAACACCGTTTTTGCCGGAATCGTATATTGTATTGACTAATCTTGACGCCCAGCAGCTACCGACCATGAACTATTGCCATCAATGCGGCGCGCCAGTTGAGTTGCGCATTCCACCCGGCGACTCACTGCCTCGCCATGTTTGCCCACGCTGCGAGGCGATTCACTACCTGAACCCCAAGCTCGTTGTCGGCTGCGTTGCCGAATGGCAGGGCAAAATCCTGCTTTGCCGCCGCGCCATCGAACCACGCCACGGATACTGGACCCTGCCCGCCGGCTTCATGGAAAACGGCGAATCCACCGTAGAGGCAGCGCAACGCGAGACATTCGAAGAAGCCTGTGCGCAAGTGAAGATCGACGCGCTTTTTTCGCTGATCAACATTCCGCACATCGATCAGGTTCACCTCTTTTACCGCGGGCGAATGCTTGACGGCGACTACGCGCCGGGCGTTGAAAGCCTCGAAACCGCCTTGTTTGCTGAAGCAGACATTCCATGGCAGGAAATTGCCTTTCGCAGCGTCACGCATTGCCTAAAGAGCTACCTGACAGACCGTGGCAACGGCCATTTCGGATTTCACGAGGATGTTCTAACGCCCTCCGATGACTACTGAGCCACCTACTGAGCCTCGTCAAGGCTGTATGCCACAGAAAGCGAAACTCGAAAGTTCTTCCCGCGCAGTCCCTCGGGCAAGCTCGTTACCTGTAGCGCCTTTTTGGTGAGTTTGAGCGCATGCTGATCGAGAACAGCTTGCCCGCTTGAGCGAACAAGTTTCACCTCTGGCGTCGGCGCCCAGGCACTCCCGCCAAGTTCGATCCCGACGACGCCTTCCCAGCCACGGGCTCTTGCCCGCGCCGGATACTCCTTATAGCGTTTTGCCACCATGGCTAAGGCCACGCGATACTCGGCCAAGTCATTCACGCTGACACCTTCATTGACAGACACTGCGGCGCGGGCGGGCGGCAAAAGCGGCTTAGCCGGCGCACGAACGGGCCCCGCCTTCGTCCGCAGCGAGTCAGCTGTGACCGGCACCAAGGCCGACGGTAGGCGCTCTGCCACCTGATTGCTTTCCATTACCTTAGACGCAGTAGCCGCCTCGATACGCCCAACCGGCGCCAGCACGGCCTGGATCGCTGCCGTTGCAGGAAATTCCAGTTGCAGCGGTAGCCAATCGACCACACGCATCACTAATGCGACATGAATCAGCGCGGAAACAATCAAAGCCTGCACCAGCGTGCGGCGCGGAGAAAGAATCATTGAAAAGCAAGGTTACAAGTCGAATAAGCCACAGAATAGCGCAACGCACCGGATCAGTCGTCTGTTTAAGCGCAACATACGGACGACAAATCGAGCACAGGTTTATCCCTTGCTCGTTTGGTGGTAAATTCAGCCACGCGTCAACGGGCAAGACATCGATCCGCCGTAAAATCGCATGCGATCAATGAACCACTGCAATCACGCACCTGTTGGCTGACAACCCAAATGGCAAAATCTGGCACCCCCCCTAACCCGCTGGTAACGACCGTCTCTCTGTGCACCCCGTTGCTGCGCGGTGACAAACGGCCGCGAGTCGCACTGGTTGGCCGTTTCGGCGTGGGCAAAAGCACCATCTTCAACGCCGCCTCAAGCCCGATCGCTCGGCACGAACGGCTGGCGGGGTTAGGTGGCGCTTACCAGGAATGCGTGCTCGATGTCGGCCTCGACCAGATTACCCTGGTGGATTTACCGTCGATCGAGACACTGCACCACTTGAGCGAACACGATCAAGTCGTTCTCATGTACCTGCTCTGGGGAGATCGCTGGCCTCTGGCTGCCGAGCAACCGGCCCTTGCCCAAGGGAGCGACTTTCCAGCACCTGACGTGCTGATCCAGGTCGTTGATGCCACAACACTTGAAGCCGACCTGGAACTGACGCTTGAGCTGAGTCTCTTTGGCCGACCGCTGGTTATCGCCCTGAATCACATTGACGAGGCGCGTAAAAAAGGCGTCTTCATCAATGTGCCAGCCCTCAGCGAGCGACTTGGCGTTCCCGTTGTGCCAACGGCAGCACATATGGGCAAGGGTATTTCAGCACTTTTTGCCAAGGCCATCGAGGTTGCGCGGGAAAAAGCCTGCCCTTTGCCGCAGGCGCCAACGCGCCATATCGCCGAAAGCCTGAAGCCGCTCAAAGCGGTCATCAGCCACCCCGATATCGAAGGCGTTTTTCAGGTGCCCCGCGCCCTGCTGCTTTCGCAACTGGCTGAAAACGACGATTACTTCCTGCATGCCCTGAATACCCGTTTTCCCGATCTGGCACCGGAGATCACCCGGGCCAGAACCCTGGCTGAAGCGACCCTGCCGCGCTCGCTGCCGGAAGAAGTGCACGCCGACCGCCACCATCGTGCAGCCATGCTCTTTGAAGAAGTTTCCATCCCGCGCGGCCTGGACGCGGGGGAAGGCTGGCGGCTCTGGCTCGACGAACTGTTCCTGCACCCGCGCTGGGGGCTGCTTGGCAGTCTGCTGGTTTTCGCGCTGGTGCTGCTGATCGTCTTTGAGATGAGCGCCTTTCTCGGCTCGCTGACATCCGCCCGCCTTGCCGCTTGGACCCAACAATGGCAGCCACAATCAACCGCTGGCGTCGTTGGCCGTGCAGTGGCCGACGGCATGGTCGGTCTGGTCGGCATCGTCGTTCCCTACATGCTGCCGCTGGTGTTATTGCTGGTGACCCTCGAAGAATCCGGCGTCATGCATCGCGTCGCATTTGTCGTCGACCGAGGGTTCCACCACATCGGGCTGCACGGTGATGTCGCCGTACCCTTCCTGATCGGGCTCGGCTGCAATGTCCCCGCGATTTCGGCAACAGCCTCGGCAGGCTCACGGCGCGAACGCGTGGTTTCGGCCATTCTCATTACCTTCGTGCCCTGTTCGGCACGCTCGGCCATCATTCTGGCCATTGGCGGGAAGTACCTTGGCGGCCTGGGCGTATTTGCCATCTTTGCCCTGACGCTCACCGTCATTGCTGTCCTCGGCAAATTGCTCTCACGCAAATACTCCGACAAAACGCTGGGCATGGTGCTGACCATCCCCCCCTACTCGCTGCCGAAATGGAGCCAGGTCTGGCACAAAACACGGGAACGTACCGAGGACATCGTCACCATCGTGACACCGCTGCTGGTTATCGGCAGCATCGTTCTGGCGCTGCTCAGTCACTTTGGCGCCGACGCGCTGATCAATACGGCATTGACGCCAATAACCGTCTGGTGGCTCGGGCTGCCGGTCGTCCTCGGGGTTCCCATCCTGTTCGGCGTACTGCGCAAGGAATTATCCTTACTGATGATCTATCAGGCGCTTGGCACGCAGGAGATCGTGCCCCTGCTCGATCACGTACAGATTTTCACCTTCCTTGTTTTCCTGACGTTTTACGTTCCCTGCCTGTCGACTTTCGCCGTGATGCTCAAAACACTCGGCGCAAAGGAAGCCTGGGGCTCGATGCTGATCTCACTGCTCAGCGCCTTGCTGATGGCCGGCGCCGCACGTATCGTTATGGAATTGGCAAGAGTTATTGTGTAAATCAATCATGGACCACCTGATCAAAGACAACGCACCGCTGGAGCTATTCGCATGGCGGGACCCGGCTGCGCAATCGGCGGGCAACGACATTTTCGGTGGCAACCCGTTCAACACCCCGCACCCCGACGATCAATTCACCACGGCACAAAACTATTTCGCCGAATACCATCTCGAGTACTACCGGCAACGTCTATACAACGACTTCCCCAGCCGGATACATGCCACCCTCCTTTTTGCCACCCGCGTCGATGCCGAAAACTTCGGCCTGCGCCATCGCACACGTGTCGCGGGGAAGGCTCTGACCAAAGTCCGCAGTTGTGGCGACTATATCGTCTCGTTTCACGACTCCTCGTGGCTAGACTACCTGCGCCTGCCACACAGCCTCAGCCTATCGACGCTCGACGAGATATCCGGGCATTACTGGCGCGGCCAGCTGGTCGAAGAAATCGGCGTCCAGTTCATGAGCGAACGCTGGTCGGAGCCACCAGTCATCGAAGCGCTTTTTCAGGGCACGCTCAACCAGGAACCACCAAGCCTCACCTCTGCAAGTCAATAGGCATGCGGATCTTGCCGTAGAACATCGCAAGACCGCCAATCCACGCGCCTTGCAGCCTCATGGCATATCCAGAGAGAAGTTTTTCGACTCACCAACGGAACGCGGATCATAGGCTGGCTTGGAGGGTGTCGTTTTGGCCGACGGCGGCAAGGGTCGCGGCGGCGGTCGCTTGTGCTGATAAAACTGGACGTAGCGCATAAAGAACCGGACCGGCGCCGCCTTCTTTAGCAGTTGCCCATTCAAATCAATAACGTAGGCATCGAGTTGCATCTGCTGATTGGCAGGCGGCAAGGCATCGCCCCAAAACTCGGGCGGAATCATGAACTCCGTCGCGGTAAAGCGCAAACCGACCGGGCGGCCATTAATGTTCACGACAAAGGCATGCCCCTCACCCAACTGCAGCGGCGGATCAATCGCCACGCGCACTTCAAAAACCGCCGTATTGGCGGCCACGCTACCCCCATTCTCCGGCGCAATAACGGAAAAACTCCGGTACTCGGCAACAGCCGCGTCCGGCTTCACAGTCGGGTGCTGCTCTACGGTTTTCGCCAGTGGTTCGGCAGCCGCTTTCGGCGGTGACGCCAGCACGTTAAGCGGCTGCAAAGCCACCGGTTTAGCGCCCGACTGCGGCTTATCGGAAAAAACCGGACCATTCACACCGGGCGTCACATAGACCGCCTGCGCCTGCGCTGCACTGCTGCCAAGCAACAACAACACACTGCAAGCCACGCCCTGCATTAAGCTCATAAACACCTCGCGAATCAAATACACGGTTTTCCCCGTTATTTATACTCCCGTTCCAATGGAAAAGTCCGGCTCTTTTGAGATAGAGTTCCTGCATTGCGAAGAACTCTTTTGAACCAGCACGCGGAGGAAACATGAGCGACAACGGCGGCTTGGTCATCAACGATGACACAATCAAGGACGATAGCTCAGGAATCGCCCCATGGAAAATTCTGATTGCCGATGATGACGATCAGGTCCACTTGGTGACCTGTATGGTTCTTGGCAAGATGAAGTTCGAAGGCAGGCCAGTGGTCTTTTTTAGCACCCATTCCGGCAAAGAGACCAAAGAGTTTCTGCAAAAGAACAACGATATCAGCCTCGTACTGCTCGATGTCGTCATGGAAACACAGGATGCCGGGCTCCAGGTTGCTCACTTCATACGCCACGCATTGCAGAACAACAAACTGCGCATCATCCTGCGCACCGGGCAACCGGGACAGGCCCCCGAGCAACAGGTGATCGACGACTATGAGATCAACGACTACAAAGAAAAGTCGGAGCTTACCGCCGTAAAACTCTACACCACGGTAAAAAGCGCCCTCCGCTCCTACCGTGACATCACCGCTATCGAAAAGAGCAAACACGGCCTCGAAAAAATCATCGAAGCGTCCTACCCGCTTTTCCGCCAGGAAAAGAACCTGGAACGATTCACTTCGGGCGTTCTGGAGCAATTGGAGGCCCTGCTACAGTTAGACAGTTCGGTGATGCTTGTTCGCAACGACAGTACCCCCAAAGGCAGTTTTGCCGCCTTCGGCATACCAGCGCATTACGAGATCCTCTCTGGTCGCTCAGGTTTCGCCGACTTGGCCCACCAATCAATCGATAAAGCGCTACCGCCCGAGATCCTAGAAAAAACCCTACAGGTCGCAGCCAGCGGCGAAAGCTATTATGGCGATCTGGAATACATTGGTTTCTTCCGTTCTGTTCTTGGCTTCGAAACCGTGCTCTACATCAGGAGCAGCCACCCCCTATCGGCATTCGACAAAGATATGCTGCGCCTGTATTCAACCAATGTCTCGTTATCTTTCGACAACATCGTATTAAATCAAGACATCATCGACACGCAAAAAGAAATTGTCTATTCCATCGGCGACTTGATCGAGACCCGTTCCAAGGAAACCGGCAACCATGTCAAGCGTGTGGCCGAATACTCCATGTTGCTTAGTCGCCTGGCCGAACTACCTCATGAGGATATCGAATTGCTGGCCAATGCTTCGCCGATGCACGATGTCGGCAAAATCGGCATCACGGACGACATACTCCTCAAACCCGGCAAGCTGACAACGGAAGAGTTCGGAGAAATGAAGACGCATACCTCCAAAGGCCATGCCATTCTCGCCAACTCGCATCGCAAGATCCTGCAAGCCGCTGCCCTGATTGCCCGCGACCACCACGAACGCTGGGACGGAAAAGGTTACCCTGCCGGCCTGCGCGGCCAAGAGATCGGTCTTTTTTCCCGCATCACGGCGATTGCCGACGTATTCGATGCCCTCTGCCACCAGCGCTGCTACAAAGAGGCCTGGACTCCCGAGCGGGTCAAGAATCTGTTCGAGGAAGGCCGGGGCACGCAGTTTGACCCGGTGCTGACCGGCCTGTTCCTTGACCACATCGACGAGTTCTACACAATCAAGAGCATGCACCCGGATCAGTAAACTGCACCGGAAACTGGATGATGTACATGATTCCCTTTTCCGGCGCACTTTCTACGTGAATCGAACCTTTCAGGCGCTGCGTCACCAGGTTGTAGACAATATAGGCACCAAGACCTGACCCGCCGGTGTTGCGCATCGTCGTGTAGAACGGCTCAAAATGATGAGATAAGGTCTCGGCATCCATCCCGTAACCGTCGTCGCGGTAGGTCAACTCCAGCGAGTCGGGTTCAACACAGCGCGCATGAATCAAAATCGTACCTTCCGGCCGGTCACGGAAACCATGCTTTAACGAATTCATGATGAAATTAGTCATGATCTGGGAGATCGCGCCGGGATAAGAGGCAATGGAAATGTCCGCAGGGCAATCAATCGTGATTTTATAAGGCGTTTTTTTAATTTGGTGGTGCAGACTATTGACGATGCTCGCCAAATAATCATTGAGATTAAAGACCCGCTCGGCATCGCTGGTCTGATCGACGGACACCTGCTTGAACCCCCGAACCAGCTCAGCAGCACGGTGCAAATTGGTGCCGATCAGTTCGGTCGCGGTTTGAATAGCCCGTGTGTAGTCCTCGAGTTGGCTCCGGTTTATCGAGCCGGAATCGACCATCGCAAGAAACCCGCGAGACTGGTCACTCAGGTATGAAGCAGAAACCAGGCTGTTGCCGAGTGGCGTATTGATTTCGTGCGCAACACCGGCCACGAGACTGCCCAGGCTGGCCATTTTCTCGGACATCACCAGTTGCTGCTGCGCTGCCTTCAGATTATCCAGAGTCGTTTGCAACTCACCACGAAGCGCTTCGGTTTTCAGGTGTGCCTCACGTTCGAGGTCCAGCTGCTGTTTCGCCAGCGTGCTCTCCAGCTCATGTTTAAACACGTCGTCTTTTGCCTTAAGTACGGAGGCCTCGCGCTCAACAAGTTCGCTACGCATCGAACGAACGGCAGCAAGCAGAATGGAGAGTTCACCTTGGACAACGATCTTGGCATCGCCCTCCGGCTCGCCAGCGCTGATCTGCCGCACCAGGTCGACGATCTGGTACAGCGGCCGGGTGATCGAAAACGAAGTCCAGAACACAATAACACCAAGCACCGTCAGTAATGCAGCAAGCATCGCTAGGTAATAGAACACGGTTTGCTTGAGCCGGGACTGAACCAAGGCGTCGGAATACTCAATATTCAAAGCACCCAAGCTAACGCCCTCATGAACGACATCCATCTTGCTTACAAGCGGAATGCCGGAGGCGTTCTTCGTGCGCATCAGGATAGTGCCACCACGCTCGTTCTTGACTTCTATGCGACTGATTTCAGGATCAACCTCCAGAGCGCTGACCAGATAGTCCACCATCCGGTCGTCCAGGTTATACATTGGACTTGCGAACAAGCGGGGCAACATACTGGAATACACGGTGATCTTGCTCTCAAAGCGCTCATTCTCATCACTCGCCATAGTGCGCAAGAAAAGGAACATGAAGGCCATGATCAAGGCAAATGCCGATAAGGTAATGCGGAAAAATAGACGATTACTGATTTTCATGACCCCCCCTCCCAAACGGCTTTACCCACAGCCATTCCTCTTCGCTCTGCATCGCAAGCCAAAACTTGCCTATAGCCGGCCAGTCAGTGATTCAGCGCAATAACATCTGCCAGCAACTACCATATTACGTTCTTGCGCATGCTCGCCAAAGCCGCGTTGCAGAATTCCACCAACGCTTGCCAATATTTCAAACTGACTCCCTTTGAGATAGTCGCTCTATCCATGCCGGAAAGGCTTCTTAATATTGCTTCGGCTGAATGAAATAGCAAGTTTGCATCACACCATCGAACCTTGTCCAAGGAAAGACAGAACCCGGCACCCGAGATCGGGAAGCCATCGCCGTGTCGCCGGTGAGCCCCGTTCAAACGTCAACAGGCCGCTTCAATAGGATGGTGAAAAGCACCATTTCAGCATCTCTTATTGTGTAGTATCGTTGCCGCAAGGGGAGTCGATGCGCCGCCGATTTCTTCGTATCCGAATCTTCTGTTTCAGTATTATCATGGTAGCGAAGACAGCGCTTTCATACCCCGTACATCCCAGCCGATTTAGTCCGTTACGCAGGAGAAGAACATGATCGATAACGACGACTTGATTATCGAAGACGACACTAGCGAAGAGGACAGTACCGAGCACCCTTCATGGAAAGTCCTGATTGCCGACGATGACGAGCAGGTTCATCTGGTGACCCGTCTGGTTCTGGACAAAATGCAGTTCGAAGGCAAGCCGTTGAAGTGCATCAGCACCCACTCCGGCCTGGAGACCCGCGAGTACCTGCAAAAAAACGAGGACGTCTGCGTCCTGTTGCTCGATGTCGTCATGGAATCACAGGATGCCGGTCTGCAAACTGCCCGCTATATCCGGCAAGAATTGCAAAACAGCAGGCTGCGCATCATCCTGCGCACCGGGCAACCGGGGCAGGCTCCCGAGCAACAAGTGATCGACGATTACGAAATCAACGATTACAAGGAGAAAGCGGAACTCACCGTCGGCAAGCTCTATACCACGGTAAAAAGCGCCCTCCGTTCCTACCGCGACATCATCACCATCGAAAAGAGCAAGCACGGTCTGGAGAAGATTATCGAAGCATCCTACCCGTTGTTCCGCCAAGAAAAGAGCCTGGAGCGATTCACTTCCGGCGTTCTGGAGCAACTGGAAGCCCTGCTGCAACTGGACAGCTCGCTGATGTACGTACGCAACGACAGTTTTGCCGCCTTCGGTACGCCAACACATTTCGAAATCGTCTCGGGTCGCTCGGGGTTTGCCAACCTCACCCACAAAAAAATAGAAGAAGTATTACCGCCCGAGATACTGGCCAAAGTCTATCAAGTCATCGCCAGCAACGAAAGCTACTATGGCGACCTGGAATATATCGGCTTATTCCGTTCCAACCTTGGCTTCGTTTCCGTACTGTATGTCCGCAGCAGCCATCCGCTAACAAGTTTCGACAAAGATCTCCTGCGTTTGTATTCGACGAATATCTCGCTGTCCTTCGACAATATCGTATTGAACCAGGACATCATCGACACGCAAAAGGAAATCGTCTATTCCATCGGCGACTTGATCGAGACCCGCTCGAAAGAGACCGGAAACCATGTCAAGCGCGTCGCCGAATACTCCATATTACTCGCCCGCTTGACCAAACTTCCCTATGACGATATCGAGTTGCTAGCCAACGCCTCACCGATGCACGATGTCGGCAAGATCGGCATCACGGACGACGTACTTCTCAAACCGGGAAAGCTGACGCCTGAAGAATTCGACATAATGAAGACGCATACCTCCAAAGGCTATGCCATTCTCGCCAACTCACGCCGCAAGATCCTGCAAACCGCTGCACTGATTGCCCGCGACCACCACGAGCGCTGGGACGGCAACGGTTACCCTAGCGGCCTACGCGGTCAAGAAGTCGGTATTTTTGCCCGCATCACGGCGATTGCCGACGTATTCGATGCCCTCTGCCACCAACGCTGCTACAAAGAGGCCTGGCCTGCCGAGCGCGTCAAAAAGCTATTCAAGGAAGGCCAGGGTACGCAGTTTGACCCCGTGCTGACTGGCCTTTTCCTCGACCACATCGACGAGTTCTACGCAATCAAGAGCAAGTATCCGGATCAGTGAGCCGCACGGGGAATTGGATAATGTATTTAATTCCCTTGTCCGGTGCGCTCTCAACGTGGATACCCCCCTTCAGACGCTGGGTCACGAGGTTATAGACTACATAGACGCCAAGGCCTGATCCACCGCTATTGCGCATGGTCGTATAGAACGGTTCAAAATGGTGGAATAGATTTTCCTCATCCATCCCGTGACCATCATCGCCATAGATGATCTCCAGCGAATCGGGCTCGATCAATCGCGCTTGTATTGAAATCGTGCCTTCCGTCCGGTCACTGAAGCCGTGCTTCAGCGAATTCATCATGAAATTGGTCAGGATTTGGGAGATCGCGCCGGGATAGGAAGAAACGAAAATATTCTCCGGGCATTCGACAGTGATCTGATAAGGCGTTCTCTTGAACTGGTGGTACATGCTTTTGACGACGCTCGCCAGGTAATCGCTCAGATTGAACGAGCGTTCCGCATCGCTGGTCTGGTCAACAGACACCTGCTTGAAACTTCGAATCAGATCCGCAGCTCGCTGCAGATTCGTATTGATCAAGTCCGTCGAACTTGAGATCGTCCGCAGGTACTCATCAAGCTGACTCCGTTTCATTGAACCGGAACCTACGAGCGTGAGAAACTCGCGGGATTGCTCGCCAAGGAATGATGCAGTTACCAGGCTGTTTCCGATGGGCGTATTGATCTCGTGCGAGATCCCCGCCACCAAGCCCCCCAGCCCCGCCATTTTTTCGGACATCACCAGTTGCTGCTGCGTCTTCTTCAGATCATCCAGCGTGGCTTGCAATTGATCACGCAGGGCTTCTGTTTTCTGGTGCGCCTCACGCTCAAGCTCAAGCTGCTGTTTCCCGAGCGTAATCTGCAGTTCGTGTGCGAACACCTCCTCTTTTACCTTGAGGATTGAGGCCTCCCGTTCCGTAATTTCGGTGCGCATCGAACGGATGGCATTGAGCAAAACGGCCAGTTCGCCTTGGGCAACGATTTTTGTTTCGCCCTCTGGCTCACCGGCGCTGATCTGCCGCACCAGCTCAATAATCTGGTAGAGCGGCCGGGTGATCGAAAAAGATGTCCAAAACACAACAGCGCCGAGCGCTGCCAGCAAAGTCACCAACAAGGCCATGTAATACAGCAATGTCTGCCGGATTTTGCCCTGAATCAAAACATCGGAATACTCCAGAGTCAATTCACCGAGATCCATATCCTCATGTTTGACCCTAATTTTGCTTTCAGTGGTACTGCCGCCAAGGGGCTTTGTCTGCAACAGGGTGACATCAGCGTTTTCATTTCTGATCTCTAAGCTGCTAATTTCAGGATCCACATCAACCGCATTTGCCAGATAATTGATCATCCTATTGTCATAATTAAACATCGCATTCGCGAACAGCTTCGGCAACATGCTGGAATACAGATCTATCTTGTTCTGGAAGCGCTCACTCTCATCAGCCGCCACCGCACGCAAGAAGAAGAACATGAAAATCATGATCATGGCAAAGGCCGACAGCGTAATGTGAATAAATAGACGGTTCCTGATCTTCATGGCATATCCAATCGATTATCCTGCAAAGAAGTGTACGCTAGGCGCCCATTAAAGCAACACCCTCACCACGCCTCTCACTTCGCAGCAAAAATCCACAGCTCCTCTTCAATCTGGCCTGCGATTTAGCCAAAATCCGTGCGTTGCGTTATGGGACAATGCAAGGTTCAACAGAAGCTTCCTTCCACGTCATTCGTGCCGCCCGCAATTGACTCGCCATGTCCAAAAAACCCGCCACGCCCACCCCCGCCCAAAGTACACCGCGCATCGTGCCCGGCAATAACAAAGCACTTCACCCGCGCAACAAACACGGGGGCCGTTACGACTTCGCGCAACTCATCGCCAGCAGCCCTGAACTCGCGGCCTTCGTCAAGACGAACGCCTACGGCGACGACTCCATCGACTTTGCCGATGCGGACGCAGTAAGAGCAATCAACCGCGCGCTGCTCAAGCACTTCTACAAGGTCGACGGCTGGAATCTCCCGGCACAGTATCTCTGCCCGCCGATCCCCGGGCGCGCCGACTACCTGCACCATCTTGCTGACCTGTTGGCTATTGGCAACGGTGGCGGCATTCCCTACGGCAACGCCATCCGCATCCTCGACATTGGTGTTGGTGCCAACGGCATCTATCCACTGATCGGCCACAGCGAATACGGCTGGTCTTTTGTCGGCACCGACATCGACCCAAACGCGCTGGCGTGCGCCCAGGCCACCCTTGACGCCAACATCAGCTACCGCAATGCCGTCGAACTACGCCACCAGCCTTCACGCGCGGCCATCTTTAAAAACGTGTTGCACGCCGATGAATTATTTGAGCTGAGCCTCAGCAACCCACCGTTTCACGCCTCGATAGACGAAGCCATGGCCGGCACCGAGCGCAAATGGAAAAACCTGGGCAAAGCCGCTCCCGAGAGCACCACGCCGAAGCTTAATTTCAGCGGACAGCACTCGGAGCTATGCTGTACCGGCGGCGAAGAAGGTTTCATCTGCCGCATGATCGCCGAAAGCGCTCTGTATGCGCGCAACTGCCTATGGTTTACCACGCTGGTGTCGAAGGCCACCACCCTGCCGGCGATCTATCGTGCCCTGAAAGCCGCTGGCGTACACGGCTATCGAACCATCGAAATGACACAGGGGCAAAAAAAGAGCAGGATCGTCGCCTGGACCTTCCTCAACGAACGCCAGCAACAGGCATGGCGAAGCGAACGCTGGGGCGCAGCAGCACCGCCCTGAAAGCACCTTTGACCTGATTTTTAACCCGCACGCCAAGGAACTTCCATGCACAAACTCGGCACACTGACCACGGCCATTCTCATCGCAACCACCTTTCACGCGAATGCCGCCACGCCCAAGGAAACCAAAACAGCTTCTGGAATCGTCATTACCACGCTCAAAGAAGGAAGCGGCGCCAGCCCGAAAAGCACGCAAACCGTAAAGGTTCACTATCGCGGCACACTCACCAACGGCAAGGAATTCGACAGCTCTTACGCACGCGGCACGCCTGCCACCTTTCCGCTAAACCGTGTCATTCCCTGCTGGACCGAGGGAGTGCAAACCATGAAAGTGGGCGGTAAAGTTAAACTGGTTTGCCCGTCCGACCTGGCGTACGGCAGCCAGGGCGTTCCGGGGACGATCCCTCCCGATTCAACGCTGGTCTTTGAAGTTGAGTTGCTGGGCATTCTCAACTGAGCGTAACAATAGAGTCCGCCATGCCACGCCATGTCCACGCGGACTCCACCGTACTTTCTAGCGCTTGCTGAACGACGCTTTTCTTTCCAGAGCAAGGTCGTCAACACTGTCCCAGCCCGTACCGCTGTGCCTTGGAGCAAAGCCGAGGCGCACATGCACATCAAAAACGTTGAACATTTCCAACGCCACTTCGGGAGGGAAACCCTGACGCCCTTCGCGATCAGTAAACATCAATTGATCGAGATAGGAGACAAGTTCCGCACTGCCCCAAAGATCGGCAATTCGGGCAAGGATATGCGGAAACTGCCGTTCGATCTGCTCGGGATACTGGTCCGAATATTTGCCCATGGCCGCCAGCAAACGCGGCTTGATTGCCGCCACATCAATCGCTTTATCGTGCATCGTTAACCTCCCAATAGTTGCAGCACAGAAACTCTATACCTTAACCCAAAGGAATAAAAGCAGCGTATGTGATAGCGCTACTTCCGACGCTTCCCCTTGAGCGCACGAACTTCAAAAGCAAGCGCCTGCAATTCCTGGCCGCTCGCATCAGAGAGCACCAAACGATGATTTCCCGGCGATGGGCGCCACAACACCTCTTGCGCAACAAATCCCAGCAATCGCCCGTCAAGTCGCCACTGCCAACCGGCGCCAGGTTTGCCGGAAAGCTGCAGGACAATACGCTGGCGCTCGGGCGGAATATCCGGATCCAGCGCAATGATCGTACCCTGCCCCGGGTAGGCGATATGCGCCAACGCCTTGCTCTCCGCCAGACGCACAACACTCATGCCCGTTCCGTCCAAAAACCACTCATTACGGGGCGCTTCCTTGATCTTTGCCGGCGGCTCAAAGCGAATCGACAGGCGCGTCACCCCTGCAGGAGCGGCTCTCGCGAGACTTGGCATTGTCGGGGCACCACGATGCAGCCAGTCCATCACTTCCCGCCAAACCGGTGCCGCGCCGGAAACGCCGGACACATCATGCATCGCCTCGCCAGCCGCATTGCCCACCCAAACGGCAACGGTGTAGCGCGAGGAATAACCAACACACCAGTTATCGCGCATATCTTTGCTGGTGCCCGTCTTCGCGGCACTCCAATAGGGCGTGGCCAGCCAGGATTCAAGGCCAAAGGTACCGACCCGCGCAGAACGGTCCGCCAGGATATCCGAGACGATAAAGACCGGCGCAGCGGCGGCAACGCGCTTTTTTTTCCCGTCGAAAACGCCTCGGCAACCGGCTTCGCTACAGGGCTGGCGAAGATTGCCTTGTACCACCTGCAGCGGCGACCACTCCCCGCCATTGGCCAGCGCACGGTAGGCATTGGCCAGCATGAGCAGCGACACATCGGCCGATCCGAGCGCGAGACTGAAGCCGTAATAGTCGCCATTCTCGGTCAAACTCCGGAAGCCGAAGTCGACCAAACGATCTCGAAAAGCATCGGCGCCAACGCGCACCAAGGTACGTACCGCCGGCACATTGAGCGAACCACCCAGCGCCATGCGCGAGCTGACCCAGCCACGAAAATCCGGCGCATAGTTTTGCGGCACATACAAGCCGTTACTCGTAGTCAAAGCCAGCGGCGAATCGTCGAGCAAGGACGCAGCAGTCAAATCACGGCGCTCGAAGGCCAGCGCATACAAAAACGGTTTTAGCGTTGAGCCTGCCTGCCGCAGCGCCGTTACGCCATCGACCTCAGCCGCAGCAGACAAGGCACCACTGGAGCCGACCCAGGCCAGCACCTCGCCGCTCGCATTATCGAGCACCAGCAAAGCGCCATCTTCAGCGTTCTGCCGCACAATGGCCCGCAATTGCCTTTGCAATGCCGTACTGGAAAAACGCTGAAGATTAGCGTCTAGCGTGCTTTTCAGACGCTCACCGGGCCGCTCAAGAAGTTTCTCGGCCAAGTGCGGCGCCAGTCCCGGCGACTTTTCCGCGCCCAGCCAACTGGCACCCGCTACCCCACTTTGCGCCCGCAAGCCCCCGGAGAGCGCCAGACGCGCCAAGCCGTCCAGCCCTTCACAATTGGCATCGCTACCACGCTTCATTTGCGCCATCGTCTGCAGTACGCCACACGCACGTGTCGCCACGATCTGCGGCGACGCTCCCGGCGCCCGCAACAAGGCCGCTGCCAAGGCCGATTCGCGCTCATCCAGCCCGTCCGGCCACTTGCCGAACAAGCCACGACTCATCGCCGCAACGCCGAGCATTTCTCCGCGGAATCCCGCCAGATTAAGATAGGCCTCGAGGATTTCATCCTTCTTCCAACGCTGTTCCAGCCACAACGCACCGGCGGCCTGCGAGAGCTTTTGCGGAACATTGCGCCGACCATGACGCAGCGTATTTTCCCCGTCAAATTGCTCGAGCAAACCAACGAGCTGCATCGACAAGGTGCTCGCCCCTCGGGTTCGCGTATTCCACAAGTTACGCCAGGCACTGACGGCCGCCGCGCCCCAATCGACGCCCGAATGCTCGTAGAATTTCTTATCTTCTGAGGCCAGCAGTGCGCGCAACAAGGCTGGTGACACATCCTCAATACGCGTCCACGGCAAACGCCGTTGCGCCATGTCGATGCGCTTGCTTTGCAAAGGCTGCCCGTCGCGCGCAAGCAACAGCGCATCCGACTCGGTGTAGGCCGCGCGCACCTCGGCGAACGAAGGCAGCGCCTGAACCGGCCAGCTACAGGCCAGAAAAAAGACAACAAGGAATAACCCATCGCGGGCAAGGCGGAGAATCATCGGCCACATCAAAAAAACCGTCGAGCTTCAGATCATACCGTGAAGCAAGCTATGCTCCGCATGCAAACAAATCATACCGGCGGTATTGCAATCGAACACCTTGCTCCAGATCTGCTGAACTATTGACACATCCGGGGTATTCTCAATACATCCAGCCCTACGAAGGCCTATTGAAATTTCCGTGTTCGCCCACGCTGGAAGAAAAGGAAAACGCATGTGGTATTTCGGCGTACTTGCAGGACTATTCATCGGTGCCATGGCGCAATCGCTCCCGGCTGCCATCATCTTTGCGCTACTCGGCGGCATCATTGTCAATTTCGTGACGCGCCAGAGAGAGGCTCAAGACACTCCCGCCCCAAAGCCTCACGCGCAAGCCCCTGAGCTGATTGACCTGCAACGAAAAATCATGGTCCTTGAACAACGCCTGCAAATCGTTGAGGCACAACTCGCCGAAGGATTCTCCCAGCCCATCGCGGACGCTGTCCAAACTGAGACCCGCGACACTGAGGAAAACACCTTCGCCACAGAAACGAACAGAGCCGCCACCGAGGCGAAGGATACGCTGACGATCTCCTTGCCGACACCGGCAATCGAGCCGCCTTGGCTAAGCTCGCCCTTCCGCTCCGAGTTCTCAACACCGGAAATGGAACCCTTAACGGCAAAACCCGACGGCGCCTTCACCGCACCGCCCACCCAGCCAGCAGCGCAACAAACGGCTGCGGCCACACCCGCGCAGCCCCCAGAACCAGCCATTCCGTTCAAAGATCGGCTCCCCGAGCCGGTGCGCAATCTGCTCTACGGCGTCAATACGCTGGTTCAGATCGGCGTGCTGATTCTCTTCCTTGGGCTGGCCTTCCTGCTCCGCTTTGCCGCCGAGCACATCAGTTTTCCGATCGAGCTGCGCTACGCCAGCGTTGCCGTCGCGGGCGCCGCTTTGCTCGGCCTGGGCTGGTTCCTGCGCCAGCGCCGTCGGGATTACGCGCTGATTCTGCAAGGCATGGGGGTCGGCGTGTTTTATTTGACCGCTCTGTCGGCGATGAAGTTGCACAACCTCATCCCCAACGAAACCGGCTTTGTCTTTCTGTTTGCCGTTTCGCTGCTCGGCG